>Ga0115011_10000117_pt1 | contig 73382 bp, 54 predicted proteins | sample TroAtlMetagenome_2_FD_88705 | JGI IMG/M metagenome (GOLD analysis project Ga0115011, IMG submission 88705) | Marine eukaryotic phytoplankton communities from Atlantic Ocean - Tropical Atlantic ANT8 Metagenome | ecosystem: Environmental > Aquatic > Marine > Oceanic | place: Tropical Atlantic... | reverse complement strand
GAGGTCGGACAGCTCTTGCTGCTGCAGCGCCAGCTGGCGCCCCAGCTGCTTGTTATACGCGTCCAGGCCTTCGATCTCGCGCAGTACCGTGCGGTATTCGGAGGCGAGGTCTTGCTTTTGCTCCGCCAGTCCGTCCACCCGCTGCTGTGAGGCCGCCTGCGACACCAGCCAGGCGTCCGAGGCTTGGATCACGTTGCTCACCGTCGCCGCTTGGGCAAGGGGCGCCGACATCCAAAGACATGATGCGATCAGTAGATTGCGCCGAATCAATCGGCTCCGATTCGAGGAACGGGCCGCGCAAAAAACCGACGAGCGCTGCATCCCTGCAACTGGACGTGTCATGCAATCTCCTCCAAGCAGTAATTCTAATATTAATAGATATTAGGATTTTAAAACTATTAGCATTTGTTTTACAAGCACCGACCTGAACAAGCGCTGATCAAACCGAGGCATTCTGGGCGATTTCAGGCATGCACGGAACAGATCGCCGAGCAAGTTTGCAAATGTGCGACTCGACGCGGAGCCGCATATTCCTTGCCGCAACCGCTAAACTGGATGCTGAACAAGAAAAATTTAAGAATGTCCCGCTCGCCACTTAACGAGGCGGGATGATCCAAAACGCCGATCTTCAATCCGAGGCTCATAGATAGATGGCCAAGATGCCGCAGTTAGTTTTCGAACGTGACGTTCGAGTCGAAGACAGAATTGTCGACGCTACAGTGAAATGCTTCGAACGCTTCGGCATTAGCAAGACTTCGATGGAAGACATCGCAAAAGTGGCAAAGGTCTCCCGGCCCACCATCTATCGATACTTTCCCTCGCGGCATCATCTCGCTGTAGAGGTTCTGGTGCGGGAAATCCGCGACCACGCCCGCCTTGTCGCCACAATATTTCGGGAACAAAAGTATCCACCCGCCGCCATGGTCGAAGGAATCATTCTTTCGGTCTCCACGGCAAGAGAGCATCCATATACCCAGATCGTGACTAGCGACGCCGGTAGCGAACTGCTGGCCAAGGTGCCCGGCAGCGACGAAGTCATGCTTGATGCGATGTCCGAACAGTGGCTTCCTACGCTGAATCGCTGGCGGGAAAAAGGCTATATCCGCGCCGAGGTCGGTCTGGAAGATTTGTTGCTTTGGATCACTTACTACATGCATACCTCAGTCGGAAAAGGCAACTTCATGGCTGTCAATGCCGACCGGATGCGCCGAATGCTCGAAACCCTGCTCATTCCGTCGGTCTTCGACTTCCAGCGGCTGAGGCAGGACTTTCCCGATTGATCCGCATGGCGGGTCACGTGATGCGACCCGCCATGCACAAGAATCAGAAGTCCAGAAAGTCCAGTTCGTCAGATTCACTGTCGGTCGCCGGCACCTGCTGGTCGTCCGCGCTCATGCCACTGTCGTCCTCGCTTGCGGGATCATCGGCCATCGGCGGCGCATCCTCATCAGCCGACGGAGACTCCACGACTGCCGCCGCGGCAGGAGAACGACGAACGGTTGCGACACCGGCCGTGATTTCAAGCTCCGTGCGCCGGTTCAAGGCGCGACCGTCCTCGGTCTCGTTGTCCGCCACAGGGCGCTCTTCGCCGTAGCCAACGACACTCATGCGTGAAGAATCGACGCCCGCGGACATCAGATAGTCCCGCACCGACTTCGCACGCGATTCCGACAGCTGCTGGTTATAACTATCCCTGCCCAGCGAATCGGTGTGGCCGGAAAGTTCCACTTCGATGTCTGGATACTTGTTGAGTTCGGCCGCGACATCATCGAGCAGGGTCTTGGCATTCGGCGTTAAGGTGGATTTATTGAATTCAAAATTAACGCCGCGCAGCGTCACTTTGTCGCCCAGCCCACAGCCCGCCAGTGAAATGCGTTCGCCCGGCTCCGGGGTCTTGCAGGGCGGCGGCAACGGGCAGCCTACATCGTCGACCTCGGTGTTCGGCGGCGTCTCCGGACACTGGTCTAGACGATCGGTCACGCCGTCGCCATCACTGTCCGGCGGTGGTGGCGGCGGCGCCACTACAGCAACCGGTTCTGCCGACTTCGGCTCTTCCTGCTTTTCGAGCAAGCCGAACGGCAATTGCAGACCAACATTCACGAGCACGTCGTTAAAATCGTTCGGAACGTCAGGCTCTCCATCGGGACGCACATCGAACTCCCGATGCCCATAGCGATACAGAGCCTCGGCACGTACGCCAAACGCGTAGCGCTTGAACTTGAGCGGGAATATGTAGCCGCCGCCGCCCTGGATCGTGGTCGTGGAAAACGTCTTGGAGGATTCTCGATCGGGCGTCAGCAAGCCACCGGCGTCTATGGTCGGATAGTCCTGATTCTCTAGACCACCCGCGCCGATCAGGAAGAATGCATTGGGCCAACGATCGAACGGAAACACCAAGCCGTTGAGTCCCCCACCCGCCTGCTGCACCGAACCACGGTCCGCCGAGACATCGGCATAGACCCCGCTCAGCTCGATGGCATACCAGCCGAGACGGTAGCCGGCCCCCACCACACCGCCGAAACCGTCATCGGTGCGGTCATCGTTGGTATAGACGTATGACGCCATGGGCGCGATGTATGCACCCTCATAGAGCGGCGAGTCACGATCATCGGCCGCACCGACGACGGTGGGCATCAAAGCGGTCAGACATAGCCCGGTCCCGACCAATGCGGCGACCAGTAACGATGGAACAGGTTGGCGGCTGCTCATTGCGCTCACTCCTCTCGTACCTTGAGTAGCATCGATTGCGATCCTTGCAGGCGGCAAACGCGAGAACGATGCGAATTATTGATATGGCAAACGAAGTCGGTTACCCCGAAAGGCCTCAGAAGTCCCAGTTCACGCGGAACCCATAAGTCCTGGGCGGCGCGAGGAAATCCTGGCGTCCCGCGTCCGTATGGAACTGTGAATAGGTGTATTGCGCGTCATTGAGGTTCTTGCCGAAGACCGTGAAGCGCGTGTTCCACGCCGCATGCAAGTAGCTGATCTGCGCATCGACCACGTAGTACGAGTCTTCACGCGACACCGGCGAGTTCGAAGCCAGGTAATAGAAGCCATCGTTGTAATAGGCACTGGCCGCAAGCTCTACGTCTCCCGTCGCCACTTCGATGAGCTGGTTGATTCCCAAAGTCCCGCTGAACTTCGGCGTGCGCGTGACCTCGTTACCCGTGAAGTCGCCGGTCGCGAAATTGTAGAGACCAGTCACTTCCTCGTAGGTGCTGCCGTTCACGTAGTCGGTGTACTCCGAGTCCAGATAAGAGCCCCCCAACGTAAGCACTAATCCGGGATCCAGATTCGGCAACGGAGACACCTGCATGTCGAAGTCAAATCCGCGAATCCGCGCACTGCCGGCGTTCTCAAGATTGACCGCTCCGCCCGACAGCAGCGAAATGAACTGCACCTGTAGATTCTCGATTTTGTTTTCGAAGACGGCCGCGTTGAATCGGAGCAGGCCGTCAAAGAACTCGCCCTTGAAACCCAGTTCGGTCGTCGTGACCTCTTCCGGCTCCACGTACTCAGGCGGGGTATAGACGTTTACGGTGTTGAACGTGCCGCTCTTGTAGCCCTTGGACCAGGAACCGTAAACCATCACCCCATCGGCGACATCAACACTGACGACACCCTTGGGTGAGAAGTTGCTCGAATCCACGAACGGTCGATTGAAGTCGAGAAGTTGCGTGGCGCTGCCATCCAGATTCGCCAGATTGGCGCTGGACTCGATCACGCGACGCTTCTCTTCCTGATAGCGCCCCCCCACGGTGACATGCAACCAATCGTTGAAGTGAATGGTTTCCTGCGTGAAGAACGCGAACGATTCAGTGCCGATCAGGGATACCAGCCCCACGGAAACGCCATCCGGCACGCCAGGGATCGTGGACAGGAAGTCGATGAGACCCTCAGGCAGCGGCACTGACAATGGACCGCCGCCGAGCGGATTCGGAATCGACAGGAAGTTGTCGGAAAGGTCCAAAGACAACACAGATAGACGATTCAACGGAAAACCGGACGTCTGATCCAGATAGAACCCGCCGACGATCCATTCCAGCCAATCGGGCCCCCACTCTCCATTCGACAGGAACTGGAATTCGGCGGTCTTGATGTCCGCGAACTGCCCCCGTGCATCGAAGGTAATGAACGGCGTATCGGACCCATCGAAGTCGTAGTAGTTGTCGGTGGTGATGTCCTGCTTGCTGCCGAGCAGCTTGAAATCAAACCACGTCGGCCGCCAGTCGAACTGACCGTAGACCACCTCATTGTCGAGACCAAAATAGACCGGCACGTCGACGTCGACCTTGTAAGGTTCGGTTTGGGCGCGGATTCCAAGCCCCTGGGCCAGCAGGCTCGGCGCCACGTTGGGCATCGCGGTCGACGCGACACCTTCCTGCACGAACTTGAGCCCGGCGAGGTTGAAGTCGATGCTGTCAAAAGGCGACCAGCGCAGCTTCACCCGCACGCCCTTCGAATACTCCGTGGGCAGTTCCTCGGTCCCGTTGTCCCGCGTGCCTTCGTAGTAGTTCTCGTACTGGTTGTACGTGGCCGACACGCTCGCCGCGAAGCTGTCTGAGAACGGAACACTGAAATAGGCACGCGTATTGAAGTTGCTGAAGGACTGATAGCTCGACATCAGCGAGGCTTCCGGGTCTTCACCCGGATTCTTCGTCACGATGTTGATGGCGCCGCCCGTCGAGTTGCGGCCGAACAGCGTGCCTTGCGGCCCCTTCAGGACCTCGACCCGCTCGACCGCACCAAAAGCCTGTGACTGACCGTTCGCAAACGGATAGTAGATGCCGTCGATATAGGTCGCGATGCTGGGATCGGAGTCCGGCAGGAACGCATCGGAGCCGACGCCGCGAATATAGATGACGGAGAAGTTGACGGTCTGCCCGTAGTAGAGGCCCGGCGTGAACTGCGCCAAGTCCTTGGGATCATCGATACCCTTGGCATCCAGTGCATCGGCGGAAAATGCCGACACCGAAATCGGAACGTCCTGGAGGTTCTCCTCGCGCTTCTGCGCGGTGACCACGATCTCCTCAACCAGACGATTGCGTGAAGCCCTCCTGGGCGCCACCGCGGTAGCGTCGGCTTCGAGGTCACCTTCGGCCGAATTCCCAATTGCCGATTCGGCCGGAGGCTGACTCGGCCCGGATACGGCTGAATCCTGGGGTGTGCTCGAAGAGCCCAGCAAGGAATCAAGGTCGGTATCTCCCGATTGTCCCGACTGCGCTTGAGCGAAAACACTTCCGGCGAACAGAAATATCGAACCGGCAGCGGCCAGCCTGTGCTTGCTTAACATCTTGCTCTCCTTTGCACCTATTGCGCCCTTCTGCAGGGAAGGACCCCGTTGCTTCCTAGTCTTAGGGTCGGTTCTGGACCGATTTATTTCTATGCTGGGACGCTCCGTATTCGCGCCACAACCTAATGACATTAGGATGCCGACGGACAGATACAAAAGTCAACATCTGTAACGAATTAGTTGCTGAATCCATGCGCTATCGACAAAACTGCCGCTTATCCGCCCGATCGTCGGCCGAGAAACCTCACTGGCACGCAGAAAAATTATCTAATGCTGTTTGATTATCGAAATCGCGGCACTCGAACGCTGTCAGCGTGTTATGTGAAACATCTCAGTCACACGTGACAATCTGACCCTGGGTCGGCCCTGCCGGAGGCCGGCGGCGCGCTCGTGGCGATCAACGACGTTCCAAGCCCGATAGTCCATTCGTTGAGGACTTCGTTTACTCAGCAACGCATCGAAGGCATTGAGATCACTCGCCGGTGGCGCGAGGCGGCCAAAGACGAGGTCTTCAAGCAAGGCCGTCACCGTTTCCTGCGCACAGACCTTGTTGGTGCCGATTACGCCGCTGGGTCCGCGTTTGAGCCAGCCAACGACATAGCTGCCGTTGAGGCAATGGCCGTCCGCTACCACGCGGCCGGCACGGTTCGGCATGACGCCGCTGGCCGCATCGAACGGCATACCGGGAATCGGGCGCCCAAAGTAACCCACCGACCGCAACACCAGGCCACAAGCGATGTCTTCGCAGTTCGAAGTCGCTTCGGCACGGACGGCGCCAGCGACGTCCACACTCAGTCGATTGCGTACGACACGAATACCCTCGACGCGCTCCTGACCCAGGATCGCCACGGGCGAAGTCAGAAACTTCAGCGTCAATCGTTTTGGCCGACCGTCACCGTCATGCGCCTGGCCGAGTTCGGCAAGGATCCGCTGACGCAGCGCCCGCATACCACCGCCCGCCTGCGGGTCAACATCCTCCTGGTGCAGGTCATCGCCTGAATCGATCACCACCTGAACGTCACCCAGTTGCTTGAGCTCCAGCAACTCCGGAACGGTGAACGAGGCTTGCGTCGGTCCGCGGCGTCCCAGCACCACAAGCTCACGCACCGCACTTTCGGCCAATGCGGACAAGGCGTGGTCAGCGACATCGGTGCTGCGCAGATATTCGTGACCGAGCAGCAGCATGCGGGCGACATCGAGCGCAACATTGCCGTTGCCAATTATCACGGCACGCTCACACGACAGATCGAAGTGCCGGTCGGCAAAATCCGGATGCGCGTTGTACCAGCCGACGAATTCGGTTGCGGCATGGCTACCGGGAAGATCCTCACCGGGAATGCCAAGTCTGCGGTCCGCCGAGGCTCCGCAGGCATAGATTACTGCCGAATGGTGCCGCCTCAGTTCCTCCTGGCTGACATGGGTTCCCACCTCCACGTTGCCATGAAAACGGAATCGTCCCGAACCAAGAATCAGGCGTTCATAGACAGCCGTCATTTTGCGGCGATCAGCATGGTCCGGAGAGACGCCCGAGCGAACGAGGCCACCCGGCGTTGGCAGGCGGTCGTACATTTCCACATGCACGCGCGCTTCGCGCTTCAGCAATTCGGCTGCTGCATAGAGTCCGGCGGGACCGGACCCGACGATCGCGACACAAACCGGCGCAAGCTCGCCGAGGCTCACGCCTTCACCCCTCGCGCGAACTCGGCGTTGATGTCCTTGTAGCGACTCAAGTGCGGCGGCAAATTCTGCTCCGGCAGCACCGCGCCGACCGGACAGGCCTCGGCGCAGGCATTGCAATTCACGCATTCGTCGGGGTCGATGAACAGCATGTCCGCCGTGGCAAAGTCGGCGTCGCCCGGGCGTGGATAGATGCAGTCCACCGGGCACACCGGCACGCAGGCGGCATCGTTGACGCAGGTTCCGATGATGACGTAGGCCATGATTTACGCCGCCTCGCTTTCGGGCTGGCCGTGGTCGGTGGCGAGCTTGTCCGGCGGGCTCTCGATGAGGTCGATGCGCACGGCAGTGCCGTTGAGCACCGGCGTCTGCGACATCGGGTCCAGCGTCATGCGGTCGACCAGCAGATTGCGATTGGCGCCGAGCCCGCCGGCCGACACCGCCTGCCGCGGGTCGAAGATGCGCGAACCCCAGCCGTGCGCCACGGTAACCACGCCGGGACGCCCGCCTTCGATGATGGAAACCGGCAAGTCGATCGCGCCCGTAGGTGAGCGCAGACGCACTCGCTGCCCGTCGTAAAGTCCCAGGGTTTCCGCGTCCTGCGGATGCATTTCCACGGAGTTGCTGCGCTGCTGCTCGAACAGGCCGGGCGTTTCGTTGAGCCAGGAATTCATCGATTCGCGGCTGCGCCGGTTGATCAGCAACAGGGGGTAGTTCTCGCTGGTCACCGCGCGCCGGTCCGCGAGCTGTTGGCGGCAGCGCCACAACAGGGTCGGCGGCGCCAGTTGCACCCGTTTGTCCGGCGTGCGGAGCGCCTTGGCGAGATCGCCGTAGCTTTTCTCACCGTAGATCCAGCCGTGCTCGTGTGCGAGGATGTCCTTGAACTTGAGCCGGCGGCCGCTGGCGACGAGCGCCCGTTCGATCCAGCGCGGATTGAGCGCCCAGCCGGGCTTGCCGAGTTTGCGAGCCGCGAACCGGCTGGCGCGCACCACGGCGTTGATTCCGCGCACGCCGAACAACGGCTTGTTCATCGCTAGGGCCAGATCGGTGAAGAATTCCCATTCTTCCTTGACGCCCAGCGGCGGCTTCACCGACTGCTGCGCGTATTGCGCGAACGGCCGGTCCATCAGACCGGCGGTGAGCGCATGCAGACCTTCGCGTTCGAGGAAGTGTGTGCCCGGAATCAGCCAGTGCGCGTGGCGGTGGCTCTCGCGCTGCACGATGTCCACCGCGACCAGCAATTCCAGCTCGCCGAGGGCCTTGTCCAGGGCGGCGCCATCCGGGCCGGAGACCACGGGATTGCCGCCGGCGATCATCATCGCGCGAATCTGGCCTTCCCCCGGCGTCGTGATTTCATCCGGCAGCTCGGCCAGCGAATGGAAGCCGGCGATGGTCGGCAGGTCGCGCAGGCGCGTGCGGTGCTTGGTCGCGGGCGCGAAACGACCGAACACCTGCGCCAAGTCCACGTAGCCGCGCTCGTAGCGCTTGCCGCCCGGGGTATCCAGCCGGTCGGTCACTGCATTGAGGACATGCCCCAACCATTCGGCGAGCGTACCGGCCTGGGTGTGCGAAACGCCGGTATGGGTGATGCACATCGCCGCCGGCGAGGCCGCGAAGCGGCGCGCGACGTTACCGATCACCTCGGCATCGATGCCGCAACGCTGCGCCAGATCATCAAGCTCGACTTCGCGCGTCAGAGCTTCCACGATCTCCGAACCGGCCAGGGGCACGGCGGTCGAACGGGCCTGCAGCCCTTCGGCGTAGATCACCTTGAGCAGTCCGAGCAGAAAGGCCCAGTCCTGCCCCGGCAGGATCGCGACATGCCGGTCGGCGCGCTGCGCGGACACCGAACGCCTGGGATCGACGATGACGATCTCCGCCCCCTTGCGCTGCGCTTCCAACGCGCGGTTCCAGCCATTGGGAATCACGTCCACCCAGCCGAACTTGCTCTGCGCCGGGTCCATGCCCACCAGCAAGAAGAACTTGCAGTCGTCGACGTCGCCCGGAATCGAGATCAGCTCGGAGCCGTACATCGCCTCCTGCACGACGTGGGTGTTGTTCTGATCCACGGAGCCGACCCAGTAGCGATTGCCGCTGCCGATAGCATCGAGCAGGCCGGCGAAGAAGATCGAACTGGAGAAACTGAAACCCAGCGGGTTGCCGTGATAGGTGCCGAAAGCATCCTTGCCGTGCTCGTCGATGATGCGATTGAGGCGTGCAGCGATATCGGAGATCGCCTCTTCGTAGCTTGCCGGCACGTAACGGTCACCGACGCGCTTCATCGGCGTGGTCAGGCGCTGCGGATGGGCGACGACCTCGGCCGCGGTCTTGCCCTTGCGACAGAAATCGCCCCAGGTGTAGGGGTTCTCTCGATCAGGTTCGATCGTGCGAACTTGATTGTCCTCGACCGTGACCTTGATTCCGCAGAGGCACAGGCAGTAGTGGCAATAGCTGTGAATCGTCTTGCTCATGGAGCCTCCTCAAGCCCTGTACTGGAACGCCGCCGGTCATCCCGATCGCTTCGACACCGAAGCGTACGCGCGTGCGCGCCGCTTGAGTGTTCCGCGGATCAGAACCCTGAACAGACGTCCGTAAGGCGGATGCAGCACGCTCATCAGGCTGCGTGGACCCGCCTGGGTATAAATCGACCGCCCGTGACTGAAGCGGCGGAAACCTTCGATGCCGAAGCTGTAGGTGCCGAGTCCGCTGCGACCGACGCCGCCAAACGGCAGATCGGGCACGCTGTAGTGGAACAATACGTCGCCGAGCGTGACGCCGCCGGAAAAGGTACGATCCAGCACGTACTGCCGGAACGCAGCGCTGCGCGAAAAGATGTACAGGCCCAAAGGCTTGGGCATGGCCCGCAATTGCGCGCACATCGCATCGGTGTCGTCGTAGCCGAGCACCACCATCACCGGGCCGAAGATTTCCTCGTGCCGCGCGCGCGTGCCGGGCGGCGGGTCCACGATCACGCGTAGCCCCATGCAGTAGCGCGACTCGTCACGCGCCTTTTCCTCCGAAGCGATACCGAGGGGCACGACGCGTGCGCCCTGCCCGGCCGCTTCCTCGACCAGACTGTCGATCCGCCGGAAATGCCGCTGATTGACGATGCCGCAGTAGTTCGCGTCGGCCGCCGCGTCCGGATAGAGCGTACGCGCCGCACCGTCCATCGCCCGCAACAGCGTCTCGACCTTGGACGAAGGCACCATCAGCAGGTCCGGCGCGAGGCAAGCCTGGCCGCCGTTGAGCGTCTTGCCACCGACGATGCGCTGCGCCGCGTCCTCGATATCGGCGTCTTCGGCGATCACCACCGGGCACTTGCCGCCCAGTTCCAGCGTGACCGGGGTGAGGTTCGGTGCCGCGGCCGCCATCACCTGCGCGCCCACATCGGGGCTGCCGGTGAACATCAGATGATCGAACGGCAGGCGCGAAAATGCCTTGCAGACGTCCAGCCCGCCGTGCGCGACCGCGACTTCCTCCGGGTCGAAGTATTCCCGCACCGCCACATCCAGCGCGGCGGCAGCGTTGGGCATCATGTCGGACGGACACAGGATCGCGCGATTGCCGGCGGCCAACGTGGTGGCTAGCGGCACCAGCACCAGATTCAGAGCGGCATTCCAGGCGCCCATGATGCCGACCACGCCCAGCGGCTGGTATTGCACTTGCGCCTTCGCGCCGAACAACCTGAACGGCATTGGCGCCTCGCGCCGCTGCGGTCGCATCCAGCGATGCACCTGCTTGTAGGCGGCCTCGAACACCTGCAGCGAGGCGAACACCTCGGCCAGCAGCGTCCATTCCGGCCCCCGCACGCCGAAGTCCTGCATGACCGCCTGGTGCAGCCGGTCCTGGTGCGCCATGAGCATCGCCGCGCCGCGACGAAGGCGATCGCGCCGCATCTCCAGCAATACCGGCATGTCCTGCAAAAAGGCTGCACGCTGCGTGTGCAGCATCGCGGCCAGCGATGCTTCGATTTCCGTATGCGTGTTTGCGGCAGCTTGCGGGTTCATCTCGGCGCGCTCAGCCCTGCATCTCGGGCAGCTGCACGACCAGGCCGTCGAGCTGATCGTCGACCTTGATCTGGCAACTCAACCGCGAAGTCGGCTTGCGCTCGAACACCACGTCGAGCATCTGATCCTCGATATCCGAAGGCTGCCCGACCTTGTCGGCCCATTCCCCGGTCACGACCACGTGACAGGTGGCACAGGCACATGCGCCGCCGCAGTCGGCGTCGATGCCCGGCACCAGATTGGCGGTGGCGCCTTCCATGACGGAATTTCCAGCCGGCACCTCGACTTCGTGCGGCGTGCCGTCGTATTGCAGATAAGTGACCTTAGGCATACGTGAGATATTCCAACGGTTGTAGGGATCAGGCAGCCGCCGCGAGGCGCTTGCCGGGCGTGAAGCTGACCGGCAGGCTCTTCATGCCGCGCGCCTCGCCCACCAGATATTCTGGCGCGAATTCGCCCGCCACCTGGTAGTCGCCCAGGCGCGTCAGCACCGCGCGCAGCATCAACTCGATCTCCAGGCGCGCGAGATTGCGGCCCAGACAGATATGCGCGCCGGCACCGAACGCCAGATGCGGGTTGGGGCTGCGATCGAGCAGGCAGCGGCCGGCTTCCGGGAAGATCGCTTCGTCGCGATTGGCCGAGCCGTGCAGGCCGAAGATCCAGTCGCCGGGCTTGATCGCCTTGCCTTCCAGCTCGGTTTCCTTCTTCGCCGTGCGGCGCAGGCCCTGAATCGGCGAGGTGAAGCGCACGAATTCCTCGATCGCCGTCTTCCAGTCACGCTCGCCGGACAGCAGCTTCTGCTTTTCGTCCGGATTGCGCGCGAGGAAATAAAGCGATTCCAGCATCACTGCGCTGGTGGTATCGAGGCCGCCGAACAGAATGATCAGCAGCGTGCGGTAGATCTGTTCGTCCGTGAACGGTTCGCCGTCGATGAACGATTCCAGCAGCAGGCCAAGCACATCGTCTTCCTTGGGCATCTCGCGACGCTGGGCGACGCGCTGCATCAGGTACATACCGATGTCCTGGCCGGCCTTCATTACGCCTTCCATGTCGGTAGCGCGGCCGCGCGTAAGGTATTCGATCCAGGCGCTCATCTTCGGTTGGTCCTCATAAGGGACGCCCAGCAGCGGCAACACGATGGCCGGCAACAGAGGTCGCACAAGATCGGCCGCCAGATCGGCCTCGCCGCGTTCGATGAAACCGTCGATCAGGCCGTCGATCACCGATTCGATGCGCTCGCCCTTGGCGGCCACGGCCTCGACGGTGAAGCGCGTATTGAGAATGCGCCGGTACTTGGCCTGCAGCGGCGGGTCGAGGTCGATCGGAAACATTTCGAAGGGATGCGGCGGAATGCCGACGCCCTCGGACGACGAAAAAGTCGAGAAGTCCTCGAACAGCTTCTTCACCGTTTCGTAGCGCGCCACGAAGTTGAAACCACCGTGTTGCGACGACCGGCCCATCGGGCACTGGCGACGAAAGGCCTCGTACATCGGGTACGGATCGTTCATCTGTTCCGGCGACGCGTGATCGAATGCGTCCGCCAGCTTGTCGATGTCTGCGAATGTCATGCGGCTACTCCTTCTGGCGTTGTGGACGACTCCGAGCGCGACGACTGACGGCCGGCGGCGAGTATCATCGCCGCGGCCTTTTCCGCGATCATCATCGTGGCTGCGTTGGTATTGGCGCTCGGCAGGTTCGGCATCACCGAGGCATCGACGACGCGCAGATTCTGCGCACCGCGCAATCTGAGTTGGGGATCAACCACCGAACCGGCGTCGCCGCCCATGCGACAGGTGCCGACCGGGTGATAGCAGGGCACAACCTTGTTGCGCACGTAGTCGACCCAGCCGGCCTCATCCCCGCTCGGCGACGGCGGCGAAGCATTGCCTTCGACGATGCCCTGCAACGCCGGCGCCGCGAACACCCGCTCGGCGAAAAGGCAGGCCCGCACCAGGCTGGCCAAGTCGCGCCCGTCACCGATCATCCGGTGGTCGATCAGCGGCGCGGCATCCACATCCGGGCTGCGCAGGCGCACTTCGCCGCGGCTATATGGCTGGCAAACATTGGTCATCAACATCATCGCCGGACGCTTGGGCATCTTCGCGGAGGCTGAGCACAAGGTTTCCGGCGTCACCTCGTAGGTCAGAGGCAGGAAGTGCAACTGCACGTCCGGATCGGCCAGCCCGCCCCGGGTCTTGACGAAGGCCATGCCCTGCACCGCCGGCGTGGTCAGCATGCCGCGGCGCTGCGTCAGAAACCGCAGCATCTCGCCGCCGATCTGCAGCGCGCTCTGGGAATTGAAGGTCGGCACATTGACCCATTTGCTGACCGAAACGCCGGGATGTTCCTGAAGATTGCGGCCAAGCTCCGCCGCGTCCACCACGACAGGAATGCCCATCGCGGCGAGGGCCGCACCGGGCCCGACGCCCGAGCGCATCAGCAGGCTCGGCGAACCGACGGTGCCGGCGCAGACCAGAACCTCAGCGCTGGCGCTCAGATGCATAGGGCCTTTTGCGCCGACCACGTCCACACCCGTGGCGCTTGTGCCCTGCCAGGTGATCGCGCGCGCCTTGGCGCCGGTGATCACACGCAGATTGGCACGGCCGCGCACCGGTTCGAGATAGGCCTTGGCGCTGCTGCAACGCAGGCCCTCGCGCTGTGTCGTCAGGGTGGCGAAGGCACCGAACTGCTCGCCGCCGCAATAGTCCGCTCGCCGCGGCACGCCGATCTGTGCGCAGGCGTCAATGAAGGTCTGCAACAAGGCATGCGGACTGCGGATCGGCGACACCGAAAGCTCGCCGTCGCACCCGTGCGATTCGGGCACGGGTTCACCTTGGTAACGCTCGCCGTGTTTGAAATACGGCAGCAGTTCGTCGAACGACCAGCCGTTGCAGCCAGATTCCACCCAGCGCTGGTAATCGCGGCGCTGCCCGCGGATGTACACCTGCCCGTTGATCGCGCTACCGCCGCCGAGCATCTTGCCGGCGGACCACAGAAAGCGCCGTCCGTTGAGCGAGGCATCCGGCTCGCCGAGATAGCACCAGTCGGCCTTCGGGTTGGCGATCAGGCGGGCCATGCCGGCCGGCATGTCGACCATGAAGGAATCGCTCTTGCCGCCGGCCTCGACCAGAATCACCTGCGTGTTCGGGTCTGCGGACAGACGATTCGCCAGCAGACAGCCAGCGGAGCCGCCGCCGACGACCACGTAATCCGCCTGCAGGGTTGTCGTCATCGTCCGTCTCAACCGGCGCGGCGCGCCGAAGCGCCGGCCACGGCCCGCGGCGACGCCGCCAGCGATTGGTAGTAATGATCGATCTGCGCGCGCGAAATCTTGCCGCTGGTGGTCCGCGGCAAGGGCGTGGCGCTGACGATGATCTCCTTGGGCGCCTTGTAGCCGCCCAGTTCGCGCCGGCAGGCATCGAGCAGGTCCTCACCGTCCAGATCTTGGCCGTGGACGACCGCGACCACGCGCTCGCCCCAGCCCGCGTCCGGCTGTCCGAACACCAGCACCTCGGCGACGCCTGGCAGCAGCGAAATCTCGCGCTCCACCTCGGCGGCATAGATATTCACGCCACCGCTGATGATCATGTTCTTCTTGCGGTCGACGATGCGAAGTTGGCCCTGCTCGTCGCGCAGGCCCATGTCACCGCTGCGGAACCAGCCGTCGGTCCAGGACTGCGCATCGGCCTCGGGCAGGCCCCAGTATCCCTTGAGCAACTGCACTCCACGCAGCCAGATCTCGCCGGACTCGCCCTGCGCGCAGTCCTGCCCTTCCTCGTTGACCAGGCGGATTTCGAGGGACGGCAGCGCATCGCCGCAGCTCCAGGGCTTGCTCACCGCAACTTCGGCCGACGGCGCCGCGATCATCCCGCAGGCTTCGGTGCAGCCGTAGGTCTGGCGGATCAGCGTGCCGCGATCGAGGTAGCGCTTGAGCAGCGCCTCCGACACCGGCGCGCCGCCGGTGATTCCGGTGCGCAGCTTCGACAGGTCCGCCTGCTCGAAATCCGGGCTGGCGGCGATACGCTCGAACAGGATCGGCACCGCACAGACCGAGGTGATGCCCTCCTGCATGATCAGTTGCAGCGCGCGACCCGGATCCGGCACGTCCTCGATATAGACACAGCCGCCGGCGACGAACGCCGGCGTGAACACGGTGACGCAGCCGCCGGTGAAGGCGAACGGCGCCAGCAGCAACGTGCGGTCCTCGCTGGACCAGCCGAAAGTCAGGATCTGGTTGCAGGCCATCGCGAACAGGCCCTGATGCGTCAACATCGCACCCTTGGGCAGCCCGGTGGAACCGGAGGTGAAACTGATGATGGCGGTATCGTCCGGCGCCGTGAACACCGGCTTCGCGCGTGCGCCGGAGCCGGCCGCGTCCGCGAACGAACAGGGCGCCGCGTCACCGCGCATCGGGTAGATCGCCACCGCACCCGCATCCACGGCATTCGCCCAGCGCTCGTCCGCGTTGGCGATCAGCTCCGGCTGCGACACCACCGCCGCACAGTCGATCTGCGCCAGAATCAGCCGCAGTTCATTGCGGCCGTAGCGCGGATTCAGCGGCACCAGAATCGCACCGGCCTTGAGAATCGCCGCGTAGCTCACGGCCCACTGCGTGCAGTTGCCCAGCATGACGCCGACGCGGTCGCCCGCACCGACGCCCATGGCCTGCAACTGCGCGGCCACGCCGTCGGCCTGCGCGTCGAACTGCGACCAGCTCAGCGATTGTCCCTTGAACACCAGCGCCGGCCGCCCGCCGTGCATGCGTGCCCAGTAGGCGGAGTAGCGTCCCAGATTCATGTCCGCTCCTTTGGCTGCGCCGCCCGATCCAGAAACCGACCGAAGACTTCGGCCGGCCGCCCCGGCCGCAACTGATTGCTCATGACCTGATTTTCCCGTTCGAAGGCTTGCCGAAAGCTGCTGCCGAACTGTTCGTTCAGCAGGGTCTTGTGCCAATACACTCCGGAAGGCGGATGCGCGGTGATCTGCGCCGCCAGCGCCACGGCCGCGTCGAGCACGGCATCGTCCGCGACCACTTGATTGAGCAGGCCCGCCTGTAAGGCCTCGTCGGCCTCGACCCGCCGCGCCGTCATCAGGAATTCCTTGGCCTTGGCCAGGCCCACCACGCGCGGCAGGTGCCAGGTGTTGTTGACGCCGCCATAGCTGGCGGCGGTATAGCGGAACACCGTGCGGGTGCCTCCGATTCGCAGATCCAGCGCAGTGGCGATGATCGCGCCGGCGCCATAGGCGATGCCGTTGATCGCACCGATCAGCGGTTTGGAGTAGCTGGCCAGGTTCCAGACCCAGTCTTGGCGCTGCAGGTAGTCACGCAGCAGGCCGTCTTCGTCCAGCGCCTCGAATTCTTTGATGTCGTAACCTGCGGAAAAGGCCTTGTCGCCGGCACCGGTCAACACGATTGCGCGCACTGCAGCATCGGCTTCGAGTTCACGCAGGGCCGCGTCCAGCGCAGCCTGCATGCGGCTGTCGATGGCATTGCGCGCGTCCGGCCGATTCAAGGTCAGCACACAGACCCCGCCATCGAGCCGGTCGAGCTTGAGGCTCTCGTGGCTCATCGATGCGGACCCTTCGGATACGCGGACGTCGCTCGCGGCGACCGCATACCTGCGCCTTGATGGTTCACCGCGTCTTGATGCGTCGGTGTCATTGTCTCCTCCTGCCAGCCAACGTTCCGGCCTCGTTGCAATCTATACAAATTTGATATTTTGTCAATGGCCGTTTCTATTCAAATCAATCCGCAGGTATGCGGTCGATCCGAAGCACCCGATTTATATCTTCAAGCTTCTGTTATCAATGAATTTTCACGGACATAGACAAAGGAATCAGCAAACTTGACGAAATAGAACTTTTGTATCTTTTACCTCTACTCGGCTAGGCCGCCCGGCGTTCATCCAGCCCCAGCTTGCGGCCGATGATCTCCTTCATGATCTCGCTGGTACCGGCAAAGATGCGGGTGATCCGCGCGTCGCGGTACATGCGGCAGATCGGATATTCCTCCATGTAGCCGGCACCGCCGAAAAGCTGCAGGCATTCGTCGATGACGCGCCCTTCCAATTCCGATGTCAGCAGCTTGATCTCCGCGGCCACTTCGGCCGTCAGCGCCTTGTCGTTGTGCAGCATCACGCAGTGGTCGAGGAAAGCCTGGGTGGCGTCGAGTTGCGCCCGCAGTTCGGCCAGCTTGAAGCGTGAATTCTGGAAGCTGCCGATGCTGCGACCGAAGGCCTTGCGCGTCTGCACGAATTCCAGCGTCAGATCGAAGGCGGTCTGCGCGTAGGCCAGCGACAGCACCGACCCGGTCAGACGTTCCTCGGCCAACCCGGCCATCATGTACTTGAAACCTTTGGTGGGGTCGCCCAGCACATTGGCCTTGGGCACCTTGACCTCGTCGAAGAACAGTTCGGCGGTGTCCTGGGCATCCAGGCCCATCTTGTCGAGCTTGCGGCCGCGGCGGAACCCGGGCATGTCGCGCTCCACCAGAAACAGACCGATGCCGTGGCTGGACTCCGGCACGGTGCGCGCCGCCACCAGTACCACGTCGGCGAGCAGGCCGTTGGAGATATAGGTCTTTGACCCGCTGAGCAGCCAGTGGTCGCCGCAATCCACAGCCCTGGCCTTCATCCCGGCCAGATCCGAACCGGCGCCCGGCTCGGTCATCGCCACCGCGAGTATCTTTTCGCCGCGTATGCACGCGGGCAGAAACCGCGCCTTCTGCTCCTCATTGCCGAAATGGCCGATGTAAGGGGCCACCAACCGCGAATGCAGCTGCAGGTAGAAGCCGATCTCACCGTAACGCGCGTTTTCCTCGTAGACGATCTGGTCGTAGCGATAGTCGTCGATGCCGAGACCGCCGTACTCCTCCGGCGCCCACATCAGCAGATAGCCCTGCTCGCCGGCCTTGAGATAGGCCTCGCGGTCCACGCAGCCGGCGTCGCGCCATCGCTGCGCCTGCGGCCCGATCTCGTTCTGAAAAAAGCGGCGCGCGGCATCGCGGAACTGCTCGTGCTCCGGCTCGAAAATCCTGCGTGGCAACATCAAAGGGTCTCCTCACGGCGGGACGACCTCATGGACCACCCGGCCAATCATCGTGGGTGCGCGGCGGACGAAGTCGCGCCGCGGCTCAGTCCTGCATGTATTCGCGATAGGCGCCGTGGAACAACTGGTTGGTCACCTCGTTGCGCCCTAGGCAGACCTTGCCGGTATTCGGCATCCCGGCGGACGCCTGAATGCCGTTGCCGACCGGCACGTCCTCGTTGATGATCGCATCGGTCGCGATCTTCCAGTTCTTGTTGAGGATCTCGACGCCGCGCTCGTCGTGCTCGGCCTGCGGCGTGAGATAGCGCAGGTGGACACGGCAGGCACCGACATCCTTCGGGTTCTGGTAGATCGTCCAGAATTCGATGTGGTGCGGGTGCATCACCATCGAGGCGTTGGGCACGAACAGGTTGCCGATGATCGCGTAGCGATCCAGCGAGGTTTCGCCCGGCGGCTGATCCATGATCTTTTCCATCGCCCGCCGCGGATTGCCCCACAAGGCATGCTTGCCGAGGATCTCGATACCCATCATGTTCGGATAGAAATACGGGCTGATCGTCTTGCCGTGCAGAAACTGCACGTGATAGCCGTCGATCAGCCCGTCCATCATCACCTTCCAGTTCTGCGGAAAGTCGAAGACGTGGCTTCTGTAATGGTGATACTGGTCCAGCCCGTATTCGCCCAACGCCTGATCCATGCCAGGCCCGAGGTGCCCAGCGACGTCGATCGTCCCCTGCGGGTCTTCGACTACCCAGATGAAACCGTGACGCTCCTCGGCCGGCAGGCTCACGAGGTTCTTTTCCGCGCAGGGCTTCATGCCGTAGGAATCGGCGAAGCCGATGCCGCGCAGCGCGCCGTCGTTGGTATAGGTCCAGCCGTGGTACGGGCAGGTGAATCGATTGCGCTGGCCGGATTCCACATCCACCAGCCGCGATCCACGGTGCCGGCACACGTTCAGATAGGCGCCGACGCTGCCATCCGCCTTGCGCGTGAGCAGCACGCTGCTGGAATTGAGCTGAAGGGTGATGAACCGGCCGGGCTCCGCGATCTGGGAGGCATGGGCCGCCATCATCGGCACGCGCTGGAAAATACGCGTGCGCTCCAGCTTGGCGGTCTCTTCGCAGGAATAGATCGATAGGTCGTACTCGAGAAAATCGTCGAGGCGATCAGTGGACGTGTCCTCGATGTGCTTGAATAGCTTTGCGGCCAGTCGAGCGTTTCGTTCTTCGCTGAAATACATGTTGGGGCTCCTCGTCGCTGCGACCGTCAGTGCTTCGCCACACGGGCGACTGCGGACGCTCTCTACCTGCGGCTCATCGTGTTACAAATATTGATATTTGTAAATAGCCTGACTGTGCGACACGATGCACAGTCAGGCCCGAACGACGAAGAACCGCCGGCTGGCACACCGCGGTCCGGCGCTTCAGATTTCCACGACAATCTTTCCGAAATGTCGGTTCGATGCCTGATAGGTAAAGGCCTCGGCAAGCTCTTCCAGCGGAAAGTGACGGTCCAGTACCGGGCGAATGCCGTTGGCTTCGATCGCGCGCAGCATGTCGAGTTGCATCTGTCGGCTACCGACCGCCACGGCCTGGAAGCGGAGCTGCTTGGCGATCGCGCGCTGTATCGCGATGGAGGCCTCGAAGCCGCCGAGCACACCGACCAGCACCACCGTGGCGCCGACACCGCAGGCCGCCATGGACTGCGCGATCGTACTGCTGCCGCCACTGTCCACCACATGCTCGACACCGCTTCCGGCCAGGGCGTAGGCGCTGGCGCCCCATTGGCGATCCTCGCGATAGTTGATCGTCTGATCCGCACCCAGTTCGCGCAGGCGTGCCAGCTTGGTATCGGACGACGAGGTGGCGTGAACGGTGGCGCCGGCCGCCTTGGCGAACTGCAGCGCGAACATCGACATGCCGCCGCTGCCCTGCACCAGCACACGATCGCCCGCGCGCACGCGGCACACCTCGGCGATGGCACGCCAGGCGGTGAGTGCCGCGCAAGGCAGGGTCGCCGCCTCGGCAAACGAATAGCCGGCCGGCATCCGGGTCACTGCCGAGGCCTCCAGTGTGGAGACTTCGCAGGCGCAGCCATCGACGGAGTCACCGGTCATCGCCATGGTGCCGTCGATGTCGGCACGGCCGTCGATCCAGTTCGGGAAGAACACGCTCATGACGCGATCGCCGACAGCCCATTGATGGCCGGCGCCGGCGCCGACGGCCACAATTTCGCCGGCGCCGTCGGACATCGGAATGCGCCCATCCACAGTGGGCAGACCGCCCGTAATGACAGCGTAGTCGTGATAGTTCAAGGACGACGCGCGCCAGCGAACCTGGATCTGCCCCGGCCCCGGCGGCGGGGGCTCGTAATGGTCGAGCTGGAGCCGAACCGCACCGGCTTCCCGGCGTACACGTATGCAGCGCATGCTGCCTCCCTGGCAGTGAATGAGGGGCGAAGACTATTTTTCGACGAAGGCCCGTTCGATCACGTAGTCACCCGGCGCGCCGATGTGCGGCGAGATCGTGAAACCCTGCTGATCCAGAAGCGCCGTGGCGTCCGTCAGCATCGCCGGCGAACCGCACAGCATGAAACGATCGCTGTCCGGACTCGGCGGCGGCAGCCCGATATCCGCACTGAGCCGGCCGCTGGCCAGCAGCTCGGTCAGACGACCGTTATTGCGAAATGGCTCGCGCGTCGCCGTGGGGTAATAGACGAACTTCTCGCGCACCGATTCACCGAGCCAGTCGTTTTCGGCCAGCTCGCGCGACAGGTAATCGTAGTAGGCAAAGTCATCGATCTTGCGCACGCCATGTACCAGCACCACCTTTTCGAAGCGTTCGTAGGTTTCCGGGTCCTTGACCAGGGAGAGAAACGGCGCAAGGCCGGTCCCGGTCGCCAGCATGTAGAGGTGGCGGCCCGGCTTGAGGTCGTGCAACAGCAGAGTGCCGGTCGGCTTGCGGCTGACCAATACGCGGTCGCCTGCCTTGATGTGTTGCAGACGCGAGGTCAAGGGTCCGTTTTCGACCTTGATGCTGAAAAATTCGAGTTCGTCCTCGTAGTTGGCGCTGGCGATGCTGTAGGCGCGCAGCAGCGGGCGCCCCTCCACCTCCAGGCCGATCATCACGAAATGCCCGTTTTCGAAACGCAAGGCGGGATCGCGTGTGGTCTTGAACGAAAACAGCGTTTCGTTCCAGTGCCGCACCCCGACCACCTGTTCCGTACCCAATGCCGCCATCGTTGTTTGCTCCCGATTGCCCGGTTTAATTTTTGATCAGGCCGCGACGTCCGCCTCCGCGGTGCGCGCTCCGGCCTGCCGATCCCGCTCGCCCCGCTCGACCTTTTCCAGAAACACCTCCAGCCCGTCGATCAGGCTGGAGCCGGAGATGAACTCGATCGCATCGGTGCCGAGCCCGAGCAGACGATTGATATTGACGCCCTCGGTCGCGTTCGCCGTCTGCCAGCTGCCCCCCTTGTGGCCCCAGCCGTGCGGATAGCAGACCGCCCCGCGCACCACCTCGTCCGACAATTTGACCGGCACCTGAAGCCGATCCGCGGCCGTGCTGATATAGACCGGGTCGCCGTCCGAAACACCAAGCTCGGCGGCATCCAGCGGATGAATCCTCAGCGCTGGCTTCTGCGATCGCACCAAGCGGTTGACGTTGTGCATCCAGGAATTCAGCGAGCGGATTTCGCGCACGCTGAGCAGGCGGAAACGCGGCTGCGGTACGCCCTGCGCGAACAGGCGCTCGAACTCCCTGGCCACCACCTCGTGCCAGACGTGAATCCGGCGGTCGGGATGGGCGATGCGCGTCTTCCAGCGATCGCAACCATGCGGCACATCCACCATCACGCCATGCGGATGCTGGCGCAGACGCTTGATCGACCAGCCCCTGCGGCGCAGACCGAAGCGGTCGCCGACCGGACCCAGGCGCAGGCCGAGATCGATCAGCGTCAGCGGACGCGGCGTCCAGCGCAGCATCCGGCCCAGCCGTCGCATCACCGGCGAGGCGGACGGCGCCCCGAGGCCCATGCGTCGCACGATCTCCAGGTAGGTATCGAATTCGTCGCGGGAATCGCCCACCGGCGGGATCACCGCATCGGTGTACTGCAGGAAGGCGCGGATCATGAAGGCGAATCCGATCAGCGGCACGTCGGGCCGCTCCAGGAAGGTCGTTCCCGGCAGAATGTAATGGGCGTGGCGATTGGTTTCGTTGATGTACAGATCGAACGAAACCAGCAGTTCCAACGATTGCAGCGCCTGTTTCAAGCGCTCGCCGCCGGGCGCGCTCAGCAGCGGGTTGCCGCAACTCACGAGCAGCGCCCGCACCTTGTCCGGCCCGTCGAGCAGGATGTCGTCCGGCATCGTCGCGCTGGCGAGAAACCCGGCGACGGAGGGCACCTTGCCGGTCCGGGTGCGCGCCTCGTCGTAACCGCCCGGCTTGGCCTTGGTCGACGGAAAGACCTCGCGTCCGAACATGGTGGCGCCTTCGCGGCCATAGCCGCCGGTCAAGGCATTGAATGCGGTCAGCAGAAAATTCGTGAGCGTGGCGTAAGGTCCGCGGCAGATGCCGATGCGGCTGTAGATCGTGGCCCGCCTGGCGCTGACGAATCCGCGCACGATCTCACGAATCCGCCCGGCATCGACACCGCAGGAGGCAGCGCATTGCTCGACCTCGTGCCGTAGCACGGCGGCACGCAATTCCTCGTAGCCGGAAATGTCCCCGGCCAGCACCTCGGCAGCGATCAGGTCTTCGTCGATCAGCACGCGCAACATGCCGAGCAGCAACCAAACGTCACCGTTCGGCTGTATCGGCAGGTGCTCGTAGCGGGCGGCGGTTTCCGACCGGCGCGGATCGACCACCAGCACGCGGCCGCGGCGGGCGATCGCGTCCAGATCATGGCTGATTCGCGGCGCCCACATCAGAGACCCATTGGACACCATCGGGTTGCCGCCCATCACGATCAGGAAGTCGCAGCTCGGCAGGTCCGGAACGCCAGTGGTCCACGGCGCGCCATAGGCCAGATAGTTCGCCAGCAGGCGCGCATTGGTGTCCTGGGAACTGGCGCCGTACTGGCGCGTGCTGCCCATCGACGCCATCAATTGAAGCTGCGTGACGAAATTCTCGCTGGCAAACGAAGTGGGGTTGCCCAGATACGAGGCGATCGACTCCGGGCCGTGTTCGTCCCGGAGGGATTTGAGGCGGGCGGCGATGTCCGACAGCGCCTCGTCCCAGCTCACCGGCACGAACTCGCCGGCGCCCCCCACACGCTTGAGCGGATGCAGCACCCGGTCCGGGTCGTAGGTGATCTCCGCCGCGGAGGTGCCTTTGACGCAGACATGGCCGAGCGAATGCGGGTTGGCGCGGTCGGGCGCCAACTTGACCACCCGACCCGCGCGCACCGTCGCCACCAGGCCACAGTGCGCTTCGCACAAACGACAGAAGGTGACGTGCTCACCATCCGCCCCCACCGGCGGGTTCGGCCGTGCTGCACTCGTGTCGGATCGATTCCGGGCATCCATCGCTAAGCTCCTCCAGCATGCTCACGGCCCGTGGCCCGCCGCCTGCGGATCAGTATTGTGTGTGCGACCCCTTCACTTTGTTAGGTCGTTCGATCAATATACGCATGCAACGGCGGATCGATCAAGAAGCCTATTTATATTGATATTTATACAGAAATTGATAGCCGAATCGTGCAGTAATTCAGTCTCATTTGATCATTAACCAGTCCCACAATGCCCGAACACAAGGCCACCACCGCCGAGATTCGCGCGGCGCTGAACAGCGCCGAGGGCAGCGACCACGCGCTGGCCCGGCAGTTCGGCATCAGCCGCGCCACCGTGCGCAAATGGCGCCAGCGCAGCGATACCCAGGACCGCAGTCACGCTCCCAATCGGGCGCGCCGCGCCATGGCGGCCGAAAGCGAAATCCTCATCGTCAGGCTGCGCAAACTGCTGCAAGTCCCGCTGGACGATTTTCTGGGCCTGTTGCGAGAAACCCTGACGCCGACCTTGAGCCGCTCCACACTCGACCGCCTCCTGCGTCGCCACGCCCAGAACCGCCTCGCCCCACCACCGTCACAGCTAGGCACGGTTCGGCTGGATGTCTTTGCGCTGCGCGACGGTCGGATTCTGTTCGTCGGTGTCGACGCGGCCACCACCTGGACCTTTCACCAAGCACGCACAGCGGACTCGCCGACGCAGGCACGCGCCTTCCTCAAGGCATTGCAGGCAGCGGCGCCTTGCGAGCTTCTCGGCGCCACCTCCACGCAAGGCACGGAGGTGTCGACGCCATGGGCCGAAATCGACGCAGACTGGCTGAGCGGCTGGCTCGCCACCGCCCAGGCGGACCGTCGCCACGCGCTCGAAAACGGTTTCGCCCTGCCCAATGGCGCGGCCCTCAAGGATCTGTTCGAACGGCACCAGGCTCGCCTGCAAGCCAGGGGCGGCCGAAAAGCCGGCACCGCGCAAGACGCGACGCCGGCGGCCATCACCACTGCTGCGTCGGAGCCGCCAGCCCCCGGAAGGCGCGGCCGGCCAGTATCGATCCGCACGCGCGAATCGATACTGGACGCCGCCGAGCGCCTGTTCGCCAGTCATGGCTACAACGGCGTATCGATCCGCGACATCACCAAGCACGCCAACGTCCGAAAATCGCTGGCCGCCCATCATTTCGGCAGCAAGGAAGACCTGTTCCAGGCCGTACTCAATCGGCGTGCGCTGGACTACACCCAGGATCTGCGAGCCTCCCTCGACCACACCCTGACGAGCTGCGGCAATGGCCCCGCAAGTGTGGAGGACCTGCTGCGCGCATTGGCTACACCGATTCTGCGATGGCTGGGACGAGACGAATGCTCCAGCGCCTATGTGCGGCTGCTGGCGCAGATATCCGCCATTCCGGGGCAGGAAGCCTTGCTCGCACCGTATCGCGAACTCTATGCGCCCGTAACCCGCGCCTACGTCAAGGAACTGAGACGCGCCCTGCCCGCGCTGACGGAGTCTGGCCTGAACTGGTCCTTCTACTTCGTGGAGGCTGCCTTCGTGCACATCGTCACCGAGTCCTGCCTGCTGGAACAGCAGACCCAGGGCCTGTGCAGGCTGAGCGACCACGCCTCGATCATCGACAACCTGGTTCCGTTCTTCTCGGCCGGGTTCCGGGCGATGGCCGCAGGTGGCGGCAGCATGCGACCGATACCGCAGCGACCGGGCGTATCAAATGATTGATACAAAATCATTCACGTGTTTGCGGACATTGGCGACAACCGCGCCAGCCGCCGCGCCCTTCAAGACCGACAAAAGGAACCTTTTTGCCGCTTATTCGGCAATCCTGCCAGTGATTCTCTGGCGCACAATCCGATTCTAGATTGTTATGAATTACAAATGTTGACTTTTGTATCGAGCGCGGATAACTTCCGCACCATCGGCGCCGAAAGGGCCGACAAAAATTAGAATATAAGCGCGATTTTTTTATAAAATCGTGCCGAAACCCGGAATTTTTGCAGATTCTAGGTCAGGGGAATTGTTTTCCCAAAAGAACATCGCACCCCGACCACGAGGGGCGAGTGCCAGCGAGGAGAGAGAGAAATCCGATGAACCATGCACCAGCGTTCAAACGTGCGAATGTCCTACTCGCACTGACTTGTTCGATCTATGCGGTATCCAGCCACGCCCAGGATGATGGGAAGTCCGCCGAAGATTCCGCCACCCAGGAATACGTTTCCGAGCCGGCAAGCGGGAAATCGTGGAGCGGCGAAATTGAAGAAATAGTCGTCACCGCTCAGCACCGTACCGAGCGGCTGCAGGACGTCCCCATCGCGATCAGCGCCGCCACCGCGGAGCAGATGAAGGCACAGGGCATCGATAACGCCTTCGACATCGGCAAGATGACACCGAGCTTCAGCACGGCGCGCGTGGTCGGTTTCGGCACTCCGTTCATGCGCGGCGTCGGCAGTACCAATGTCGGCGCCGGCGACGAGCCGGGCGTTGCCACCTACATCGACGGCTTCTACCAGGGCCTGGGTATCGCGGCACAGCTACCGTTCAACAACGTCGAGCGCGTCGAGGTGCTGAAAGGCCCGCAGGGCACGCTCTACGGCCGCAATGCGGTCGGTGGCCTAATCAGCATCGTGACACGCATGCCGGAACAGGAATTTGGCTTCAAGGGCACGGCTGGCTATTCCAACTACGATACCTATTCCGGCAGCGCCTACATGACCGGCGGCCTGTCACGAAGCGTATCGGCAGACTTCGCCGTGACTACACAAGACCAGGGCAAGGGCTACAGCAAGAACCTTGTGAACGGCAAGCACTATGGCACCAACGACTACGTCGCCGTCCGGTCCAAACTGCTGTTTGAATTGAATGATACCGATTCGCTGTTGATCGGCCTCGAATACGCAGATTCCAAGAACAATCTCGCCAATGTCAACAGCGTGGCGCCCGGCACCACGCCTTTGCTTGCGGGACCAGGCGTCATCTACGGCGACTCGCCATTCGAGTTCGCCGCGAACATCGATCCGCGCTTCGACGTCGAGCAATATGGCATCAATGCCAAGTTGAGCATCAACCTCGGCTTCGCCGACTTCGTATCACTTACGCAGTACCGTCGCCTGACCAATCACAATGCGGTTGAAGGTGACGGAACCAGCGCCGACGGCGTGCTGATCGCCGAACAGCAAGGTCCCGATCCGGACGCTCCACCCGATATCGTTCCGCTGGCATCGCTGTTCTACACGGACAAGCAGGACATTCCTTTCGCCACGCAGGAATTTCAACTTATCTCCAATGACTCCGGTCCGTTGAAGTGGATCACCGGCGCCTTCATACAGTCGTCCAGGGACGGCTACGAGCCGCTCGATCTCGGCTACGACACGACCCAGCCACCGGCCGCGGTCTATGAAGTCTGGCAGTCCACCTTGGCACTCGCGGCTTTCGCGCAGGGCAGCTACCTGCTGGACAACGGCGTAGGCCTGACCGCCGGCGTGCGCTACAGCGCAGAACGCAAGCGCGTGGGCGGTGAGTTCACCGGCAAGGATCCGGACGTCGGGCGGCAGGAAGAGTGGTTCCGCTCGCCGACATTCCGGCTCGCGGCGGACTATCACATCGGCGAATCGACGATGGTCTATGCCACGTTCAACAAGGGTTTCAAGAGCGGCGTGCTCAATGCACAGGTACCGACCAATCCCCCTGTTGATCCGGAAGCGCTTTATGCCTACGAAATCGGGATCAAGGCCAATCCGACGTCCTACTTTCGAGCCGACGCGTCGGTCTACTACTACGACTACCGGGACATCCAAACCTTTCTGACCGATGGAGAAACCGGCCTGACCCTGCTGCAAAACGCCGGCGCCGCCGAGATGTACGGCGCGGAAGTGTCACTAGAGCTCAACCCGCACCCCAGTGTTCTGTTGCGCGGCGCGGTCGGCGTAGAGAAGGCGACGTATCAGAAATTCGACAACGCCGAGGGCTACTTGCCGTCGAGCAGCGGAGGCAACTATCAGGTGAGCCGGGACGTCAGCGGCAACGACGTGATCCGCACTCCGGCGGTAACCGCCAACTTGAGTGGCTCCTACTATTTCGATGTCGGCGGCACCTGGACGGGGACGCTCAACGCGAGCCTTGCCTACTCCGACAGCTTCTATTGGGACGTGCTCAACGTGGCCGAACAGAAGGCCTACACGCTGATCGACCTGTCCGCGAAATTCACGACCGTGGATGATCACTGGAGCGTCACGCTCTGGGGCAAGAACGTGGCCGACGAGGAGTACTTGGTCTATCGCAACCAGCAGCAGCGCTACGATGCCGTGGCCTGGGGCGATCCGGCCACCTACGGCGTCACCGTCGGTTACACCTACTGAGCCTGTTGAGGGCGGCTGCCAACAGCCGTCGGTACGCGTCAAGGAGGATCATCGATGGCCACGACCAAACACACGTTTTGCCGCATCTGCGAGCCCTTGTGCCCCTTGATCGCCGAACTGGACGAAGGCGGAGCCGTGACCCGGATCCGCCCGGACAAGGCGCATCCGGTGACTCAGGGCTTCGCCTGCCACAAGGGCCTGTCCTACCTCGATGTGCACCAGGATCCAGACCGGCTCGACTACCCCTTGCGCCGGACCAATCCGCGCTCGGAAGCGATCGGCCGGTTCGAGCGCGTATCCTGGGACGAGGCGCTGGCTGACATCGGGCAGCGGCTGCGAGCCCTGCGTGACCGGCATGGACCCAATGCCATCGGCACCTATTACGGCAATCCGGTGGCCTTCAACACCAAGGGCTTCCTGCCCGCACTGACGCTGCCGGCGCGGATCGGTTCGCGCCACAGCTTCGGTGCCGGCACGCAGGACATGGCCAACAAGCCGGCGGCCACCGAGGCGATCTTCGGTTCCTCGCAGTGGTCGATTCCGGACTTCTACAACACGCAGTACCTGCTCTGCTTCGGCTCCAATCCCAAGGTCTCCCACTGGACCACCCTGTCCACGCACAAGCCCATGCATGTGTTGCAGGACATCACCTCGCGCGGCGGCAAGGTGCGCTTCGTCAACCCGCGCCGCATCGAATCCACCGGAACCACCACCGGCGAACTCGTACAGATCAAACCGGACACGGACGTCTACCTGATGGCGGCGATGCTGCACGAAATCGATCTTGGCGGCGGTTTCGACGAAGCCGTGCTCGCCCGCCACGGCAGACATGTGGCCGAACTGCGCACCTTTGTCGCGCGCTATCCGGCCGAGCGCGTGGCCGGAATCACCGGCGTGGACGCAGCCACGATCCGCTCGCTCGCGCGGGAATTCATGCAGGCCGAATCGGCGGCCGTGTACATGGCCACCGGTGTCAACCAGGGTCGTCAGGGCACGCTCGCCTACTGGCTGCTCAACATGCTGAGCTTCGTGACCGGCAATCTGGGCCGCCCCGGCGGCAACTACTACGCGCGGGGATTCGCTCCGACCACCACCGGCGAGCCGCCGCCGCCCGTCGAATACTTCGACACGCCACTGGGCGCGATGCGGCACGCTTTCTTCTCGCTGCCCGGCAATCTGCTCTCGGACTTCATCGAAGTCGACCGGGACCCGATTCGCGCACTGCTGGTGCTGTCCGGCAACCCGCTATTGTCGATGAGCGGCGAAACACGATTGCGCCAGGCTTTGCCCAAGCTGGACCTGATCGTCAGCATCGACCTGTACCGCAACGCCACCGGTGAATACGCCGACTACATCCTGCCTGCGTCCGACTGGCTGGAGCGCGAAGACATCACCCACACCGCGAACGGCAGCCAGCCGAATCCGTATGTGCAGTACACCGATGCCGTGGTGCCGCCCAAGGGCGAGCGGCAGCCGGACTGGTGGATCATCGCGCGCCTCGAACAGGAGTTGGGACTGCCCAGCATGCTCGACGGCAACCCGCCGCAGCACGAGCTGTTCCTGGACGGAATGCTGGGCGCCTCGGACCTGTCGGTCGACGGTCTGCGTGCGATGCCGCACCAGACGGCGGTCTTACCGCAGCCCTCGCGTGAAGCCTTCTTCGACGAACTGCTGGCCTGGCCGGACAAGAAAGTGGACTGCTGCCCCGAACTGTTCGGCGAATCCCTGGACCGCTGCGAGGCGATCTTCCGCCAGCTGGAAGCCGAAGCGCCCGACCAGCTCAAGCTCATCTCGCTGCGCACCAACTACATGCACAACAGCAACCTCGCCAACATGAAGGCGCTCAAGACCGAGAAACACGGCTTGAACCCCTTGCACATTCACCCCCAGGACGCGGGACAACGCGGGCTGCAGGAAGGCGGCTCCGCGCGCGTGTTCAACGACTACGGCAGCCTCACCACACACATTCTGTTCGACGACACGTTGATGCCGGGCGTGGTCGCCCTGAGCCACGGCTACGGCCACCAACAGGCACCGGGCATGAGCAAGGCCTACGCCCTGCCCGGCGTCAACACCAACCGCCTGATGCCGACCGGTCCCGGCAGCTACGACAAGCTCAGCAACATGTCGCACCTGACCGGCGTGCCGGTCGCCGTTGAAAAAGCATAGGGCCAATCAGGCAAAACGCCGGTCCGCCGAAAGGCGGCGGCGCCTCAGCATTTCGACACGGGCCGCCTCGCTCACGCGCACTTCGTCTTCGGGAAACGCCTTGCTCAGGTCGGCAATCTGCAGCAACGCGGTTTTGGGCCGCTGCGGCGGCCGGCCGTCGGCAAGCCCCTGGTAACGCAGAAACACAAAGCCGTGGGACTGGCCGCCGGTATCCAGCCAGTTGTACACACCGGGATCTTCGGGACCGATCACGAATCGATACAGACCGTCGCTGGACGGTCGGGATTGGGACAAGGTCAGACTCGATTGCAGGTTGCGGTAGTGAATGCTGTTGAACCAATGCGGATTCGCAAGCGCCAGGCTCTGGTAGCGGGCCGGTGCCGCCTCCACCGTGACAATCAGCGCATGCCCCTCGGGCAGCTCGAATCGGCATTTGGTGTTGAACTGTCCCGGAAAGTAGCCGGAATCGGCCGGGCCAACGGCCGGCGCCGGAAGTTCGTTGACGGGCAAGGTCTTCGCCCAGTTTCGCGAAAAGTCGTCCAGGAACCGAACCTGGTGAACGAGTCTGTCCGCGGCCTGCTTGAGTTGCGCCTGAACCGCCTCCGCAGTCGGTCGTTCGAACGGCCGCTCTGGAATGTCGATCCGTTCGATCAACATCGGCGTCGGTTGCTCTCGCGTCCAGTCGCTGACGGTCTGACGGACGAAGACGACGCGCGCCTTGTCACCGCCCTTCAGCCAGTTCGTGGCACGTGGCGCACCGCCTACGAACAGCTCGAAACGACCGTCCGCTTCGGTCTCCAGGCGACTGGCATCTAGGGCATCGACACGGTCGCCGATAACGCCGTCATCCCCGGCAAGTCCGCTCAATACCTCAAAACAATAGTCCGCCGTGGCACCGCGCTGCCCCAGGATCCGATACTCTCCACGACCATCGATCTGCGCCGAATAGTAGTGATGATCCGGCGTCGGCAACCCCCAGGTTCGGGCCGGGTCCATGTCACGAACGAAGCATGGGCGATCCACATCGTGGCCCTTGAAGACCCGCTCCAGATGAAACACCCACATGCCGGCCAGATAGAGATAGCCCTCAGCCAGGTCGCGATCGGAGACCTCGGCATGGGCGCGGACGATGTCTTCGACCTCGCGCACGGCCCCAATAAAGTAATCGTGGCTGGTCCGCAGTCCGTCGCGCGCGCGGCCGCAGTCATTGGTTTCGGAGTTCATCAACGATCGCCCTCAGGTTTGATCATGCCGATACGGACACTGTGCCGCCGGAGCCGAACACGGAATCGATCTGCGCTTCGGTCAATCCATAGCGTTCGAGCCGGTACACGTTTCTGCCGTGCTTGCCGGCCGGGTTGTCGGCAATCCAGCGGCGGATTGCTCGCTCACCCTCGTCCGTCAAATGGGTGCCTGCCATACCGTAGAGCTGACCGATATGCGCGAATGGGTTCGCCAGCAGATCGGAGTACGGCATCTCCAACAGTTTGAGCTGGTCTCCGAGCTTCTTGCAGCCGTCATGAAACCGCCGCATCTCCTCCGCCCAGAAATCGATCGCCAATGCGCCGATGCGTTCGGGATCGACGGGCATCGACGCGCCGACGCTGCATTCCAGGGTGTAGCAAAACGAAGCCATGACGGTGTGAAAATCGCGCTGCGGATAGATCAGCGTGGCGCGTGGATGCACGCTCAACAGCTCCGGCAAGCAGCCGATATGTACCGGGCTCTTGAGCACCCAGCGACGGCCGCGACGGCCACCGTCCTGCCACTGCAGGTAACGCAACAGATCGCCGACGTAGCGATAGGATGGCAGGCGCGGCAAGGTTTTCAGATACGCCAGATACTCGACGCTCACCAATCCGCCGAAGACATTGCCCACGTGCTGGAACGCGAAGTGATGCAGGAACCAGTCTTCCTCCGCCTCGTTCGCGATCATCGGATGCGCCGCGAACATCTCCGGGCTGCCCGTGCGCATCGCCGCTTCGATCGCCTCGGCAAAGGCGATCCGGTCGGCAGGCTCATCGACCACCTCGTCGGGGAACGGCGCCGGATTGAACACCCGCCAAAGCTTGAGGCTCTGCATTGACGGATCGGCGGAGATCATGCGTTGCAGGGCGGTGGTACCGCTGCGCGGAAAGCCCAGCACGACGATGGGATCGCTGACGTCTTCGTCCAGTATCTGCGGATGGCGGACAAGGTCGTCGGCGAAGCGCAGGCGGTTCACGAGACAGCGATGCACCAGTTGGGCTTGCGCCAGTCGCCCCGGCTCGGTGAGCTCGCTGGCCTTCAAAAGGTCCAGAAAGACCGACAGGGGTTCAATGAAATCGTCCGGTCCGAAATCGGACAGGCCGGTGTCCTCTCGGGCCGCTTGCAGCGCGGCATTCAGGTCGATGGTCGTCATGACGCGCTCAGTGCTGCGACCAGCCGCCGTCGACACCGAGCGTCGCGCCGGTGACGTAGCTGGCCTGAGAGGAACACAACCACACCGCTGCTGCCGCCAGTTCTTCGGGCTGGCCGACTCGACCCATCGGGGTCATTGCGATTGCGATATCCGCATTCGCCCGATTGTTGGCGAAGCCCTGTTCCAGCATCGGCGTCAGGATCGTCCCCGGACAGACGGTGTTGACGCGGATGCCCTGCTTTGCGAACTCCACCGATGCGGTCTTGGTCAGGCCCATGACACCATGTTTGGCAGCGACATAGGGAGCATGCAGCGGAAAACCGATCAGGCCGGCCACGGAGGAAATATTCACGATTGCGCCCCCGCTCTTTTCCAGCATCAAGGGTATTTCGTGCTTCATGCACAGCCAGACACCCTTGAGATTGATGTCCACAGTCTCGTCCCACTCGGCTTCGCTCCAGTCGACGAACCCTTTCTGCCCTTCCACCGCTGCATTGTTCACGGCGCAATCGAGCCGCCCGTAGCGCTCGGCGATGCGTCCGAACAGCGACTCGACCTCCGCGGCCTTGGAGACGTCTGTTCTCACGAAAATGCATTCCCCGCCGCGGTCCGAAATCAGTCGCACGGTCTCCTCGCCGCTTTCGATACCGCGGGCGGCGATCACGACCTTGGCTCCGGCTTCGGCAAACGCGACGGCGATGGCCCGCCCGATACCGGAGTTGCCGCCGGTGACCAATGCCACCTTGTCTTTCAGTCCAAAGTCCATGTTTCCTCCACTCTTTTCGAACGCACACCGGCATCACGCTCATCGCAGGAAACGATAGCGGCCAGTCGATACACGGGCCTGCAGAATCCTGCTCCAATTGGATGATCCTGCTGAAAAATTGACGTATGCTCGCGAAGTCCGGCATCTATCGAATATCGGCTGCGTTTTACCGAAGTTCAGCTTGGGATCACTGCTTCCCGCCATGAGGCGGCAGGATCAGCGCCGGCGCCCGCGAGGAGAACCAATCCATGCATAGCGCAACGACGCAGGGCAGCGAAATCCGCTTCCGCCGACGTGAACGGCACGACATCGTTCCGGCCCTGGCGCACGCCCGGATTCTCGCGTCATCCGCGAGTGCCGGCTGGCCGGGCATGTTCCTCGAAGTGGGGACCAACCTCGGCTGCGAAGTCGATGAACTGATGGTCGACGGCCACTACGTGGGAATGCAGCTGAACGAGGCGCCGATCACCATCCGGACCCGGATCTCGGGCCATTGGAGCACGCTGGTCATGCCCTCGCGGGCCTTGTGGATACACCCCGAAGGCACCCCGTTCTCGGTACGGCATTCGATCCGAACGAAATGGGTCGGTGCGGTCATCGACGGCAAGGTACTCGACGGCCTGATGGGCCGACATCACGAACTGCGCGCCGGCTATGCCGTTATCGATACGCTGCTGTCGCACCTGTTGCTGGGCATGGCACACCTGCTGACCGAGCCGGGAACCGCCGGACACTCCGGTGGCGGCCTGCCCGATGCCCTGGTCCGCAGTTTCATCCTGGCATTGGGCCAACGGCACGGTCGGCCCGCAGCGCCGCTGACCGGCAAGGGAGGAATCGCCCCGCATCAGTTGCGCACGCTGTTGGCGTGGACCGAATCGCGGATCGGCGGCGGGCACGCGCTGTCGGTGGAGGCAATGGCGGCGCGCGTCGGACTGTCCGCGGCGCACTTCGCACGCGAGTTCAAACGCTCGACCGGCGCCACGCCCTGGGCTCACGTCATGGAACTTCGACTGACGGCGGCCTACCGGCTGCTCGCTCAGGGGAAGGCCGCTGGCACCGTTGCCGCCGAGTGCGGATTTTCGGACCAGTCCCACCTTTGCCGCGCCATGAAAGGCCGCTTCGGCCTGACGCCCGGCGACGTGCCTCGTCGCGCGGCGCCCAAGCCACCACCCGGCAGGCAGGGCCTAGGAGCCTTGCCCTAGAAATTCGAGACCGGCGGCGGCGACCACGGCGGTCGGGTCGGAATGGGTGACGGCGGTGCCGCCGCCGTCGACCGGCAGGGTCACACCACTGATCCACGAAGCCTCGTCGCTGGCGAGGAACAGCGCGGCGTTGGCGATATCTTCGGGCCGTCCCGCGCGGGACAGAGGCTGCAAGGCATCCACGCGCTGAGCCACGAAATCCTGAAACGCCTGCGCACGTTCCGCCGGCACACCGAAACTACTGGCCATGATCGGGCTCACGGTCACCCCCGGGGCGATCGCATTGGAACGGATACCGAAGGGGCCCAGTTCGAAGGCGGCGGCGCGTACCACGCCAATGATGGCGTGCTTGGCAGCGGTATAGCTGAGATTGCTGTAGCCGCCGAGCAGACCGGCCGCACTGGTGGTGGAGATGATCGCGCCGCCGGACCCCTGCGCGCGAAACTGTCGCGCCGCGTACTTGTGGCCGGACACCACGGAGCCTGTCAGCAGCCGGACCATACGATCGAAGGCGCCGGCTTCGATCTCCATGAAACCGGACTGGTCACCCTGGATACCGGCGTTGTTGAACATCACGTCGAGCCGACCGAAACGGCTCACGGCCGCCGCTACCAGCGCCTCGACTTCGGCATCCACCGACACGTCTGCATGCGCGTAGCTCAGCGCACCGCCAGAACCGGCCGCGATGGCCTCCCCCAGCGCGTCCTGGATATCGGCGATAACGACCTTGGCTCCCTCGGCCGCGAAGCGCCACGCGCTGGCCAGACCGATGCCGCTGGCTCCGCCGGTCACGACTGCGACCTTTCCTTTCAAACGTGTTCCCATGTGCGTTTTCAGTCCTTCAGACGAATGGCCGAAGCCGGCAGGCTTGCGAAACGCTGCCGCAGGTCGACCTTGCGGATCTTGCCGGTGGCATTGCGCGGCAGCGCCTCATCGATGACGACGCAGTAGCGGCGTGGCTGCTTGTAGCCGGCAAGCGTCGCCTGCATGCGCCGCCGCAGCGCGTCGATATCCACCCGCGGGTCACCGCCGACCACCAGCAGTCCGACCTCACCCCATTGCGCGTCCGGCACGCCAACCACGGCGATCTCGGCGGTGGCCAACAGCACCGGAAGCAAGGCCTGCTCCACTTCGGCCGGATAGACGTTGAACCCGCCCGAGCGAATCATGTCTTTCTTGCGATCGCATACGGTGAGGTAAGCCTGCTCATCGAGAAAGCCGATGTCGCCGGTGTGCAGCCAGCCGTTTCGCAGTGCCGCCGCGGTTGCTTCCGGTCGCTGCCAGTATCCGAGCATCACGCCCGGCCCGCGCACCACGATTTCGCCGGCCTGCCCGGCCGGCAGCACGTGGTCGTCCTCGTCGAAGATGCGCACTTCGGTGTGCGGAATCGCGCGGCCCGAGGCGCGCAGGCGGTTGCCCATGTCGCGGCGACGCGACCAGGTGACGATGCTGCTGGCTTCGGTCTGTCCGAACGACGGATCCAGTGAAACGCCGCGCTGCGCATAGCGCGCCACCAGCTCCGCGGTGAGGTCCGGGCCACCGGTGGTGACATGCTGCAGGCCGCTCAGCTCGGCGCGTGTGAAAGCCTCGGTTTGCGACATGCGCTCCAGCATCAACGGCACCATCGCCATCGTCGTGATCCGCTGCGAGACAACATGCGCCAGCGCCTGCTCCGGATCGGCGGCGCTGCCGAACACAATGGTCGCGCCGACCAGAAAACTGATCTGCACCAGGTTGGTCACCAAGCCGGCCGTCAGGCACAACGGCGCCATCGACCACGCCCGGTCGCGATGGCTGATGCCGTCGGCAATCTGCTTGGAGAGGCCTGCGGCACGCACGCCGCCGTGACTCAGCAACGCGGCCTTCGGCAGCCCGGTGGTTCCCGAGGTGTAGCACAGGAACAGGCCATCATCGGGCGCGAACCGGCGCTGGGCCACGCCACCCGCCAACCGCAGGCACTGAAAGTCCCGCCCGGCATGTGCATCCAGGCAATAGACCGGCAATGTGCCGAGTTCATGAGCGACCGGCTCCAGCCGTGCACTCGGTGACTTCGCGGTGACCAGCACGGCGGCACCGCTGTCCCGAATCTGATGCAGCAGCTCCGGCGCCGCCAGCCGCACATTGAGCGGGCACAGAATCAGGCCGGCCTTGATACAGGCCGCGACCAGTTCGACGAATTCCGGTGTCGAGTCCAGTAACGCGGCGACACGGTCGCCGGGGTCCAGCCCGATGCCGAGCAGGCCGTTGGCCAGCTCGTCGCTACCGGCGTCGAGTGCCGCCCAGCTCAGCGGGCCGGAGGCGAACTCCGCGGCCGCCTGCTGCGGGCGGTTGCTGGCCCAGTAGCGCAGGTGGTCGGCGATGTGGGGCGCGCCCTGCATGATCGGCTGCGCTCAGGCGGACTTGGCCAGCAGCTTCTCGATACGTGCCGCCACGTCGGGGCTGAACGAAGTGAGCAGCTCGTAACCCAGGGACGATTCGAAAATCGGCATGGCCTGGCGCAACCAGTGATTGAGCGAACGCTTGCTCAGCTCCAGCGCCACATCGGACTGCTGCGCCAGCTCGCCGGCCAGCGTCAGCGCTGTCGGCAAAACCTGCGCTGCCGGCTGCACGTCGGAAACCAGGCCGATGCGTTCTGCTTCGCGGCCGCTGATCTTGCGGCAGGTGAGCAGGTAGTACTTGGCCTTGGCCATGCCGCACAGCAGCGGCCAGATCAGCGCGGCGTGATCACCGGCCACCAGGCCGATGCGGGTGTGCCCATCGCACAGCACCGTGTCTTCGTTGATGATGGAAATGTCCGCGAGCAGCGCAACGGTGAGCCCGGCGCCGGCCGCCGGGCCGTTGATGGCTGAAACGATCGGCTTGCGGCAGTCGATCATGCCGCTGACGATGCCCAGCGTCTCACGCATCATTGCCAGCTTGCGCGCGTAGTCGTCGGCCTCGTCGACGATGCCCTGGTAATCGCCGCCGGCGCTGAAGGCCTTGCCGGCACCGGTAATCACGGCAACGCGCGCGGCCTCGTCGCGGTCGAGCTTGACCGGCAGCTCCGCCAGTTCGCGGTGCAGCACGTCGTCCGTCGCGTTCATGCGATCCGGCCGGTTCAGCGTGAACAACACCACGCCGGGCTGCGGCCGGTCCACCAGGATGCGCCGGAAACCGTAGTCGAACTCGCGCATGAGAATCAGCCCCTAGGCCACCGCCGGCTGCGGCGCGGTGCCGGCCTGAGCCTGCTCCAGATTGAATCCCAGGGGTTCTATGTCCACCGGTACGCCGCTCTGGCGCGGCATGCGATTACCGCTTTGCAGATGGTGGTGCATCGAAATCAGGCGGCCAGTATGAGCGCCGCGCAGCGCCCAGGGATCGGCCTTGGCGCCGGCGCCCCAGCAATGCGTCATCGACACCACGCCGCGGCGCATGCCTGCATCCTGGCGCACATAGCCGATCAGCTCGCCGAATTCGGAACGCACGCGAACCGCGTCGCCGTCCGCCACGCCGATATCCTGCAGATCGTCCGGATGCGCGTACAGCCGATTGGTGCCGTGGCGCCCCAGAGTGATGTCGTGGCCGTGGAAGCTGCTGTTGAAGCTTTCGATGATGCGCCGCGAGGACAGCAGAAACGGCTTCTCCGGGGGCGCGGACATCGCCGCCTCCACCGCCGCGATTTCCTCGAACACGTCCGCCGGGCACAGGTCGAGACGCGCACCGCTGTCCACCTCGGGCGCACGCAGGCGTTTCTCCGGCATCGGTACGGTGTAACCGTGCGGATGCGCCTTGAGCGTCTCGAAACTCACCGCCGTCTGCGACACCATCCACTCGATCAGCGATTCGCGGCTGGGCATGGTCTCCATGTCGATCGGCAATCCGATCGGGTAATCGTCGAACTCCATGCCCCAGGGTGCGTTCTTGAGCGTGAGCTGGATGCCGAGCTTCTTCGCCAGCAGCCAGAAGAATTCCTGCTCGCCCAGGGTCTGCGGCGGCGGCGCCACCGAGGCCGGCGAGTACTGGATGAACGGAAAGTGGAACACCACCTCGGTGAAGGTAGTGACCTCGGCGCGTTCGAACTGCAGGGTCGGTGCGATGATGTAGTCGGAAAGCTGCGCGGTGGCGCTGTCCTCGCGCGGATCGAAGGTCACCAGCAGGTCCAGCGCGCGCAGTGCCTCGTGAGTGCGTTCCGGCTCGCTCAGGCACATCGCGGGGTTGGAGCCGGTGACGAACATCGCGTGTATGGCCTGGTCGCCGCCTTCCAGCACTTAGTCCGGAAAGATCGAGGCCGGGAACTCGCCCATCAGCTTGCCGTAGGCCGGATCGCTGGCGCAGTGCGGCTCCGATTCCCAGCTTCGGTTCGGCGGGATCACCATTTCCTCTTCCGGGCGCGGAATGAACACACCGGGATTGGGGATGCGATCGCCCGCGCGGATATAGCCGCCGACCAGCGCGGTCAGCGCCTCGACCAGATGTTCCGCGGTATTCGAAAACGCCGCCATGTTGTGCCCGGTGCCGGTGCCCAGGCCCGGCTTCTTGGCGTGAGCCAGCAGGCTGGCAGCCTGTTCGAGCTGCGCCGCCTCGATACCGGCGGACTCTGCCACGCGCTGCGCCGTGAACGGCGCCACCGCCTCGCGCAGGCGATCCAGATTCACCGTCCAGCGCGCGGCGAACGCCTGGTCTTCCCAGCCATTGCTGAGCACGATGTTCAACAGGGCCGCGAAAATTTCCGCGTCATGCCCCGGCTTCGGCTGAATGAACAGATCCGCATAACGCGCGAATTCGGTCTTGCGCGGATCGATGACGATGAACTTGGCGCCGCGCTTGCGCGCCGCTCGTATGTGCCCGGCGGTGTTCGTGCACGGCACCGGCAACATCGGATAGCCCTGATGCGACACCGGCGGATTGCTGCCGGCGACCAGAATCACGTCGGTTTCGTCGGACACCGGCTTGCCGTTGGCCCAAGTGCCCATGCGCCCCACCGTGACCCACTTCGAGGCCTGATCCACGGTCATCGACGAGAAGATCGTCGGCGATCCGACCTCGGACATCAGACTCTTGAGGAACGGCTTGCCGATACAGTCCGAATACGAAGTCGTGCCGAAGAACGCCGCCAGCGCGCGCGGCCCGTGCCGGTCGAGGATGCCGCGCAGGCGCTCGGCGATCTCGTCCACAGCCTGGTACTTGTCGATCGGGTGATAGCCGCCGTCCTCGCCGCGCTTGAGACAGTGCGTAAGGCGCGGCTCGTCGCCATTGTGAAGATCCGCGGCCATGCGTCCCTTGATGCAGGCATAGCCTTCGGATACCGCGTTCTGGCGATCGGTCTGGACCGATACGATGCGCTCGTTCTCGACTTCGAGCAGCAGGCCGCAGTTGCCCGCGCAATTACGGCAATAGGTGATCTTCTGCATGACACTCTCCTCCGGTTCGCGGTCCGCAAGCGGTATCCACCGTCGTGTGCGGGCGTCTGGTGCGCCCGCTACCGACCGATCAGTGATTTCAGAGCATATTCATACAAATTACAACTTTTGTAAATTGAACGGAAAAGGCCATTCGCAGCGGAATCAGCGAACCCTGGGAAGCTCCGGAATCAGCGGTTCGAAGCGGGCTCGCAGCGCCGGCTTGGCGATCTTGCCCGTCGCCAGGCGCGGCAAGGGCTCGGATTCAACCACGAGGTAACGCGGTACCTTGTAATCCGCCAGATGCTGATTGCAGTGTTCGATGACCCGCGCCACTTCGAGTCCGTTTTCGGCGTAGACGATTGCCAGAGGCGTTTCTCCGAACTTGGCATCAGCGGCGCCGATCACAGCCACTTCGAGTACGCCCTGGTATTCGGCGACGACCCGCTCGACCTCGGCAGCGGAAATATTGAGACCGCCGGAGATGATGATGTCCTTCATGCGGTCGACAAAGCTCAGATAGCCGTCCTTGTCGACACGGCCGAGATCGCCGGTGCGCAACCAGCCGTTGACCAGGGTCTTGGCGGTCGCCTCGGGATCGTTCCAGTAGCCCTTCATGATCGAGGGACCGCGCAGCACGATTTCACCCAGTTCGTCCGGCCCGAGAAAATTGCCGTCCGCATCGATGGTGCGCACTTCGGTGAAGATACCGCCACGACCTGCCTTGTCCGGCTGCTCGATGGCGTCGCGCTTGCTCATCACGGTGACCGCACCACCGGCCTCGGTCTGTCCGTATATCTGCCGCAACAGACAGCCCTTGGTCATCCAGGCGTCCAGCAGGGAACGCGGGACGCGCGCACCACCCACGGAGGTGAAGCTCAGGCTGGACAGGTCGGCATTGGCGAATCCCGGCGCAGCGGCGATGCGCTCGAAGAACAACGGCACCCCCATGAACGCATTGATCTTCTCGCGCTCGAGCAGCATCAGCGCGCGATCCGCATCGAAGCCCGCTTCGAAATGAATCGTCGCGCCCAGCGAGGTAAATTGCGCAAGCTGGACGAAGCCGGCGGACGTGCTCAAGGGTGGCAACACCAAGGCTCTGGCGCCCGCACCAGCGAAGGGTTCACCCATCACGAATTCGGCGGCATATCCCAGCATCGAGCGATGTGAATAGACGACCCCTTTGGGCCGCGCGGTCGAACCGCTGGTGGCGATGATCCCGACGGCGTCGTCCGGCTCCAGATCGCGCTCGAACCGTGGCGCCTCAGTCTGACGGAGGCCAACGATGCTGGACATCGGCTCAATGCGGCATCCCAGCGCTTCCAGCGAAGCATGCTTGCCGGCCTGATCCGCATCAGTGAAGACGATGCGTGGCTGCACGCGTTCATAGAATTCCGAGGTCTCGCGTGTGGACAGCCGGGTGCTCAACGGCGATGCGATCATTCCGGCGCGAATCGCGCCCAGCAACACCGCGCAATGCGGCAATGAGGTGCCGCCGAGCGTGCCGATCCGATCGCCCGCCTCCAGACCCTGCCCGACCAGATGCGCGGCCACGGCGCTGACCCAGCCGTCGAACTCGCCATAACTGACGGATTCGTCACCCACACGAATCGCGGTGGTTTCAGGCGTTTCCAGCGACCACCATTTGAGCGCACTACTGAGGGTTGCAGCCATTGTCGATTCTCCTGCATCGGTCCTTGCTCCGCCATGCGCGAGGCATGCGGCGTCAGTGGTATTCGGGCTCTTCCCACCACGGGAAGAAATCGGGCATGTCGGTCGACACCCGATCGGAAAAGCGACCTGGCCGCTTCTCCAGAAACGAGTTCACGCCCTCGACAGCGTCCGCGCTGCGCGCGCGCCACAGCACGCCACGGCTATCGAGCCGGTGTGCGTCCATCGGGTGATTCATGTCGATTCCGCGCCACAGCATCTGACGGATCAAGGCCAGTGACACCGGCGCCGTACCGTCGATGAACTCGTGCGCCAGGGCATAGGCCGCCGGCAGCAATTCATCGTGAGGATAGACCGCCTTGACCAAGCCCCCGGCACATGCCGCCTCGGCATCGAAGGGCTTGCCGCTGTAGCACCATTCCAGAGCCTGAGAGATGCCCACGACGCGTGGCAAAAAATATGAGGATGCGGCCTCCGGCACGATTCCGCGGCGCGAAAAAACCATCGCGAAACGCGCCCTGTCGCTGGCCAAGCGCACATCCATCGGCAGGGTCGAGGTCACGCCAATTCCGGCGGCCGGTCCGTTGATGGCCGCAATCACCGGCTTGAGACATCGATGAATACGCAGGCTGAGAAACCCGCCGAGATCACGTGCGGCAGGCCTGCTGTAATCAAGCGATCCATCGGCGCGTTCCAATGATTCCTCGCCGGAAAAGCTCTTGAAGGTATCGGCACCGGCGGAGAGGTCTGCGCCGGCACAAAAGCCTCGTCCGTCGCCGGTGACGACCACGGCACGAACCGCGTCATCAGCGTCGATGCGGTCGAAGGTCTGGACAATCTCCTGGATCATCGCTCCCGTGAATGCATTGAGCTTATCGGGACGGCAATAGGTGATCGTGGCAATGCCATCAGCCACCTCGTAACGAATGGTCTCGAATTCTCCAACCATCACGGACGCTCCGTGCCAAATACCGCGGAGCTCACTGTGGGCGCGCCTGGACCACCGGCCAGCAGACAGGTTCTGGCACCCGGCATCGGATTGGCCGATTCACCGCGCAGCTGCCGCACCGACTCCACGGCCATGCCGATGCCATGAATGAAGCCCTCTGCGAAATTTCCGCCGGCCGTATTGATCGGCAAACCGCCAGTGGGTGCAATCAGATTTTCGAAGCGTACGAACTCGGCTACGTTCTCGTAGCTGCAGAAGCCATGGTCGATCAGGGACGCGATGCCCTGTGCGCTGAAATTCTCGTAGAGCTGCGCCACATCGATATCGGCCGGCGTCAAACCGGTCTGTTGCCACAGGCGCCGTGCGACCGAAGCGAAACCGGCGGATGCGTAGTGATCGTCATTTTCGAGCAGATCGCCCCAGCCCTTGCCGGCACCTTGCGCAACGCCCAGCAGATAGACAGGGGGCTTGCACAGATCGCGGGCCCGTTCACTGGAAACGAGCAGCAACGCACCGGCTCCGTCATTCTCGCGCGAACAGTCGAACAGCCGGAACGGCTCCGCGATCCAGCGCGCCTGATCGTAGGCGTCCAGATCCAGTTCCTTGCCGTAGCTCACGGCGTTGGGATTTCGCGCACCGTGGTAGTACGAAGCGCGCACCAGTTCCCGCGCGGCCGCCAGCGGCACACCATGATGCTCGAACATGCGCTGCGCCCGCAGCGCACAGGGCTGTGCCGGAGAAATCAGACCGGCGCCCAGCAAGTGGTCGTTCATATGGTGCGCCATGACCGCGCCGGACAAGCGTCCGCTATCACTTTGCACCAGCGCGCGAAACACGACCACCGCCTTGGCCTGCCCGGTGACGATCGCCGCTGCGGCCGCGCCGAAGGCGCCGGCAATCCCACCGCCACCACCACCCCAAACCATCGACGACCAACACAAGTCCTTGGTCCCCAGGTCGGACATCAGGCGTACCGGCTCGTTATGGTCATCACCGTAGGAAACGAAACCGTCGACATCGGCCGGATCGAAACCGGCGTCTTCGCAGGCGTCGACGATCGCCCGAACCAGCACGCCACGCTCCGGCATCGGCGCCTGGGCGCGCTTGTACTGACGCATGCCGACGCCAGCGACGGCAACCGATCCGGAAAAGGCGGAAGCACTCATTCTTGCAGGCTCCAGCGCAGGGACGGAATGCGGTCTTCGCCAAACGCCGTCTCAGCGACTTCACCGTAAACCCGTGCGCCGATGCACAGCCCGTCTTCCTCGCCTTTGAGGATGCCGAGCAGACGCAATCCACCGTGGACCGGCAGACTCACGATAAGACTGACGTAGGGCACGCCGATACCTTCCGAACCCGCAAACGGATGCCAGGTTCGCGTCCAACTGAACACCGCGCCTTGCAAGGTGGCCGCATGCCAGCGCTGATCCCAGCTCCCGCATTCACCACAGCGAAAGACAGCCGGCCAGTGCCAACGACCACAGGCTTCGCAGCGCGGCAGTTCCGGACGCCCGGCGACCAGGGACGACCAGTATGGGCCGTCGGCGCCGATGGTATGTCGAGGGAGGCTGCTGTTATCCATTCAGATCTCCTGGCGGTTCAGACGCTGACGGCACGCCTGATGATGTCGGCGGCGCGCCAGGCCATCGCCATGGTCGGACCGTTGGTGTTGCCGGAGGGAATCTGCGGCATGACCGAGGTATCCATCACGCGCAGGCCTTCGACGCCACGAACCCGCAGCTCGGGATCGACCACGGAATCGGCGTCCTTGCCCATGCGGCAGCTGCCGACCGCGTGGTAGCCGCAAACGCCCGTGTCGTAGGCGTGCAGCATTTCCTCATCACTGGCGCAGGACGGACCCGGAAACGTTTCGGCCTCAATCAACTCGCGCAGCGGCGACTGAGCCGCATAGCGCCTCGCGACCTTGACCAGGTCGATCATCATTCGGCGGTCCTCCTCGGTGTTCCGATAGTTCGGCTTGAGCGAAGACATTTCATTGGGATCGCGCGAGCGAATGTGGATCTCGCCGCGAGAGGTCGGGCGCATCGGATAGGCACAGAAATGCATGCCGTGGAACGGCTCGAGCTTGGTGCGCATCGAATCCCGATCGAATGAGAACGGCGCGATCAGAAACTGTAGATCGGGCCGCGGCTCCTCGGGCCGGGATTTCAGCCAGGCACCAATTTCATAGGCGGCCGAGGACATCGGGCCACTGCGCCGCAGGTAGTACTCCGCAGTGGACTGCAACAGTCGCCAACCGCCGAAATGGGCATTCTGCGACAGCGGCTCGCGTAGCTTCCACTGCATCAGGATGACGCGATGCTCGGCGAGGTTACGGCCCACCGAAGGCAGTGCGTGGACGACGTCGATGCCCAGCTCGCGCAGCACCGCCGGGTCGCCAACCCCCGAGCGTTCCAGGATCGCCGGAGACGACAGCGCGCCGCCGGCAATGATGATCTCGCGACGGGCGCCCACCGATTCGCCGACACCCTTGCGCTGACCTTCCACGGCGACGGCACGCTTGTTCTCGAAGCGCACGCGGTCCACCGTCATGCCGGTAAGAATGTGCAGGTTGGCGCGCTTGCGGATCGGATTGATGAAGGCAGTCGCCGCGCTCTGGCGCCGCCCCCTGAAGATGGTGCGCGGCGCATAGCCGACGCCTTCTCCGTTGTCCGGCGTGTTGACGTCATCCTTGCGGGGCAGGCCTAGGCTGACGCCGGCCTCGATCATCGCTTCGCTGAGGCGGTCGCGCATCGTCGGCAGCGTCACCTTGAGCGGCCCCTGGTCGCCGCGTGTGCGGTCCGCGCCGAGTTCATGCGATTCGAGCGCACGATAGGCGGCGCCGATGTGCTGCCAGCTCCAGTCCTCGCTGGACTGCTCGGCGATGGCGTCGAAGTCCGCCGGCTGGCCGCGCACGTACATCATGCCGTTGATCGAGGAGGACCCGCCCATGACCTTGCCGCGCAGCCAGCTCTCGGAGGCATTGTCGGTCGCCGCTTCGGGATCGGTCGGGAACGGCCAGATGTACTTCGGGTTCTGCAGGATCATCGCCAGACCCTTGGGCATGGAGATGAAGGGATGGCCGTCGTCGGGACCGGCTTCGATCAGGGCGACGCTGGTGCCCGGATCCTCCGACAGCCGATTGGCCAGCACGCAGCCCGCAGCGCCCGCACCGACCACGACGTAATCGAAACTCTGCATCGTTCTCCTCCAGTTTCCGGGTATTCAGGCCCGGTCTTTCGACTGTGCTGTGATTTCAGCGTCGACGCACCGCGCCGCCGACGATCTCTCAGCTTTCGAGCGCTTCGATTCCCTTGGCCGGATCGACGCCCAGCTCCTCGATCACGTCGTGAAAATAGCGGACGCCCTGCTCCATGCCCCCCAGGGTCAGGCGCTTGAGTGCGCCGGTGCGCAGGCCCTCTTGGCTCAGTTCAGCCGCTTTGAAATCCTCGTTACCAAAGGCATTCGCCATCAGATCGAAGGACCGCGCATAGATATCTTCCATCTTCCCCGATGGTTCGGCCTGTTTGTCCACCAGCATCAGGTAACGCGCGTGCGTCTTGTCCCTGGCCGTCGGCGTCAACAAGGTCACGCTGACGTAGACCGGGCTGGTCACCACGATCGCGCTCGGAAACGCGATGTAGGCGTAGACCACGGACTGCCGCAGTTTCTGCCAGTCACGGCTGACGTGCTCGGCGCCGAAGCCGCGACGGCTGCCCGAGGTCTGCCGCAGGTGCTGACCAATGCGCTCGATCATCTGCGGCGCGTCGACGAAGAAACGCGCCAGCGTCTTTGCGTGCAGCCGGGTGACGTGATAGCCCTCAAGAAACGCATCGGTGACGAGCTTCCAGTTCGCGCCGATCTCGTAATCCTGGGTCTTGTAGACGCGCATGTCCGACAGGCCCATCGCGTCGAAATCGCCGACCAGTTCCGGCCCCACGCGCTCCAGGTCCAGCTCGCGCGTGCGATCCAACGACACCCAGATCAGGCCACCCGCCTCAAGGCAGGGCACCCGCCCAAGGTGGTAGTCGGCCTTATCGAAGCCTGCCTCGAAACAATCCTCGCGCGGCACGCCGATCAGCTTGCCGTCGAGATTGTAGGTCCAGGCGTGGTAGGGGCAGCTCAGCTTCATGCCTTCGGCGCACTCACCGTTGCCGACCAGCCGCGTGCCACGATGGCTGCAGGCATTGAGTAGCGCCTGCACCTCACCTTCGCGGTTGCGCGTTAGGATGACCGGCACGCCGGCCACTTCCACGCCCATGTAACTGCCGGCCTTGGGCAGATCCTGACTGACCGCCACCGGCACCGGCAGATTGGAGAACAAGGCCTTTTTTTCGTGCGCAAAGACCGCGGGCTCCAGGTAAGTCTGGGCATCCACGTAGGTCGTGCACGATTTGATCTCGGCCATATCCTCGTGTGTGAGGCGTATCGCCGCCTCGTACTGCCCGACCGAAGCCTGGGCGGCCTTTTCCTTTGTACTCATTGCTTACCTCGATCCACGATCTTTTTATCTTATACCTTTAGATTAAATTCCGCAGAACAAGAATTCAAAAATTGAACGTCACTGTATTTCCGTATTATTTATGTGGGTGTCAAGCCGAAGTCTGAACTTATTCTTGACTCATTAGGCAACTTCCGGCGTCACCTTCGGGATGAAAATGGCCTTGGGCTGGGTGAACTCCAGCAGGCCGGCGACCCCGTTTTCCACGCCCAGACCGGAATGCTTGTGCCCGGCCAGCGGCGTCATCGGCGTAGACTGCAGGTTCTGGTTGATCCACACGGTACCGGTGTCCAGCCGCTTGGCGATTTCCACTGCCTTGTCGACATCCGCCGACCACACCGCACCGGCCAGGCCATACGGCGTGTTGTTGGCCTTGGCCACGACCTCGTCCACATCGGAGAAGCGCAGCAGCGGCAGTACCGGGCCAAAGGCCTCCTCGGCCACCACGCGCGCGTCCTCGGGCGGATTGTCGACCAGGGTCAATGGGATGAAGTAGCCGCGCTCGGGCACCGGGCCGCCCTCCAGCAGCTTCAGGTCCAGCGCGCGCGCCTCGTCAATCATTTTCAGCACGCGGCGATACTGCGGCTCGTTCTGCACCGGCCCGAACATATTCGCCGGATCGGCTCCGTCGCCGACCTTGTCCTTTTGCGCGATCGCATGCAGACGGTCGCGCAGAGCGTCATAAATGTCTTCGTGGATATACAGCCGCTTGGTCGCCACGCAGACCTGCGCGGTGTTGTAGAAGGCGCCGAAAAACAGTTGCTGCGCCACCGCATCCACATCCACGTCAGGCATGACGATGGCCGCGTCGTTGCCACCCAGCTCCAGCGTCACGCGCTTGAGATCCTTGGACGCCGACTCCATGACACGCTTGCCGGTCGCCGTGGAACCAGTGAACGTGATTTTGGAGAAGCCCGGATGGCTGGTCATCATCGGACCAAGCGCATCGCCGCCGCTGATGACATTGAGCACACCGGCCGGAAACACCTCCCGCAGCAACTCGCCGATCTTGAGCGTGCACAAGGGCGTGAACGGTGAAGGCTTGAGCACCAGCGTGTTGCCGGTCAGCAGCGCCGGTGCGATTTTCCAGGAGGCCAGCAGCACCGGGAAGTTCCACGGCACGATGCCGCAGACCACACCCAGGGGATCGTGATGCACCTCGACGCGCCGCTCCGGCGTGTCCTCGGTGATGTCCACGGGAATATCCAGCTTGGCCGTCACCTTGAACCAGATCGCGGCGCCCAGCACTTCCTGCTTGGCCAGCGCCAGCGGCCGCCCCTGCTCGCGCGTGAACAGGGCAGCCAGTTCGTCGGCGTTCGCCTCGATGGCCTTGCCGGCCTTGACCAGCAGTGCCTTGCGTTCGGCCACCGGCGTCTGTCGCCAGGGAGCAAATGCCTGCTGCGCTGCCGCCACGGCGCGGTCCAGTTCTTCCGCGCCGGCGTCCGGGCAGTTCGCGAACGGCTCGCCGGTGGCGGGGTTCACGACCGGCAGGGTCTTGCTCGTGGCAACACTCTCGCCGCCGATCGTCATGCTGTAGTCGGACCCGAATTCCATGTGCTCTCCTCGCGTTGTCTTGTGCAGCTTCGTACCGAACCTCTATTATCTAATCATCATAGACAAAAATCGCGCAGGCTGGAAACGGCGGAGTCCGCATTCGCGGCCAAACCGTCCGGCCCCAGCGCCAGAAAGGCCGCCGGGTCGGCGGCACCTAATCTTCAGAGGAGACTCGCTTTGAGCGACAGCACATCCCAGGGCCGGCAGGCCATCGACCGCCTGTTCTCTCCGAAGTCGATCGCGCTGGTCGGCGCCAGCGAGCGCTCGATCTGGGCGGTGGCGGCCGCCGACAACCTCAAACGCTCGGGTTTCGAGGGGCCGGTACACATGATCAATCCCAAGGGCGGGACGATCTTCGGCCAGACCGCGGCCACCAGTTGCGCGGCGGTCGGCGAAACCATCGACGCGGCCCTGTTGATGGTGCCCGAGGCCGCGCTGGTCGACGCTTTCGAGGATCTCGGGCGCGCCGGCGTCGGTGGCGCGGTGATCCTTTCCGCCGGCTTCGCCGAACTCGGAGAGGATGGCGCGGCACGGCAGCGGCAGATCGCACAGGTGGCGCGCGAGGCCGGTATCCGCATCCTCGGCCCGAACTGCCTGGGCTACGCCAATTTTGTGGCAAATACCGCAATCTGGACGACCCCGCTGCGGCGGCCAATGCCGGGCGCGACGATTGCCGTGGTGTCGCAGAGCGGCGCCATCGCCAGCCAGCTTGAACAATTCGCCTACCAGCAGCGCATCGGCCTGACGCACATGATCTCGACCGGCAACGAGGCCGACGTCAACATCGCCGATGCCATCGAGTACCTCGCGCGCCAGCCGGAACCGGGCGCGATCGCGCTGTTTCTGGAATCGGTACGCGAACCGGAACGCTTCGTCCGTGCCGTCGAGGCCGCCACGGCCGCCGGCAAGCCGCTGGTGCTGCTCAAGGTCGGCTCCAGCGAAGCGACGGCGCGCGCCGCCCAGGCGCATACCGGCTCGCTGGTCGGCAACGACCGTGTGTTCGACGCTCTGTGCCGCCGCCTCGGCATCGCGCGCGTCCGCTCGCTGGAAGAGCTGATCATCACCACCGATCTGTTCGCGCGGCTCGACCCGGCGCCGGGCGCCGCCACGGGTCTGGCGCTGGTGGCGATGTCCGGTGGCCTCTGCGAGATCGTCACCGACCAGGCGGAGATCGACGAAGTGGCGATCCCGCAATTGGCCGACGACACCCTCGCCCGCCTGCGCGAGGCCCTGCCGCCGCTGGCGACGCCGGCCAACCCGCTGGACGTGACCGGCGCCGCGATGCGTGAGCCGGAGCTGATCGCACGCAGCGTCGCCGCTATCGCCCAGGACCCTTCGATCGGCATGATCGCCTTCGTCTTCGACGCACCGCTCAAGGACGACAAACGCGGCTTCGCACGGCGCTTCATCGAACAGGTCGGCGCCGGTTTTCGCGACGCCGGAAAACCCTGCCTGATGATCAGTCACGCCTTCACCGCCGTGAACGGCGAGGCGCGCGCGATGACCGACGAGTCCGGTGTGGTCTATTCCGGCGGCGGCGTGCGCCACTGCCTGAGCGCCATCGGCCATCTGCTGAATCGCGGCACGGCCGGCCGCTTCGTCGCCGAGACAGAGCAACCTAACGCCCCCCGCCCCGACGGCGAACGCGCAGTGCTCGAACATCTGGCGGCGCACGGCGTGCCGATCGTGCCAGCGGTGCTGGCCGGCAGCGCCGACGAGGCCGTGGCCGCGGCGCGCTCGATGGACGCCGCCGTGGTCCTCAAGATCGCCTCGCCGGACATTCAGCACAAGACCGAGGTCGGCGGCGTGGCGCTGAACCTGCGCGGCGACGAGGCCGTGCGCAACGCCTACGAAACCACACTCGCGCGCGTCGGCGCCGCCAAGCCGGCGGCGAAGATCGACGGCGTCATCGTTTCGCCGATGCGCGGCACCGATTCTGGTCTGGAGCTGTTCGTGGGCACGATGCGCGATCCGCAGTGGGGGCCGTCGATCGCCGTGGGCCTGGGCGGAGTCTGGATCGAGGCGCTCAAGGACAGCAGCCTGCGCCTGCTGCCGGTGACCCGCGACGATGCCTTGGCGATGCTCCGCGAGCTGCGGGCCAGCAGCCTGCTCGACGGTTTCCGGGGCGCCGCGCCGGTGGACCGGGCGGCGCTCGCCGATATCGTCGTCGCCATCGGCGATGCCGCGCTGGCCCTGGGGCCGGAGCTGGTGTCGCTGGAGGTCAATCCATTGTTGGCGGCGGAAGGCCGCATCGAAGCGCTGGACGGCCTCGCCGTCTGGGAGGAATCCGATGAGCACGCCTGAAACGACACCCGTCATCGTCGGCGTCGGCGAGTGCGTCGACCGCCCCAGCGATCCGACCGCCGCGCTGGAACCGATCGCGCTGATGGCCGAAGCCTTGCGCGCCGCCCAGACCGACTCCGGTGCCGAACTGCTCGCACGCGTCGAATCCCTGGAACTGATCGGGCTGATCAGTTGGCGCTACGCCGACCCGGTATCGCAGCTGTGTCAGCGCCTCGACATCGCGCCGGCCCGCGCAATCAACGCCAGCATGGGCGGTGAAACGCCGATCCGGCTGCTGCACGAGGCCGCCGCGCGCATCGCGCGGGGCGAGCAGACGGCGGCGGCGATCGTCGGCGGCGAAGCGCTCCATGCACGCAACCGCGCGCGCAAGGCCAAGACCCAGCTCGACTGGACGCCGATGGCCTCGCGCGAAACCGCCACGCATTTCGCCTCCAGCACTTTCGAGCTGAGCCCCATCGCCAAACGCCTGGGCGTGACCGATCCGGCGCAGATCTACCCGCTCTACGAAATGGCGACGCAGGCCGCCTGGGGCCAGACGCCGGCCGAGGGCCAGGCCGAGTCGGCCAAACTGTGGGCGCAGTACGCCGCCGTGGCCGCCGACAACCCGAACGCCTGGATTCGCAGAAAGCCGAGTGCCGAAGCCATCGCCGAAATCGGCGCGGACAACCGCCTGATCAACTGGCCGTATCCGAAGCTGATGGTGGCCAACCCCAGCGTCAACCAGGCCGCCGCCGTCATCGTCACCAGCCTGGCTGCGGCGCGCGAAGCCGGCGTACCCGAGGACCGCATCGTCCACATCTGGGGCGGCGCCGCCGCCCGCGAACCGGAGGACTACCTCAAGCGCGACGGCTACGGGCACAGCAGCGCGCAGACCGCGGTGCTGGATAAGGCGGTGGAACTGGCCGGCGGCGACGCCACGCGCTTCGCCAAACTTGAACTCTATAGTTGCTTCCCGGTGGTACCGAAGATGGCGCTGCGCACCCTGGGCCTGGACCCGGCCCGGCATCCGCCGACCGTCACCGGCGGGCTGACCTTCTTCGGCGGACCGCTCAACAACTACATGAGCCACGCCGTCTGCTCCATGGTGCGTGCCTTGCGCGCCGCGCCCGACGAGCTCGGCCTTCTGTACGGCCAGGGTGGCTACGTCAACAAACACCATGCGCTGCTGATCAGTCGCCAGGCCGCGCCCACGGCGATGGCCACCGACTATTCGGTGCAGGACCGCGCCGATACCGAGCGCGGCCCCGTCCCCGAACTGGTCGAGCAGTACGCCGGTCCGGCCACGGTCGAAACCTACACGGTGCTCTACGGTCGCGACGGCGCGCCGCTGCACGGCATCGTCGTCGCCCTTACGCCCGAGGGACGGCGCGTCATGGCCAAAGTGATGGTCGACGACGAATCGTCCATGGCTGCGCTGCTGTCCACCGAGCGCTCGGCCATCGGCAGCCACGGGCATGTTCGCATGGATACCTTCGGTCACCCGGTCTGGGAACTCGGCGAGGCGCCGCGCGACCGCCGCGCGTTGCCGCGACGTTATTGCAAAGTCGAGCGCGAGGGACCGCTGACGATCGTCACCATCGACCGGCCCGAGACGATGAACGCCCTGCATCCGGCCTCCAACGCCGAACTCGCCGAAATTTTCGACGACTTCGCGGCCGATCCAGAGCAATGGGTGGCGATCATCACCGGCGCCGGCGAGCGCGCCTTCTGCACCGGCAACGACCTCAAGTTCACCGCCACCGCGATGGCGCGCGGAGAATCCATCCTGCCGCCGCTGAGTGGCTTCGCCGGACTCACCGGCCGCTTCGATCTCAACAAACCGGTGATCGCCGCCGTCAACGGTGCGGCAATGGGCGGCGGCTTTGAAATCGCCCTGGCCTGCGACTTGATCGTGGCGTCCGACAAGGCGGTGTTCGCACTGCCGGAACCCAAGGTCGGGCTCGCCGCCGTCGCCGGCGGCCTGCTGCGGCTGCCGCAGCAGATCGGCCTCAAACCGGCCATGGGCCTGATTCTCACCGGCCGCAAAGTCGGCGCCGAAGAAGGCATGGCGCTGGGTTTCGTCAACCAGGTGACGACGCCTGAAACCTTGATGGACGAGGCGCGGCGCTGGGCGAAGGAGATTGCCGCCTGCAGCCCGATGTCGATTCGCGCGTCCAAGGAAATCGTAAGCAAAGGCCTGGACGAAAACGTCCTCGCCGAAGCCTATTCCAATCAGAACCGCTATCCGGCGGTGCGCGCGCTGTATCGCTCGGCGGACATGCGCGAAGGGCCGCTGGCCTTCGCGCAGAAGCGCCCGCCCCGCTGGGCCGGCAAGTAGCGTCCTCATGGACCTGAGCTGGAGCGAATCGGACCTGGCGTTTCGCGACGAGGTGCGCGCCTTTCTGGACGCCAGTCTCGACGATGATCTTCGTGCCGCCGGCCGCCTGATGACCAGCGTCTACGGCGAGCATGCGGCAACGATGCGCTGGCACCGGATTCTCGCCGACAAGGGCTGGGCGGCGCCGGCCTGGCCGGTCGAATACGGTGGCTGCGGCTGGAGCGTGACGCAGCGCTATCTGTTTGCGCGCGAGCGCATCGCCGCCGGCGCGCCGCCCTTGTCGCCAATGGGCATCCAGATGTGCGGCCCGGCGCTGATTGCCTTCGGCAGCACGCAGCAGAAGAATTATTTCCTGCCACGCATGCTCAGCGGCGAACACGTCTGGTGCCAGGGCTACTCGGAACCGCAGGCCGGCTCCGACCTCGCCTCGCTGCAAATGCCGGCAGCGATCGACGGCGACCAACTGGTCTGCTCCGGCTCCAAGATCTGGAGCACGCATGCCCACGAATCCAACTGGATCTTCTGCCTGGTCCGAACTTCGCGCGAGGATCGGCCGCAGCGCGGCATCAGCTTCGTGCTGATCGACATGAGCACGCCCGGCATCAGCGTGCAGCCCATCGTCATGTCTTCCGGCGAACACATCCAGAATCAGATTTTCTTCGACCAAGTGCGTGTGCCGCTGGGCAATGTCGTCGGCGAGATCGGCGCCGGCTGGAGCATCGCCAAGTATCTGCTGGAGTTCGAACGCGGCGGCACCGCCTACACACCGGAACTGCATCTGCGCCTGGACGAGATTCGCGCCTTCGCGGCCGGCGTGCCCGGCGACCACGGCGCGCCCCTGCTCGACGATCCGGTGTTCGCCGGCAAGCTCGCTGAAGCGCGCATTCGTGTGGCGGCGCTGGAGGTCTACGAACTGCGGACGATGTCGGCGATTTCCGGCGGCGGCTCGCCGGGAACCAGCGCTTCGGTGATGAAGGTGCTCGGCACCGAACTGAGCCAGCACCTCACGGAGCTGGCGCTGGAAGCGGCCGGCCACTACGGGCTGGCCTACCAGCCCCAGGCCGCGCGGCCCGGCGGCCCGGTGCGGCTGCCGCACGCCAGCGGCGTGCCGGCAGGTCCGCTGCCTTCGGTGCTGGCGCCGCTGCGTTATCTCAATGACCGCGCCGGTACCATCTACGCCGGCTCCAACGAAATCCAGCGCAACATTCTGGCCAAGGCCGAACTACGGCTCTGACAGTGCCGGCCGGATCTGTCGCCCGCCGGCTCAAGCGCGCGCCGCGCGCTCCAGCCGGGCGTGTCGCGCCAGATGATGATCGACGCTGCCGAACTCCTGCTCGATCGCCGTGGCGCGCTTGAAGTAGCTGCCCAGCGCCAGTTCCTCGCTCATGCCCATGGCGCCGTGCAATTGCACCGCGTTCTGGCCGATGAAACGGCAGGCGCGGCCTACCGTCACCTTGGCCGCCGACGCCGCCATGGCACGAGCTCGCGGCGGCTTGTCCAGCGACAGCGTCGCCAGCAGGGTCGCCGAGCGCGCCATTTCCAGGTGCAGGTGCATGTCTACCATGCGGTGCTGCAAGGCCTGGAACGAGGCGATCGGCTGGCCGAACTGGCGGCGTTCGCGGCTGTAGTCCAGCGTGTCCGCGAGCAGACGGCGCAGCACGCCCAGCGCCTCGGCGCAGATCGCCGCCACCGCCTCGTCGCCGGCCTGCTGCAGAGACGGCAGCGCGGCACCGGCGGCGCCCAGCAGCGCCGTCTGCGGCAACACGGCGTCATCAAAACGAAGCTCCGCGGCACGGCGGCCGTCGATCCTTTGAACCCACTGCATGGACACACCCGGCGTCTGCGCGTCCACCAGAAACAGCGACACCGCCTCCCCGGACTCGTCGGTACGCGCGCTCACCAGCCAGTGGCTGGCCCACGGCGCGGCACTGACCATGCACTTGTGACCCCGCAACCGCCAGCGCCCGCCCTCGCACACCGCATGCGTGGCCGGCACACCGAAGCTATCGCGCAAGGCGGGCTCGGCCCCGGCAAAGGCCAGAATCGCCTCGCCGTCGATGAGGCGCGGCAACATCGCCGCGGCGACATCGCCGCCGGCACGCAACAGCAGGCCGGCGCCGATCACGCCGGTTTCCAGGTACGGCTCCACCACCAGCGCCGCACCCAGTTCCTCCAGAACGATCATGGTCTCGACCGGACCGCCACCGATCCCGCCGACCGCTTCCGGCAGCCCGGCACCGAGCAGGCCCAAATCCCGAGTCAGCCGCCGCCAGATTGCCGGACCACGACCGGTTGCGGACATCAGCGCCGCCCGCCGCGCCTCGAATCCATAATGCTTTGCCAGAAAGCCACGCAGGTTGTCCTGCAGAAGCTGCTGCTCGTCGCTGAATCGAAAGTCCATGCCTGCGTCTGCGAACAGCTCGCCTCAGTGTTGCGTCTTCGCCTTCCAGACCAGTGGCAGGGATTCCAGCGACATCACCATTCCCGCGCGGTAAGACGGCTCGAAACCCTTGGCGAGGGAGAATTCGCCGATCTGCTCGACCCACTCCTTGAACAGCAGCCGCATCTCCATGCGCGCCAGGAAGTGACCCAGGCACAGGTGCGGACCGGTGGAGAACGTCAGCAGATTGCGCTTGGCGCGATCCAGGTCGAACTTTTCCGGCTCGGGATTCTTGCTGTCGTCCCAGCCCGCGATCGGCAGCGGGCACAGCAGCATGTCGCCCTTCCTGAACTTCACACCGAAGCGTTCGCAGTCCTTGACCACCAGGCGCGGCGTGTTGACCACGCCGTATTGACGCAACGATTCCTCAAGGAAGGCCGGAAGCACAGACGGATCGGCGATCAAACGCTTCTGGATCTCGGGCCTGGTCGCCAGGTTGCGGATCGAGAAACTCATCGCATTGGTGACGGTGTCGAGCCCGCCGAGGAACAGCAGGAAGCACATCGACAGCAGCTTGTCCTGCGGCACCGGTTCACTGTTGATCTTGGCGTTGATCAGGTGATGGATCAGGTCCTCCTGGGGATCGGTGTCCTTGGTCTTCTGGCGGCTTTCGATCAAGGCGCTCATCTCGCCGACGATTTGCTGGGACACCGCGCCCACTTCAGCCGCCCCCATCCCCTGGGCATTGAAGTAGCGCTCCGCCAACTGACGGAAGTCATGAAGACGTTCCGTCGGGAATCCCATCATTCGCATGAAAACCGTCACCGGAAACGGAGCCGCCACGTCGGACACGAAATCGCACTCTCCCCGACCGGCCACGCTGGCGACGATCTCCTTGGCGAACGCGGTGACATCGGCTTCCATCGCGCTGATCGAGCGCGGCCCGAAGAACGGCGCCAGCACCTGCCGGTAAAGCGTATGTTCGGGTGGATCGACATTCAGCGGCAACAACAGCGGAGCACCCTCGATCGCCGGAATCTGCAACATGCGTGTGGAGAAGTGCTCATAGTCGCGCACGATCTCGGCCATGATGTCCATGCGCGTTACCAGCCAGTGCCCCCCGTTGGCGGGCGTGTAGAACACCGGCGGCGCTTCGCGCTGCAGGCGCGCATAGGCGGCATGCAGGTCGCGCTTGATCTGGGCATCTTCGTAGATGTCGAACTCGAATACATGCTCCGGACCCACGTGGTCCGGCACCGATTGCTTCAGCGTCGCTTCTTCCATGGCTATTGTTCCTGAATGTTTTCTAGGGATTCCCCTCATGCACTACGCCGAGGCAATGCGAAGCTTTGCGCCGGCGGCCAATGGAATTTATGATAGTTAGATTGATTAATTACTGCAAATATTCATTATTTATAGTAGCTTACATCTATAACTTCCACTTCTAATGTTATTAGGGACTTGAATCATGGTGCGAGTAGTGTTCGAACTGGCAAACGGAGAACGTCAGTCCGTCGAAGCGGACGAAACCGGATCGCTGATGCAGGCGGCGGTCGCCGCCGGTGTGGAAGGCATCGACGCCGATTGCGGCGGCTCCATGGTCTGCGGTACCTGCCATGTCTACGTTCCACAGGAGTGGCAGGCCAAGCTGCCTGACAAGAGCGAAATGGAGAGCGAAATCCTCGACTATGTCCCGGTGCCGCATCCCGATGCCCGCCTGAGCTGTCAGATCCCGGTGACACCGGAACTCGAAGGCCTGACGGTCAAGCTGCCCGCGACACAACGCTGACAGGCGGCGTCGTGGCTTCAGGGCCGCATCAGGCCTTGGTCTTGCCGCGAGCCGGGCTCACTTTGCGCGGCGCGGCAGGACGCTTCGCCACCTTCTTTCTAACGGGCGGCGCTGTCGCCTTTTTGCCGTCTGAACTGGCCTTGGCGGTCGTCTTGGTCACCTCGGCCGCCACGCGCCTCGGCTGCTCCATGGTCGCGGTCCTGACCGCGCGCCTGGCGCTGATCGGCAGATTGGCGTCGGCGGCGTCATTGCTCGGAAACGCGGACAGGAAACGACTCACCGTCTGGATGAACAATGCCTCGTCACCGTGAGCGTTCGAACGCAAGGCATCGGCCAAGTGCGGCAGCTTCGCCCGATCGAAGGCCGGCATCGGTTCGATCCCCCGCGAGCGACACGCCGCCTCGAACAGGGCCGACCCCATCGTCAGCTTTTCGAGCCCCTCGATCACGACCATGTGCTGGTTTTTGGGCAGCGGAAAAATGCCGACCCAGTGATCGTAGGCCGACAGCAGCAGATGACGCGGGAAGAACTGCAGCAGCAACGGCGCCGCGTTCGCATGCTGCAATATCGACCGCCGAGTGGCGATGCTGACGGCGAGCAGATGTTCGCGCCAGTCGCCACTCGGCGCCGAGGGCGCCTTGACTTCGACATCGACCAGAATCAGGCGGGCCACTTCCGCCAGCAGTTCCGCCTTGTCCTTGAAGTGGTAGTACAGGGATGGCGCCTTGACGCCAAGACGATGGGCGATCAACTCCAGATTCAGGGCATCCAGGCCATGAACGTCGATCACCCCCAAGGCTGCGCGCGCCGCCCGTTCCCTCGAAATCAGCGGCCTTGCCGGTCTTCCCACAATAGTCCCCTACCTCGAATAATGACCTGATCTCCGGTCGGACCGCACACCGTCGGCCGACTGTCATCGGAGAGGTCTCAGGAAACTGCGCTGTCCTGCGCAGACTGTGCGTGCTTGGCGGCCTTGTAGGCCGGCCGCTGACGCAGACGCTCCCAGTAAGCCTTTATCGTATCGGAATAGTCATCCTGCAGTTTCAGCATGCGGCTCAGCAACAAGGCATAGCCGACGCTGATATCCGCAGCCGAAAACCGGTTGCCGACGAGATAGTCCCGCCCTTGCAAGGCCGACTCGACCATCGCCAGCCGGCTCAGGTAAATGTCCCGGCAATCGGCGACCACCTGTGGCTGACGACGTTCCGGTGGCTCGAAATAGGTGTAGCGCATCATCGTCGCCAAGGGCATCGTCATCGAGGCCTCGCCGAAATGCAGCCAATTCATCCAGGCTGCACGATCGGACTTGTCGCTCGGAACCGCGAGTTCGCCAGCGCCATAGCTGCTGCTCAGGTATTCCAGCGCCGCAGCCGATTCGAACAACACCGCCTCGCCGTCGATCATCCACGGCACGGTGCCGCAAGGACTGACCTGTAGGAACTCGGGCGACTTCAGTCGCGGCGGGAATTGCAGCATTGCCAGCTCGTAGGGTAGCTGCAGTTCCTCGAGCAACCACAGACAACGGAACGAGCGTGCATCCGGGCAATGGTAGAGCTTGATCAATTTGTTTCTCCTTCCGACCGTCGGCGCAGACGACACCGCAACGATCCCTGTGTGCTTGTATTTTTCCGATAACCTACCATCCTTAGTTTAGACGACATCCGACTTGTGTGACGGCGTGGTGGTTTTCTCCGTTCGCACCACCCATTCCCAAACTCTGCAAACCACCACCAGCACCATGAATTTCAAGACGCTCACTTTCGACCGCGCCGCGTCGGTGGCCACGATCCGGCTCAACCGACCCGAAGCATTCAACGCCCTGAGTGCGCAGTTGCTCGACGAACTGCATCAGGCACTGGATACGGTCGAGGCCCACGATGAAATCCGCGCCGTACTGCTGAGCGGCAACGGACGCGCGTTTTGCAGCGGCGCCGACCTCAACGGTGTCGGTGGCGACGGCGCGGTCCCGCTGCAGGACATCGCCGGCCTGAAGGACGCCGAGCGCCGCACGGCGCTGGACAGGCTCGGAAGCAGCGTGCGCGATGCCTTGCTGCAACGACACCACCCGCTCGTTGCGCGCCTGCAAGCGTTCCCGGTGCCCAGCGTCTGTGGCGTCAATGGCGTCGCCGCGGGCGGTGGCGTGGGCCTAGCACTGGCCTGCGACATCGTGATCGCGGCACGCAGCGCGAACTTCATGCAGGTGTTCGTGCCGAAACTCGGCCTCGTTCCGGATTGTGGAAGCACCTGGTTTCTGACTCAGGCGCTGGGCCCGGCCAGAGCGCGCGCGCTGTGTCTGCTGGGCGAGCCGCTGTCCGCCGCCCAGGCCGCCGACTGGGGGCTGATCTGGTCGGTGGTGGAGGACGAGCATCTGCAGGAGAGCGCTCTGGGAATCGCGCAGCGCCTGGCCGCGAATCCACGGCTGGCGACGCGGCTGAGCAAACAGGCGATACAGCACGCCCAGCAGCAGACCCTGGTCGAACAGCTCGATGAAGAGGCCGAACTGCAGCGACGCTGCGGTGCCAGTCCCGATTTCGTGGAGGGCGTCACCGCATTTCAGCAGAAACGCAGGCCGCGTTTCGAATAGGTCGCAGCGTGGCGCCCCCTGGAAAGCGAAAGCCCGGGGCAAGCCCGGGCTTTCGTCACTGAAATCACGGCTGCCGTGCTTCAGCGCGGCGCCATGCGAATGGCACCGTCCAGACGCACGGACTCGCCGTTGAAGTACTGGTTGCGGACCATCTCCAGCACCAACGATGCGAACTCCGGCGGCAGGCCGAGGCGCTTCGGGTACGGCACGGATGCGGATAACGCGTTCAGCACTTCTTCCGGCGCGCCCATCAGCAAGGGCGTGTAGAACAGGCCGGGCATGATGGTGTTGACGCGGATGCCCTCGCCGGAAAGGTCCCGCGCAATCGGCAGGGTCATGCCGACCACGCCGGCCTTGGAGGCCGAATACGCCGCCTGCCCGATCTGCCCGTCCTGCGCCGCCACCGAACTGGTGTTGATGATGACGCCGCGGTCGCCATCGTCCAGCGGTTCCAGGTCGAGCATGCCCTGGGCCGATTTGGCGATGCAGTTGAAGGTCCCTAGCAGATTGACCTTGACCACGCGTTCGAAGTCCGCCAGCGGGAAATGCTTGGTGCCGCCGGTTTTCTTGTCGCGCCCCGCGGTCTTGATGGCGTTACCGATTCCCGCGCAGTTGACGAGAACCCGCTCCTGGCCATTGGCCGCGCGCGCCTTGGCGAAGCCGGCTGCGGCATCGGCGTCGTCGGTGACGTTGACCTTGCAGAACACGCCGCCCAGCTCGTTGGCCAGCGCCGTGCCCTTGTCCTCGTTCATGTCGAACAGCGCGACCTTGACGCCATGACTGGCCAGGGCACGCGCGGTGGCCTCACCGAGGCCCGAGGCGCCGCCGGTGATGATTGCGGAGATACCTGAATTGAGTTCCATTTTTTCCTCGCTATTGCTGCGGAGAGACGGCGGGCACTGCGCCCGCCTTCGCGTTGTTGTCGAATGATTCGCGACGCCCTAGCCCAGGCGCTCGACGATGGTCACATTGGCCAAGCCGCCGCCCTCGCACATCGTCTGCAGGCCGTAACGCTGTCCGCGGTCCTTGAGCGCGTAGAGCAGCGTGGTCATCAGCTTGGTTCCCGAACCGCCGAGCGGATGACCGAGCGCAATCGCGCCGCCATGCACATTGAGTCGCGACGGGTCGGCGCCCGTGACCTGCAACCACGCCAGCGGCACCGGCGAAAAGGCTTCGTTGACTTCGAACAGGCCGATGTCGTCGATCTTCATCCCGGCCTTTTTCAGCGCCCGCTCGGTCGCCGGAATCGGCGCCTCCAGCATGATCACCGGATCGTGTCCGATGACCGTCATCTGGTGGATGCGCGCCAGCGGCTTGACGCCCAGGGCCTTGAGGCCGCGTTCGTTGACCACCATCACGCCCGAAGCGCCGTCGCAGATCTGGCTGGCGGAAGCGGCGGTGATTCGCCCGCCCTCGGCCAGCAGCTTGACGCCCTGAATGCTCTCCAGCGTCGCGTCGAAGCGAATGCCTTCGTCAACGGTGTGCATTTCGCCCGACTCGCTGCCATCGGACAGGCGCGCCTTGACCGGCACGATTTCGTCCTTGAACTTGCCGGCATTGGTCGCGGCAATCGCCAGCTTGTGGCTGTGCAGCGCGAATTCGTCGAGTTGCAGTTTGTCCAATTGGTACTTGCGGGCAATGGCTTCCGCACCGCTGAACTGGCTGAACTCGACACCGGGATAATTCGCCTGAATTGCCGGGCTCACGTACTGCCCGAATCCGTTCTTGAGCGGCAGGCTGTGAGACAAGGCCATCGGCACGCGGCTCATGCTTTCCACGCCGCCGGCGATCACCACGTCCATCGCCCCGGACATCACCGCCTGCGCCGCGAAATGCAGGGCCTGCTGCGACGAACCGCACTGGCGATCCACGGATGTGGCCGGCACACTCTCGGGCAGGCTGGAAGCCAGCACGGCGTTGCGCGCGATGTTGGTGGACTGTTCGCCGATCTGGCCGACACAACCCATGATGACGTCCTCCACCAGCGCCGGATCGGCGCCGCTGCGTTCCACCAGCGCGTCGAGAACCTGCGCCGCGAGGTCGGCGGGGTGCCAGCTGGACAGTCGTCCGCCACGGCGACCGCCGGCGGTACGGGCGGCGGCAACGATGAATGCTTCGGTCATGATGATTCCTCCGGAAATATGAATGGTGCTGATTGTCGGACTGGGCCAGCCGGGACAGCGAATCGGCTGGGCATCCGAATAGAGCGCCGACGGCCACGGGCCATCGGGTCATACGAAAGTCGGGCGGTTCGGCGAGCGCTCATTGCGAGGTCCATGCGAGGCATCAGGCGATACCGCGGCGGTGGTCCCGCCAATACGGTTCGCGCAGCGCGTACTTGAGCAGCTTGCCGGCCGCGGACAGCGGCAACTGCGGCCGGAACTCGACGCTGCGCGGGCATTTGTAGCCGGCGATGAGGCCGCGGCAATGCTCGACGAGCCGCGCCTCGTCCAGCGCTGCGACATCGTGCAGGACGACGACCGCGTGCACGCTCTCACCCCAGCGCGCATCGGGAATGCCGATGACCGCGCAGGCCGAGACCGCGGGATGTTTGAGAATCGCGTTTTCGACCTCGGCGGAATAAACATTCTCGCCGCCGCTGACGATCATGTCCTTGAGGCGATCGACAATGAACAGAAAGCCGTCCTCGTCCAGATAACCGACGTCGCCGGTATGCAGCCAACCGTCGCGCAGGGCCGCGGCCGTCTGCTCCGGCTTGTTCCAGTAGCCCTGCATCACCGTCGGCCCGCGCACCACGACCTCACCGGCCTGGCCGGCGGCAAGCTCGCGCGCATCGGCATCCACGATGCGGATTTCGGCCGTCGCCACCGGCACACCGGCGGCCATCAGTTTGCCGGCTGCGTGGCCCTGCCGCTGATGACACCAGGCCGGCAAGGCCGCCACCACCGGCGAGGCTTCGGTCATGCCGTAGCACTGCGCGAAGCCGGCGCCGGGAAACCTAGTGATGGCGGCGTCGAGCAGCGTTTCGTCGATCGGCGCGGCGCCGTACAGGACGCTGCCGAGGCTGCTCGTGTCGTAGTCGCGGAACTGCGGATACTCGACCACCAGCTTGAGCATCGTCGGCACCAGAAAGGTCTCGGTCACGCGTTGTGTCTGAACGTTCTGCAGCACCGCCTCGGCGCTGAATGCCGGAATCAGCACCTGCGTCGCCAAGCGCGACAGCAATTGAATCGCGAAAGCGATACCGCCAACATGAAACAGCGGTGCGACATGCAGGCCCACGGCCGGCTGCGGTCGCGGCGTCGCCACCAGCGTCGCCAGCGCGCCGACCGCGAGATTGTCGTGCGACAGCATCACGCCCTTGGGCCGGCCGGTGGTGCCGCCGGTGTAGAGCACCGCCGCCAGATCGTCGCCCTGCCGCATGGCATCGGCTAGCGGTTCGGCGGCCGCGATCAGCGCTTCGAAATTGGCCCAACCCTCGACCGCAGTGTCGCCAAAATGGAAGCTCGCTTTCAGCGAGGCGGCCCGCGCGCGCACCTGCTGCGCAACGGCCAGCCCGGCATCGTCCACAAGCAGCACGCTTGCCGCGCAGTCATCGAGCGAATACAGGACTTCCTCGGCGCTCCAGCGCAAGTTGACCGGGCTGACGACCGCACCGGCCCACCAGCAGCCGTACAGGATTTCAAGATATCGATCCGAATTCGCGGCCAGCACCGCCACGCGCTCGCCGTCCCGCACACCGTGCGCCTGCAACACACCGGCGATGCGTGCCACGCGATCGACGAACGCCGCGTAACTGCGGTGGCGTTCGCCGAAGACCGTCGCCAGACGCTGGGGCTGCTCGCGCGACGCCTTGTGCAGCGGCTGCGTCAGGAACATGGCCGCGGCCCGTCCTTGCGTCTATTTCGCGCGCGCCCCATGGAAGACTCAGTAGTAGCGCTCGCCACGGCCGGCCTTGGCGCGCAGCGAAGCGGGCACCGCGTACATCGGCCCCAACGCCTGGTAGCGCTCGCTCATGGCGACCACGGCATCGAGCCCCAGCCAGTCCGCGTACTTGAGCGCACCGCCGAGATACTGCGGCAGCCCCAGCCCCAGTATCAGCGCCATGTCCACCTCCATCGCGCTGTCGACGATACCGTCCTCCAGCGCATGCGCGGCCTCCACGATCATCGGCAGCATCATCCGCTCGACGATCTCGGCATCGGAAAAGTCGCGCGTGCCATTGGCCTGTACAGCCTTGAGCAGCTCATGACTGTCCTCGGCCACGAGCTTCTTCGGCCGACCGGCCGGATCGGTTTCGTAACGATAGAAGCCGACGCCGTTCTTCTGCCCGTAGCGGCCGGCCTTGGCGAACCGTTCGGTTGCGAAACCGAAGTCGTAGATCATGCGTTGCGGATAACCGGCGGTGATGATGGCGTTAACGTGCGTAGCCGTATCGAGGCCGATCACGTCGGACAGGTAGGCGGGCCCCATCGGCCAGCCGAAGGCTTCCATCACCGTATCGAGCTTGACGAAGTCCAAGCCATCGGCGATCAAACGCGCAGCGGCGAGCAGGTACGGTGTAATGATGCGATTGACCAGGAAGCCCGGGCAGTCATTGACCACGATGGGCGTCTTGCCCATCGCCACGCCATAGCCAACGATGGTCGAGGCAGCGACATCGCTGGTCCTGCTGCCCTTGATCACCTCGACCAGCGGCATCATCGGCACCGGATTGAAGAAATGCATGCCGACGAAATTCTCGGGCCGCTTCAGCGGCACTGCGATGTCGTCGATGCGCAGGCTGGAGGTGTTTGAGGCGATGACGCAATCCTCGCCTATCAGGGTTTCGACCTCGCTGAGCACGGCGTGCTTGACCTTGATGTTCTCGACCACGGCCTCGACCACCGCATCGACGCGGTCAAAACCGGTGTAGTCAAGCTGCGGCTTGATCGAAGCGAGAATCGCGTCGGCCTTGTCCTGCTTGAGGCGGCCGTTCCTGACCTGCTTGGCCAGCAACTTGCCGGCCTCGGCCGTACCGAGATCGAGCTGTTGCTGCCCAATGTCCTTCATCAACACCGGCGTGCCACGCAGCGCACTGGTGTAGGCGATGCCGCCGCCCATGATGCCGGCGCCGAGCACCGCGGCCTGCTGCAGGGGCCGCGCATTTTTCGCATGCGCCTTGAACTTCTTCTTGAGCTGCTGATCGTTGAGGAAGATCTGCACCAGCGAAGCCGCAGCCTGGGTCTTGGCGATCTTGGCGAAGCCCCTGGATTCGAGCGCCAAGGCCGCCTCGCGGCCCTCGCCCGCCGCGGTTTCCATCAGCTCCACGGCGGCCAGCGCGGCCGGCTGATTCCGGGGCGACTGTTTGGCAACGGTGGCTTTGGCCGCGGCGAAAATTCCCGCGGCGCCCGCAGGCAGGGCTGAGTCCTTGGCCGCGCGCCGGCCCTGCCAGTCCACCTCGCCGGCGATGGCCTGTTCCAGCAGATCCAGCGCCGCATCGCGCAGGGATTCGGGTTCGGCCACGGCGTCCACCACACCCGCGGCCTGGGCCGGCCCGGCCTTGGCCGGCTTGCCGCTGGCGATCCATTGAACCGCGACCTCGGCGCCGGCGATACGCGGCAGGCGCACGGTGCCACCAAAGCCCGGAAACAACCCGAGCTTGACCTCGGGCAGGCCGACCATCGCGGTATTCGCCATCACGCGGAAGTCGGCGGCCAGCGCCGCCTCCAGGCCGCCACCGAGGGCGAAGCCGTTGATCGCCACCACGCTCGGCACCGGCAGGGTTTCCAGCGCCGTGAACACCTGGTTCTGGACGATGCCGTTGCTGGCGATCCGATCTTCCGGCTGCGTGAACATTTCACCGAATTCGGTGATGTCTGCACCGACGATGAACACGTCCTTGGCACTGGTGATCAGCGCGCCGCGCACATCCCCGGCGGCGGCGATCGCGGCCAGCGCCTCACCCAGCTCGGACACGGTGCGCTTGTCGAATTTGTTGATCGCGTCGTTGGTGCGGTCGAAGCACAGCTCAACGATGCCGTCGTCCAGGCGGTGGGCCTTGACGGAATCGCCCTGGAACAGCGTTGCGGACATCGGGTTCTCCTGCGGACTTTCAGTCTCAGCCGAAATACGATTGGGTGGCGGCGATACGCTCCTGACATTCGCGCACCATGCGTTGCAGCAGTTGCTCGCAGCTCGGGATGTCGTCGATCAAGCCGATCACCATGCCGGCCGACACGATGCCGCCGTCGATGTCGCCGGTCTTGAGCGCCTCGCGTCCGCGCGCGCCGGTCACCAACGGCCGGATGTCGGCGAATTCGCAGCCGCCGGGGCGGTTCTCGGTGGCCACAACTTCTTCGGAGATCGCGTTCTTGAACACTCGCGCCGTGTTGCGCAGGGTGCGGAAGATCAGCTTGGTGTCACGCTCGCTGCCGTCGACCAGGGCCTGTTTGATGTTGTCGTGAATCTGCGCCTCGCGGGTGATCTGGAAACGCGTGCCCATGTTGATGCCGTCGGCGCCCAGAACCAGCGCGGCGGCCATGCCGTGGCCGTCGGCGATGCCGCCGGAGGCGATTACGGGAATCGTCAGCGCCTTGGCAGCGATCGGGATCAGCACCATGCCGGGAATGTCTTCCTCGCCCGGATGACCGGCGCATTCGAAACCGTCGATGCTGACGGCGTCGACGCCGGCACGCTCGGCCGACAGGGCATGGCGCACGGCCACGCACTTGTGGACGATGGTGATGCCGGCGGCCTTCATCTTTGGCCAGAAGTCGGCGGCCTTGTTGCCGGCGGTCTCCACGATCTTGATGCCGCCTGCGATGATGGCGTCGATGTACTCGTCGTAAGGCGGCGGCGAGATCGTCGGGAAGATCGTCATGTTGACGCCGAAGGGCTGGTCGGTCATCAAGCGGCAGCGCGCGATTTCCTCGGACAGCGCCTGCGGCGTCGGCTGCGTCAGGCCGGTGAGAATGCCGAGGCCGCCGGCATTGGACACGGCGGATGCCAGTTCGGCCGTACCGACCCACTGCATGCCGCCCTGGATGATCGGGTAGCGAATGCCCAGCAGTTCGGTCACGCGCGTCTTCATCGCCGTGGCCGGCTTGTTGTCGTTGTCGCTCATCGTTTCTGGTTTTCCTCAGCTCAGCTTGCGATCGTCCAGGCCCAGCCCGCGACCGATGATCTCTTTCATGATTTCGTTGCTGCCGGCGAAGATGCGGCTCACGCGCGCATCGCGATACATGCGGGAGATGCGGTATTCCTCCATGTAGCCGGCGCCGCCGTGCAGTTGCAGACATTCGTCGATGACCCGGTTCTCCAGTTCGCTCGTCAGCAGCTTGACCTCGGAGGCGCCCTCCGCGGTCAGACGCTGATCGTTGGCCAGCAGTACGCACTGGTCCAGCAGGGTTTGCGCGGCATCGAGCTGGGTTCGCATCTCGGCCATCTTGAAGCGCGTGTTCTGCAGGGCGCCGATCGGCTTGCCGAAGGCGCGGCGTTCCTTGACGAACTCCAGCGTCAGGTCGAAGGCGACCTGGGCGTGCGCCAGCGACCCGATGCCGACCATCAGCCGCTCCGTGGCCAGGAACTGCGCCATGTATTTGAAGCCCAGAGCGGATTCGCCGAGCACGTTCTCCTTGGGCACGCGCACGTCCTCGAAGAACAGTTCGGCGGTGTCCTGCGCGTCCAACCCAAGTTTTTCAAGCTTGCGACCGCGCTTGAAACCTTCCATGCCGGCTTCGACGACGAACAGGCCGATGCCATAGCGCGAGTCCGGCACACTGCGCGCGGCGACGATCACCGCGTCGGCCTGCATGCCGTTGGAGATGTAGGTCTTGGAACCGTTGAGCAGCCAGTGGTCGCCACGGTCCTCGGCGCGCGCGCGCAGCCCGGCCAGGTCCGAGCCGGCACCAGGTTCGGTCATCGCAATCGCCAGGATCTTGTCGCCGCTGACCGCGCCCGGCAGGAAGCGCTGCTTCTGTTCCCCGGTGCCAAGCTCGGCGATGTACGGCGCCACGATCATCGAATGCAGATTGCTGTACAGGCCGGGATCGCCGTAGCGCAGGTTCTCTTCCTGCACGATCTGCTCGTAGCGCAGGTCGGCCATGCCGGCGGCGCCGTACTGCTCATCGGCCCACATCAGCAAGTATCCCTGCTCACCCATGAGCCGATAGACCTCGCGATCCACGTAGCCCTGCTTGCGCCATTTCGGCACCTGGGGCGCGATCTCGTTCTGGAAGAACCGGCGAACGCTGTCGCGGAACTGTTCGTGGTCCGAGTCGAAAATGACGCGAGGGATCATGGCGCGGTGCTCCTCAGGCCGCCTTCGGCAGCGGATAGAAACGCTCGCCCGATTCGGCGCGCGCCTTGAGCCAGACCGAAGGCGCGAAGCGCTGGCCGCACTGCGCGGCGAAGCGCTCGCAGTCCGCCACAAACTGCTCGATGCCGACGGTATCGATGTAGCTCAGCGCCCCGCCAGTCCACTGCGGATAACCGATGCCGAGAATCGAACCGATATCGGCGTCCGCCGCGTCGGTGACGATGCCCTCCTCGTAGCAGCGCGCCGCTTCCAAGGCCTGGATCGTCAGCAGGCGCGTGCGCAGTTCGTGCGCGTCCGGCTGAGCCGGGCGCAGCGGAAAATGTTTGGCCAGCCCCGGCCACAGGAACTTCTTGCCATTCTCGGGGAACTCGTAGAAGCCGCCACCGAAACGCCGACCCTTGCGGCCGAGCGCCATCATCTTTTCGAGCACGGGTGCGGCGTCCGGCCGTGTGAAGCGCGCTTCCAGACCATCGGCCCGTGCCTGTTTCACGATCTTCCAAGACAGCTCCTGGCTGACCTCGTCGTACTGCGCCAAGGGGCCGACCGGCATGCCGGCCATCTTCGCCGCGTTCTCGATCAACGCCGGCGCCACGCCTTCGGCAAGCATGCACGCACCTTCGTCGATGAAGGTGGAAAACACGCGCGTCGTGTAGAAGCCAGGGCCATCGTTGACCACGATCGGCGTCTTCTTCATCTGCCCCGCGAAGTCCATGGCCTTGGCCAGGGTTTCCTGGCTGGTCTGCTCGCCCACGATCACTTCGAGCAGCGGCATGCGGTCCACCGGCGAGAAGAAGTGCAGGCCAATGAACTGCTTGGGCCGCGCGGAGGCCTGCGCCAGACCGCTGATCGGCAGGGTCGAGGTGTTGCTGGCAAAGATGGCGGTCTGCGGCATCACCGCCTCGGCCTTCTGCGTCACCTCGCGCTTGACGTCGCGGCTTTCGAACACCGCTTCGACCACCAGCTCACAGCCTTCGAGCCGCGCGTAGTCGGTGGTCGCGGTGATGCGCCCCAGGGCGGCATCGATCCGCTCCTGAGTGATCGCGCCCTTGCTCAGCACACGCGCCAGCGCCTTGCCGGTGTAGGCCCTGCCTCGATCGGCGGCATCCTGGGTAGCGTCGATCAACACCACCTCGATACCTGCCTGCGCGGCGACGCAGGCGATGCCGGCACCCATCATGCCGGCGCCGAGCACGCCGAGGCGCGTGACCGCGGATTTTGCGAATTCCTTGGGGCGGCGGCCGAGTTTGTCGGCAATGCCCTTGTTGATGAACATCGTGCGCATCAGATTGCGCGCGACCACGCCCGACAGCAGCTGGCCGAAATACTTGGATTCGATGCGCAAACCGGTATCGATGCTGCCGGCGATGGAGCCTTCATAGACGGCCGACATGATCGCCAGCGGCGCCGGCACGTTTTCCGAGTACTGCTTGCGGATCTGGGCGACGCCGCCCATGAAGGCCTGGTTGGCGTAGGCCGCCTGCGGCCCGACACCGCCCGGCACCTTGTAGCCCTTCACGTCCCAGGGCTGTTGCGCCTGCGGGTTCGTCAGCACCCAGGCGCGTGCTCGGGACACGACTTCGTCGGCCGGCGCCAGTTCGTGAACGATGCCCAGTTCCAGCGCCTCGGCCGGCTTGACCGGACGCCCCGTGAGCATCAGCGGCAAGGCCTTGGCCACGCCGATCAGACGCGGCAGGCGTTGCGTGCCGCCACCACCCGGCAACAGGCCGACCGTGACTTCCGGCAGGCCGACCACGGCCTTGGGGTGATCCGACAACACGCGGTAGTGGCAACCCAGCGTCAGCTCCAGGCCGCCGCCGAGGGCCAGGCCATTGATCGCGGCCGCGAACGGCTTGCCGCAGCTTTCCATGTGCCGTATCACGCCCTGGAGCTTGCGGCTGCTGGCGGCCGCCTCGGCCGCGCTCATTCCGCGATCGTGGGCGCTGACGAAATCCTTGAGATCGGCGCCCGGAATGAAGCTGCCGGGCTTGCCGGACGTCAGCACCACGCCCTTGACCGTCTCGTCGGCGGCCAGCTTCTCGAAAGCCGCGCCGAGTTCCGCCTGCAGCGCTTCGGTCAGCACGTTCATCGGCCGCTCGGAAGAGTCGATCGAAACCAGGGCGATGCCGTCGCCGTCGACGGTGATATTGAGTGCAGTCATGTTCGGCTCCCCGGTCAGATGCGTTCGATCACGGTGGAGGTCGCCATGCCGGCGGCCGCGCACAGGGTGATCAGGGCGGTGGATTGGTCACGGCGTTCGAGCTCGTCGAGCACGGTTCCGAGGATCATGGCGCCGGTCGCACCCAGGGGATGACCCATGGCGATGGCGCCGCCGTTGACGTTGGTGTTTTCCGGCGTGCAGTCGAGATCGCGCATGAAGCGCATCGGCACCGCCGCAAAGGCTTCGTTGATTTCGTAGAGGTCGATGTCCTTGTTGGACATGCCCAGCCGCCTGAGCAGTTGCAGGCTGCACGGACCAGGGCCGGTGAGCATGATCGTCGGTTCCGAACCGATGGAACGGAAACCCTTGATGCGCGCACGCGGCTTGAGCCCGGTGGCCTTGCCGAAGGCTTCGTTGCCGATCAGCACCGCGGCGGCGCCGTCGACGATGCCCGAGGCATTGCCACCGGTGTGCACGTGATTGACCGACTCCACCGCCGGATAGCGGAACTGCGCCACGGCGTCGAAACCCTGCTCGCCCGGCATCGCGAATGCCGGCTTGAGCCGCGCCAGATCCGCCAGCGAAGTACCGGGCCGCAGGTGTTCGTCGCGGTCGAGCACGACCTCGCCGATCACATCGCGCACCGGAATCACCGAGCGCGAGAAATAGCCCTGTTCCCAGGCATGCGCGGCGCGGCGCTGCGATTCCACCGCAAACGAGTCCACGTCTTCGCGCGAGTAGCCATCCAGCGTCGCGATCAAATCGGCGCCGATACCCTGGGGCGCGTAGTAGGAACGCCAGGTGGTCTGCGGATCGTTGTACCAGGGGCCGCCGTCGGAACCCATCTTCACGCGCGACATCGATTCCACGCCGCCGCTGACCACCGCCGCGGCCTCGCCCGCCTTGACCAGCGCGCCGCCGAGATTCACTGCCTCCAGCGCCGAGGCGCAGAAGCGGTTGATCTGCTGGCCTGCCACACTTTCGGCATAGCCGGCCGCGATCGCCGCGACGCGGCCGACGTTGGCGCCCTGTTCGCCGACCGGCGAGACGCAACCCAGAATCACGTCTTCAACCAGAGCGGTATCGAGTTGGTTGCGGTCGCGTATCGCCGACAGCACCTGCGCCGCGAGCTGGATCGGCGTGATTTCGTTCAGCGCCCCGTCCGGGCGGCCCCTGCCGCGCGGCGTGCGCACGTGGTCATAAATGAATGCTTCCATCTCGCTCTCCTGAACGATGATCGGTGTCACGGCGGTCCGAATGGGCGCGCCTACAATTTACTTGTTAGCGACTAGCAACTTTACAGGTGATGCCAAATCACTGCCAAATCCCGGCTTCGGCAAATTGCATGATTGGCCCGGCTGCGACGCGCTGTCAGCTCGGCCCGGCCAGCGCCCGTCGGACCTCGCGGCCCAATAGCTGATGCAGTTCGCGTATCGGCATACCGGGATTGACCAGCCAGCGATAGATCAAACCATCAACCGCCGAACAGAACATTTCCGCCGCCAGGCTGGCGTCGACATGCGCGTCGACGGTGCCGTGCGTCTGACCGGCCTCGATCCAGCGCTGCACGTCGCGGCGCTGGGCCAGATGCGCCTTGGCGACATTCGCCCGATACTCGGCACCGGGGTCGATACTGAAATAGCGCAGCAGGTACATGGCGCGAATCTCGTCGGGCGCATCCGCGATGAAGCCGTAAAGCCCATCGACGGCGCTGCACAGGGCTTCGACGCCGGTCAGATTGCCGACCGCGAGCTTGACCCGTGCTATCCAGTCTTCCACCACCGTGTCGTGAACGTACGCAAGCAAGCGCGCCTTGCTGCCAAAACGATGAGTCACCAAGCCCCGGGAATAGCCTGCACGCTCCCCGATCGCCGCCAGCGTGGTGCCTTTGAGGCCGCTTTCCACGATCAGGCCGATGGCCGCTTCCACCATCAACCGATCCGACAGCGCGGTGCGCTGTTCCTGGGTTCGGCGGATGGGAGCAGGATTGGCTTTCATGGCTTCATATTTACTTGTTGTCGACAAGCAACTTATACTCAGGCCCAGTGCCCGTCAACTTGAAGCTTCGATCGTAGCGCCGACCCGACGAACTCGCCCGCTTGACGCCCCTACTGACAGTCAGGACTAGGAGGAGATCATGACCGACGCCGTGCTCGTGGAACGCCGCGGGGCTGTAGCCATTGTGTCGCTGAACCGCCCCAAACACCGCAACGCACTCGCCAAGGAACTCGTCCACGGCCTGGAACGCGCAGTGGCGGAACTGCAGGACGACCCGTCGATTCGCGCCCTGGTGCTGAACGGCGGTGACCACTTCTGCGTCGGCGGCGATCTTTCGAGCCTCGACGATCCGCTGATGACGATGCGCAGCGAAATGCAGATCGGCCATCGCGCGATCCGCCTGCTTGCCGGCGGCCGCCTGCCGGTGGTCGCCGCGGTCGCCGGCAATGCCTACGGCGCCGGTTTCTCCATCGCCATGGCCTGCGACTTCGTCGTCGTCGACGAAAAATCCTCGTTCGGCGCGGCCTTCGGTCGTGTCGGCCTGCAACCGGACTACGGGCTGATGTGGAGCCTGCCGCCGCGCGTCGGCATGGGCATGGCACGCGAGATCATGATGTTCTGCGAACCGATCGCCGGTGAACGCGCAGTATCGATCCGGCTGGCCGACCGCCTGGCGGAACCTGGTCAGGTCCTGCCCACCGCGATCGAAATGGCACAGCGGCTGGCCAAACTGCCGCCCGGCACCGTATCCACAACCAAGGCTGTACTGTCGCGCCTGCCGATGTCGCTGGACACGATGTTGGCCTGGGAGGCGGACACTCAGGCGCTGCTGTCCCATACCGCCGATTTCGCCGAAGGCGTGAAGGCCTTCGGCGAGCGCCGCGCGCCGGTTTTCGGGGGGCAGTGATGAGCACCACGCAGGACATTCCGCAGCTGCGGCCCGCGGCACTGACGGTGGCGCAGGACTGGCTGAAACTTAAAGCCTATCTCGCCGGACAGGGACTCGACCTTCAGATCGATCCCGCACCACGCCAGTTCGCGGGCGGTTTCGCCAACCTCAACTACCTGATTCGCATCGACGGCGGTGAAGCCGTATTGCGACGGCCGCCGATGGGCCCG
>Ga0115011_10000115_pt1 | contig 73620 bp, 63 predicted proteins | sample TroAtlMetagenome_2_FD_88705 | JGI IMG/M metagenome (GOLD analysis project Ga0115011, IMG submission 88705) | Marine eukaryotic phytoplankton communities from Atlantic Ocean - Tropical Atlantic ANT8 Metagenome | ecosystem: Environmental > Aquatic > Marine > Oceanic | place: Tropical Atlantic... | reverse complement strand
ATTTGGAAAATATCGTCTGGTTTTGGCTACTGATGGTGTAGGATCAAAACTTCAAATCGCAAACAAATTAGGAGAATTGGGCGGAGTTGGTATTGATTGCGTTGCTATGAATGTAAATGACTTGATTTGCGTTGGTGCAGAACCTATTGCTTTCGTTGATTATATAGCAGTTCCCAAAGCAGACTCTAGAATTCATGGAATTCTTGGAAAATCTCTTTCTGAGGCTTGTAGAAGAGCCAACATTACTCTTGCAGGAGGTGAAACTGCTACTATTCCTGGAATTGTAAAGGAATTAGATTTGTCGGGTACTGCACTAGGATGGTTTCCCAAAGGAAATGAAATTACGGGTAGTAATTTACGTGAAGGAGATAAATTGATTGGGATTCCGAGCAGTGGATTGCATTCTAATGGTTTTTCATTGGTTAGGGCAGTAGTGGAAAAAACTGGATTTCAGTATACAGAAGAGGTTCCATTCAATACTACACATCAACATAGAGAAATTGAAAGATTTCCTAATCATTCGGGGCCGATAACCTTGGGAGAGGTTTTGTTAAATCCTACAAGGATTTATGTTGACTCTGTCGTTAATCTTCTAGTTCAAATAAGAAATGGAGAAGGGGTTTGTGAACAAAATGACATTAAAGCAATTGCGCATATTACAGGAGGGGGGTTATCTAATTTGCTTCGCCTTCACAACTCATTGGGTTGGGAAATTTCTAATCCTTTGCCAGTTCATCCAGAATTTTTATGGGTTCAAGAACAAGGGAATATAGAAGACAGAGAAATGTATAGAACTTTCAATATGGGCATTGGGATGATATTGGCGGTTTCTGATAATATGGCTGAAATAATTTCGGAGTGGATTAGTCAATGGGTTCCGGGTACAGAAATTATAGGTGAAGTGAAAAATCATGGAAGACTGGTTACTCATCATAAAGATAATGTGAGATTCGATAACTATTGACGTCTTCCGAGGGTTGTGAATGATAGCGAGCCGGAAGGTTGGCCCGGCCTTTTAATTAGAGAAGGAAAGACTCTACTGAGAGTTCCTAATTCGATAAATGAAGGCAACATAGGCCCTCATTCGAAAAAAATGACTCCTGTATTTTATAATCCTGCAATGTCAGGAAATAGGACCAGAAGTGTGATGTTACTAAATTATGCTATTAATTCAGGTTTTTTTGGAGAAGGAATGATTTACGCTATTGACGGTTTAGCGGCAACGGGACTCAGAACTAGAAGATGGTTGAATGAATTGCCTTCATCTAATGCAAGTAGATTGCAAATTGAAATGGTTGATATTAATCCAGAATCGTTACTTTGGGCGAAGAAGATAAATCAAGAAATGCCTCCATTTTCTAGTACAGAAAATCTAATTTATTGTGAGGGTGATTTGAGAAAACTGGTTTTGAACAGTGGGAGACATTGGGTCGATATAGATCCTTTCGGCTCTCCTGTTTCTTTTATTGATTCGGCAATTCAATCTCTTGCCAGAACTGGAGTATTAGAGATCAGTGCTACTGATTCTGCTGCTTTGACTGGATCGTCTAAAAACCCTCTAATGAGAAGATATGGTGCCAAAGTAAGAACTGATGGTTTAGCACAGGATTCGGGATTGAGAGTTTTATTAGCCAATGTTGCTAGAATTGCTGCGAAATATGATAGAAGAATTGAGCCATTAATGTCAATCTGGGATTCTCATCATCTAAGAATTTCTGTTAAAGTCATAAAAAGTATCGAATCGGCAAATAAGGTAGAAGATCACATAGGTTGGAGGGTTAACTCTCCTAACGAAGTAGAGGTTGCAAACTCCATTTCTCCAGATTTGAATGTGCCAATAAATGGAAATTTGCCCATGGATTGTTTCCTTCCATCATATTTTCCTGTAAATAGAAATGATAATCGAATTTCGGGGCCGATGTGGACAGGGAGTTTAGGTAATCCAGCAGCAATGTCATATTTCACAGGAGAAGAAGCTCTTAGGTTGTGCGGCCCAGATTTTGACGAAAATGACCCTATTGGCCTTAATGAAAATGATATTCAAATTGAGAGAAGAAAGATAGAAAGAAGTGTTAAGAATATAAAAAATGAAAGTGGAGTAATTGATTGTAATCACCACATTATTGTAGATGATTTGGCTTCTTGGCTAAATATTGGCTCTCCACCAAGTCCACATAAAATGGTTGGATTGTTAGAAGATATGGGATTCAGAGCGGGACTAACTCATTATGGAAGGCCATCATTTAGGACTAATGGTACATGGGAAGCGATAGTAGAATGTGCGATGCATCTTCAACCACCAATGTAAGACATCTCAATTCTGGGTAATGAAGATGTTTTTGTAGATCTGAGTTCGCTATATCTGTCATTTCTCCTTTCCCAAACTGCCTTAATTGCTTCAGTGAGTTCACTAATTTCTGAATTGCTATGAATAATTGCTCTAAGATCGTGCCCTCCTGATGCGAATAGGCATGTGAATAAATGTCCATCTGCAGAAAGCCTTGCTCTTACACAGTCTCCACAAAATGGATTTGAAACAGATGAAATGAAGCCAATTTCTCCTGAACCGTCCGCATGTTTCCAATTTCGTGAAACATCACTTTTTGAAATTGGTGTTACTGGAGTTAAATCAAATTCTTTTTGAAGTGTTTCTAGAATTTTTTGTGATGGAATAACTTTTGTTCTCTCCCAGCCATTAGTTCTTCCAACGTCCATGAATTCAATGAATCTTACTGAAATACCTGTCCCTCTAAAATACTGAACTAGAGAAAGGACTTCTGTTTCATTAACTCCTTTTTGTACTACACAATTAATCTTGATTGGATTTAGGCCTGCTTCTTCTGCGGCCTTAATGCCGTCTAGAATTGTTGCTACTGATGTATCTGAATCTGCCATTAATGAGTGAATTTTTGGATTTAGGGCGTCGAGGCTTACTGTAACTCTATCTAAGCCCGCCAAAGCTAACTGATTTGCATGTTTCCTTAACAAAGAAGCATTGGTGGTAAGTGCTATTTCTAATTCCAAAGTTTTTAGCATTTTTATTAATTCGCTTAGTTTTGGTCTGAGAAGTGGCTCTCCTCCAGTAATCCTGACCTTAGTTAATCCAAGTGGTTTACATGCTTTAACAAAATTGAAAATTTCATCAAATGATAGAAAAGCCCTCTTGGGCAAGAAAGTGTGATCTTTTCCAAATCTTTCTCTAGGCATACAATATCTACATCTGAAATTACATCTATCTGTTACAGAAATTCGTAAATCGCGTAAAGGTCGTCCCAATTTATCATGTACCACGGTATGCCGGCTAGTATTCTAGTCAAGAGCTTGACTGAAAGTGAACAGGTTGAATAAAGGTGACCTCTACGAATGATTCAATATGATTGAGATTACTACTAAGGCTAAAGAGATGTTGAGTCAATTTGCCGAAAATTCTGAGATAGAAAGTTCTGTTTCTCTCAAAATAGAGATAATTGGAAGAAGTTCTAAAGGATTTCAATATGATCTTCAATTAATTGACCAAGCAGATGCTGAAGAAGATGATATCAGATTGGAAATAGAAGATTTCTCAATACTAGTAGCTTCAAAAAGTGGACCTTATCTTGAAGGTACAACTTTGGATTATAAGGAAACTTTGATGGGCGGGGGATTTAGTTTTGAAAATCCTAATCCACTGTGGCTTGATGATATATCTATTGCAGTAGCTGAAGTGATTGAGGATCAAGTAAATCCAGTGGTAGCTACTCATGGTGGACATGTTGATCTAGTTGGAATTGACGATGGTAAGGCACTGATTGCTTTTGGTGGAGGATGCCAGGGGTGTGGAATGGTAGATGTAACTTTAAAGCAGGGCGTGGAAGTTATGATTACAGATAATGTCCCTGGAGTTACTGAAGTAGTAGATGTTACCAATCATGAAGAAGGAACCAATCCATTCTACTAATTAGTAAACCATTCTAACATCATCATCGTCTTCTTCAAATTCGGGCGCAGGTAGAGCAGTTGATTTCGCTCTCTCAAATGCTTCTCTTACTCTTTCTTCGATATTCTTTGCATCTTCTAGTAGTCCTTTGACTGGAATTTCAATATCTGTTAATTCACTCAATCCCTCTATAGCAATTAATGCAGCTCTAGCATCAGGATACATTGGATTACATTCTGCTAATAGTGCTGTAATATCTAGACCTCTTCTTTCGCCCTCTGCAATTAAATATCCAGCAATTCCTGCAACTACTCCTTGTTGAATTCTTTGGATATTGGAATTATCAAGCTTCTCTCTTCCTTCTTCAGTGGAAGAAACTCCCCATAATTCACTTTCTTCTTTAATTCCTAAATCATTACTAACTACTCCATCGATTACTATCAATCTATCAAATTCTCCTTTAGTAAACCAATCGAGTACGGTATTAGCAAATGAAATGTCATGCTCTACTGGAAATTGAATTTCTGCCGTAAAAACACCAATAGATTGTCCTTGATATACACGAACGGGATGTTTTGGAACAGAATCATGAATAAGTGCGATAGCTGGAAAGTTTGGGTGAAGTACTGTCCCCATGGGATTTAGATCTAGAGATTTGATTAGGTGAGAAGTAGCAATCACACCTACTGAACCGGTTGTTGAAAACCCACAAATAGCTATTCCTCCCAAACCAGAAGGGTCTGCTTTTGTGTGAAGTACAAGAGGATATGCGGAGCTGGAATCTGAATTCATATTTATTCCTCTAGGGGTGATGTTTTGAATCTCACGGAGTTTTAATTTGAAAAATGACCCATAATAAGAAAAATATGCTGATAAATAAATACATTATCGCACAGTCATGGCTACCAAGGTTCCAAAGAACATTGGTAAGCTTTACTTGATATTGGGAACTACTGAAATTAAACTATCTGATTTCACCAGAGAGGCTAATGATAGATGGTTGAGAATTACGAATCAAGATACATGGTCTTCAACTCTATCTAGAGTTAGAATTGCCAGGCAGGAAGCTATTGAACGTACATTAGAAGTAGTTAGAAGTAGTGGATTTCCAGATAGGGGTTCGGTTTTTGCAAAAATGATAGAGGTTAATAAGATTAGAAATAGATCTGATGTTATTCTCGCTGCTATTCAGTACCTGAGGTCAGTAGAAAAGGAAATTAACACACCTACTAAGGAGATTAGGAATTTAATTCTTGAAACTAGAATTTGGAAGAAGAAAGAAATACAGAAATGGAATTTTTCACTTTGTATTTCCAGAATGTTAGTAAATAATTCAAAGGGAAATAACAGAGACCCATTGTTGGAATATCCCCGAAGACGAAAAAATGATTATGGATATGTGGTACTAACTGAAGCTGGTAGAGATTATCTTGACAAAATATCATTGGAGAAGTGAAAAATTGGATAGGAAAGATTGGTCATATACCTCTCATATTGGAGAGGATTTGAGAGGAGTTGATTTATCTGGTGCTGATTTGAGGAGAGCGATTTTTGATAGGGCGGATTTGGAAGGTGCAGATTTATCTGGTGCTGATTTGAGGAATGCTTCATTCAGGGAAGCGAATCTGATGAAGGCTGCATTAGACGGTGCTGATCTTCGAAGTGCTAGGTTCATTAAAGCTAGATTGGGTCTTTCTAATCTACAGGGTGCAATTATGAATAATACAGATTTAAGAGGAATTAGAGGCAAATATGCAGTCTGGCGGGATGCTAATTGGTGGGATGCGATTATTGATGATTCATTAAAGAGATCGTTAGAAAAAAAATGGCCGAGAAAGTAGGAAAAATCACATCATTTTAGATAGTGAATCGCGCATCCAATCTGGAACTAAAATTTTAGAAGTTGGATTAGACATTTTTGTACAGACAGTGACTTGTTCTGCTGTCCAACAAACTACGTCCTCTTGATTTTTGAATTCATATTTCCAAGTTATTGAAGTGTTCCCAATTTTTGGAATTGATATGTGGCATGTTACTGTATCTCCGTATGATAATGGATGGTGAAATTGGGCTTGACTGTGTACTAATGGAAAGGCGATATTCTTTTCATTAAGTATTGAGTTGTAATGCATTCCACAAGAAAATTCCCAAGATTCTTCATAAAATCTATGCGCTAAATCCCAAAATTTTGGGTAATATACAATCTTTGCTTGATCAACCAATGCAAAATCGATTCTCCTTGATGAAGTGAATGCCATAAGTCTGCGAAATAGTTTCTATCCTTCAATATACCTAATTTATTGATATTAATGGCGGACCCACCGCGATTCGAACACGGGTTACAAGCTCCGCAAGCTCGTGTGATATCCAACTACACTATGGGTCCTCTAACATTCCACCCGAGTCCTAGGCTTAATCTCAACGGTGACTATGCAATAATAATAGGCAGAATAGTTTTCCATCTTGGTTCTGCCAATTTCTTTGAGTTTGGTCCGTCTCTAATGTTCTTAGTTCTATGTGTTAAAACTCCGTGCATTCCATCTACAGAAAATTTGACTCTTAATTCCAACATTCTGTCTCTCTCGGCAACTTGGAATTGTTCATCATCTAAATCGATACTAGATGGTTGATTGGAATCCCCGTCATTGTGAATAATGATTGACTTTTCAGAAAGTGTTGCTCTAGGGGAGAAATCAAAGTCCTGAGGGTGTTTCATCCAAACATTTACATCAATGACTAACTTATCTTTGACCGATATTTTCGATATCTCAATTGACTTGACCACAGCCCTCCCAACATAAGTTGGTTGAAAGGTCTTCTCCCCCAAGAATCAGAATTAAATGCTAACCTCACTGATTCGTAATGTGAACCTAGTGACTAGGAGTTTTAATTGCCAATCATTTCCTTGATCGGGATCAATTTCATCTATTGGTAAATCAGGATCGCAATCTACTGCAGTAACTGTCCATTTCCAATTACCTTGTCCAAATCTTTCTCCGGGTTCGTTGAGTAAAGAATTTTCCAATTCTTCTGCGGAAGATGCTGAAACTGTGTATCCTGAATTAGGTATAGTATTCATATCATATTTTTCAATTTGTGCGCTAGCGTTTTGAGTAATATTTTCATGCGTTGTAATCACAAGATTGCTCCATCCCGATTCAGGAATATTAATACTCAAAGAAAAATTATCTTCTGGTAGAAAAATATCTCTAGCTAACGTTATTTGGGAAGTAAACTCAATGATTCTTGAGTTTCCAGCTGGAATATGAACTATTTCTTTACTTTCTCCTTCTTCAAGATAACCTGACCAATCAAATTCTATTATTTCTTCTTCCCAAATTACTCTAAAATTTCTCGGAATTACTCTTATTGTCCAAATTAGCATTGATGATGCATCATTATCATCAATTACTGTTATTGATCCAGAATGATTTCCTACATCAATTAATGTGATTTCTGTTACAGGTCCTTGTGAATTTTTATCGTTTGTTGGGTCTCCATCTCCATCTTCATCAATATTTAAATTAAAATCCCAGTAATAATCTATTGGAGCCCCTTCTGGATCAAATGAATCACTAGCATCCAATATAGCTGATTCACCTGTTTTAATAAAATCTGGAATCTCTATCTCTATTTGGGGCGGAGAATTAACAAAAATACTCAAGGTAGTAGAATCAGTTTCTCCCTCGTCGTTAACCACAATTACTTCTGCTTCAAATGTTCCAGCCTGATTATAAATATGGTTTACAATCCCTTGCTTTGTTGTCTTTGAGTTACCATCACCAAAATTCCAACGAAATTCATCAATTATAGTTGGTTCAGGAGTTGTAGATGTCCTTGCGTCAAAGTTGACTGATTCCCCTTCATTAATTATCTCGCGATCCGCAGTCATACTAGAATTGGGATTACCTGGCCCCATTCCGGTACATCCTGAAAAAAAGGTAGAAAGTAGTATCATCCCCCCTATCAATATTGTTCTGAGCTCGGACTTCACGGTGCCCAGTAAAGAACTTTCACTCATATGTATGTTGGAAGAAAATAAAAAAAACTGTATGTTTCCAAACAAATAATTTTATTCGAGTTTTGCATTTACTAATTATTTAGAGGATTCCATTCTATTATCTCCGACCAATCACCAAGATATGCAGTTTTTCTATTGAATCTAATACTTCCTAAGAAAAGGGCATTGTTCGGTTTATTTTTTGATATTTCATCTAGTTTGTCTAATGATTTATCTTTCAAAAATGCTCCAAATCTTTGATTAGAGTTTTGTAATTCACCTTTGTCTCCGTCTGGTAGGAGTCTCTCGAATAATGCTATAGCAGATTCTTTATCGAAACGAATTAGTTTAGCAACTTCATCGCGGAACATATTCCCAGAAGATAAGATACCATCATTTTTTGCTACCCACCATGAAGGACACCAAGCTTTCCACTCACAAAAACTACATGATGCATCACTAGGAGTAGCTAGTAACGGCTTATCTGAAGGGGACATTTGTTTCCACGCCTCAAATGCCTCTTCAATTACAGAAGGCCCTGTTTCGAGATAGACCTTCTGGTTAGAAGAATACCAGCCTTCAACTTTGATAGGAGGGTGATTGGGGTGATTGCTGACGACTAAATCTCGATATAACCTCAATTGTCTGCTAACCTTTTTGTCTAATTCTACTTTAGGTGGTTTTCCTGTTTTCAAATCTGCTACTATCCATCCCAGTGATTTTCCTTTTCTAATTTCAGAAATTAATAAATCGAGTCTTCCCGTAATTCTACCACATTCAGAAAATAGTGTACCTTCAGTTGAGATAATAATTTTTTGTACGGATTTCCATGAATTGATAGAAATTTCAGAAGGATTGGAAATGTCCAATTCTGCCTTTGACAGTAATATGTTAACAGCCCCCATTAAGCCTTGGAAGGATTTTTCGAGTAAGTCATCCTTCCACCTGGAATGTCTTGGAGTAGCAAGAAAAATCTTCTTTTCTGCAGACCATTGCTTTTGGAAAATTTCCTTAGAAACCTCATAAAACCATCCATCTTCATTGGTATTCACTAATTCTAGATTAAGATTGCATAGATCTTCAACAGAGTTGTGAATTACGGTTCCTATTGATGCAGGCATACCAGCTTTTTTTGGTAATTTCTGTTTTGAAAGCCAGTATTTTCTAGGGCATTCCTCGAATCTATTCCAAGAAGAGGGAGATAGTTGATGAGATGCTGAATTGGTTTTTCCTTCCATGTCAAATCCTTTCCCTTAGGGGAGCGGGTGTGGGAACGGTTAACAGCATTATAGTCGCATTGAGTGTCATGGTAGATGAGCCCACGGTGGATGTAGAAGAAAATTTGGATGCTTCTGGAGCGTTGTTAGTAACGTGTTTTCCTTCGGTGGGATTTGTTAGTAGTATTGTAGCTCATTATTTAGTAGATAAATTGGAATTGGAATTGGTTGGTGGAATTAGACACCAAGATCTAGCTGCGGTATGCCTAGTTCAAGATGGTAAACCTCTACCTCCAATTAGATTTTATTCTGGGGAGCCGATCTGTAATATGGAAAGATGTGACAAAGTGGTTTTGATTGCCTCTGAGATTCATATTCCAGAAAAATTGAGTTTGCATTTAACTACTGAAATTATAAATTGGATTAAGGATAGTGGAGTTAGCTCGACAATAATGATTGATTCATTTTCTCATGGGATTGAAAAAGGACACAGCATATTTGATGATCAAGAGGGAATGGATTCTATTCTAGGAATAGGATCGACGGATGGAGCTCATCTAATACTTGATCAAATAAAGGTCCCACTACTAAAACAGGGTGTTGTTAGTGGCATGACTGGGGTAATGATGGGTGAATGTAGAAGGAGAAGTATAGATGCTATGGCCATATTGGCAGAATCCAATGGAGATGTTGGACAAGGTGTAATTCCCGATGCTAGAGCCGCGGCTAGAATAATTGGTTCAATGGATGTTCTACTGCCTGCGGTACAACTTGATGCTGAACCTCTCCTTGAGGAGGCTAAACGAATTGAAGGTCAAATTAGAGAAATGATGGCCGTGCATCTAAACCCTCCTCAGGATGTTGGTGATGCACAAACAGGAATGTTTGGATAATTAGAATTCTCCTATCTTAGTTTGCCTTTCTTCAGGTATATTTTCAAGGATTTTTTCGCCAAGTAATGATATTAACTCGGTTTCAGAAATTACCTTTACTCCAAGTCTTTTTGCTTTCTCTAATTTAGAACCCGCTGAAGTCCCTGCTACTAGATAATCTAATTTTGCCGAAACAGATGAAATTACTTTTCCACCATCAGAACTAATTGAAAGTGCAATTTCTTTCCTCGGTCTACTTAATGAACCAGTAATACAGAAAGTAAGGCCAATAAGATTGCCTTCTGTATTTTTTTCTTTTTCGTCTGAAATTTCTAACTGATATGAAAGATCTAAAATGGTTTCTTCTCTTTGAGATATTTCATCGATTAATAATCCTGCAACAGTTTCGCCGATTCCTTCGATTTTGATTAGTTTACTTATTGAATGATCTCTATCTTTTGAAATTTCAATTAATTCTTTGAATGTTCTAATTTCGGTTGTGATCAAGTTTGCTATCTCTGGTCCAATGCGAGGTAGCCCTAGAGCTGAAATAAATTTACTTAAACTTAATTTTCTACTTGCATTTATCTCATCTATAATTTTATTTGCGGACTTAGAAGCCATTCTTTCTAGTTTAACTAAATCACTTTGCTCAAGACGATACAGGTCAACTATATTCTCTACTAATCCTTTAGAGCACAATTGTTCGGCTAATCTTACTCCTATTCCATCCATTCCAAGACTTCTGCACCAGTATAGAATTGTTCTTTCTATTCTAGATGGGCAATTTAGATTAGTGCATCTAATGAATGCACCATCTTCAATTAATTTTTTTTCACACCTTGGACATTCCGTAGGAGTTGTTACGGTTCTTCTAGAGGGAATTTGTTCCGTGAATTCAGATCCATCCGAGTGTTTTCTATTTTTGATATCGGAGCTTTTGGCCTGCCCTAGAACTTCAACTATTTTCGGGATTACGTCGCCTCTTCTAACAATTCTAACCTTATCGCCTATCATTAATCCCAATCTTTCTACTTCTCCTTTATTATGCAAGGTAGTATTTTCTACAGTAACTCCTGAGACAGATACTGGAGCGATTCTTGAAACAGGAGTAACATTACCTGTCCGTCCAGTTTGCCAGAATACATCCATTAAAACTGAAATAGCCTCGTCTGGCTGAAATTTCCAAGCTAAGGCCCATCTTGGATGATGAGCAGTAATACCTAACAATTCTCTTTTATCTAATCTATCTAGTTTTATTACAACTCCATCAATTTCCCACTCAAAGGAGTCTCTATTTTGAGACCATTTGTTGGTTTCTTGGATTATTCTATCTGTAATTGCTCTATCATCTTCGCCAGATATCACTTGATTGCCTGCTACCTGAATTCCTATTTCTTTAAGCCAGTCTATTTGCTCTGAATCCAATCTAAATTCTGGTGGATTAGGACTATCTGGGTGTCTATTTTCAATATTAGGGAATTCTACACTATAAGCAAAAAATTCTAAATCTTCAGATTTTCCCTTTCCAGAATCTAGATTTTTTTGTCTCAGAGCCCCTGCAGCAAGATTTCTAGGATTGGGGGCTATTTGAGAATATTTTTCTCTAAAAATTTGGAGTGACATAACTACTTCGCCTCTAATATGACAATCTCCAAACCATGAAATTGATTGGGGAATATTTGGGATTCTTCTTGCGTTTTGAGTAATATCTTCACCTCTGATACCATTACCTCTAGTTACTGCTCGCACGAGTCTTCCTCTTCTATACTCTAATGAAAGTGCGGATCCGTCCAGCTTTGGTTGACAAACAAACCTTCTCCCGTTTGCAGTTGTTTGAGTAACAAAGTGTAGAATTTGTTCTACTTCATTTGCCTTATCCAAACTTTGCATTGGGAATAAATGTTCAACTTTGGTAGTTCCTGGTGGAGGGTCGGAGCCAACTCTACTCAATTGCGGATGATTTGGGTCCAATATTTTCAATTCATCCCAAAGTTTATCGAAATCATTGTCAGAAATTTCTGGGGTAGCTCTATTGTAATATAAGTCTGAATGATATGATATTAATTTTGCTAATTCATCAATTCTTCTCAGGGCAGATGTATTACTTTCCGACTCATCTGCCATGCTACTCCAAAGAGGCGTACATCTTCAAACTGATTGGTGGGCCTGCCAGGATTTGAACCTGGGTCGCGCGACCCCCAGCCGCGAAGTATAGGCCAAGCTAACCTACAAGCCCAATGGATATGCTCCGCAGAAGGTCCTCAATAAAGCCATGACGGGATTATTCTTCTCTAGCAATACTAAATGGCGACACTTCATCAATTAGATTTATGTGCCCTACGAACATTCTTCTGCAACAGTATCTTTCAAAGCCCAATTCATCAAGTACTTTTTCTGGATCTTCTCCAGTATCAACTGAATCTCTAAATTCTTGATATTTGTGTGCTACTACCTTTCCACAACTCCAACATCTTACTGGTATCAACATAATTATCACTTCACCTATACGACTTCTGCCATTTCTTTCGAGCTCCTCTTCCCATTTGATGTTTGGGCTCCTTCCTTCGGGCATCGTTAACGAGTAAAGTTCTATCGAATCTAAGATATTCGTCCCTTAGCTCTTCATCTTCACCCTGGGCTCCATCATTGTAATGAACTAGGCCTCTAGCTATTGCAGTCCTGATTGCATCAACTTGTCCCATCTGTCCACCTCCCTTTACATCTACAGAGATATCTACTCTATCGAATCTGTTCATAGCCTGAGCTATTTTTATGGGTTCAAGAGCTTTCCTTCTAGCCATTGTTGGTTCCATAATATGAATGGGTTGTCCATTCACTCTAACTCTTCCTTTACCAGGTTTGCAGGTTGCTCTAGCTATTGCTGTCTTTCTCTTTCCGCTAGTGTTTACTACTTTTGGGGATTTCTTCTTTGCCAAAATTACTCACCTCCCCATCTTGTTGCATCGACTCCTAAGTGAGAGCTGATTTCTCCTAATTTCACAAACTTTTCTGGAAATTTTCTTTCTAAAGTGGTAGTATCTCCCCATTCATGCCCTTCTGGTAAGTCTTGACCTGAAAGATTTGATGGCGTACCAATCATTACTCGTAAGTCCCTAAGTGACTCTCTGCCACTACTATTCTTCTGGTAAGGAAGCATCCCTCTAACTGTTCTTTTGATTATCTTATCTGGCATCCTCGGAAAAAAGGGCCCCTTTCTAGGATGATTTAAATTGTATTTTTGTCTGTATTGTTTTAGAACTTTAGTTCTATGTCCCGAAACTATTGCTTCTTCGGCGTTAATTACAATTACACGCTGCTGGAGTCCTGATTTTCTGGCAGAAATCATATCTTTAGCAACCTTACTAGCAAGACGTCCGAGAATCTTATCTCTGGCATCATATACCATTGTATTTTCAGACAAGTATTTTCACCCCCTTTCCACTAGGATTTTCATCCATTAAATCTCTTATTGATAAAACTCTACCACCAGACTCTTCGATTTTTTCTTTGGCTACTTCACTAAAGCTGAATGCGGCAACTGTTTGCTTGCCCATCAAGTCACCCGATCCCAATACCTTTCCTGGAACAATAATTACTTCTTTTTTTTCTGAATGTCTAGAAAGTCGACTTAGATTTGGTTGTGCCCAGTTATTCTTACTAGATTCCAGTCTGTTTGCTATGTCTCTCCATAATGCCGAGCCAGTAGTTCTACTATGACTTTTCAAATCTTCAATTAAAGAGATGAGTGAATGATTCGTCTTACGATTTTTATTGCCCATTCGTTCCTCTCCTACCTATTCAGGTATCGCGGCCACCCTAGTTGTTGTTATGAATCCTACGGGCCACAATAATTCTTAAATCTCGAAATTAAAGACTCTAATTTCAAATTCTAAAGTTTTCATCTTCAAGAGAATCATCCACACCTGCGAACCTGACTTGCCCTTCAGCATCGATAAATTGGCCGGCTTTTGTTGGGTTCTCATATAATTTAGATTCATTAGCTGACGTTCTTGAAAGCATACTATCTCCAAGAGCAGAATTCATTCTAGTAATCATGGTTTGGAACACTCTGATAGCTCTATCTCTTTGATCGGGTCCTATTTCGTGATCTGAATATCGTGCTTCTTCAAAAATTGAGAAGAAGGAATTTAGCTCTTCGGGTGGAATTACTTCACCTAAAATACTATGAATTACATCTTCAAATTCTCTTGTAGTTTCAAATACTTTCTTCATAGCCCCCCTAGATCTGAAATATTTAATCAGATTCTTATAAGATTCGAAAATCGTCTCGACAAAGTTATTTGAAGCTTTGAGAGACATTAAGGAATCAGTAAGAATTCCTCGTAGAACTTCTATTCTTCTTCTTTCTAAGTAATTTCGATACATAATTGCAGCAGCGAAGAATAGAGATGCTGCTGCGATTCCTGAAATAACTATTACTTGAGTTGTAAAGAAGCTAGCCCTAGTTTCTATTATTTCTTCTCCTAAGAAAATTATCGGAGTACTATTCAAGAATTCTTCTACAAAATAAGGTGTATTTGCATCAACTGATTGGAAATGGACCAGTACACGCCACTTTCCATCAACTGCTTCTATTTCAGTGACCTGGCCTGGAACAAGTTCCCCTGGGTATTGGAAAGAGAAGTTTGCTGCTCCTCTTTCATTGGTTGTTACAATGTCAACCCTATCTGTTTTCCATTCGAAACCATCCCAGTATTGAATAGTAAAATCGACTCTTTGACCTTCAACTGTTAAGTCTAGTCTGTCTCTCAAAATGGCTACTTCTCCTTCTATCATGTCTCCTTGTAAATAACCTGAAGGATTAGCCCAATGTTCTCTAAGAAGAATATCGACTTTACTTCTTACTAATACTTCAATGTCTTCGAAAGAACTGTTAACCACAGGATTAGGCTCATTCTCACAACCACCCAAATCTTTCTTGTTAACATCTGGCTCATAAGCAACCCTAATTGTTCTAAAACCTTCAAGTTTATTTCCACTGGGTTCAACGCCTCTCCTGCTGGGATTGTCTTCAATATCTGCAGAATACCAATCAATTATTCCTGTGCCATCTTCGGTTGGTTCTATTTTTGCTACTGGTCTCGTATTTTGTTCTGGATCCAAATAAATATTTAGGCACTTATTTCCTAATGGTTTTCCATTTGTTTGCATTAATTTAGCATTGATATGATATGATTCTTTGAGATAGAGGACTTGGTATGTTGTTTCATTGGGGAAAGTGTAGGTAATATAATCTGATTTGAAGGGTCCGATTTCTGATATTTCGATAGTAGAATTGGAGAATACATCAAAATAATTATCTACAGATTTATTCTTATACCGATAACGATCATTATTTTCATAGGAATTAAAATCTGTGGATACTTTAGCTACACCTGCCTCAATACCTGTCATAGGACAAACGATATCAAAGAATCCATTACTATCTGTAATTCCTGGGATGCATGCTTGAATTTTTGAATTATCATTGGGCACCCATTGGGTTTGTGCTAATCCTGTATTAGTATTGGTGGATTGTACATATTGTCCCATTTGATAAGTAACTCTAATTTTTCTACTGGATAGGTTTACATTCATTTCATCACTTAATTGTCCTGTAACTATCATTGGTTTGTCGATTATTAATCCGGTATCTTGATCGATTTCTGAAGTGTAAACTACTTGATTATCTACCTGAAGTCTAGATTCTCCTTGAATATAAAATCCATCTACTTGGAATTGGAGTACCTTCCTGAAATGATCCGAGTTAGGAATTAATACACATTCATCCCATCCACCAGATGTAGAAAGTAACTCAGGATTAAGAGGTTCACATCCTTCATGAGGAAGATTCTCTTCAAATCTGAGAATTACATTAACTGGTCCAAATCCATCGGGAAGGAATGAATAATAATCATCTCTGAGTAATTGGGAGTCCAAAATTTTACTACTGAAAATTACTCCGCTATTTGGACAGATGTTGTCAATAATTTGTCTATGTGTTCTATCCTCAAAATCAATTCCTTCAAAGATAATGGTTAAATTTCCGCCAAGTGAATTATTTTGTCCATTTTCTACAGAACATCCGTTTAATGCAATTCCATCATTATCTTTTTCGAAAGGCGTAGAGTCATCTTGAGTTAAAGATCCTGTCAATCTCCACTCTTGATTATTGGAAACTGGTCCTGAAGTAGTATTTTCATAATCTACCCAAATGAATGTTCTAGAAACAACCCACAAGCTTACTTCTCCCGAGCTCCCTTGTCTTAGAGAGTCGCCGATGTAAGAAAATCCTATAGTAAAGTTCCCTAAATCGTGATTAGTTCCTATTGTCAAGTTTATCTTAAAGATTCCATTGTTATCTGTAATGGCTATTCCATTGGAGTTGTTTGCCGACCAATTCCATTGAACGGGGACTTCTTTAATTGGAAGTCCGGCATTATCCTCTAACCTTATCTCAATCGACGCATTTTGGCCCCTATAAAGAGTGGGGACTGACTGAAAATCGAATTCAGTAGTTCCAATGACAGTTACGTTAGCATATGCTCCTGTTGTAGCCAAAACTGAGGTTTGATTTCCCGTAAAGTAATAATTTGCATTTGCAAAGTCTGCTTTCAATCCAAATGTTCCAGCTGAATACTGAGAGGTCCAAGTCCAATTAAATGAAAATCTTGCTTCTCCATCTATCAAATCCGGTTCTTGTCCCCAAGCAGTTTCTATCCTTCCTACAAACTGGCCATTGCGATCTTTGTCAACCTGTAAGGTAGTGTAATCACTATCCCAAGGAGCGAAGGTACGATTAGAGACAGTACCGTTCACCCAAAGTTTTTCTCCGGTAAACATTTCAGGAATAATCTCACATCTTACTTGGCTATTTGGATCCGAAGGATCTATGGCACCGCATGGAGGAGAGTCGAAATCCGCTCCATTTTGCATTGATATTGCCCAATTATGTCCATCTGATGATATGAAAGAAGATAATTTTCCATTTGCAACAGACTCTAGTTGTGATGGAGTTCCGTCCCAGAGAATGGGGTATGGTTTTCCTATACTTGCATCTTCAAAGGTTAATCCAGCATTTATGAGAGAGGGGGCGTGGAAGAGTGCCCTCCATGCTCCAAAAGATGATCCAGTAAACTGAGTGGCATCCCAGAAATATACTGGTCTAAATGAAGAAGAAATCAGCTCAGCTTCTACATACATTCTATGCATTGAACGGATATTGAAAGTATTTGTTTCATCGCCCTCTAAATGTGGCCAAGGCCACTCATAGGAATCATCGGAACACTTTCCTAACTCTGGTTTTGAAAAACCTATGAAGCTATAATCACCAATGGGTAAACTTGTATTGGTATATTCAAAAGGTGATTGTATTACTTGGTGGAAACCCGTAACTCCGGGGCCACATCTGGACCATAGAATTTCTTCGTATCCGCCAAGGGGAATTCCGGGCCCGTTATCTAAAGTTGAGTTCCAGCGAACTTGTTTCCAATCTCCTTGTATTCCTTGATCTTGTTCAAATGTTAAAGAAACCCATCCTCCTTCATCCGCCCTAAATCCTAATCCATAATGATCGAAAGTGGTAGGATGGGTAATATTTCCAAATGCCTTTCCACTTACAGTAAAAGTAACTGGAGCAAATGGAATTCTCTTATCGTAAATTCCTCTATTATAATCCGCTGAATAATGGACTTTGAAATCTAATTTTAGGGGTTGTTCGTCAGACCGGAATCGTTCCCCTGAGACAAAACCAATTGTTGTATTTGCTTTGATCTCAACAGGAAAAACCTCACTCTTTGAATAGTCATGAGTGAACATTTCTGTCACTTCAGCATATGCTTGATATGTGGTATTTGGTCCTACGCTCAAGTCTTCTGGGAATAGGAACTGCCCTACTGTATATTTTCCGTTTTCATCAGTCAATACATCAATAGTTTCTAGAGCAGAGGTATTATTTCTGATGTACTCTATATGTACCTGAACTGGGAGATTTTCACCTGGAATATAGGAACTAGTATCCAAATCTAATATGAAAACGGTTCCATTGAACATGGCTGGAATATCATTATCTAACCAGAGAATAGGCTTAGTTGTGAAGAAGATTCTAGTTGCTGGTTTATCATCTTCATCTAGGGTACAATCATTATCGCTATCCCAATCTAATGAAACTGTAGTTCCTCCGGGACAAGGAGGGATGTTGGGAGATGAAGGATCTTCAATTTTATTATCTGCATTTGGTTCAAATCCTATAGATGGATTATTCCAATCTAAATCGGGGAATCCGTCGCCATCGTCGTCTACATCCATTACATCAGGACCGGTTGTATTGTCGCTGGGATTGTAAATTCCTGAACCATTTCCGAAATCGTCATGATCCCAAGGATTTGTGGATTCAAGATTAAAACGTGATGGCCATAGCATTACTTCATCCTCATCCTTCATTCCGTCAGAATCGTCATCTAAATCAATGTCATCTCTCAATCCATCATTATCATGATCCCATGCACTAACTAGTGGTACTGCAAATTGTAACTCCAAACTATTTGGAATTCCGTCGGCGTCCCAATCGTCATCTTTCCAATTTACTATTCCATCATTATCGTGATCCCAAGGACTTTGTTCCTCTCCTACAAAACATTGAGCGTATCCTTCTTGGGTAACATCCGGAACTCCATTATTATCATCATCCGGATCTTCACCATCCGGAACTCCATCATTATCGTTATCTACATCATAGTATTCTGGAAATAGTAATGATTGGCCTAAAACTCCCTTATCCCAGACGGCTTGATACCAGCCATCGTCGTCGGGGTCAGTGTCTAATCCGTCATCGTCATTATCTTCACAGTTAGTACCTGTGAAATAAAATGGTTCTTCTACATTTGAATCGTCATCTAAATCATCATTAGTATCAACTTCGAAATAATCCCATACTCCGTCATTATCATCGTCAACATCGAAGTGATCATAGACAATATCCCAATCATCATCTAAGTCATTAGTATTATTGTACATACATTGGGGTGTGAAAGTACCACCATTGGGATCTGGCATAGGTTGAGCACAATCTACATCAGGATCTTCAAAATTTCTTAGGGCGTCAGCTATTTCATCGGGAAAGAAATTGCCATTGATATCGGCGTTCCAATTGAATAATTGTAATGTTAGTCCAACATATGCTATCCATAAGTCCCGATTATCCTTCATCTGAGCATATCGCCAATTATCAGTATCATCTCCGGTATAACTTGTAGTATATGGAATAGCTATTGAAGGAACTGGATTACTTTGTTGATCAAATGTAAAAAAGAAACAATTGTTATCACAGGAATATTGATCTGTTGGATGATTTCCTCCATCATATTCACCATCACTGTACTCAGAGTCTGGTCTGGTACTATAAGGGACAGTGAATATATTTCCAGAGGTTTGAGTCGGGGTCAGAAGTGGGTATCCATATAGCCATGCATAGTTTAGTCCACATGCTCTTTCAATCAATTGGCCAAATACTGCGAATAATAATGTAGTACCACATGTATTATCATCGAAAGATCCACCCATTTTGACGTCATTAACGTCTAAAACACCATCATTTCCTTCATCTTGATCCCACCAATCAGGTAATCCGTCGGCATCTTGATCGACATCAACACCATTGATTAAAGAATCCCCGTCAATATCTATATCAAAGAAATTGATTCCATTATAGGGACTCCATTTCATTATTAAATACCAATAAAATTCTGGTATTTGGCCATTCTGAAATGGTAGTGTAGAATCATCATAACCGTTGTAGTCCAAAACAAAATTATTTTCTTCGTTGAAAGGATTGAATCCCCAAGTTAGATTCCAATAGTAATTATTTGCTACGGCATTTGAATAAATTTGTCCATCGGCTGATCCATCAATTGCTTCTCCATCATCTTGTGGATAATTAGAACCATCAAAATTATCAGAGTTATCTAAATCTACAAATCCACAATTGCCATCATCCGGATCATAAAAATCTGAAATTCCATCATTGTCATCATCCCAATCTTCATCATTAGGTAATCCATCACCGTCTATATCGGTATCAATATCATTGGTTCCATCATCTCTCCATTTTGATCCATTCAATTCATGTAAATAGGCATCATTGTCTAAATCACAGTCTTCATCAATATCTAGCCAATCTAGGATTCCATCTCCATCATCGTCAACATCATCCCAATTATTTATTCCATCGCCATCCCAATCGTTAAATCCAGTGTAAGAAGTTCTCCAAACGACGCAATTATTACTAGGATTTGCTGGATTTGGATTTTGTACGCTTGGACAATCCCATGTGACTACTTCTGCAGAAGTATTAAGGGGATATGGGTCAAGTTCGTTGTTAATTCCATCGTTATCTAAGTCCCAAGGAATCGAGTCAGATGAGGTAGGATTATCTGGATTCGGAGTACCTCCCATATCGGGATCAAGCCAATCCCAAACTAAATCATAATCTTGATCTATGGGTCGAAATCTATCATCATCTAAATCTCCATCATAATCAATTTCACAATCTATCCCTGGTGTTTCAAAAACGACAATGAGAATTGGATAATCTCCTTGTTGGTCATTGTTAGTATCTGTCTGGATGCAAGTATCTGGGATTCCGTCGTTATCATCATCTACATCATACATATCTGCCAATCCATCATTGTCATCATCGGTATCTGAAGAGTCGGCTGCTCCGTCGTTGTCATTATCGGGATCTAAAAAATTGGGAATTCCGTCACCATCTAAATCTCCATCAACAATGGTAGTAAAGCTTTGATTTCTGGGATGATTTATAGCTTCTAGCGCTACATAATCTAGGCCATCGACATAGTCTGAATAGTCCCTATGTTCCCATTCTACCGCGTCATTCCATAGAACACCTGAAGATCTAATATCGTTGGTATTATCTTTGTCCCATGGATGGGAATCGAAGAGATCCATTAAGCCGTCATTATCATCGTCTTCGTCAAAATAATCCTGTAGCCCATCAGAATCAAAATCACAGGGCCATACAAATTGATCTATTCGTCCATCATTATCATCGTCTTCATCATATGATAGTCGTCCTGGTCCATCAATATCTTCATCGGATACTCCGTCGTTGTCATGATCAAAGGGGTTTTGATCTACAATATATCCGGGACCAACTTCTAAACCTGTCCATGGATGAATAGTTGTAGCAATGACTTGTCTATCTTTGGTGTTGTTTTTCGGATCTACGCCTACAGTCCAATCTACTGGCCCTTCAAGAATTCCATCATTGTCATCATCCCAATCATCTTCATCCAGTATTCCATCATTATCATGATCATATGGGTCTGTGCCATAGCACCCATCGAATCGTTCAATTAAATCGTTAATGCCGTCATTATCGTCATCTAAATCATTTAAATCATTAATTCCATCATTGTCATGATCGTCAGTGGTTGATTCTTCTATTTTGAACCCATAACGTGGATCTGAGGATAGTGCTGACACATCAGAAACTTTGCCGTAAGATGAAGCAGGATCGTTATAGAATATATTATGGAAAGCGGACTCTTGGGACGGAAAATTGGCTGATGATTGAATTTCGCCTGTTCCTTGAGAAGATTCGGGTTGCTGGTTGATTTGTTGGAAAGCAATTCTTGATGCACTTTCTGAATTGAAAGATTTTTCCGTTTTCTCGGTGTCGGAAAATGTAGTGAAAATTAGTAGTTGAGAACTGAGCATCATAATTACAATCATAGATATCGCAGGAAGGATATTTTTTGGATGATTAATTATTTTCATTCTTTGACCTCACTCACCCTTTACAGGACCTCGGTAAATCCTATTCTTATCAATAGTACTACAAAAAGTACGAGTTTAAAATTCAGAGTTTTGGCTATTATTGGAGTTAAATTTTAATTAGAATTTTCTAATTTTCACTCGACATGATAAGATGTATTGCGAATTATTTCGGTGGCTCTGTAAATCTGCTCGATTAGAATTAATGCTGCTAATTCATGAGTATACGTCATGTAAGATAGAGAAATTGATGATTTTACTTTTTCTTTTATTTTGTTGGTGAATCCCGAACTTGGTCCGATTGCGAAATAAACTGTCGAGTTATTCAGTTGAAGATTTTTAATGGTGTTTGCAAATTCTAAACTTTTCATATGTTCTCCGTTTTCATTAAGTAAAAACAATTTGCCATCTAGAGAAGTTAATTTGCTTTCATAAGCTTGAGTTCCCTTTTTTTCTGGAAAATATTTTACTGAAATACCTCTCTTTGCAATCCTTGAAGTATAATCCTGAATAAGATTTTGAATGTTTGAATTCTTTGGCTTTCCAAATAGATAAACTACCAACCTAGCCATATCTTTTCGGATATTGAAATGGCACTTAGGGGTTTGCAAAGAATGAATATAGTTGAACATCTACGAGGACTTGATTACATGTCATGGTGGCCTTTCAAAAAGAAAAAAATATCTTTTGAAAATGAGCCCCATATTAAAGGATCGCGAATGTGGCTACAGGAATTGAGAGAATTGTGCGAATATTCTTACAATGATAGAGAAGGTGGACAAAACAAGATACTACAAATGAAGAAAGAGTGGAATATTTCATTCGAGTCTGGGGAAATAGAAGATGTTCTCTTTGATGGATTAAATAGGAGAGCTGGAAAATTGTTGGATTCTAATGATTCTGACTGGATAGAATATCTTGATGATGAAGAATTTTGGAAATTGGGTTGGAGAATAGAAAAGATTGAAGAGGAATAAAGATGTTATTTTGGATTGGCTTATTCTCAATTATTGGTGTTTTGACATTCTACTACAGTCGTCTTCAGCCTTTTCCGGAAATTGGTGGTAGATTTTCTGGACTTTTATTATTGCTTGCTATTTTTCTTTGGATTTCTGAAAGTAGTCCAAGACCGGGATCTGAAGATTTCCCGCCCACTTTATCATTGATTACTGGGGGATTGGGTGTTATTTTTGGGATTAGGCACATGGGAATTACGAAAAAAGATGTAATTTTGGCGCCCCTAGGAGGAGTGTTGTTCTGTATTGGAGGAGTTTGGCTTCTTTCTAGTAGGTGGGAAGGTGCTGATCAGTTACAACAGATTAGTTTATTCGTGTTAGCTAGTATTCTAGTAATGTTAGAAATATATCTAATTTTTAGGGGTTTGGTGATTGGCATTCCCGGAGTCTCATGGTCGAAATCAGGAATTAGACAGATTCAAAGGGGCCTGATTGAAGGTCCAAATGGAGCAATTGCTCATTTTGAGAAATCTTGGGATAGTGAAGATTCTTGGATAAATTCTATGAGTCATGCTGCTCTAATTCTGATTTACAGAAAACTGAGCAAAAAAGAAGATGTTAATCGACATACAGTTGAATTAGAGAGGAATGGTGGTTGGTCTTCTTTAGATGCATCATGGGTCAAAGCAATCGAAGATAGTCTTGAAGAATTGAATTTCTGAATTTAGGACTATTCATATTTGATGGCTTTTTCGGCTAGATATGGTTCGTATTACAAGGGTACATACCGGAACTGGAGATGACGGTGAAACTAGCTTACTAGATGGAACAAGGGTTCCAAAGAATCATCCTAGAGTTTCATTATACGGAACTATTGATGAAGTAAATTCTCTAATTGGATTGGTGAGAATGGAATTAGAAAGGATTCCAGGAATTACAAGATTTCATAGACCTGATGAGGCAAACCATGCTCTAGGGATTGTTCAACAGGAGCTTTTTGATATCGGTGCTGAGTGTTCTTGTCCAGCTGATAGTATCCCCAAACAAATTGAACTGGTTAGCATGGAAGAATGTGACAGATTAATTGAGGAAATGGATTTGTGGTTGGGTGATTTGGAACCTTTAGAATCATTCATACTTCCTACAGGAAGTGGTCCAGTAGCAGCATTACATGTAGCTAGGACAGTTACTAGGAGAGCTGAAAGAGAAGCTTGTGCGCTGAGAGATGTTAATGGAGAGACGGTTAGAGATGAAGTGATATTCTATCTAAATCGGCTATCAGACTGGTTATTTGTTCTAGGAAGATGGATTTCTATGAATACGGGCGAAAAAGAAAAATTATGGACTCCCCTTGGTAAAAGAAAACCTAAGTCTGAGTGAATTTAGGGTGTTTTTCGCCCTAATCTTCAAAATAGGTTGGTGTTTCCGCTCGAAACATGACAATGGTCTATAACAGTAAGATGAAGGAAGCAATCAAGGCAGGCGGATGTAACACAGCAGGAGACGCGTCAGGCGCTCTAGATGGAGCTGTAGCAGCAGCTGTAGCAGCAGCTGTAGCTCGATGTGGAGCAAATGGAAGGAAGACTGTGAGGTCTCATGATATTCATGCTGGTGGAAATTCCGGATCAGGAATGGTTGTTGCTAGTAGAGTAAAAGAGGCATTCAAAGCAGCAGGTTGCAACACAGGTGGAGACGCTATGGGTGCAATGTGTGCTGTAGCTGATGCAGCTGTAAGTCAAGCAATTGCAAGAGCAAAGGCAAACGGTCGAAAGACAGTTAGAGCCACTGATTTTTGAATAATATATTCTAAAATTAGAAAATTTTACCCTTAGATTCTAAATACCGCCTAGCGGACAGTAAAAGTTTCTTTTCTTGATTGAAAGTTAGTTGCTTCTGTGCGGCATTAAAGTCTAACCAGAGATAATTTGTATGTTCATTGGAGATACTCACCGAGAGTTCATCAGTTTCGGCGATATACCAATATACCTGTTTAGGAATTTGTTTTCCCTTTCTATGAAAAGAATACTCTGTCCTCTCAGTCCAATCTTTATCGATTGAAATTTCTTCAATACCAGTTTCTTCAAATAACTCTCTTGAGGCAGTAGAATGGTGATCGGTATCTCCTTTCTCAATGTGCCCCTTTGGAAAACTCCAATGCCCTTGAGGATATTGAAGTAGTAGAATACTGTCAAAGTTCAACAGAATAAAGCCGCAGGATGTTTCCATTCTATTTTTTTCTGTTGTCATAATTAACTGTAAATTGCATCTAAAAATAAACCCTTGCCAAATAGATTTTTCGGAAAGTAAAATGAGTAGTTGCTCTTGTTAAGCCACATTGGAAGGCGCGCTAGATCTAGAAATTCGTCATATTCTTACCGATATTGACCTCGACGGAGTAGTTACAGCAGCAATTTTGAGAAGATGGTGGCCAAATGCTAGGATCTCATTTGGACACCCTGGAGAATTGAGAGCTGGGCACCTAGATTCTATTATTGATAAGTGGACTGTAATTTGTGATTTACCTAGGCATAAGAATTGTGGTTTGAGTATTGATCATCACAAATCAAATGCTCCTAATGAAGAAGAAGATACTGATTGTACTATAATCTGGAAAGAAAGTCCGTCTGCAGCTAGAATTGCTTTCGATTTAATATCTACAAGATTGGATTTAAATGATTTGGAGTTTTTAATTTACTGGGTGGATAAGTTAGATAGCGGAGGAATCAGTAGAGAAGAGTTTTTTTCGGATAATGCTTTTGTTTGGTTAGGAAGAATAATCGATGATAATGAAGATATAGCTAGGAGGATAATAGAATTATTAGAAAATAGATTTAGTGTGGAGCAGATATTATTAGAAAAGGAAATTGCTGAAAAATTAGTAGAGAAGCGTGCAGAACAAAAAAAATTAGCTAAATTAATTGAAGATAATTTAATTGTAATTAATAGATTAGCAATAGTTAGAATGGATGGTTTGGGAATCAGATCTAATGGATATCATGTTACCGCTATAGCTGGTGATGAATGTGATGCTTGCGTAATTATTCATGGCGATATAGGAGTCAGATTGGGAGAAGGGGTTGGATATCCTGTTTCTGCTTCTTTTTACACAAACTCATTTATTCATCCTGAAGGCGGATTATTTGATTTAACAAGAATGGCAACATTGTTTGATGAAGATGGAGGTGGACATGCTAACGCATGTGGTTGTAGAATAATGCCCTTAGATGATGGAGTAATTGAAAATCGAGCTGTTATAAAATCGGATATAGATGAAAACATAGATTATTGGCTAAAGACTTGGGATTTGAGAAGTTTACAAAATGGTCAATAAATATAGAAATCCTAAAAATGAATGTACAACAATTAACATAGCTAAAATATCGCTGACTTTTCCATGTAGTTCTTTTTGTTTGTGGTATGATAGGCCTGACTTCTGAGCTACACTAGTTTTCTTGCCTAGATTCCAAAGTCCATACATCATTGCTAGTCCTAAGATACCTGACCAACCATGGAAATGTCCTGGGATTAAGTAGTGAGTGGGACTATTGAAATCCATAATTCCTCTTAGAATATTTGAAAAAAAAGCTAGAAGAATTATTAGAAAGCTGTAAATTAATATCTTTTTTCCCAATGACTCATGATCCTGTAAATGCTTAGATCTTTCAGAGCCTTTGATTGACAATGATTTTTGACGCCATTTTCTTTGTCGAAAGAATAGCCATACTATTGCCAATGCAGCGACAGGATGTGCAAGAATAATAGCCGTCTTCATTGCCTGCATGGATGTGGGAATCATCCATTTATCTTAGTTCTGACGAAATTTATTCGGAAATAGATTGTCCCAATCTTTCCATAATTATGGTAGCAGATTCAATACTATTGATAGTTTCAACGCTCTTTCCGGCGGACCAAATTTCTTTTGATGATTTTTTTCCTTGTGCCATCTTCTTCCATCTTTGGAAAGAAAGAAAATTTAGTAACCATCTAGTTCTATGTTTGAACCTTCCAGATAATAAAAATCTAACTAACCATGAGTTTTCTCTCTTGTATGAAGATGTTTTAATGACAGCTACTGGAACTCCAGTTAGCTTTACAGTCCAATCAATATCTTTTTCTTTTGAATTTACAATTGCATCTTTGTAGCCTTCTGGAGATGAGCATTCGGTTGTTGCGATAAAACGAGTTCCCATTTGCACTCCTTCATAACCTAAACTAAGTGCCTTTGCTAATTCTTTCTCACTCCCAATTCCGCCGGCACAGATAAGTGGGAGGTTTAGATCTTTTAATCCTTCAAACATCTTTTTCATGCCGTCTGATCCTAGGTGCCCACCGGCCCTATTATTTACACAAATCAGGCCATCTACTCCGCAGCTAACTCCTTTTTCTGCATGGAGTCTAGTTGTTACGTCGTGGTAAACAAAACCTCCTCTAGAATGTACTTTTTCACATACCCAATCCGGCTTCCCGAGAGATGTTACGAAAAAACGAATACCTTCATCTAATGCGATATCAATCCATTCAGACATTCGCTTCAAATACTTGTCATTACCTTTCTCAATTAAAGCATTAAATCCTATAGGTGAATTGGTCATAGATTTTATATGCCTAATTCCATTAATCAAACCTTGATTTAGATCTGGTTCATTATATCCATGAACCATTGTTAGTGAAACGGGTTGTATTATTGACATTCCTCCACCATTTGCAGCTGCAGCCACTAGCTCAGGATTTGAGCAAGGATACATCGCACCACAAATTATTGGGTATTTTACTCCAGTATGTTCAATTAATCTATTTTTATTGCTAATTTTTTCACTTCCTTTCCAATGCTAAAAAATTCCATTTGAATATCCATTTTGAAACCACTTCTCCGGAAGAATCTTTTCCCATTGAAATTAAATCACAGTTTACAGAATTTTTTGTTTTTATTGTTTCTTCTACGGCATTGTAAGCATCTGATAAATTAGAGCATTCAAATAATATTTTGCCCTTAGCTCTCTTAATAAAATTTGACTCTACACCGACGACATACATTCTCAAATTATTTTGAATTGATTTAGAAATCGCGAAGGGGAACGCACCTGTACTCATTTCTGCTGCCATTCCTTGAACGGCCCAGTACATTGATCGGAAGGGATTTTGCGTTCTCCAACCGCCTGGGAGTGATGTTGTACAAGATTCTGTAGTTAATTCTACTATTTTTAGGCCCACGAATGCCGATGATGGCATATTCAAAAGTGTAAAAATCCTAAATCTCAATGATTTTGAAAGTCTTTTTATTTCTTTTTCTAACTTTGAGTTATCTATAGTCATGTTTTCATCCATTAATTTGGTGAGATATCCAATCTTCAACAATTTTTTGTCTTTCAAATTTATCTATGGTTGAGGTGTGAGGAATGTCTACCAAATGAATTTCGGAATTATGTGATAAGTGCTCCTTAATTAGTGAAAAATGTTCGGAGCCAAGGACTTCATCGTCTTTTGCTTGTACAACTAATGTGGGCACTTCGGGAATACCCCAGTAAGGTAATTCAGCATTAGCATAACGTACATTTAAGTCTGGGTGGATTCTTTCATATTCTCTTCGTAAAATATGTCTAATCCACGGCATTGCAAGTCCCATTTTTCCGGGCAAATGTTTCTCAATTATTTTGGGGAAGGACGTTGCTGGAGATTCCAGAATGATTCCTTTGAGAGATTTTTCCCACCAACTGGATGGATATGAAGAAAGTCTGATTGTTAAAAAACCGCCCATAGAATGTCCATAAATCCAAATTCTTTCTGGGATAAATCCTAGTTCTTTTGGGACCTCTTCTAGAAGGCCTTCTATGTCTGCTAGTACCTTTAAAATGGTCCAATCTACTCTCCCCTTTTGATCTCCAAAACCCCTCTGATCAAGGCTCACTACATTAAATCCTAACTCATGAAGATGGATGCATCGTGACTCTCCTCTTCCCAAACTAGAACGATAGCCGTGAAGATAAAGTACCAAATCTCTACTTTCATTTTCGGATTCAATTATTTGTGCCTTCATTTTCTCATTTCCCCATCCGGAAAATGTAAATGGCCTCCATCTTGGATCAGTTATTTGCTGCTTGTCTAACGATCTAGTGACGAAAACTGATAGATAGATTTTCCAATAAAAAAATAACCATGCAGCAAATGGTATTGAGATTCCAAGTAATAACCAAGGAGCTGCGTCTCCCCTCCATTCTGGAAAGATAATCAATGCAATAATTTCTCCGGGAATTAATATCATTAAAACTCCAGGGATTGTAGGGGCCCAATTTATTGGTGTATTTTCATACGCAGCAGATTTACCACGATGTGATTTAGCTGGAATATGGTTAGAAACTGTCAAAACATCTCCTCCGGGAAATTCATCATTGATTTATGTCCAGATTGAATTTTGGCACCTAAAGATAAGGTTTCTGGAAATATTCTATCAAAGAAGAATCTGGCACTTGAAATCTTTGCATCATAAAATGGGACTCCACTCTTCTGTAAAGAAATTTTAGATTTTTTAGCCCACATATATGCCAATAAAACATTTCCAAAATACCTACAGTAGTCAGTAGCTCCTGCAGCTAAGAAATGAGGATTGGCCTGACCTTTGGATATCATCAAGAGAGTTAATTGCTGAAGTCCTTTAACTCCTTGATACAATGGTTTATTGAATTCTTCCATTTCAGGGATTTCACGATTTTCTTCTATAAATTTTGTTAGAGGCCATAGAAGGAATCGCAAATTTTTCCCCATATTTTGAGTAATTTTTCTTCCCGCCAAATCTAGAGCCTGTATTCCATTGGTTCCTTCCCAAATCTTGGAAATCCTTACATCCCTGTAAAATTGTTCTACTCCATATTCTGAACAGTATCCGGCACCACCCATTACTTGCATGCATGTACTAACTGTTTCGCATCCTAAATCTGTAAAATGTGCTTTAACTATTGGAGTGAATAGATCAAGTAGTCCCTGTGCTTGTTCTGATTCTGTTTTATCTTCACTCTTAATCTGATCAAGTAATATTCCTGTCCATGCTGCTAAAGCTCTACATCCCTCAGTGTTTACTTTTGCTTCTAGAAGCATTCTTCTAACATCAGGATGGACTAGAATATTATCTGCTTTATGATTAGGGTCCTTGATGCCAGTAAGATCTCTGCCTTGACGTCTGTCTTTTGCCCATGATAGAGCATTTTGGTAAGCTATCTCAGCTAATCCTATTCCCATCATACCCGTTGCAACTCTTTCACGATTCATCATTTGGAACATTAGTGGCATTCCATCATGTAAATCACCAACTCTCCAACCGATGCTATCTTCGAAATTAATTACGCAAGTGGGAGATGCATGCAATCCCATTTTTTCCTCACTACCAGAACACGAAATACCATTTACTTCATTTCTAATATTACTAGATATTCCTTCTAAAGGTCCATCTTTCCATTCAGAAGGTAGATACTTGGGGACTAAAAATAGAGATATTCCTTTAGTTCCTTCAGGAGCATCTGGAGTTTTTGCGAGGACTAGATGTACTATATTTTCGGTAATATCATGTTCGCCATATGTAATAAAAATCTTAGTACCCGAAACAGAATACGAGCCATCATCTCTGGGTGTTGCCTTTGTAGAAATTATTCCCAAATCTGTGCCTGCGTGCGGTTCTGTGAGGCACATTGTTCCAGCCCAGGTTCCCTTTCCTATCTTTGATGCGAAGTAGTCTACTAAATCTTCTTCTCCGTGCTCAGTTAGTACTTCGTATACACCTGTTGAAAGTGCTGGTAAAACACTTAATGCCATATTTGTAGCAGTCCCAAATTCTGCCCAAGTTACTGATTGGAAGAAAACCGGAACCCCCATTCCACCATGTTCTTGCTTACATGATGTGGATAGCCAACCAGTTTCTACTCCTTGATGATATGCATCTTTGAATTCCTTTGGAGATTTGACTAAACCATCTTCAAATCTTATTCCCTTTTTATCTCCAAGTTGGTTAATTGGTAGCCAAACATTTGTAGTGTGCTCACCCCATCCTTCCATTAACATAGATAAGAAATCAGAATCCATTTCTTCAAATCCTAGTTTTTGAACAATTGGGATTACATCAAAAACTTCATTGAATAAAAATTCATAATCTTTTACTGGGGGGTTGTATATTACCATATTTATTTCACCTAATTTCTCAATGGTTTTCCTGTCTTCAACATGTGCTCCATCCTGTCAAGTGACTTTTCGTTTCGCCCCAATCTACCTATGGCTTCACGTTCTAATAAAAGAATATCATCTTCATTCACTGTTTGGATGAAATCAATATCTCCACCGGATAGTATCCAAGATAATTCCTTTGTTACGACTTCATCATGTGGAGTTGCTTTACCTGCTAGAATCAAATCTTTTACTGCTAGTTCTAGAGCTACCCTTCCAGAAGGGCCTGGTAAATTATATTCTCTAGGCACGGGCGGCTCGTAACCTTTTGAGAGTTCTATTGCCTTCTGTTTGGCCTGGAATAGAAGATGATTTCTATTCATTATAATTTTATCATCAGGAGATAGGAATGCCATCGAACGTGCTTGCTCAGCTGATTTTGAAACTTGTGCAGTACCTATGAATTCAAATGCCTTCATTATAGGTGGCATTGGACCTTCTTCTACAATATTAAAATCTCTAAGTCTACCAATCAATTCCTTACAGCCTCCCCAGGCTGGAACGATACCAACTCCTACTTCAACAAGTCCAATATAACTTTCAGAATGAGCTACTAGTGAATCACAATGAAGGAGAATTTCTGCCCCTCCACCGAGACACATACCTGATGGCGCAGCAACTACTGGAACATTACAAAATTTGATAGATTTGTAAGCATCTTGTCCCGATTTAATGAAATCTTCAACATCATTCCAAGCTGCCAAATTAACCGCAAATAGGACTAATCCTAAATTAGCTCCTGCACAGAAATTTGTTCCATCGTTGCCTATTACAATACCCTTCCATTCCCCTGATTCTACAAGTTTTACTGCATTTTCTAACATTTCAATAATAAATGGATCTACTGCATTCATTTTTGAATGGTATTCAATTAGTATTATTTTATCTCCCATATCCCAAATACTTGCTGACGGATTTTTGAGAATGGGCTTTCCTCTTCTCTTGAGGTCAGAAACTCTTAATTTTTGTTCTTTACTAGTTACTGGAAGTATTTGTCCTTCTGAAAAGACTCGGTAGATTTCTCCATTGTTTACTGAATAAAATGAACCATTTTTTTGGGCTACCAATAGGATTTCTGGAATGTCCTTTCCTGCGGCCTCCAATTTACTAATAAGATTGGAGATTCCAATTGAATCCATAATTTCAAAGGGCCCCATTTTCCAATTATACCCCACTTTCATTGCTTGATCAATAGAATAAATGTCATCACTTACTTCGGGAACAATATAGGCGGCATATGCTAAAGTATCAAGAAGAACGTCAGAAGCAAATTCTGCACCTTTATCTGGAAAATCCAGAACATGGGAAATTCCTTGCTTACCCAACTTGGCCGAGATAAAGGTGGAATTTTTATCTACTGGACTATATTCTCCATTTGAAAGATTTCTGGATTCCTTGATTTTTGTATTCCCATCTTTTTTCAATCTGTAGAAACCACCTTTTCCCTTTCTTCCTGTATATCCAGTTGAAATCATTTCTTCGATAATTTCTCTTCCTGTTCCAGCTATTTTGTGAAATGGGTCGTGATCAGGAAGATGTTTTAGCATGCTATCCATAACATGAGGAATTAAATCGATTCCAACTAAATCCATCAAACCAAAAACCGCAGTTTTTGGAATTCCAAGCGGCCTTCCCAACATAGAGTCAGCTTGTTCAACAGTTAAATCATACTCTAGTGTGGCCTTTAATGCTCTTTGAGTGAAGAATATTCCAAGTCGATTCCCGATAAATCCTGGAGTATCATTACAAAATATTACATTTTTTCCTAGATTAAATTCTGCAAATTTACTTAATCTTTCTACAACTGAATTATCCACCTCGGATGATGTGATTATTTCTAACAATGGTAGATATCTTGGTGGATTGAAGAAATGTGTAATGAGGAATTTCGAAGACATCGATGATGGCATATCGGCCACAAGACTAGATCTCGGTAGAGTGGATGTATTGGAAGAAATTATTGTTTCTGGGCCCATATGTTCCGCTAACTTTGAGTAAAGTATTTTTTTTATTTCGAGATCTTCAATGATTACTTCAATGACCCAATCAACATCAGAAATTTTGCTAATATCATCCTCAATATTTCCAATACTAATACGATTGATGTAAGACTTATGCATTAACATCTCAGGATTTGATTTCTGAATTGTGGTAATAGCGGATTTTGAAAGATAATTTCTATCTTCTTTTCCTTCAAGAACAATATCCAACAGTAGTACTTCACATCCTGCATTAGCACAATGCGCTGCAATTCCTGAACCCATTACTCCACTACCAATTACTGCAACTTTATTCACTGACATTGCAAACACCTATGGTTTTTCTAAGATTGTAGCTATTCCTTGTCCACCACCAATACACATTGTGGCTAATGCTATTTTTGAATCAGTTCTATTCAAAATCTGTGCAGCTTTTCCTGTAATTCTCGCACCACTCGCACCCAAGGGATGGCCGAGTGCTATTGCTCCACCGTCAATATTTATCTTGTTTCTATCTAGTTCTAATTCATTAATTACAGCAATTGATTGGGCTGCAAATGCTTCATTTAATTCTACTACATCAACATTTTCTAACTTAATACCTGCACGCTTTAGAGCTTTTTTTGTTGCTTCTACGGGCCCAATTCCCATTATTTCGGGTAAGCATCCTGAAACTGCTGTACTGGTAATTTTAGCCATAATTTTCAGATTATTTTCCTCTGCAAATTTACTTGAACATACTAGAACAAAAGCTGCCCCATCTGTTAGAGGTGAAGAAGTGCCTGCTGTGACTGATCCCTTCTCTAGGAATGCTGGATTAAGCTTTGCAAGTGATTCTTGATTGGTATCGGGACGTATGCAACCATCTCCTTCAATGATTCCTGCTTCTGTTGTAATAGGCACTATTTCTTCAGTAAAATTTCCTAACTCTCTAGCAGAATTAGCTTTTTTATGACTTTCAATTGCAAATAATTCTTGTTCTTCTCTACTAATGTTAAATTTTTCAGCGAGATTTTCTGCCGTTATACCCATTGATGTAAATGCAGAAGGATACTGATCAATGAGTTTGGGATTTGGCATTGGATTGAATCCTGTCATTGGAATTCTAGACATTGATTCTATTCCACCTGCTATGAATGCCTCTCCTGCACCTAGAGAAATCCTTCCAGCTGCATCATGTATTGCTTGCATGGATGAGCCACAGAAACGATTGATTGTTACACCGGGAACTGTTGTAGGTAAGTCAGTTAAAAATATCAGTAATCTAGCTAAGTTGTATCCTTGCTCAGCCTCGGGAAAAGCGGTACCTACTATTAGATCTTCAATTAATTCCGGATTTAATTTGTTATCACGAATTAGGGCATTTATTACTTCTGATGCAATATCATCTGGTCTTTTTACACTTAGTTCCCCTTTCATTGCCCTGGTAAATGGCGATCTTGCAAATCCTGCAATCACTGCTGACATATGGATACGGCTATAATTAGTTAATTAAAACATCGAGTATCGCTGGTTACAATATGTATTAATTGCCACAGCTAGTGTTATTTTTAAACTATTTATTTCTTTTCCAAGTTACTCTGTACCTAGTGTCTTCTTTTTCCGGGATTTTTGATACAAAAAATTCTATTATTTCTAGATCTTTACCAGTTTTTTCAATTGATTCTTTAGACATTGGCCAAGGTGGTCCGTCGATATTTTCATCATTCATCCTCAGTTTTCCAATAGAAACTAGGTTACCATTAGTGTTTACCAATGGAGCCAATTTTTTGCTGGCTTCCCTCATCAAATTCTCTTGAATAGCTTGAAGAATATGTACTTCAAGTACAAGATCAAACCTTCCCTGCCATGATTTTGGGAGATTGAATAGGTCGGCAACCTTCCATTCAATTTCTAGGTCTCTATGTATTTCTGATGCCCATTTTATAGCTGTTTCAGAAATATCGAAAGCTGTTACCTGCCATCCCATTTTTGAAAGATATGCTGCATCCTCTCCCAATCCGCAGCCAATTACAAGTGCAGTTCCCTTTTTCTCAGATTTTTCTATCCATTCTACTACAAATGGGTGAGGTTCCTTCCAATCCCAAGGTATCCAATCTCTATTGTTGTTTGCCTGGTGATAAAGTTCTTCGAACCATGAAAGTGGATTATCGGAGTCATTACTTTTATTGAAGATTTTTAGAAGTTTACTTCTTATTTTATCCATCATTTTTCACCATAATCTTCTACATTTTAGAAATTACGGTATCTCCAAACTGTGAGCAAGATAGTAGAGTTGCATTTTCCATGAGTCTCTCAAAATCATATGTAACGGTTTTTTGAGAAATCGAAATTTCCATTCCTTTGATGATTAAATCTGCTGCTTCAATCCACCCAATGTGCCTTAGCATCATTTCGGCTGAGAGTATTAAACTCCCTGGATTTACTTTGTCTTGTCCGGCGTATTTTGGTGCAGTTCCGTGAGTCGCTTCAAAAATTGCTATACCTGAGTCATAGTTTATATTAGCGCCTGGTGCAATTCCTATTCCGCCTACCTGGGCTGCAAGTGCGTCCGAAATATAGTCTCCATTAAGATTCATAGTTGTCAAAACTTGATATTCTTTTGGCCTAGTTAATATTTGTTGGAGCATTGCATCTGCAATTACATCTTTTATTGTTATTTTTTTTCCTGTTTTTGGATTTGTTATTGTACACCATGGACCTTCATCTATTTCCTCAGCATTGAATTCATCTTTTGCTAATTGATAGCCCCAATCTCTAAATCCTCCTTCTGTGTATTTCATTATGTTTCCTTTGTGTACTAACGTTACGCTATCACAATCATTGTCTACAGCATATTGGATTGCCGATCTTACAATTCTTATTGTGCCTTCTTTACTAATTGGTTTGATTCCTATCCCGGAGGTTTCTGGAAACCGAATTTTATCTACTCCCATTTCTTCTTGAAGAAAACTGATAACTTTCTTGGCGCCTTCACTACCTGATTCCCATTCAATTCCGGCATATACATCTTCACTATTCTCCCTGAAAATTATCATGTCTACTGCTTCTGGATCTTTAACTGGACTTGGAGTTCCAGAATACCAACGAACCGGTCTGACGCATGCGAATAAATCTAGTTCTTGTCTTAACGCTACGTTTAGACTTCTGATTCCCCCTCCTACGGGTGTAGTAAGAGGTCCCTTAATTGAAATTAGACCGGTCCTCATTTCTTCTTTGGTAGATTCGGGCAACCATTCTCCGATATTATCGAATGCCTTTTGTCCGGCTAAAACCTCGTTCCAATGTATTTTTCTTTCACTTCCATATGCTTTATTGACTGCTGAATTAACTACTTTTATCATTACTGGGGTTATATCTACGCCTATTCCATCACCTTCAATATAATTTATGATTGGATTATTTGGCACTTCTAATTTATTATTAGACATAGAAATCTGTTGACCATCCGACATACTATCATACCTTCCGGATAAAGCGTCATAGATGAAACCAACCCTTGAAGGGGGTGGTCATAGTCGGCAGTTCATGAAAGGCCTCGTAGAATGGAATGAATCTGGTGGATATGTAGGTACGACAGAAGGCGGTAAAAAATTCGATATTTATGGAGAGCTGTCTCCGAGTCCAATGGAGCTAGTACTTCATGCCCATGCAGCTTGTTCTATGATTGATGTGATGGTTGGACTTAAAGACAGAATTGGGGAAATTTCTATGGCAAAAGTAGAGATTGAAGGAGAAAGGGCCGAAGAAAGCCCTAGGATTTTTACTTCGGTAATTTTGAAATATATTATTAGAGGAAATGTACCAGAAAAATTAATCAGAAGATTAATTGAACAGAGTCATGAGTCATTTTGTTCTGTGGGAATCATGGTAACTAAATCCGGTGCAACTTTAGATTGGAGTTTAGATTTTTCAAATTAATTTTTTCGCTCTCGGAGAAGTTGGAAAAAGTGAAAAAAATATCTTTTTTTAAATTATAATTACAAAAACATCCTCAAGCATTAAACACCCTCCATTCGGAAGAGCAATTCCCTTGCGTAGGCGAGGCCAAAACCTAACTAAGGAATTAAGGAGAGAGAAGGATGCAAAGTAGGATTGATTTAGCAAATAATTTGACCGGCGATGAAGAAAGTGGACTTGTAATTGAGAGAAGATTTACTTCAGCTGGTGAAGATCCTTTTGACTCATTTGAATGGATAGAAATGGATGTTGAAATTAGAAACCCTGACGGTTCTATGGCTGATTCTATTGAAGGTGTTAGATTACCATCGGGTTTTGCTGGTGTACCTGGTAAGGTATGTGCTCAGAAATACCTTCGCAAGGCAGGAGTTCCGAAATATCTTCGGAAAGTTCCTGAAGAGGGGGTACCTGTCTGGTTACAGCGAAGTGAGCCGGACCACGAAAGACTTCAAAATATTGAAGCAACAGAAAGAATGGGTGGTGAGATAGATGGAAGAGAATTATTCCGTCGACTTGCAGGGACCTGGACCTACTGGGGATGGAAGTATGGATACTTCGCTAGCGAGGCAGATGCTCGCGCCTACTTCGACGAAATGTGCTATTTAATAGCCAGTCAGCGCTCTGCGCCGAATAGTCCCCAGTGGTTCAACACAGGCCTTCATTGGGCCTATGGGATAGAAGGTCCGGCCCAAGGTCATAGTTACATTAACCCACAAAATGGTAAGTTAGAATATTCAGTAAATGCATATGAACATCCACAGCCACATGCGTGCTTTATTCAATCTGTTTCAGACTCTCTGGTTGGAGGAAAGGACTCTATAATGGGGCTTTGGAATAGAGAAGCTCTCTTGTTCAAATATGGTTCTGGAACAGGTTCCAATTTCTCAAATATTAGAGGTGCAGGAGAGCCGCTTTCGGGTGGAGGTACATCTAGTGGATTGTTATCATTCTTGAAGATAGGTGACAGAGCGGCTGGTGCGATAAAGTCTGGTGGAACTACTAGGAGAGCAGCAAAGATGGTAACCCTGGATTTGGATCATCCTGACATTGAGGAATATATTGATTGGAAGGCAACCGAGGAAGAGAAGGTTTCTGCATTAGTGATTGGAAGTACAATTCTACAGAAACATGCAAATAACCTTATGAGTGCCATCTGGGAATATAATGAAGATGATGGGAGATTCAGTCAAGAAATAAATCTTGGACTTAGAAAAGCCATGATTAATGCCATAAAAGATAGTGTACCACAGCCGCATATTCAGAGAATTCTAGACTTGGCAATGCAAGGTTGGAAAGGAGTGGAATTCGAAGTACTAGATACTGATTGGCAGGGAGAGGCATATATGACTGTATCAGGACAGAATAGTAACAATTCTGTACGTGTTTCTAATTCTTTCATGGATGCAGTAAAGACTGGGGATGAGTGGGGATTAATGTGGAGGACTGAAATAGAGAAAGCGGCTAACGAAGGTAGGGACCCAATTCCTTTCAAAACTATAGACGCCAATGAACTATGGAATAAAGTTGCATACACTGCTTGGGCTTGTGCTGATCCGGGTGTCCAATTCGATACTACAATTAATGAATGGCATACTTGTCCTGAAGCTGGAAAAATTAACGGATCTAATCCATGCTCTGAATACATGTTTTTAGATGATACAGCATGTAATTTAGCTAGTATAAATCTACTTCATTACTATGACTTAGATACTCATACTTTCGAGATTGAGGATTTCAAACATAGTGTTCGATTATGGACTACAACTTTAGAGATTAGTGTCTTAATGGCTCAGTTCCCTTCAGAATCAATTGCCAAGGGATCCTTTGATTATAGAACATTGGGACTTGGATATTGTAACATTGGTTCTCTTCTAATGCACATGGGAATACCTTATGATGATGAAAGAGCGTATGCAATTTGTGGGGCAATCACATCTCTAATGTGTGGTGAGACGTATGCTACTAGTTCAGAAATTGCGTCTATTTTGGGCCCTTTTGCTGACTACGAAAGAAACGCAGAACATATGTTGAAAGTAATTAGAAACCATAGAAGGGCATCTTATGATTCCAAATCCGAAGAATATGAGGATTTGACTGTAGTGCCATTAGGAATTAATGCTAAAAAGTGTCCTGCAGATTTACTTGACGCAGCACGAGATTCTTGGGATAGAGCACTAAGAGGAGGAGAGGAATATGGATACAGAAATGCCCAGACTACTGTCATTGCCCCTACAGGAACGATTGGTTTGGTAATGGGGGCTGACACTACTGGAGTTGAACCTCAATTTTCACTAATACAGTATAAGACACTAGCTGGTGGAGGTTCTCTAAGAATAATAAATAATGGAGTTCCAAATGCTTTGAAAAGACTAGGATATTCAAAGGGTGATGTTAATGCTATTCAAGAATATATCATGGGCACTGGAAGCTTGCAAGGCTGCCCTCATCTGACACATGAGAAGATGAAGGAACTTGGTTTTGATTCTGATTCAATATCTAGAGTTGAGGGATCGCTTAGTGACGTTTTTGATATAAGAGGGGGTTTTGCAACTTCTATTTTGGGTGAGAATTTATGTGTTAACGTGCTAGGAGTGTCAAAGGAACAATACAACGATTCTTTCTTTGATGTTCTCAATTTCCTAGGTTTTTCAACTGTTGAAATCGATGAAATTAACGATTATGTTTTTGGAAAGGGCACCATTGAGGGAGCTCCAAATCTAAAAGATGAGCATTTGGCAGTATTTGATTGTGCAACTCCTTGTGGAAAATATGGTGAAAGATATATTGATTGGAAGGCCCATGTAATGATGATGGCTGCAGCGCAGCCGTTTATTTCTGGAGCTATTTCTAAAACAATTAATATGCCATCAAACTCTACTGTAGAGGATATTAGGGAAGCTTACAATCTAAGTCACTCTACAATGAATAAAGCCTGTGCCGTTTACAGAGATTGTTCTAAACTTTCACAGCCGCTAATGAATCAGCTAGTTGATAGTACATATTTGTCTGAAGAAGACGAAGAGTCCATAGAAGAAAGAATGGTTGAGGAAGTAGTTAGGGCAATACCTGTTCCCGAGCTTGAAGCTAGGCCCGTTGCAGAAGCAATTGTTCAGAATTATATTGCTAGTAGGAGACCAATGCCAGATCGAAAGAAATCTGAGAATATTAAGGCTCAAGTTGGTGGGCATAGTGTTAGATTAATCACTGGAGAATATCCAGATGGTAAATTAGGAGAGATATTTGTTCTTACTTCTAAGGAAGGTGCGGCCTGGAGAGCAATGTTGACTCAATTCGCAATAGCCGTTTCAATAGGTTTGCAGCATGGAGTTCCCTTAGATGCATTCGTAAAATCATTCACCTTTGCTAAATTTGAACCCAGTGGCCCGGTAGTTGGTGGTAGTGGTAGAGTTAAGATGGCATCTAGTATTGTAGATTGGATATTTAGAGAGTTGGCAATAGAATATGCAGGAAGGGATGATTTAGCACATGTTTCTTCAGAAGATTTGGATCAATTCTCAATTAGTAAACCAGAGATGTTAGATGAAGGAGTAGTTAGAACTCAAGGCGAAAAAAGGGACTTTCAGATGACTCTAGAAGCATCTGTTGCTCCTTTGGAAAGTGAAGATTCTAAAATTCGAAGATTTGCTAGAGAGCAAGGGTTCACAGGAGATATTTGTGATGAATGTGGCGGAAGTAAAATGGTAAGAAATGGAACTTGTCTAAAGTGTAACGACTGTGGATCCACTACAGGGTGCTCTTGATTGGTTACAGATAATTTAATGTAAATCTTTTATCGGATTGAAAGAATTATATTTCTAATTCAATATTCAAGTTTTGGATTAGTTCTTTGTATCTGTTTCTTATAGTAACTTCAGTTACTCCAGCTACTTCGGCTACCTCTCTCTGAGTTCTGCGTTTTCCACAGAGAACACTTGCGATATAAATTATTGAGGCGGCTATTCCAGTTGGACCGCGGCCACTAGTTAATTCCTTTTCTTGTGCCGCAGCAATTAGCTCATATGCTTTAGCTTGGACTTCTGCATCTAAGTCAAGACCAGAGCAAAATCTTGGTATGTAATCTTCGGGCTTAGTAGGTGGTATTTTCATTCTTAATTCTCTAACCATAAATCGGTAAGTACGTCCAATTTCTTTTCTTCCTGTCCGGCTGGCTTCTCCTATTTCATCAAGTGTTCTGGGGTTTTCACAAATCCTGCATGCAGCATAAAGGCTAGCAGCAGCAACTCCTTCTATTGACCTGCCCCTTATGAGTCTAGCATCTACGGCTTTTCCATATGTTACAGCAGCAGTTTCTCTGATTGTTTTTGGTAATTCTAAACGGCTAGCCATCCTATCTAATTCAGCTAGAGCCATTGCCTTATTTCGTTCAGTAGCATTACTTACTCTAGATCTCTTTTGCCATTTCCTCATTCTATAGAATTGACTTCTATACCGACTAGAAATTGATTTTCCTGAATAATCTTTATTTTGCCAATCAATATCTGTAGAAAGTCCTTTATCGTGGAGCATGACTGTCATCGGAGCTCCTGTCCTAGCCCTTTGGTCTCCCTGTTCTGGACTGAAAACCCTCCATTCAGCACCTTGATCTATTACCTTGTCTTCTAATACTAGCCCACAATCTTGGCAAACTACTTCTCCTCTAGATTCGTCTTTAGCTAAGTTTCTACTTCCGCATTCATCACATTTTACAGTATCTTCAACAAGATAGGACATAATTTTCACCCCTTCATCAATAGAAGGTATTAAAGGCCGAAAGCATATACTATTTAAGTCTGACATTTTGAATATATTGAAAAAGTGACTATAGAAAATTCATATTTTCGAGAATTCTGATATATGTAGAATAATTGCCAACAGTCGAAGGAGAGGGGGTAATGGAAAATCAATGGCCACCACAAAAGATTTGTCTTACTCCCGGGAAGAGAATTTTATTCCTTACAAAGAATTTAGATTTGATATCCAAGCAGCTGAATGATGGTCTAAATCTGAAAATGGAAGAGTTAAGTGTCGAAGATTTACTAGACGATATTAATACAGACGTAATGACCCCTGCTTGGGTATGTTTTGATCATGATCCTGAAGTGTTAGCAGAAAATGCATATGCAGGTCTGATGCATAAAGGAAAGAGGGTTTTTTCTCCTGGTGCACTGAAAAATGGAAATTTTGAAGTTATTGTATCTGGAAAAAGAAAGGGGACGGGTTCCAGTAGAGAAACTGCTGCTCAATGTGAAAGGTGGTCTGGAATTAGATTAGTAATAGCTGAATCATTTGCTCCTATTCATGAAAGAAATAATCTAAATCTTGGACAATTGATGGGTAATCACAATATGCTAAAGAAGTTACAAAATGGAGAAAGTATAGATTTGGAGGAATTTACAAAAAAATATGATCCAGTGAGTAGATTAATATTAGAGAGTGGAGGAATATTCCCTTTTGCAAATAAATTGAAGAATGGAACAATAGAATTGCCCGAATTATCTAAAGATGCGCGAGCTATGACCATGATTGAAAAGCTGATATCAAACAAGCTATTAGGGAATACAAATCAACAATATGTTGAGCCTGGTGACGCTGTAATTGCTCAGGTAGACGGTGGCTATTCTCATGAATATACTACTGCTCAGGTACATAAATTTCTTCAAAATGAATATGGTAATGATTATTCAATTCCTAATCCATCAAAATTTGCAGTTTTTGAGGATCATTTGCTATATGCTACTGGTGTACCAAGATATGAGCGTTTTATTGGGAAAATAGAAACTCTAAGAGATTTGCAAGTATCCTTCCAAAAACACACAAGAGTCAGAGATTACTCGGCTACTGATGGGATAAGTCCAGGAATTTGTCATCAAGTTGCCAGAGAAGAATTTATTGATGTTGGAGATTTTATTCAAGCTACTGACTCACATACTTGTATGGGTGGTGCTTCGAATGCTCTCGCTTATGGAGTAGGTTCAACAGAGTATGCAAATCTAATTCATAATCAATTTTCATTCGTAAATGTTCCTGAAAGTATTAGGTTTGAGCTAGAAGGTGGTCTAGATCCTGGATGCACAGCAAAAGATGTAATTTTACACATATTGTGGAAATATGCATCTAAATCTGAAACTCTTGATAGGAGTATGGAATTTGGAGGGCCAGGATTGAAGAGTTTGTCTATGGATGAGCGTGCTACATTATGCAATATGGCTACTGAATGCAGTGCGAAAACGGGCATTTGTGAGCCTGACGAAATAACAATTGAATGGCTGCTATCAAAACGTGAAGATTTAGATGAAGAAAGGATTCGCTCAAATTTTGTTTTACCGGATGAGGGAGCTATATATCATGGAGGAATATACAAAATTGACTTGAATGAAATTCGGCCAATGGTTGCTCATCCGGGAAATCCAGATGAAGGAATTCCTTCTGATCCGACTAATGGGGCATTCATTGATGATATTGGAGATGTAAAGATAGATATTGCCTATGCAGGTTCATGTACAGCAGGCAAGGATGATGATTTTGCTTATTATGCATTGGTAGCTAAATCGGCATTAGATGCAGGCCTCACTATACCGAATTCAGTGGATTGTTATATCCAATTTGGTTCAAAGTCCGTTAAGGAATTATCATCATCAATGGGGTGGACAGATTTGTTTATCAGATCTGGAATTAAGCTAATTGATCCTGGTTGCGGGGCGTGTATAGGAGCGGGCCCGGGAATAAGTGATATGGAAGAGCAGGTTACGGTTTCTGCGATAAACAGAAATTTCCAAGGAAGATCAGGGCCAGGAAAATTATATCTTGCAAGTCCTTTAACTGTTATGACAAGTGCATTTTTGGGTAAAATTAGTGCATGGAGACCTGATATTTTCAGTTAACATCAAAGACGGTAGAGAACCGGACACCATCACCTAATCTGGCCCTATGTCATTAGGACTTAGGAGGACCTGTGGAGGAATTATAATGACAGAAGTTGAACATATATCTGGAAAACAAAAACAAATAGCGATAAGTGAATTTTTCGAAAAAAATAAACATTTCTTAGGTTTTGATACCTTACAAAGAGCGGTAATAACGGCAGTCAAGGAAGCCGTAGATAATTCATTAGATGCTTGTGAAGAGTCCCGAATTCTACCAACTATTAGGGTAGAAATAAATAGAATTAAAGGAGATAGATTGGAGTTGATTACGCAAGATAACGGACCTGGAATACCACGTGATTCGATAGAAAATGTATTTGGTAAATTTCTTTTGGGATCAAGATTTCATGCAATTAGACAAACTAGAGGGCAACAGGGAATTGGGATAACTGGAGTGGTGATGTATAGTCAACTAACTGCTGGATCGAAAACGAATGTAATTTCTAAAATAAAAAACGATTCATCTGCGGTTTTTGTAGAGTTGGGATTGGATACTAGAAAGAATAAAGCAACAAAATCCGGAGAAAGGAGGGATGTTTGGATTGACGAGTCTACAGGTCAAGCAGTCACTCACGGATTAAAGATTCAAACTATAATGAAAGCAAAATTTCAGAGAGGAAAACAGTCTGTTTACCAATATTTACGAATGACTTCAATAGTTAATCCGCATGCTAGTATTTCGCTGATAGTAAGGAATGAAAAGGGTGAGATTATTGAGAAAGGTGATTGGCCACGCACAACAGAAAAATTGCCAAGAATAGTTAATGAGATTAAGCCGCATCCTCATGGAATTCATTTGGGTGCCCTTCAAAGATTATTGAGAGAATCTGAAGAAAGGAAGATGACATCATTTCTGAGACATAACTTTTCTGGAGTTAGTATTAGGGCAGCAAAAGAAATTCTAAAAAAATCTGAGATAGAAGAAAACAGGAAGCCCCGGAGAATAAAGTCTGAAGAAGCTAGTGAGATGATTCAATCTTTTCAAAAAATCAAACTATTGCCACCTCCAACAGATTGTTTGTCTCCAATAGAAGATTTATTAATTAAAAAGGGCCTATCTAAGGCTATCGATTCACGTTTTGCTTCTACTGTTACTAGAAGCCCCAAAGTTTCACAGGGAAATCCATTTCAGATTGAAGTCGGTTTAGTTTTTGGGGGCAATCTAAGTGCCGATGGTCCAATAGAGATTTTAAGATTTGCAAACAGAGTCCCATTAATGTATCAACAAGGAGGTTGTCTACTAACTAAATCTCTTGAAGCGGTAGATTGGAAGAGATATGGTTTAGATCATCCGGGAGGTAGGGGCATTCCAAAGGGCCCGGCAGCGGTACTTGTTCATTTGGCATCAACAAATGTACAATTCACTAGCGAAGCGAAGGAAGCTGTAGCTGATAATGACGAAGTATTTGAAGAAATAAGATTAGCGATGTTAGAAGTTGGAAGGGGGCTGAAAAACCATCTGAAGAAAAACTCAGAAAGAAAAAAGGCGAGAGAGAAATTCGAATTGGTTAATATCATTCTTCCTGAAATTGCAAGGAAGAGTTCGCAGTTATTATCTAGAGAAGAGCCAGATTTAGCCCCGATAATTACAAAAATTATGAATGCTGTATTTTGTGAAGAAGAGATTGGTTGGGATAAAGAACGAAAGTTAGCAACTTGTAAAATTACTGTTTTTAATTACACAGCAAGAGCTAGAGCATATACAATTTTAGCAAAATGGCCTGAAAGTGAAGAAAGTAAGATGATTGAAAATCCGGGCGGTAGAAAAGAAGCAAAAGGAATCTGGGCTTGGAGATTAGACACTCTTAATCCAGGAACTTCTACAGAAATTTCATTTATGGTTTCGGGATTAACAAAGGGAGAATGGGTAGAGACTGATATTTTCTTCAGAGGTAATGGGGATATCATAGGTGCAACCAAGATTGATGAGAAATTACTGGAAGAAATGCGCAAATCTGAATCATTAGAAGCAACGGAGATAGAAATGGAAGAAATGGCTCCACAAAACAATGATGATATTGCAATAACAAAAGATTTAGAGCTTAAATCATCAATTAAACCAAATTTAGAAGAGGGTCAAAGAACCTTGTTTGATAGTTATGAGGTGATTGAATGACATCTGAAAACCAGAAGATGAGGGATGAAGTTGTTGTTGCCCTTCATGATGTAGTTTCGGAGATGCATGACAAGATGATGAAGGGCAATCCTCCTACAATGACTCTGCCTCAAAGAACTAAGAAGAACATAGGTTTTGATGAAAAGCTAGGAGTTTACAAATATGGAAAGAAGACGTCTGTTAGAGATGCTACTAGTTTAGGTTCGGCAAGAATGTTACTTCGTTCATTACATATTACAGAATTTATTGAAGAGATGATTGACAGCGGAAAATCATCAACTTTGAGAGAAATGTATTACATATCGGAAGGTTGGGGACATGGAAAATTTCACTCACAAAATGAAAGTAACAATTTGGCGGAAGATTTGGAAATAGTTACAAAATGTCTTCGTGAAGATTTCAAACTTAGACCTGAAGAAGATGGTGCGAGGATAATTGGAAATGTGACATTTGAGGAAAGGAATCGAAGGGGAGATTGGATGAGGATTAATAGTAGGGATGATGTTGGAGATTCTGGTTATGGTGTACCTTACAATGTGGAGCCTGAGAAGTTAAAATTGGTAGAAGAAGATATTGACTTTGTTATGGCAATTGAGACTGGTGGAATGTTTGATAGATTAGTAGAAAATGGTTTTGATGAAGAAGCTCGGTGTGCATTAGTTCATCTGAAAGGGCAGCCTGCCAGATCAACTAGGCGGATAATGAAGAGAATGAATGAAGAATGGGGGAAACCGATTGTAGTTTTTGCTGACTGCGATCCGTGGTCATTTAGAATTTTTGCGAGTATTGCATACGGGGCAATAAAAACGGCACATATTTCTGAATACTTAGCAACTAAAGAAGCTACATATCTTGGAATTACTGCTGATGATATACTCTCATACGAACTTCCTAGTGATGATTTAACAAAACAAGATTTGAATGCTTTGGATGCTGAATTAAGTGATCCTCGTTTTTCGGACGGATGGTGGCAAGAACAAATAAATTTGATGAAAGAAATTGGGAAGAAAGCTGAGCAACAGGCATTAGCAAAATATGGCTTGGATTTCGTAACTGATACATATTTACCCGAAAAGCTTGCATCGATTGGTATTGGTTACTAATTACGAACACTGATAGATGATAGTCTCTACGGTTTATTATGTCAAACAGTCGGAAGCGTTGGGCTAGAATATTGTCTGGCACTTCAATAATACTGCTAATATTAGCAGTTTTTTCTCTAACTCAATTCTATCAAACATTTATGGATAATTCTTATCCAGACACAAATTATGTTGTTAAACTTGATGCTGGAGAGTCTGAAAGTATAGAATTGAACGAAAGTAGAAAACTTTCTGTTTTCAAAATAGATAAATTTGCAGATGGCGAACATTCAATTAGAATTGTTAGAGATTCGGGTGAAGAATTTATGGGAAATGCCCCCGTGTGGATTGATACTAGTAGAATAGGTTCTGACGGACAAACGATTTATACTCCTGTTAGAACATATCTTAACATAAATTCGGGTATATATTCGATAGAAAATAATGCAGACTCGGGCTCAATTTGGATTGTAGACGATGGACAGTTAGAAACTCAATTACAGGGCAATATCTGGACTTTTCTCTTTTACTTCGGATGTTGTTTGGGTCTTCCATTAGGATTGATTGGTATTATACTACTAATTTTCAGTAGGAACAGAAAAGATGGTTTGACGAGTGATCAATACATTGTCATCCAAGATGGTAATGTAATGGTAACAGATGAAGAAAATTATAATTCAATAATTAATCAATCAGAAAGTATTTCAGAAGAAACTGTGCCTAGTCCATTTATTAAAGAAGTTGAAGAAGAATCTAGTGCTAAACCTGTAGATTCATCTGAAGAAAAATTTGATGAATGGAAAAGTTGGGATGATGGTTAATTAGCAAATAATTAGTATTTTTTATAATTGGGTTTTTAGAGGACATGTGACTACCTAACCTCGGGTTGGTTAGTGATGGTGGACTTCGATGAGGCTTTGAGTATTTTAGAAAATGGTACGAGAAGAGAAATTTTACGATTTTTAGTTAAAGAACCTCATTATCCTCTACAATTGTCAGAATTATTAGATGTGAGTCAACAAGCAGTAGTAAAACATCTAAAGGTCTTAGAAAGTGCGGGTTTCGTTGATGCTAAAGTGGAGAAATCTAGCAAGGGCGGTCCGCCAAAAAAGGTCTATGTTGTAAGTCAGTCATTCTCAATTCGTTTAGATTTAGGTCCTGATTTATTCAAGGCAGAACATAGAAAAATAACTAGTAAAGGTGTGAATGCAGGAATGAATCAATTGCAAGGAGGTTTGCGTAACATTGTAGAAAAACTATCTAACAAGAGAAAGTTACCATTAGTTGATGCGATGAATATGCTTTCGGATTTAGATTCGGCTCTGGAAGATATTGACTTGAAAAGAGATACAATTATTTCTCTTCATCAACAAGTAATGCACAAGGTTTCGCCTAGCGTAAATGAACATTCTGATTCATATGAAGAAAGGCAATTAGCTCATGCATTGATGAGTCACCCAAGGAGGCCTTTGGACCTTGATGAATTTTCTAGAGGTTTTAGGATTCAATCTTCTCATGCTGAGCAGATGATGGAAAGTCTACGAGAACAATTGCTAAAGGATTTATCGATAACAAAGGGTGCATTTGTCTCGTCTAATCCTGGAATACCTCTTCCTTGGTGGATGGCTAAGAATAACTAGAATCGAATGTCATCATCATCTTTACCGGGTAAAAGGCTGCTAAGTTCAGCGAATCTAGCCAATGCTTCTATTCTTCTAGCATAAATAACAAAACCAGCCACAGCTACTAATGAAACAGTTGCTCCAAGAATTATAGTGGGTACTGAATACCTAGCAATTACATCCACAGCTGAATCCACAGCGCCCAATGGCGACTTCATTTTTCCGCCCGGAATGCTCTGAATATTATTTGTTTCATCTGTTTCGACTATGTTGTTATCTGGATCAACTACGACTACGATGTCATGACTGCCTGGCTCAACCATGTAGAGTAATGTAATTGAATTAGGTTCTTCGGAACTTTGTTCTGAAGATGGCATGATTGCTTTTACTATCTGTCTATAGACAATATTTGATTCGGCGCAGCCATTTCTCTTAATATCGGCAGGATCTTGATCTTTACAAAGAATTATGTTAACATCTGTAGAATGTGCATTTCCATGGTTTACAATCTTTACATTAACGGATAGCATCTCCCCTATTTCTGCTGATGTTGAGCTAACTTGAACATCTAAAATCTTCAAATCTGGAGCTCTGAGTCTCAGTTCTAAAACTTGCTCGTTATCATCACAATTTGGAGGGAAGTTATCTTGAATTCCATCTTTATCTTCATCTAGAGTACATGAATCATCCCATAAAGGAGTTTCATCGAAGTCTCCACCATTATCTGATGAGCCGTGCATTGAAAGTGTTTTGATTCCGATAAGCCTATCCTGTAATGCAGCATCTGGGGCTATAGTAACTATTACTACAACTTGGAGTGTTGTATATGCGTCCATAATTGGTAAAGTAACTGTGTTTTGGGGGGTAATAAAGCATCCTTCTTGTGGGAAATTATCTCCAACTTTCAATTCTACACAAGGCTTTTCTTCGGGGAATTCCGTTCTGAATCCTTCAAGTAATGCAAAGTCAATTTCCCATGTATTTAATGCGTTTAATCCGGGTGAAGAAGACCAAATGTCGTTTACATTTTTAGTATGATTATGTAGTGTTGGTTGATCGGGAACATTTCCGAAATTAGTGACATTGAGTGTAAATCTAACTATTCTACTAGGTGCTGTAGTCTTTATTTTACTTTCAACCGCAGGATCTAAAGTAATTCTCATATCGTGGAATTCTATTACATTTATATTGAGGATTATTTCATCTTGAATTCGAGTTCCTTCAAATTCTTCTTCACTTAGAACATCGAATGTTATGGTATATTCTCCAGCAAGAGTTTTTTCTGGGACATTGATGTGTATTGGTACGATTTGAGTTTCATCTCTATCTAACTCTTGGAATATGATTCTGGGAATTTCGATGTCCCAAACATGGGATCCTCCATTTGAATCTTCTATTGATGTGATGCTTACATCATATCTGTCGGGCCCATTGCCAGTATTTTCTATAGTAGTGTCCATTTGATATGACTGTCCTGGATATAGGTCAAGAATTGTTTCTGGAACTGCGGCTTGTAATTCGTACTCCTGAATTACATTTGTTAGGATTACTACTGAATCTCTTACTTTTGGAGTTCCATCTAGATGAGCTCGGACAGTTATTGATTTTCCAAGACCTGCTGTGGAATTAAATGGTGCGCACATTTCTGCAGTTACAGTTCTAGGAGTGTCTATTTGTGACCAATATCTAGGAGAGTTATCTGGAGGTCCATTACCTCCGGGGGCTTCAGAAAAATCTAGATCAATTGTCCAATGATCGAATTTCCATAGAAGTTCATCATATTCTTCTGGCCTTTCTTGAGGAGCGCCCGGTGTGGTGAAAACTAAACTTCCTGGACTGAAGTGTTTGGATACGGCAATTGGGAAATATGAACATTCTCCGGGGAGTACATACTGCTTTGTATCTCCTATTTGGAAAACAATATTTCCAGTAGTTCTGATTGATACATTTATCCATAATTCCAGAACATCGAATGTCCCTCTGTCGATCGATAATATTGGTTCTCCAGTTGACCAGCCTTTTAGATAAATGACAAACGTACCCGGATCTTGAGATTCAGGAACACTTACTTTGAGATTTCTTGTAACGGACTGGCCGGGATCGAGAGAAAGGGATGTTGGGAAGTCTATGCCCCATCCAAATGGAATTGCCCATTCATTTTGTCCTTCTAGTGTAGATGGGTCATAGAAAGCGAATGTATCATAGACATTACCAGTATTTTTGACAGAAATTGAGAATACAGCCGATTTACCTTGCTCTACATCAACCTGGAAATGGCTGGTATCGAGTTCGATACCATGAACAACATCCATTAAAGTTAGCAATAATTGTTGGTTCCGAATTGCGGGATCTTTGTATGAAATTGCGGTAACGGAGATCTGTGCTAATTCATCGGCCTTGGCCTGATATATTGTTGGTGCCCTAATTTTAATGTAAATTGGTTCTATTTGGCCGCCACTCAAGAATATCTTAGTATCCTCGTAGATTGGAGTATTGTTAGATGAAAATAGTAATGTAGCAGACCAATTGTTTGGAACTCCATCTAAAATCATCTTAAATTTGTCTTTTACCAATTCTTCGGGACCAGGAGTAGGATTTGAAATCGTCATATTAAATGTGGTTAAATCGCCTGGATAGATAGTATGATAGAAAGTCTCAGAATCGTTAGGACAATCATATGGATATCCCTCGATGTTTGGATTTTGTAAAATCGTATCATCGCAAGCAACTGATACATCTACCAAACCGGTAAGTATGTGTACATAACAAAGTGTATATTTTGTAGATTTTTCTTCGTTACATTTGTTTTCGTCCGACCAACCCACATGAGCCCCACTTCCAAGATCGTTTGCTAGAGCAGGGGGCATTCCCACATCAAGATTGAAATCCGGGGCAAATTGTCTTAATGGATCATCGGAAAGTGGCGGTCCAAGTTTATCGGAAGACCAGTTTGTGACCTCTACTAATGTCCAAGGATCTAGAACTGAAGATGCAATTGAATTTAACGGAAATCCGTCGGGATATGCATCATTTGTGTGATTTAGGCGAGTATATACAACCGTTTCGCCTGCTGAAACATTAGAATAATCCAACCATGCCAAATGTACATTATCAAACATGTCTGTTAAAATTGAAGGAAATACAGAACTTGCTCCCCATCTATTTCCATCAATCGGCCAATCTCCTGCTGCACAACCTTCTACATTTGAAATTGCGCTGTCTGCAATTTGTTTGATTCCAAATGTTGGAAGGCCCTCTGATACCCCATCCCACACCGCAGAACCTCGTAATCTTAGTCTGCTGTAATATATTTCATAATTTGAATCTACAACTAGACCTCCGCCTACTCCTGAACATCTTCCATAGATTCTACCATCTTGCCAAGCTAGGTGAGTATTTCCAGAATTGTCTACTGCAATGGATGGATGAAGGCTATAGGCATCATCAGTAGTAATTCTAGTATCATTAACAACTACTAAATGGCCGTAGCCGTTTTCATCACTAGCAGGCCCTAAATCTTCTGTATATGTATTAATATCGGTATTAACTTCAGTTCCAGAATCTCCTCTCACCCACCCAGGCCACGGATTTTCGAGTAGAGATAAGGGATCTAGAACAGTCATGTATATTTCTCTAGTGTTATTAGTTGATAGATATACCATATGTTCTACCATTAATTCTAATTCAGATGCAGTAGTGGATGAAGTTGGAAAACTATACATCTGCCCTCCTGCATTTGTTAATCTAACTGAGCGCCCATTACAAGATCTGGCATTAAGTCCTTGTCCATTTGGACATTGAGCTAAATCTTGCATGAATGACCCGACAGCAGTCTCTGAACCAGCCCATAGAGGAGAAGGGATGGTGTCCGCTTCAACACAGTCATCATGAGCTTCGTTAATTGTTTGAGTATCGTCAGTATTCATTTCAGATGATCCGCCATATGGCCCCTCGTCAGATATAGGAATGACTATTCTAGTAGCATTAGGATTCCAAACGTGGTCAGACTGTGTAGGTGGGTTAGTAGTCCAAGAAAGACAAGCCCACGCTGTTGCCGGGCCCCAATGCTCGCTATCATACCAACCGTCATCCGAGAGAGTTATTGCCTGACCATTGTATATTGCTTCTGTTAATTTTCTAATTCCACCAGAGTCGTCTCCTGGATTAAGGCCCAGCGCTGTATTTCTTGGGCCTTGACTTCCAGATCCACCAGTTTGATATGCAGTAGAGCAAGACCCAGATTGGGCAGATCCAGGAAATCCTCCACCTATGGCATATAATGTCTCATATACTGTCATATTAGCCGTCAATAAAAGAGGTTTTAGACCAGGAAAATATCCGCCACTAAAGAAATTCCCGCCATAGAAAATTACACACATGTCTGCCCATTCTGCGTCCATAGATCCTGAGGTATCTATTGGAACTACCATTTCCACCGTTCCTCCTCTAGTGTCATCCCAAACAATCTGAACAATATCGTTGACGTCCACTGCAATGTCTGGATGTGCTTTGTGTCCTAAAATAGGAGTTAGTAGTGTGCTATCAATTTCTGTAATTGCGACTCTAGCAATGTTATCTATGGATATCATCTTGTAGTATATTTGAGGTTGTGCGTAGAATTTCTCTAAAGGTTCGTATGAATCCTCCCATACAATGTGGGGATTGTTGTATGAATCAACATCGATTGCAGGCCAATCTCTATTTTGTGGGTTTGTGGCTACAACATAATCTTGATTCAATATTGAAAGAACTGAATCTAAAGACGGGCTGCCATCTTGATCATCTAAAGACGGATCTAGAACTGTGTATTTGATTGAATATTGTCCCGCTTTATCAGTCCAAACAATATGTACTCTATCTACACTATCTACTCTAATGTCTGGGTGCCATGCCCTGTGTTGGCCCGGATCTGAGATCTGAGTATCTCCGATTAGAGGGTCGCCCCTAGGATCAAGCATTTTGTAGTAAAGGTGTTGACTGTTTCTACTCCAAACAACGTGTACATTTCCCTCAGAGTCGGCATCTAATGCCAGCATTCTGTCTGCTTGAGATCCGCCGTTCACAATTTGTTGTGCATCGGTCTGTACTATCTCGCTGGCGGTTGATAAAGGAGTCAAAACAGAAATTAAGCTTACAAGCAATAGCGAAACTAAAAAGATACTATACTTTTTTCTTATATTGATTTGAGCTACAGCTGGTTCATTCACAAACATATTCGGGTTTTTCAGATACTTAATATCAACGCCTACCCGTCACCGTTTATACTAGAAAAATACAACATAATTTAGATGGTTATGTCCATTCAAGTGGATCGAAATCTTTTCCAAATCCACCCGTCTCATCGGTTCCAATTTCTGTATTTTCGCTAGGAGTTCGAGATTTTTTGGTTTTATTAGATTTCCAATCAAAAACAGGCCCGGGCTTTCCGTTTCCATTTCCAAAACCATATTTTATCTGATGGATTAATGATAACTTCGTTAGCCAAACTCTTCTCATTGAATGCATAAATTCATTTTGTGTTAATCCATCAAACCAAACAGGGCGTGAAAGATTGAAGGCCTGTAAAGGGCCTGAGATTTCGTTCTTCTTTTGTCCCACATGAAGCACCCAATCTAAGTCAGAGCTAGTAAGGTGAACTCTTGTATCATGTAACCATTCTTCCCATGCATCCGAGTCTTCATTTGATAACTTTTGCATAGAGTCTTGTTGTCCTTGATCCACTCTTGTTATAGAATAAACTAACGCTAGATTTCTATCTTTAGGTATTACAACATTGAATAGATGTCCCTGTTTTGTAGGAGGATATCTGACATGGATATGGAGTATGGCCTGAGGGTCCTCAACTTGTCTAATCTCAAGTCTCTCACTCTCTAACCAATTCCTGATTATCTTACTTGCTTCCTGTGCGTTCACAGTATCTCACATGAAATGGTACTATTTTAGGACGTCGAGGTTCGAGTTTGCTTGAGAAATAATTGATGAAAGGATGTTTCCTTCAGGAGATTTAGCTAATTTTTGTCTTCTCCTTGCCATCAGAAAGTCGTTCCAATAATCATAACCATGAAGAAAAATAATATTAGAGATATGGAACGTTATCATTACTATAATTGGTAATATGATTAGTGAAGGAGTAGGGCCTACTATATTGTAAGAAATTATTAACGCTAAAGGCGGCCAAAAAATAATTGGAGAAAAAATAGCTGCCATCAGATGATATGTTGTTCTAGCATCAATTCCCTCATCAGTCCTATCTCCTAAATAAAGGCCCAAGAACGCCTGAAAACCAGAAGAAGGAATAGAAATGGGTGATGTTACTAGCATGAGGATTAAGCCAAGAATGCCGGAAAGATTGGAATTTTCATTTTTTATTCCATCTTTGTTTAATGAACGTCCATCCAAGTTGTATTCATCAAGAATTTTTGAGGCTTTTTTTATTGGATTGATGGTATCTTTATCTACTGTTATTTTTTGTATCTTTTCTCTAATTTCCCTAGCAGCTAGTACCTCCTCCCTATATGTCTGCAGTGGTTTATTTTTTTTATTCGCTATTATATGCCCCATAAGATGCCATGTTCTGTAAGTTTCCCAATCAGGAGAATTAGGAGTGATTGGAGTTAATTTTTCAAATAATCTATCTCTCAATCGTATTACATCCTCTTTCCGTGGCTCTATCCATTTTCCCTCAATAAGCTGTCTAGATATTTCAAAATCTTTTGTGGGCTTTACAATTATTGGTTCGATATATTCTACAAAAAGATCTGTACGAAATTTATGATGGCACCGATAATGCAGTCCTACGGGCTGAAGAGCTGGTAATGGTAAATTCTTTTCATTTGATATCGTTGCGGCATTTATTGCAAATCGCATAATTCCTGTTCTAAATTTGTGTAGTTTAGTATCTTGATGAGATTTGCCTTCAGGCATTACAATTGCATTATGTCCTGAAGAAATGCAGTTTGACATAGTCAAGAGGGTTCGATGGTTAATTTTTGTGGCATAATCAGAATCGGCAACGCCCTTGTTAATTTCGGCCCTCCTTATCACTGGCTGAGCGCCCATCCTTCTAGCAAACCAACCAATTAGTGGCATGGTCATAATATCATGTCTGCCCATACTAATTACTCTACGTTCTTGTGTAGATATTATTACTACTGGATCTACTAATCCATTGATGTGAATAGAAGAAATTACTCTTCCACCATCAAATTGCGGAATTTTTTCTACATATTTGTTCCTGAATAAGTATCTCCAAGAAGTTCTAAACATAATGAGTAGGATTTGCCAAAAAAGTTTGTTGCCTGGGTGTTTTCCATTGTGACTCCAAGGAAGTTTGTTGAGTTTACGTTTCCTCAGTTTCAATGCCCCTTTTGATAATTCTGGATCAGAATCTTGAGCGTTCTGACCTTCGTTCATGTATTTGGGAGAGGGTTGGAGGTCTTGATGATTAAGAATCATTTTATCAGATTTCGGATTTTTAAAGCTAAATCTCTTGCTTCTTCATGATTAATTGGGCTATTTTCAAAGGGTATGGAGAGGCCTGTGCCATCTTCAAATTTTGGAATAATATGAAAATGTACATGGAATACTGTCTGAAGTGCATTAGGCCCATTATTCTGTAGTATGTTAAATTCTTTAGCTCCAGTTGCTTCGAGAATAGACTTTGAAATGATTGGTAAAACCCTTCCAATTCCCATGGAAGATGTTTCAGATAGTTTATCTAAAGTTTCTACTTGTTCTTTAGGAACAACAAGAGTGTGCCCTTTACTACATGGATTGACATCTAAAAAAGAAAATACTAATTCATCTTCATAGATTTTGTGGCATGGAATTTTTCCATTGATTATTTTTGTAAAAATACTTTCAGATTCATTCTTCATTTTTTCACCCAGAGCTACAAATAGTCTCTGCGATTGAAATCAAGCCCTCTAGTTTTATTGCAGAAGTTAATTCGGTATTCATCGCTAAGGATTTGTCAGTAATTCTGATTTTTTCATTTTTTATTTCTTTTATGGAATTATTGGCTGATTTAAGTCTTCCAGAATCTAAGTTTCCAATCAAATCAGAAAATATTTTTGTGAGTTTAGTATATAGTTCCCCTACTGTAATTCCTTCTTCTCTAGAAAATAAATCTTCTATTTTTTTACTTGATTTTTGTTCTGATTTTTCTAATAATTTTGAAGCGCCAAAATCAGTAGTCTTACTCCAAGAAGCTGCATTTTTTCCTGCTTCTCTTCCAGAAACTAAATCATCTAAGATTAGGTTTCCTGGGAGTATGTGGTCGCCATGCATTCCGTTAAATATGCATCTTCCTGCCGAATATAGACCAGTGAGCCATAATTTACTAGGTAGTCCTTCGGGTGTGTGTCCATCAAAAATCACTCTTCCTGATTCATCTGAAGGAATTCCTCCAGTTGTATTTGCAACTCCAAATGTGATTGGGATTACATCTTGGAATATGTTAAGGCCCATTCGATTTTTTATTCTAGATGCAGTTTGAGAGAACCAAGTTCTTGAATTGTTATCTATCCCACGGAAATCTAAGACACAGGGCTCTCCAGAAAAAATTTCATCGAAACCTACATCTTCGCCTGTTTCTTTTCTAATTCTTGCTCCTGATCCAAGTACATCCACTGGTATGTGTAGATTAGTTTCTCTAATAGTAAGGGGGTGTTTTGGAATATTTTGCATTCCTTGAAGTTTGATTCCACAATTTGTTGCCAGTGCTAAACCGGCTCCATCTCCGTCATGTATTGTAGACCATAGGCCCTGATAACCCTCTGTTGCTAATATAACAGTTTTAGATTGAATAGTATATATTTCGCCGGATTGTATGTTAAGAACTGTTGCCCCTCTTACCTGGTAGTTATCAACTACTAACTCTAGTGGCAGAGTATCAGCTCTTCTATGAATGTCCCTTTTTATTGCCTGTTCTTCTAATAATTTTGTGATTTCGCGAACTGTAGAATCTCCACATCCTGTTAGTCTCGGAACACTATGTCCGGGGGAATCATAAGCTAAAGGCAGTCCTCCTTCGCGCCTTCGAAAGTTCAAGCCCCATCTCTCTAATTCTGATAAAACAGGAACGCCTTCAGCACAAATTCGTGCTGCCGATTCTGGATTGGAGTTCCCGCCACCAAATTCAATAGTATCATTTGTGTGTGAATTAGAGTTGACTTCATCTATAGAAGCCGCAAGTCCAGAAATGGGAGCATATCCTGACGGGGAGCCAATTCCTGCGGAGTCTATCAATAAAGGAGTAATTCCTTCATCGGCACAGGAAATGGCTGAACGCAGAGCGGCTGGACCTGCTCCTATTATCAAAACGTCCCAAGACTCCATTGCTATCGAAGCGTTGGAAGAGCGGTAATCTCAAGAACGTGACGCTCAAAAATTTTCATTTTTTTTCTAATCTGCTATTGATATGGCAAGCCTTCTAACTGCCACTGCAGCATCTAACATTCTTTCACCAGCACTCTCTGGATTGATTCCTGAAGATAGGGATGTTGTTACTACGATTGAAGATAATGTCTCTCCTAGTTGTCCTCTGAGAGTTACCTGAACGGGCTTAGATCCTGATGTATTATCTGGCCATGCAAGACCAATCCACAAAACTATACAATTATCAATTAATTTTCCAAGTACATTTACTATGTCATTACCTTCTTCCCCTAGAATTACAGGCCCCTTGAGTTTTTTTGAGGGAGTAGTTTTTACTCTCAAAGTTTGCTTTTGTGGTTTCCCATCTGCTGAGAGGATTTCTACTTCGACCAATGGGTTTCCTTTAGAATGGTTATGAATCATTACGAATAAGTCACCTTGTCCTTGTGAGCATCTAGGAGGTAAATCAAGATCCATTCGCCACTTATTTTCTGTTAGAGAATAGTGACCACGCATGGTTGAGTCTTGTAATCTATCTATCAGTCTAAATAATCCTGGCTGCCATGCCCTAGTATGAGCCATTAATCTTCTTAATGAGCTAATATTGAATTTGGACTCCTCGCTGGTTAATTGATCGATAGCGGCTACTCTAAAAACTCGCTTTGCTTCTGACATTAGTCTATCTTCATCTAACAATTCCAAATGATTAAGATGTAATACTCTCAAAAGATGTTCGACTGCAGAATTAGGTGTTTGATTCATTCTCACTTTATCTTCCAAACTAGCTATCCAATCTTCCCAAAGGCCCGCGCTCTCTGGATCTAAATGTGCTACAATTAAGTCTGAAAGAACCCAGTCCAATGTACTTTGATGTAATGTTGGGGCATGGAGAGATAGTAGAGGAAAATCGTCTGCCCTCATTGGAATATTTTGTTCTAACTTTGTTGTATTGAATAATGAAATAATACTCAAAATAATTGAAAGGCCCAGCATAGTTGGATTAAGTGGGTCTTCTAAGGGCATTTTTTGGGCTGCAAAAATTGAAAATCCTGCCAATAACGAGCAAAGAATTCGTGTTCTTTCTCTAAGGAGTTTTTCGTTTAGAGTATTTAGAATCCGTTCAACTCCTGGATAGGCTTCCATAGATTTTTTTCCGCCGGCCTTGAGTTGAAGTCTATCTCTAGCTGACATATGAGCAAAATTTGATGCTAGCATCGCCGGAAAGAATAATGTAGACAAAATTAAGAACAATATAATTCCAAATTCATAGGATATATTTCCTATATTTGAAAACAATAAAATTGCATATATTGTAGAAATTATAGAAAGTACGATTCTGAGGTTAGGGAGTGCTGATATTGTAGAAATTTTTGTCCAAAATTTTCTTTGAGTATCTCTAGAATTTACTCTTCTATAGAGTGCAGATTCGCTTGCCTTTCCGAAGGAACTGTCCTCTCCGTAAGGATTGGGGAGCACTGTGTCCTCCATTCTCATAATTGGTGGAATCGGCCATATGGCTTGATGGCATCGGAAGATTAGACTGAATAATTACAAATTATAACATTAAATTTCTTGTGGAGGATGTTCTCGGAGTGACGGGCGTGTAGCATAGCCTGGATAATGCACCGGCCTCCTAAGCCGGGGACCGCGGGTTCGAATCCTGCCGCGCCCGCCATCAATTGAAGTTCATGCCATGCATCCTTCCTGATTCGGAAATTCTATACAGGAATTTCTCAAAATGAATCCGTGGATACATTGATCTTTGAATTTTTGAATCGCATTCGGAGAGGGCATCCAACATTTCGGCTCTTAATTTAGGAGGAACAGACATTCTTCTGGAAATTAAAACTTCATGAATTTGGGAGATGATGTCTTTTGGCTCCATTCCAAAATCTGAGATTAATTTATCGATTTCTGATAGGGCGCCTGTTAGTACTTTTTGATTTCTACCACCAGTCTTTATCCATTTCCAATCTATTACCTTGCCCCTTAATGCTAATTCGACTAAGTTCCTTCCAGATTTTATTGTGGATGCTTTAACTAAAAGATCGACAGCGGTCGTATCTGTTGCTAAATTTCTGTGAGCTAGGAGCTCTAGAATGAAAATTGCTTTCTTTAAATTACCCGATGCTACATATGTTATATCTTGAATTACTCCATCAGAAATCTTAATATTATTTTTTGATGCAATAGAATTTAATATTGAAATTATCCTATTTCTGTCTGTAGAAGGAATACGGATCATCTGACATCTAGATCTTAAGGCCTCAATTACTCTTGAGGGTGCTCTTGCAACCAGAATAAATCTTGATGCTTGGCCAGTAGTCTCCAGTATCCGTCGAAGATATGCTTGTCGGATTTTTCCAAGATAGTCTATATCTTCTATTATGATTAATCTACTTACTGGAATTATTTTTTCTTTTGGGCTTAATTCATATCCAGAAGGAGGTGGTTGTGCTATATTTGTTGATGACATGCTTCTGTCATATGAATCCAAACTCATTCTTCCGGAGATTGTATCATCTCTGGATCCACCTGGTCTGAGAAAATTTTCGAATTTGGACATTGCACCTCTCTGCATGGATAGGTCTCTTCCTTGCAAGATATGAGTTGTAGATTTCCAGCTTGGGCCGAGAAGTTGTCTGGCAACTAGTTTCCATGCAGTAGTTTTACCAACACCTTCCGGGCCCGAAATAAATAAATGTGGAGATTGAAAGGATGTGCTGTATGAATTCAGATTTTCACAGATTTCTTCAGGCATAGCTAGACTATCAAAAGTCAGGGGAGTTTCGGTTTCTAGCCAACCTGCCACAAGGGTTCCCTAAAGAGGTAGGTCTTGAACTACTCTATTATTCGGCCTTCAATACTTTAGCCATTCCGTCTTTTCTTGGTTTTACGAAAATTCTGTAACCGCATTTGTGACATGATTTCCCGGTCGATCCGGCTTCGGACCAAGTCAAATGTCCACAATTAACGCATTTGTATCGTATTTCTAGAGCATCCATTGGTGCGTTACAGTGTGCGCACTGTTCATCTCCAGTAGGGTTATGAGCCCTCTTATCTGTTCTATTACAGTTCCTACATTTATGGAGGATAAGTTGTTCGCTCTTCATATTACCGACCCGGGCGAGATGTCGAACCTTCTTCAATCTGTCCAATGATTTAGTCTATTTTTTCACGCGTTTACATATATTAACAAAATTTTCAAATATTTTGCTACCGAATTCTGTATCATTGACTTCTGGATGAAATTGTAGTCCAAATCTATTCAATTCTAGATTTTGCATTGCTTGGATTTCACAAGATTTGCTTTTTGCGGTTACAGTGAACCCTGGTGGCACGACAGACACTTCATCGTTATGTGATTCCCAGACAATCTGACGAAGAGGAGTATTTTCAAAAATTGGCCCTCCATTTTCAATAAGATTGATTACGGCGGATCCGAATTCTGGTTTTTGAGCTTCAATTGCCTCTCCGCCATAATGCCGAGCCATATACTGATGTCCTGCACAGATTCCTAGAATTGGTATTGCAAGTGTAAGAAAATCTGAACAATTACCCAATTCTCCAGTTAGTCCAACTCTAGCAGCTCCACCTGATAGAATTAGACCATCTAAACAGCGAATTTCATTTAATTTGGTTGAGTTGGGAATTATTTTGGTATCGACTCCTAAATAACGCAATATTCTCCATTCCCTATGCGTCCATTGCCCCCCATTATCTACCACATCGATGACCAAAGAAGAGTTGTCCATGGTAACGAGAAAAGAAGGAGGATGATAATGATGTCCTGTCAAAGATTGAAAAAGAGTAGCGAACTCGGCGACATACGGCCCCGATGGTGTAGTGGCCTATCATGCAGCCCTGTCGAGGCTGCGACCCGGGTTCAAATCCCGGTCGGGGCGCCAATCATCTTTGATGTAATAATGAGTTGTTTTTTTTCTTATTATCGTGGTACTGGTCGTCGAAATCTGCCCAAACTTGAGCGGATTTTGAAAGAAACTTTGTTGTATCCCATCCCAAGTCCCTAAGGACATTTATAGGTTCGACTATTCCATTCTTATTTTTCATTCCATTTCTTACTAGAGCTGTTGTACAATGTTCTCCCCTTTGTACAACATGATGTTTCCAGTAGAAAAATTTGTCATCGAAACCTATCCACTGGCTGCGAATCTGAGTTCTTCGGAAAGGAAGGACTCGTTTATGAAATCTAACGCTGTGTCCGGCAACAAAAAATGTTAGTTTTTTCTTTATCAAGTATGAAACAAGACCAATCCTGAAACCAAAATCCAGTCTTGCCAAATCGAAGAAGACATGGAAGCGTCCATTGTTTACTTCTCCGTTGAAATCAATATCAAAAATTCCTGGCCTGAATGAGTACAAGAATATATAATCAGAGTTGAAGATTTTTTTCTTGTAGAAAATAGCTTTGAATGACATCAATAATATTCTGTGATATGGATACATATAGATATCCGAAGATGCGGTTTTTTTTGGCTCTAGTGGTATAATATCATTATTTTATGTCTAGCCAAGCGTGAAAAGAGCATAATCTAAGAGTGGAGCTATAGTCTCTTTTTATTTCCAAAATTGGTTCTTCAAAGCCATCTAAAATGTTAGGTAGTATACTGTTTAGTTTTTTGTTGGTTTCCTGAATTTCTGATTCGTGGACTATTACCCTTCCTCTTATTAATGTGGGAGAATTCTTTCTTAGTAGAGGAATTAATCTTGGGATAAATTCTATTGTTCTATGGGGAATATTAAGAATGAGTAAATCCCATTTTCCTAATAATTCTGAATTTTTACTTAAGTTCGTTGCATCTTCACATCCTACGATTCTATCTTGATAGATGTTGTAAATATTTTTTGAGGAAGAAGGATATATTCTTTTGTCCCATTTTGTAAGGTTTTCAAAAAGGTATGTTATTGCTTGGGGATTAATATCACACGCCAATAGATTTTCAACTAGATTGTTTTCTCTTAATAGTGGCGCTAGTGCTGGCCCCACTCCACAAAAAGGGTCGCAAATTGAAATTGGTCTATTCAGATTTTTTCTCAGTTTTTTGGCTAAGGAAAATGTCTCTATTCTTTCGGTTTGTAATTTTGTGGAAAAATACGCTTTAGTTGGATCACAAATTATTTCCAGTCCTGATTCTTTTACAATTACTTTTGTATTGAGTAATTTGGTGTTGAGGTTTTTTGTTTGAATATTTCTTGCCTTTCTAACTCCAATTGGCTTTAAATCCCTGATCCTGAATTCTCCCTTTACTCCACCATCACTCAAAATTAGTCTAATGTGCTGGTGTGCTTTGAGTTTAGCTATGGCTATTTTTTCTGTAAATTTTGATATTGTTTCATCAATTCTTACAATCATCATATCTCCTATAAATTCGTGTGAATTAGGCCAATAATCTTTGTACTTTTCGAATTGGGTTTTATTGACTTGTTCCATGAGGTAATCTAGCCAATCTGTATTCATTCTGTTAGCCAATATTCCTTTATGATTGATAATTTCAAAGTCTGCAAGTTCAGGAGGGAGGTTGATTGGTGCAGAAGGATCTAAGGGAATTAATCTGAAATTTTCCTCTTCTGATGATATTATTCTCATTCTCCTGTTGATCCAACCAAGTTCTTTCAGTAGAGTTAAAGTGTACTCTACACTCTTAGCTGGTACTCGGATATGTCGCATCATATTGATGTACTCGAAAGCGTGGCATCGCTTCACGATGACGGTGGATTCTAATGGTACTTAGGAGTATTCTAATATCTCCTATTAGAAGATATTTCTTGACTAAGAGATTATTCAAGGTAGCAAAGGAGATGGCGCAAACAAAAGGAAAACGGCTAATGATGATTGGAGATCCGTGTAGCGGAAATTATTTTCAGTTTATGTCTAGATTTTTTCCAAATAGTGAACATGGTGATGTGACTGTTGATCTTTTTGGGTGTGATGAATGTGAAAGAATGGATATCAATGATTTACAGGCTTGGAAAAAATTTGAAGACGATTCATTTGTTGTAATGGAAACTGGTGTATTGGGATTTTCCAAGGATGTGAAAATGGTTCTTGGAGAGATTAGGAGAATTTCAGGTGGAGATTTTTTTTCTGCGGGAGGGAACAGGGGCTTGTTATGGGTAACCTATCTCTACAGTACATATAGTAAATTATTGAATTATTCCATGGATTCTTTTGATTCTAGAACTGACGAGTACTACTCAGGAATTATTTTGGGGCAGAGATTGAAATTCTACCTTGGGAGAATTGGAGATGAAGTAAGATTTAGAATTAAGTTCTAAAGTAAAAATAATTGAGAAAATAGCCTATGGATTAGATTGATTTATATTAGACGGTCGCAATAATGAAATGGTATCTTCGCAAAGGGGCCTTTGGCTAATTGGAATAGGTCCCGGTGACTTGGGATATATTACAGAGCGTGCTTTAAAGATTGCAAAAAAATGTGATAAGAGATATTTGGAAGGATATACTGCAGTTTTACCAGATAATCAAGAGCGTTTGTTGGAAAATATTGTTGGCCCTTGGGAGCGTTTAATGAGGCCTGATATTGAAAATCCCGTGAAACTACTAAATGAAGCTAGACATAAATTAGTGGCTTTGATGATAGTAGGAGATCCTATGCAAGCTACAACACATATTGATTTGGAAGCTAGATGTTCTGAAGAAAATATAGATTTTAATATTATTCCAGGGATGTCAGCAATTTCGTTGGCTATTTCACTTTCGGGGCTACAGTCATATAGATTTGGAAGGCAAGTTACCATTCCCTTTTCATATGGAGATTACTTGCCAACATCTCCTTTAGAAATGATTTATTTTAACAAGAGCAATGACTTACATAGTCTGGTTCTTTTGGATTTAGATCCTTCTGGTATGGGGACTGATTTACCTCAACCAATGAAGCCCCACTATGCCTTCAATCAATTGAAATTGATGGTTAAAAAATTGACCAATCGAGAAGATAGAACGGGACTTATAGACAATTATTCGATAGATGATTGGGATTCTATATTGGTCAGTGATGTCGGAACTGAAAGACAAAACATAGTTTCTGGTTCACTAATTGATTTGAGTAATAATGCTGAGGGTTTGATTCATACTATAATTTTCCCTGCAACAATGAGTGATAATGAAAAAGAAGCGTTTGAACGTCGAAGAGCAGAATAGCTATTTTCCGACGACCTCAAGTCTGATTGATTGTTCGAAGAGATGTTTACAATGGCGAAGCCTCCAGCAGAAGTTAGATTTCCTGGCGATCAAAATCGAAGGAAAAGAATTAGAGTTAGAGGAATTAAAAAGGCATCTAAAGAAATTCAAAAAAAATTAGAAAGGAATTTAGATTTATTAATTGATGATCCTGAAATTTTTATGCCAGAGATTGAAGGGGAGATTGGTAAAGTTTCTTTCTTTGGAACAAAAGATAAAATGGCTTTGACTCTTAAGGAATTGAGTGTAGTTGCATCAAAAAGAAACGACTCTAGATGGCTAAGGAAAAGGATGACAAAAAGAGGAGGAGATCCGGTGTGTAAAGCATTAGCAGGATGTTTATTAGGGGCTTTAGAAGGTGATTTATCAACTGTATCTGTATTTAAACATCCATTGTATGGCAATTCCAGTTACCTTAGAAGAGGAGATGGTAAGCAAAGTCATCAAGTGGGAATTCAAAATTTTACAAATTCTAAATTAAGGCTTTTAGTATGGGATGAGCACGCAAAATCTGGACAATATTTCTTTTCGTGGGATAAGGGTTTTGTATATACGGGAGGGAATCCAGTACCGCCATTAGAATGGACAAACTGGATTTTAGATAATTCTTCAATTAATTTTTCGGGAGATGAAATTAGATGGACATCGGGGCTCGATGAAAAAATTGTTAGTGAAGATGGGTTTACTGATCAAGGATGGTTGAGATTAGAATTTGCTGGTGGAATGAAAGTGGGAATTTCAGCAGGGGCTCTATCAAAGACAGAAAGTTCGTTCACTCAGAGTGTGGGAATAAATATGATGCCGCCCAATAAACTCGGTAAAATTTGTACTGCTACTTGGATGTGGAGGCCCAATGGATGGCCAGAGGATAGAGCCCTTCCATCAGAAGGAGAAGAAAGACTGAAAGAATCTTTAGAAACTTGGCTGAGGATGTCGCTCGAAGATAATTTGCTGTCTAGACAATGCAAATCGAGTATTCTAAATTCTATAGAAGATGGTTTTGTTGTTGGAAATAGTTGGTTTGGAAATAATAATGTGACTGGATTTCTAGAATTTTTAAACGGGAGTGATGAAGAAAAGGATGCTATAAGATGCATATTAGATAGTTTGAAAGGTGGAATTCATGTTAGGAACGATGGAGTAGTAATTGATTTAGATCATTCTGTGGTAAGGCTTGAGGATTCTTCTTGTCATCCTATATTAGTTTCTCTTTGGCCGGATTATGGAAAAATAATACTTGAAGATTTATTTGATTTGAAAGGCGATGAAGCCGAAAAAATACTTATTAAGCAAATAAAGAGGAAGCAAGGTTTTGGGGCGTTTTTAAGGGAATTGGGAGAGGATTTGGAAATTGCGAAGAAGTTGGCTAGATTACCTTGGAAAAATGAAGATCTTCCAATTCCTCTTGGATTCGCAGATAGATTGGTTAGAAAGGCTGCAGATGAGGGGGTTGCTTCTACAGTGCCCATGGCGAGAAAAGGAAAGGATCTTGAAAATGCAATGGGATGGGCTTGGTTGGTTGTTCATGAGAAAACTGAATCGGATGCTTGGAGATTTGATGAAGATAGTAGAGATAAGGGAGGTGATTGGGTACCAGCTTTACAAGCATTGTGGGACTCTGCAGAGGAATTATTAATTCGAAATAATTTAGATGCAGTTACTGATTATCGTTCTGCTATGAAGTGGTTAGCAGAAATTTGTGGTATAGGCAAGATTTAGATTCGAATCTATGATTATTTGATTAGTTATTTTCTTTGTATTGCTCAATTCTGGGGATTTGAATAGTTTTTCCTGAAAGTAAATTTAATGCTGTTAATTTTGGGTTTTTTGTTCTTCCAGCGAGAATTACTCCGGTATCAATCATTAATATCGCATGACGGCCATCGTCAAGTAGAATACTACTTTTCCAAATACCTTTATTCGGCGGTTTTATTCCGTAGTCATCTAATAATTGGACTGGAGTATGCCCAACAATTATTTGTCTGTTAGGATCTAATGGTTTTTTAGAAAGAAAAATTCTTCTTGATCTGAGTCTATCATCTTCTGAATTATTATTGATTGGTATATCTTCTCTAAATCCTGCATGGACTAGTCTAAATTTATTAAGAATTATTTCTGAAGGGAATTTTCTAGTAAAAGTAAGCCATTTTTTTGCTCTTTCTACTTTTTCGATTTCTGATCCCGGCATCGATTTTAGTGTTTGATTCCCACCAATTTTATTCTTCCAAAAATCTGTTAAATTTTTGTTTTCCCCGGTAAGAGCTTCGTCCATAATTTGTTCATGATTTCCCTTCAATGAGGAAATATTATTATTGTTGAATACGGTTGTGAGAACTCCGTGACTATCTGGACCTCTGTCTACTAAGTCTCCTATGCATATTATTTTATCTTCTTGTTCTAGTTTCATCAATTCAATCAATGAATTGAATGTTTTATTGCATCCGTGAATATCTCCAATCACCCATACTGATTTTTGTTCATCTAATGTTTTTTGTATAGATTTTTCGAGATTTTTATCTCTATGAATTGAAATCATTTTATTCTTCCTCATAATTTTGGTTTGAGTGAGTTTTTTCGTTGAAAAATGTGATTAAGAGTGATATTATTATCAATAGTGGCAATAGCAATAAAAGAAGTCCAAATATTTCACCTTCTATTAGATCTGAAGGAAATGTAATGAGTGGTTCAATGATCATTCCAATAAAGAACATAGCAATTAGTAGTGTTGCTATTCTAAAATCTTCAGTTGTTAAATTAATTGGACCACTTCTAAAAAGTAGTGATAACATCACAATTAGTATAGCTATTAAAATCATGATTGGGAGTGTTTCCAAAGATGATTCACCACTTAATCCAGGTCCTAAACCCGAAATTAATGAATTCTCTACGATTAATAATAGACGGAATGAAAGTGTTGCAAGTACTATTGCTATTACGGCTATTGCAAATAATCTCCTTTGTCTATTCTTTTCTTCTAATTTCATTCTGTTATCTCCTTTTTTAGTATTACTCTCTTACCCATGCCATCTCTAATTCTACTTATCAAACCTTGATTTTCCATTCTACTGAGTAGTCTACTAGCCTTTGAATCAGTAAAACCACTTTTTCTCACTAATTCGGACTGCCACATCTCACCTGAATTAGACAATAAGAGTTCTGAAACCACTTTTTCATCTTCAGAAAGTAGGATTTTTGTTGATGGTTTTCTTTTGGATTTTTTTTCCTGAAATTCTACTCTCCTAGGATCATTTAGCCAAGTTAGAGAAATTCCAATAATTATTCCTACACTCGTTAAAAATAATGAGTATATTAAATATGGAGCTATATAACTAGAAGTGTTTGAATCTATTGTAAACGGAATGAGGATCAATAAAAATAGCATAAATCCAGATAGTGTAAGGGTTAGCTTGGCAATCCTGTCCATGGAGTCTTTAGGATTGGATTGAGGGTCGGCTGCCATATTGCCCTCGAAATTACATCCGGTTGTGAATGTTGGGCGACTTGGTGCGAGTTTCGCACCGAGTCGTTTACATTCTATCTTTCTCGATTTGTTTCTGAATCTGAGGAAGTTGGTTGCTCATCTCTTTCTTCAGTTTGTTCATCAGATTCTGATTCTTCTCTGTCATCATCCTTATTGCAGTCTTTGAAGCATTGAAGTTTTTCTTCGTCCCAAATTCCACCTTTTAATTCGCAGTCTTCTTGTGTTGTTTCTTCTAGTTTCACATCAGTTCGGTAATCTGTTGAGCGCGTAGAATATTCTCTAGTTTCTTCGTCTTCATCTAAACCTAACATTCCTCTAATTCTATCAAAAAAGCCCTTTCTTTCGTCTTTATCTTTATGGCATCGATTATTATTCTTACAATCTTTCTCGTGATTTTCTCTTTGTTCCATGTGTGTAAGAATCATGGCAAGCTCTTCAAAATCAGATTCACAGTCGGAACTGTCAATACAGAATGAAATTGCGGTCTTCACTGCTTCAATACTTGCTAATTTCTGATTGAATTCGGATTCGAAGGCCTGTTTTAAATCGCAGTAGAATTTTTCTTCTCCTATCTCGGATGCGTTTGTCCAAAGTCCACCCTTTTCCAGGCAGAGTTCTTCGTTCATTTCTATACGTAGATTTTTGTCATCCTTGTCTGCAAATTCTTCAGACTTTGATATTTCTGTTCCATCTAGAGATGCTTGCATTTTCATTACTCTTTCAGAGATCTCTAAAACTGTTGAATTTAGAATATTATAGTCTGCAGAGCAATTAATTTGAGATAGGCAGAATTCTATTGCAGACAAAACGTTGTTGTCAAGAGAAATTCTTTTTTCTAGATGTTCTTCTCTATCTTCCATTCTATCTTCCATTCTATCCTTCATTCCCTTGTGAATCCAATTTTTTAGTCCCTTTTCGAATTGTTTATCGTCGGTTTTAATTTCATCCCAATTAGCATCTCCAGTAATATCATCAACTGCCCCATTATAGGGGTCTTCTTCAGCATACACAGGAGCAGCAAACTCTTCTAGCGATGCGCTTACAGATGCTCCAGCCAGCAATGCTACCACAGCTAGTGCCAATACACCCACCGTGACTGTCTTTTTGTTTGGGCTTATTTTATCATTCATTTTTGGTTTCATCTTTGTCACCTTGAATTAAGTTAGAATGCAAAACCATATCATATTCTTCCTCAAATGCTCGATAAAGCATGCAAAAACCTGCAAAAGGTATACAATGGTTTTACTATACATCTTCATTTATGTTTTATGAATCTTTTATATTTTCTCCAAATATGAATGAAAAGCGGGGCAACATTTGATTCATTTGAGGAAATGAAATTTTCTAATTCTTCTGATGAAAACCAAGCTCCCATTTCTATTTCAATTGGCCTAGGCACGGGGTCTTTGTCAGTAATCATAATATAGACCCAACTAAATTCATTTCCTGTGATTTCAGAAGCATCTAATTTGAATATTTTTTTGGGGACATTACGTACCTTTATTCCTAGTTCTTCTTTTATTTCGCGGATACATGCTTGATCATAAGTCTCATCGAAGTCAACGTGCCCTGAAACTGAGCAGGCCCATAGTCCAGGACTTTCATCCTTCAAAGCCCCTCGTTTCTGAAGATATAGTTGTTCAAACCTGTTAAATATCAATACATGAATTGATCTATGAAAAAGTTTTTTTTTATGTATAACTGACCTGAAATCTGAACCTACAATTATATCATTCTTGTCTACTATTGGTAATATTTCATATTCCTCTTCCTGCATTAATTTTCACCCAATTCTTGAGAGCGTCTTTTTGCTTCTAATATTGCATTGATAACTATTTCAAAATAGTTCTTTTGAGTTAAATATGATATTGCTGCTTCTGTCGTGCCACCTTTAGATGTTACATCTTCCCTTAATGAAGTGATATCTCTATCGGATTTTATGGCAAGTTCAGCAGACCCTAAGACTGTTTGTAGAACCAAATTTAATGCTATTTCTTTGTCGATGCCCATTTCTATTCCGCTCTGAATCATTGCTTCCATGGTATGGAAAATATATGCTGGTCCAGTTCCACTAAGTGCTGTGACTGGGTCCAATAATGTTTCTGGGACTTCGATAATCTTACCAACAGACATTAAGACGTTTTTTGACCTACTGGTATCTTTCTCAGAAGTATATGCCCCTCGACAATATACACTGATTCCTTTTCCTACTAGTGCTGGAAGATTTGGCATCACGCGAATTACAGGAATTTGTTTTCCAATTTTTTCTTCTATAGATTTGGTAGTTACTCCTGCAGCAATACTCATTATTGTCTGATTAATATTGATGTTATTAGAAATCTCAGATAGTAGTTTTGGGAACGCTTGAGGTTTTGCAGCTAAAATTAAAAAATTTGATTTTTCTACTGCCTCTCTAGCACTTCTAGCATATTTTACTCCTAATTCTGCTACTAAGGCATGAACTTTCTCTTGATCTAAATCACAAATCATAATCTGTTCTTTTGTGAATTTTCCTCTTAGTATCATTCCTTTAACTAATGCTGAACCCATGTTACCAACACCGATTACGGCTACGGAAAAGGTATCCCTGATATCCATGAATTTAAAGTAAATTAGGCATTTTATTTAATTCTATAATTAAAATGATGAAAATTAGTAATCATTTTAGTTTAATTTGCACAAATCTAAATTCCAGAATATTAAACAGCGGCGCTTAAGTTGTATTGGTTTACTCGATGGTCATGGCCAAGATGTCGGGACTGCCACTTTTCATTCTTGGCCCTGATTTTATGCCCATGTCAACTACTACTCTGCGGGTATTTGAGCCTAGGTATAAACAAATGATGGATGATTGTATACTTAACGAGTTGCCATTTGGATATATCAGTATAGATCCTATGAAAGAGGATTTAGGTGGTTGGTCACAACCATCAAAATATGGTGTAATTGCTAATATTGAGCAATATGAAGAATCTGGTTCAAATCTAATAATATCTGTTTCATCTGGTAACAGATTCTTAGTAAGTGAAGTAATTCAGCCTGTTCTTGAAAACAATATTGTTGGAGAACACTTTCCAACGGTAGATGAATTAATGTTGAGGGCTGAGCAGAGGGGTTGGGAAGGTAAATTATACATTAGTTGCGAAGCTGAAGAACTATTACCTATAATTCACAATCATGACTCTGAAGATTTTGGATCGTTTATCGACTTTCTTTTACCAATAAGTAATTTGATTATAGTTAGTTGTATGTATCGCGGACAAACATTGGAATTTCTTGATTCGGGAGTAGATTACTCTCCCGTAGAAGAAGAAGTTTTTCTCTGGAAGGTAGCTACGGGGCTCTCTCATTCTGTAATTGTTCAACAACAGATGTTGGCTTCAAATACAACAACAGAATTAATGCAAGTTTCGTTAGAGGCTGCAACCGATTTATTATCGATAATTTCTTCTGAAGAGCAATAAGTAGAGTTATTTTGATTTGAGATACATTCCCTCTGAAGTAGGGGATGTCTTAACAAAATCCCACTTTTCGTAGAATCCCTCAACGTCTGCCATCAAATTTACATATGCATCTGGAGTATTTTGATTTGAAATATAATTCATTATTGAATTCATGATTAGGGTTCCGCCCCCCTTTCTTTGCCATTCTGGATGTATTACCATATCACATATGTGAAAAACTGTCCCTCCATCGCCCACTACCCTACCCATTCCTACGATTTTTTTAGTTGAGTTTTCGAGTAATTTAACTGCATATAACTCGTTCCCAAGTCCTTTTTTTGCTCCCTGTAATGATCTGGCTCCCATATCCGCGGATTTTCTTAAGGAAAGAAATTCTTTAGGAGAAGGAGCACTTTCTTCGACGATAAACATAGTCTTTGGAATGTGTTTGTGATTATAATTTCAGTCGTAGAAAAATCAATTTTTGGTTTTATTGTATGTAATTTTGCAAATTTTTTTTCTGCCAATAGTTATGAATGGTTAGTCGGGCCGAAGCTCGTGCCAGGTACATATGACAGGAAGCGTGGACGAGCGTTGACGAGAGATGTTTCTCCAAGGTTTATTGACGCAGTGTCCAGTTTTTTTCATACTAGAAAACCTAATTTGGAAGCTGCTAGGGGCGCTCAACAGGCATATTTTGCAGCATTGAGGGCTCATGGTTCTGAAGTCGTTACACTTCCGGCTTTGGATGATTTTCCCGATTGTAGCTTTACTGAAGATACGGCAATAATAATAGATGATAAAGCGGTAATCCCCAACTTAGGACATCCCTCTAGAGATGGTGAGCAGAATTCTGTTGCAAAGTATTTAGAAGATTATTTTGAGATAGAAAAGATGTCCAAAGGAGCAACATTGGATGGTGGAGATGTAATTTTTTATGATGATGAATTTCTAATAGGGATTTCTTCAAGAACAAATAGGGCCGGAGCTGAATTTCTATCTTCTCAGGCCAAAAAAAAGGACATAGGTGCACGCATTTTCAAAGTACCAGAAAGTACGTTGCACCTTACCACTGTATTTTCTAGTCCCAGACCTGGAACAATAATTGCAGCTGAAGGTCATTTTGGGCCCGGGGATTTTAAGTTTGCAGAAGAGGTGATTTGGATTCCTAATGATGAGGGGTATGCTGCTAATACAATCGGTTACGGTGATCAAATTATCATAGCTGAAGGGTATGAAAAGACTAGAGAATTACTCCAGGATTCTGGATTTTCAATTACTTGTGTCGAAATGGAAGAGTTTAGAGAAGTAGATGCAAGTCTAACATGCCTATCAGTTTTCATAGGTTAACAAGTAGCTAATGTTAAATGAAATTGATGTTTGGTTCTCGATATGAATACTCTGGCAAAGGTTACTTTGGCAATAGGGGCTGTTGTGACAGTAATTGGAGTT
>Ga0115011_10000112_pt1 | contig 75349 bp, 62 predicted proteins | sample TroAtlMetagenome_2_FD_88705 | JGI IMG/M metagenome (GOLD analysis project Ga0115011, IMG submission 88705) | Marine eukaryotic phytoplankton communities from Atlantic Ocean - Tropical Atlantic ANT8 Metagenome | ecosystem: Environmental > Aquatic > Marine > Oceanic | place: Tropical Atlantic... | reverse complement strand
CGGGGCCACCTGGAACCAAGCCAAGGCCACCGGGGCCACCTGGAACCAAGCCAAGGCCACCGGGGCCACCTGGAACCAAGCCAAGGCCACCGGGGCCACCTGGAACCAAGCCAAGGCCACCTAGGGGACCCCCAAAGGGAGGGCCTCGTCCAGCAAAGAGGAAGAGAGCAGCCCCACCGGGACGTAAGCCCAAACCTAGGAATCCACCGAAGGCCAAGAAAGGCAGAAGAATCAAGATCAAGCTGGGGCTGAAGACAAAGGCCGTCAGTAATGAGATGGACACCTACACAGATCAAGTCGGTTGGACGACGTTCGACACAGCATCCAAGTCAGCTACTTCCAAGGAAGTGGAAGTAGTCACAAAGAAGGGGCCGGAAACGACAATGCATCAATGCAGCATGTGTGGGGCAAGAATGGAGATCCCTGCACCCAAGAGGGACAGGTACAAGGTAATCTGCGCACACCCAGACTGTGGGCACGTCGACATGATTGGATTAACCTGACACATCATCGTCAACGCTTGATGGCATGTAGAGCTTCACAAGGACGGCATTCAGGAATGCAACTGCAGAAGCAACGGCTGCCGCAGAGGTCATCCCATCCATGAACGCAAGCCGTGCACTGTCGATTAGCTGTTCGCCCAACAGGTTTCCTTGGGCCAACAGGTCGAGCCCGATCTGTATTGCCGCCGGAAACGACTCGGTGGCGACAGGAGCGTAGGAATCCAAGCCTTCAGGTACCTCTATCCGACTCTGATAGACCTCGTTCAAGACACTTCCAGCAATTGCAATGCCAAACGCACCGCCTATTTCCCTACTGGCATCGTTGGTGGCGCTCCCGACACCTGCCTTTCCATGAGGGATCGAGTCCATCACCATGTTCGTGGATGGAGCCATTGTCAGGCCCATGCCCAAGCCGCACAGGAAGAAGATCAACGCAAGACGCGAGTATTCGGTACCGATCTCCACGGTAGTGAATATCAGCATTGCCGATCCTATTAGAAACAATCCGGCTGAAACGACGGTATTGTTGCCGAAGCGCTCGCACAAGCGGTCACTGTTGGCAGCCGCGGGCATCAACCCCAGAGGCAGGGGCAGGAACCGTACGGCAGCTTGGAGCGCGGTGTGACCCCTTACTAACTGGAAGTGCAGCATCTGTGTGAACATGAATGAGAACATCACGAAGAAGGCTAGGCTTATCGCTACCAGGCCCAATGTGAACCCACGATTTCCGAAGAACTCGATAGGCAGCATAGGGTGTTCGACCCGCTTCTCCCACCAGACAAAAACCACTGCCAGAGAAATGCCCAAGGTCCCCAAGCCAAGGACTTCGCTACTTGCCCATCCAACACTGGGGCCCTCGATAATTGCATACAGTATGGATCCTAGAGAAGCAACCGACAGTAAGGCCCCTATCGGGTCCATGGGCCGACCAGTATCATCCATTGAGTTTGGAACGAGTGACGCACCTAGGGCAAGCGTAATCGCGATGACAGGGGGGTTGATCCAAAATACGGCCCTCCAATCGTAATTCTCTACTGCCCAGCCGCCGACCAGTAGGCCCAAAGGGGCGCCTATTCCTGCCATTCCAACCCATATTCCAATGGCCTTACCGCGTTCCTCGGGAGGAAAAATCACTACGATGATCGATAGGGTGGCCGGCATCACTAGTGCGGCTCCGAGCCCCATCAGCGCTCTGGCTGCGATAACCTCCCCTGAGGAGGTGGCGAATTGGGCCGTCGCTGCTGAGACCAAGCCAACTATCAGCAGACCGGAAAGCAAAGCCGGCTTTCTTCCGAAGCGGTCACCAAAGGCACCCATGGCCAGCAGCATTCCACCAAAAACCACCACATAGGCGTCCATTATCCATTGGAGTTCCGTGTTGTCAGCACCCAGATCTTTGGATAGCTCAGGCAAGGCTACGTTAACGGTGACATTGTTCAGCAGGGTGATGACAAGGCTTAGACTCAGTATCCCGAGGATGAGCCACCTTCTGTCATGCACATTTTCGCGATCCATGACAATCTGCACACATACCGGCATTTAATCAGCGGGGGCGCCTATTGGAGGGCGTTGATGACGGGCGCCTCGTCACAGTGGAAGAAGGTCAAAAGAGCCCACCAGGTAATCATGTCCAAGCTGTTAGCAAGGTTTGACACACCCGAACCCTCCTCCCCATATCCCTTACCGGTTGTATCCATCCATTCCTCCATTTCTTCCAGTGTGTCGCAGACTTGGTGGTAGCACCAGTAACCATCCACAAGTCCACCGAAACCAAGCGTAACGGTTCCAAGGTTGTCTTGGAAGCTCGCGTGGTCGCTTCGAGCGGTCGTGTCCTCGTATACTATTATCTCAGGCCTCCCCATATCTAGCCAGACCTCGGTCTTCCATGTATCCGCCGAGTAGTTCACCCCCACAAGGGTCCCAAGCTGCTCTTCTAGGCCTAGTGCATCCGATCCGATCCAGTTCGAAAGTCCCACCATCTCAGGCTGATCGAGACGGTCGTGATTGGGCCCTGGGCCTATGTATACCCGCATAGGCCAGACCTCGGAGTCTTTCGGATAACCGTCATCGTCTATCTGTGGGTCGGGATCTCCATGGGGGGCACCACCCCCACCAGGCCAGTTGACACCAGCCATATCGAGATTGATGTAGTTAGAAACCGTAACTTCGGGATTCTCCTCTTTGACGTAGTACTCTGTCCAGTAGTCCGATCCCCTCTTTCCGCCCTCCTCACCGGACCAAAGGCAGAACACCATTGTCCTCCTAGACTCAAACTCGGAGAGGGCCTTCGCAGTCTCCATAACCATTGACGTACCTGCGGAGTTGTCGTAGGCCCCGACTCTTGTTCCATATGTCCTAGTTCCAGTCATGTGAGGGTCTAGCAGAACGGCGTTGGCCGGAGGGGCTACGTCGAAGTGAGCTCCAAATACCAACCACTCATTTGGTAGCAAAGAACCCCATTTGTAAGCGCATATGTTGTATGCCTCTGGGTTCTGCATCCCAAAAATATCCGTGAACTCGAACCTATGGGTCATGACCTCAAGCCCGAAACCCTCCATCTCGTTGATGAGGTATTGGGCAGCATCCTCGTAGGCTGGATTGCCCTGTCCTGCCCACCTGTCCCAGTATCCGTCTCTACCATCTACGTCTAAGCTGAGCCCCGGATCGGTGATTTCATAGAGACGGTCGTAGACATCCATCCCATTCACGATCCCGCTACTGTGTATGCCACCCTGCTCGATCGAAGTAGCGGTAGGACGCAGTGAAGGTACGAATTTCACGTACACAGGCCCAGGGGTAACACTGCCGTTGAATTCCAAAGAATCCAGAGACGAATTCAGGGCATCTGGACCAGTGACTCTAACCAAACCATCATTGTCCCCCCCATCCGCTCCGCCTCTTGCCAACCAAGACTCCCATGACTCGGTTTCGTTCCTGACTGGCCAATCAGCCCTCCCCTCTTCGGACACCAGTAGGTAGATGCCGGGCACTCGCGGCGGTACGAGAATGCTGACAGATCGAACCTCATCTGATTCGAGATCCACAACCGTCGAATTTTGGATGTACCCTGTTAAAGGGTCCTTGATAAGATACGGCAGGTAGATGGAGAGGGAGACATCTGCACGCAGAGAGACATCCTGAAAGACACCCGAGATAAGTACCTCAGGTTCGACGTGCAACCTCGAGGCATTCACCTCCTCCTCCTCAGAGAAGCAGCCACTGAAAGATGTCATCAACATCAGTAGCACCACCCATGTCGCACCGACTCGCATGCAATCGAGGACGTGTACCTCTACATCATTATAGGGATTGCATGATTACACCCCAACTAAGCCTGTTTGCAATTTTTTTGGGTGGGCATATTAATCCACAGGCCCCAACTAGGCCGGCTGTGGCTCTTCCTAGGCGAGCGATGGAACAGATGGGATTCTCGGTTTGCTGCCTTGTCTGCGATGCTCCTGACGTCCCCGGAACTCAAAGATGCCGCGAGTGCATCTCCAATCACAATAGGGTGAGAGAGAGCCTATTGAGTGGAAAGGCGAAAACAAAGGCACAACGACTTGCCAGAGAACAGATATCCATGCTGGCAGATCCGGGCCGACACACCTTCGATGACGAACATGGAGAGTGGATGTCAGAGTACAAGAGACTAATCGACAACCACCAAGGGCCAGTAGAGAGCGAGCGGAGCAAACTCGCAACCGGGGAACCGAAGATTGGGACTAGGAAACGCTCCATAATCAGGGACGTGGCCAATCAGAACAAGTGGGCCCACAACCCACCTAACGAGGAGGAGATAGTGGAAATGCGAACCCTATTGAAGGACGGCGACGAGTCGGAACCAATGACTTGGGACGACCTTATCAACGAGATAGAAGAAATTCTCGACGACTGAGGGGGGGTTGGCAGTGGATAGGGATAGAGACTCAAGGGCGTGGATGGTCGACGATGACCCTCTTGAGAAGCACGAAAGGGCGGGAAGTCACGCACCCGCAAGAGACGATGGAAATTGGAGGAAGACCAGGATACACGTCGTCCAAACCGGAACTGGAGACATCCACTTCTCCAGTACAGGGGCGCCCTCAGGAGCACTCCACACGGTCAATATTCACAGGGGGACGATATGGCACTTCTCGAGAACTGAGCTTCAGCATCTGCTGCTTGCTACAGCAGCCTTTACGGCCGCACTGGCACTGATGTTCAGCGGGGGGATATTCGGCGCGATTAGATCGGGACCTCTAGCATTCTCTTTGTTCTGCGTCCTATCGCTAATCACCCTGGCTCCAGCATTCATCCTTCATGAGATAGCCCACAAAGTGGTAGCCAGGCACTATGGATGTTGGGCTGAGTTCAGAGCTGACCCAGCCGGCCTAAGGTTCGGCATCATTCTAGCAGCGGTACTAGGCATAGTCTTCATGTCACCAGGGGCTGTAATGGTAGCAGGGAAAACAACCCGGCCGCAGTTCGGTAGGATAGCTCTGGCAGGACCAGTGACGAATATGGGGCTGTGGGCAGCTGGATACTTGCTATGGACGCTTCTCGGTGGGCTTTTCACGATAATCGACATGCTAATCGCCTACTGGCTTTGGGGGAATGCCATACTTGCTGCGTTCAATATGATTCCGATAGGTCCATTGGACGGACGGAAAATAAAGGCGTGGTCAGACTCTATTTACTACGCTTGGCTTGTTACTGCGTTGGGGATCGTATACCTCACGTACACCAGCACGTCGATTTTCTGAGCTACATCAAGCGACGCTTGATCACAATGCCGTTTTCAGACACAGAGAGTACCTCGGTGGTGGCAACGGGGGCGATGTAAGAAACAGATTCGGACTCGCTCGCTTCAGCCATCTGCTGTTGCTCAATCTTCCTCCTCTTCTTCTTCTTCTTCAGACGCCTCGCTCTGACTCTCCAGAAAATGAACAGGATGATTGCCGCAATGTAATAGATCAACTGACCGAACACCCAGTTCCAGCCTATCTGTGGGGTGAAGGAGATCTCTGGCAGCGGCATCTGCGGGCCTAGGTCGTATTCAATGACCTGCCTCCCCATCCCCATCTCTCCCTCTCTGTAGTAGACCACCCTGCCATCCGATGAGCTAGCGTTCTCGAGGACAATCCCTAGAGGGAGGCGCATCCAGAATTTGCCCACAACGTTCAATTCAAGTCCGGCTTGATTGATCGTCGTATTCACTTCACTCAAGTCAACATCTAGTTCTCCCGGGGAGCTAATGCCGTCAGCGCTCACAAGACTGTTCGTCAAAGCACTGGTGAGCCCTTCCATCGCGAAGAGCATCGGGTTCATTACCGGTGCAACGAGCATGTTGGCAGGAGCCGTGCCGACTCCCACCCTAGGGCTCAAGTCACCTCCCTGTATCATCGAGATCACCTCGAACCAAGAGTTATCCAGTCCCACTGATAGCCTTACTGCGGGTATCCTGACTGTTAGGCGAATCGCCTCCTCGTCTCCTACGGTGCCCTCCACTGGGCCCAAACCTACCAGCTCCGTCTCTATCGTGAAGCTGCTGAGGTCCATCCTCCCGATACCGTCCTTGCTACTCTCCAAGCTAATGGCATAAGCACGAATCATGCTGGTAAGGTCATCACCGAATCCATTGACGAAAGCACCCATCCCGTAGGTTTCATCGGTTGAAAGGCGCATAGTCTGATCACAGTACGGCCCCCCATCTAGGCTTCCAGGACAGATGTCGAACGGCACTTCAGGAGGTGAACCCCCTCTTCCTGCAATATCAGCAATAAGCCGGAGCAAATCAGAGGGGACAACCTCTAGGGACATGTTCGTCGACCCGCTGTTGAGCGCGTCTAGCGCGAAGCTAGGTATACCTATCCTGTGGACGGACATGCTGACATTTAGCGAGAACTCGATCGTCGCCGATTTAGTGAGGGGCAGACCGGCGACGCTGATGTCCGAGATATCTAGCTCAACGTCTGTCTTGACGCAGGTCTTCATCTGCGATGTGCAGAATCTCTCAGGTGACTGGTCCGTGCAGGCAGAGACGCCATCGGGGCACAAAGCATGGCCCCAATCGAAAGATTCCGAGCCACCAAGGCTGATCCCACTAAGGTGGTCACCATTTACTGCGTCATATTTCAGGACAATGCTGGTGCCGTTTTCCAAGGTCCTAGCCCATGTGGGCAGAACTATCTCCAACGTCAGATCTGCATCTACGCCACTTGGAAGCATACCACCCACGAAGCTCTCGAGCACAGCATCAGGTAGCACGGTCGAGAACTCGACCCCAGAATTTAGAAGGTTGCCGAGGTCGTTTCCTGTGATGCCATTCAACCATTCAGAACCCCCTCCGTCCCCCCCTAGATTGCCTCCAAGTAAATCACTGAGGCTCATTGGGAATGTGTGGCTTGTGGACCGTAGGTATACGGGGTGGTCCGCGCCCATCGCCCCAGGCCCGCTCTTGCAGTATTTCGCCCCTACATCCAAGCAGGGTGCTGTGTGAGTGTAGTTCAAACCACCTGGACTTAGGGGACTGAGCGCTACTGAAATCCACTCGAAGGAACCCATGGAAACGGAAACGTTGGCAGACTGACCTATCGCATCACCCACCGCATCAAGGGGAATAGTCTTGGAAAGGTCAGCGACATCGATCAGATTGGTGTGGTAAGCCATCCTGATTCCATCAGCTGTTATTCCCGGAACAGATGCGACGTCTGTGGGCATAATTGAGAAATCATCCAGCATGCTAGAGGATAGCTGATATATCCCCGCAGTAATCTCTATGCTCGTTGTTTGCTCGTTAGCCATGTCTAGTTTCACGGAGAGGTCCAGGCTTTTGTTGAAGCTGGTAAAGTCCACGACATTGGTGACGCTATCACCGCGGAAACCTAGCGTAGCCAGAAGGTTGGCGTTAGTCGAGCTGAGGCCGCCAAGGTTGTCGATGGTCCACCTTCCGGAATTGTAAGAGTTCCCCGAATCGTCCACATTCTGAACCAACTCGGCCTGAGTGCCACCTGCCTCGATGACGGTGGCATAGCTCGGCGGAATAATTGTGAAAGCTCCACTGTAACCCTTTTCCACAGGAACCTGAAACGTCGTTGTAATCTCTGTCCCCATTATCAAAAGACCCTCGAAAGCGGTGTTCAGGTTACCGCTGGAGACCCCCGACATTCCGTAAGTATCGCTTACACTGAGGCTTATCGTGACGCTGGTTGTGATGCATATTGGAGGGTTGAAGGCATTCCCATCGTTGCTATCGGCGATTTCCGTGCTGCAGGTGACGTCAGTAGTGCCCCCACTCTGATCGGGGACCTTGATGTCTGAAGCCCAGTCAGTCTGAAGCCCAGAAGCACCACCCCAACTTGATAGCAGACTGGTTATGCTGCCGTTAATCTCGCTGAGAAGGGTTTGTTTCACTGTCAGCGAATCCGGATCGAAGGGGTTTGAGAGGTTGTCGAAGGACCCTCTGAGCACGTCAGCCGGAATCCCGTCCGATGGGCCTATGTTGTCCCTCTCAAGGAGCAAGTCCATGCCAGCCACCGAGAAAACTCCTAGGCCACTCTTGTCCCATTCCCGAATAGCCCAGGAAGCTTCGAACTCTATGGAGGTGGGACTGCTCATGTTGAATGTGTAGATCCCCTCTACCCAAGAGTTGCCCGCAGTGCCGTCATCGGAGTCCGAGCGAGTGTCACAAATGCTCTGATCGCCGAAAGCGACGCCACAGATGTCCATGTCGTCTAGCTCTGTGGCTGCCACTAGCGACAAAGGAACCGACGTCTGGACCATTAGAAGCATAATCACCGCGGAGATTCTAGCAAGCCTGAGACCAAGCACGGTCTTAGCGTTCCGCTGAGCCATAGGTCGATGACCCCATGATTCATTGTTATATGATTCGGTATTAGGAATCAAAAAAAGGACTCACAAATAGACTAGCTCTCTTCTTGGCCCCACCATTCTCCGGCAGTCTCAGCATCCTCGTCCGGCATGCTCTCCTCGTCAACTTTGGTTTGGCCCGCAAGTCCTGCCTCCCAACTCTGTTGGTCCTCAGTAGGTGAAGCCGATCCGGCACCAAACAACTGGTCGGTGCGGGAACCAGTGTCTTGGACGATCACCCTGCCCTCCGAATCGTAAGTTACCTTCACCGCAATGTCTGGCTTCATCGTAAGCGCCATGATCAGGCCGACTAACAAGATCACTATGCCGCAGCAGAGGCAGCTAGACCCACCACCGATGCCAAAAAGACCTCCCAAGAAACTGCCAATCACGTCGTCCAGCACCTCTTGGTTGACCAGGTAGATGTAGGGAGAGCACCCCATTTCATCGGCATAGCCTTTGTAGTTCCTGGTCTCGTTTTCCTCGCAGGTCGTGTTGATCGTGTAGGTCTCGCCTGCCTTTAGCCCCCTTATCGCCCCGTAGTGCAGGTAGCCTCCTGGATCGTCACCATGCCCAGCTGGCAGCTTGCCATCAGGCATGCACAAGTCGTTAATGTACCGGACCCCCGACTCGTTGACGTCGACTATCGTGACGTTCAGGCTGAACTCAGAGCAATCGTAAATTGGCTGACCACTCGCTCTCCCATCCCCACCTTCTGTGAAGACATACATCATGTCACCAACCTCATGGGTGTACTCTTGGCCGCTGGCTTCTCCTTCCCAATCTCTTCTCTCCCCGACCCAGTCGTCCCCTATATTATCCAAAGAAGAGCCTCCAAGCACTAGGGCTAGTATCCCAATCAAAGCCATGACACCGCCTAGGGCCATGACCACCAACGATCCTTTGTGGTAACCAGTTTTGCTGTTAACCGACGTCTCCATGGTCAAGCCGTGAAGCGCCCACACTTAATTTGGTTTGGATTCAGAATCGCTATCCGATGAAAACCGAGAGGCAAGTGAGACTCGCATCGACCTCCCTGAACTCTGACATCTCGACCGTGGTTATTGAGAAACCAGCCTCCATCAGCAATCGCCTGGTCTTTGGGTACCCCTCCGATAGTATCACACGGTCCCCGTACGCTATCGTGTTCGCAGCATACCCCTCCTCGTGAGGGACCCAGATCACCTCTTCTGCGAATGACAGGTCATCCGCAGTTAGCTGACCCTCGGCTGCGATGATAAGGCCCGGCCTGGGGCTCGAGCACACCGTGGTCAGGTGGAGGGTTGTTTCAGGGACCTCGATGAAGCGCGTACCTAGTCCAGCCGATTCGGCATGCTCCGCAAGGAATTCAGCCCCCTCTCTGTTAGTCCTATTAGAGAGCCCAACTAGGAAGCATTCGTCGAAGAAAACGACGTCTCCACCTTCTAAAGTGCTCCCCTCCGGCATCCTCACTATCTCGAATTCGTCTCTAAGGAACTCTGCCACGGAATCTTGCTCGCCCCGCCTACTTGGGTGGCCTAGGTTGGTCACTATCGCCTTCCCGTCGATCATTACCAACGTGTCCTCAGTGAAGCTGCAGTCGGGGTAGCCGTCAAGCGCTGGAAGCGTCAAGACGTCGGTTCCGTGCGCCCTCAGAGCAGCGAAATATGCCTCTTGGGCCCCCAAGGCAGCAGCATAATTCGGTGGCTTTGTGCTGAAGAATTTAGCGACCGCCTCCGAGAAAAGTGGGGACACCTCTCTCGTCAGCGCCCTCCCTCTGCTGCGATCAAAAGTTCCGGGCATAGCAATGGAGCTAATAGCGCATTGATAACGGTTCGTAGAACGGAACCCTCGTGCACTTTTCCGGAAAACACCCCCATCAATTATGGACGGCCTACTCCCTCTGAGTATTGTGGAGGGTTTGGAGGACTCCTTCGACGAGCAGGGTCGAAAGGATACTCCCTCCTTCCCTCCACAACGAAGAACCGTAGAGATCGAGGTTTTCGAAGATGACTGACATCTCCGAACTCCTAAATGCAAGGAACAGACACATCAGCAAGGCACTCTCATTGGCTCATGGGACTCCACTGCACATCACTAAGGGCGAGATGCAGTACCTATTCGCCGCTGATGGCACTAGGTATCTGGATTTAGTAAACAACGTGTCTCATGTCGGTCACTGCAACCCCACGGTAGTCGAGGCCGGACAGCTACAGATGTCGAGGCTCAACACAAACAGCCGGTACGTGTACGAGGAACTGACGGGCTACATCTCACGATTGGCATCCACACTCCCCGAACAACTATGCGTGGGGTTCCTCGTTAATTCTGGTAGCGAGGCTAACGAGCTAGCCATCCGACTAGCCAGGGCCTACACAAACAGGAAGGATATGGCCGTCATAGAGGGAGCGTATCATGGCCACACCGGGATGCTGATAGACTTGAGCCCATACAAGTTCAGAGGTCCAGGGGGACAGGGAGGCCCCGAGCCTTGGGTCCACGTTCTCCCTATACCGGACGAATACCGAAGAGAGGGAATACAATTTGATTCAGAGGCCACCTATGCACTGGAGGAAGCTGGGGAACTGGCAGCTCTGATCATCGAGACAATGCTGTCATGCGCAGGACAGATTCCTCTACCAAGTGGTTATCTGGAAGCGGTCACGAAGGCAACACACTCCAAGGGAGCGTTGCTGATCGCCGATGAGGTGCAGGTCGGTTTCGGAAGGGTCGGGTCCCATATGTGGGCTTTCGAAGAGTCAGGAGTGAATCCGGACATCGTCGTAATGGGCAAGCCAATGGGCAATGGACATCCGATGGGAGCGGTGTTCACAACTAGAGAAATAGCATCGGCGTTCGGAGATATGGAGTTCTTCAGCACTTTTGGAGGCAACCCGGTCTCTTGCGCTATTGGAATGGCAGTTCTAGATGTCATAGAAAATGACAACCTCATGGCAAGGGCAACGAGGCTTGGAGAGCGGCTGACTAGAGGACTGGTCGAGTTGAAGCAAACCTACGACACCATTGGAGATGTCAGAGGACGGGGGCTGTTCCTTGGCTTCGAGATGGTAAGGAACCCCGTGAACAAGGAGCCAGCCTCGGATGAGGCCGCCTCATTGGTAGATGGTATGAGGGATAGAGGCGTGCTGCTCAGCACGGATGGACCAATGCACAATGTGATCAAGATCAAGCCACCAATGGTCCTCAATGAGAAAGATATCGATGAGACCATTTCCAAGATTGAACACCTACTTTCCTAGCCCCCACAGGAAACAACCTTTTCTGGGGTTTTGCAGGCTTTTACGAGCATTTTGTACAGAACACAATATGCTTTTGCAGGCTATCGTGGACCAAGGTGACAAGAATGGAGCCAACAATAAACGAGGAAAACATGCACAAGACAAGGCCGTTCACAGCAGGAGTCGTCGCTCTAGCGGCGTTCTCCCTTCTTGCAGGTGCGTCGGTCAGCGCTGCACTAGTGGACTATGCAGCGCCAGATTACACCGAGGAAGACCCTTTCGTGGGAGCAATCGATGACCTAACGGGAGAGGACACTTGGGAAGCGAAGGACTCCGAAAAGGCCGACAAAGGCCCAAGGGCGCTCGTTGGCAAAGTCATGAAGCACAGGATAGACAAGGTCATGGAGGACAGGGAGGAGCACCTCGAGCAGAGGATCGACATCGACTCCAACCTAATCGCAGCCTTCCAATTCTGCCTCGACAGTGAGGACTGCACAGCAGATGCCGATTCGCTATCCGTGATGATCGAGAAGCTAACCCGGGCCGTTGATGGGATGCAGGACAAGTTAGACGGGACCGATTCCGTGGATGACGAGGTCAAGGCAGACAAGACCGATGACTATCAGATTTGCATAAGGGAAGAAAATGGTGTTGTTTACTACGATTGTAACGATCAGGAATTCAAGGACTGGGACGAGAGAAAGCACTGGGACGAGACCAAGAGGATGGAGTTCGCAGAGGAGAAGGCCACCCAGCTTGGGGCCGCCCAGGAGGCAATTTCTTTCTGCATGGAAAGCGAGGAATGCGTGGCCGACTCAGAGACACTCGAGGCTGCCTTGGTACACATGGCCCATCGAGCAAATCATCTCAGGGAATGCGCGGACGACCGTAAGTGCGACCGCGACCACGATCACAGGAAGGGGGCACACGCAAGGATTCGAGGAGCCTTCTGCAAGGTTTCCGACAACTGCGACGACGAAGACAAGAAAGCGTATCTCTTCGAGGCCGACTGCGAGAAGCGCGGTGGAACCTGGACGGAGGCAACCGACCGCGGAGAAGGACGATTCTACTGTGACTATCCCGAAAAGAGCTCAGACGAGAGATCAGACGAGAGATCCGAAGATGAATCCGCCCGTTGAAGTGAACAACGAGCCAATAGCAGCCAAAAACCAAAGCGCCAACATTCACAACAGTGAATGCGACGCGTAGGGCATGACTATCGGCTCGGCGAGGACTCCAATGGACAGGCCTGCTAGGATTACCCTCTCCTTAGGGGCTTTCATGATGCTCCTTCTCATTGCTGTGCCGTTCGCCCTTGAGTCGGATTCAGAAGGAGGCTATTTCGCGTCTTATCTAATCTACTCCCTTTTTCTGACCAGCGTGGGGGTGATAATCGGAGTATCACTCACCTGGGTTAGAGATCCAAAGAGGGAAAACACATCCCTAAGTGAAGCAACGGAGAAACGCAATCCAATGCTCTCCGGGGACCAGAAGATGGTTGTGGAGATAATTTCGGAGAACTCAGGCTCGATGTGGCAGTCAGAGCTAGTCAGCCAAACAGGCTTCACTGACTCCAAGGCAAGCCGTGTACTCTCTAGGATGGAGGCAGAAGGCCACATTAGGAGGGTCAGGGACGGCATGAGCAAGAGGGTCGAACTCACAAGGGGCGAGATGAATGGGTGAAGCGAACCGTGAAAACAGCCGCATGGGGCTGATAGGCATATTTGGAATCTTGATAATCCTCGTGTCATCGAGATTGCTGACCATCATGGAATCGTCACTCAATGAGGGAAGGGGGCCCGAGCTAGACCAAGAGGCCCCTACTGCAGTACTCCTTCTATTGGTTCTAATCCTGATCATGACATACCTGCTCCTATCCCACTTTTCCAGAGGCTTCCCTGAGAGGGCAGCTGGTAATAGGCGGCTTTGGGCCTTGGCCTTGGCCATGTTCCTGATCGGTATGGCAGTAGAGCCGATAATCCCAAGGCCGAATCAGATATTCGGCTCGGATGCAGTTGGAATCATGCTAATGCTCGTTCCTATTGCACTGATAGTCGCGATGTTCATCCCTTCCGGGAACAGCGTCACGAGATTAAACCTGCAAGAAGAGGAGTAGTCGAGGGTCGGGCGAATCGATTTTATTCGCACCTCTACTGTATTGATAGGACATGAATCAGCCACACAGGGATCAGAAACTGGAGGGGCTCCTTCAGACTGCGTTGGATGAGGGCCGGAATGTTTGGGCAGTAGGCGACATACATGGATGCAGACAAACCTTCGAGGAACTACTCGCCAAATTACGACTTTCGGAGGAAGATCAGGTTGTTTGCCTCGGGGACCTCATAGACAGGGGCCCGGATAGTGATGGGGTTCTGCGAATTGTCAGGGACTGCGGTAACATTCATTCTCTGAAGGGCAACCATGAGGAGATTATGTCCAGAGCAATAGGGTCTCCTTCGGGTAGGACGATGGAATTCTGGCTTAGGATAGGGGGGAGGGAAACGCTTGAATCTATGAGCACCGATTCCTCGAAGCGGCTAGGAAGAGCCTCTGAGTGGCTGAGCTTCACCAACAGCCTGCCGACCGAGGTGGTGCTGGACACTTTCCGCCTCGTTCACGCAGGATACGACCCCGCCTCGTCACCAGACGACCAGAGTGACAAAGAAAGACTCTCATCTAGAACGATATTCCTAGCACAAACCCCTCTAGACCCTGCAAGACAGATAGTTTGTGGCCACACACCCGTCCAAAAGCTAGTGGATTTTGGGCTGCCCTCTGTAGAGGAGGGAGTCTGGACCAGCGATATTCAACTAGACGATGGCCGACCATCTGTCCTACTCATCGACACGGGAGCAGTCCTGGAATCCGGCGCCATAAACCCTCGACTAACCGCATACAACCTATACACGGGAAAAATCAAGGAAGTGCCAAGACATCAATGTTCTGCGCCAATCAAGGAGTAGTCATCGGATAGTGGCGTAGCACCGGTCTCGGTGGAGATGATTCTACCATCTTTGAAGCGGTGGAAAGAGAGGACTGCCTCGGAAGTTGAACCATTGGAGAAGTGCGCGATCGAGTGCTCGACCCCAACCTCCTCGTTCTCATATAGAATCCTGTGGCCCTCTGTACTCACTGCATCGGTACCAGCGAACGCCAGCACGTCCCCCTTCCCCATCACAGTGTCGCCAACGTGGGGTGTGAAGGCGAAATCATCATGCAGGATGGCGTCAAGCGCCTCGACGTCTCCTGCTTCAAAGGCGGTTTGGTATGCGGCTAGTATGGACATGGACAAGCCGAAGCAACACTCCCGTATAACACAATTCCATTGGTAGGGAAGAGGATTACTCTGACCCACTGATACGACTCACTGCTTCCTTCTGATTGCGAAGCTAGGAGCAGTACTAACCTCTGTTGTGCGATAAATCATCTCCCAACCATTCTCCACGCAGAATTCGTTTACGGCCTCAATTACCCCATATCTAATCCAGTAGTTCCAAGTTCCTTCAATGTAGTCGTGTCCGGCAATTATCCCATTTGGCTTAACCTTCCTGCTAGCTACCTCAATCTCCTTTCTGGTAGTCTCGTAAGTGTGGTCCGTGTCGATGTATACCCAGTCCAGGGATGCATCTGGAAATGCCTCAAGGACATCATGAGAGTAGCCCCTGTGGACCTCCGCTTGACCCGATTTAATCTCCTCATCGATTCGTTCCAATGCCCCGTCCATTACTTGTTCGTCGTATCTCTCGCTACCCCATAAGTCGATCAAGTGAATCTTCTCTGGTGAGACGATTTCGATAATTTGCTTGCTAAACTCCGCTTCGTTTACTCCCAACTCTGCACAAACCGACCCCTTTGGCATCTTCTCAAGAAGATCTCTTCGAGTAGGCAGCATAACCAGATTTTCTAGATGCTCGAGCTCGAGCTCGATAGTTGGAACACCAGGCTCTGGACGAATTCTATCGGGCCTAATTGATCTAATCATGAATTTGAAAACCCACCCCCGAAAGAACTTGGGGAGGAAAATTCTGCCAATCCTGCTGCTGATTGGGAGGCGTTGTCTGTCCATATCAAAGCCCTTGTAATCCCACCACTAGAGCATTTTCTTAATCACTTTTCTGGATTTCCATCCCTATACGCCGATATAACTCACAACTTGGGCTTCTACCTTTACTCCAATGCTTAAACATCTATTGAGAAAATGAGGCCATCCCCTCTGCATAGCTAGTCACAATAATGTAGATCAGGAAAATTCCTAGCAGGGTCCCCAGAAAACCCGAGGCCATCGCTCCTTCCGACAACTCGTCACTCTCGTAAACTCTTGAGTAAAAAGCGAAACCAAATCCTGCTATAGGCCAGATACAAGTGGATGCGAAACCAAACAAAAAACCAGATCCTATGATGAGGTAGAACACCCCTACTATAACTATGGACGAAAATAATGGCACAAACAGGCCTATGCCGAAAAGCCTCCAATAGGACCGGGCTTCTTCGTCCATAACGGGCAAGTCACACCCATCTATTTTGAAACTAACTAGCCGTACCCATTCAGGAACGGCCCATTTTAGTTTAGAGCATTACTAAGTGAGTACAGCCCGAGTGCGGCGGCAGCGAACCAAGCAACCTCCAGAATAAAGAATGCCCACTCGTCAATTAGGTACGCCCGCACCGCCAGTAGACCGGATCCAAAAGCCATGAGTACCAGATAGGGGCGCTCCTTGCTATGAAGGACATCACGAGTCTCGAGAAAGAACGCAGTGAGGATTAGCACCATACCAGTGTAAGCAATCAGTTCGCTGTGCGCTAATTCCACTAGAAATTCAATCACTTGTGAACACCTCTTCGAACGCATCGGGAAGGAAGATCCATCTTATTTCATCGGATTTTGCATCGGAGTAGTGCTCCTTTATCCTAGGTTCGTTGGAGACCTTCCCGTGATACTCAATCAGACCCGGGAAATCTACAAGGATAGATGCATCTATCCCGTCATAATTGCCGGAAAATAAGCCGAAGAGACCCGTGAACAACTTTAGATCAGCTATGCTCATTTCGTCTGTTCCAGCTGCCCATCCTGTCAAGGACTCTGAAACCTTCCTCTCAAGTAAACGCAAGTTGCTAGAACCCTTACCCTCCGGACCGAAAATCTCCTTTCGCATACGTACTCTTTCCTCCAAATCGCGAACTCCGAAAGTAGAGTTAAGTGCTATTGATAACGGCTCCATACCGTCAATGAATTCGTCCGCTTTGGCTCTTTGAAAGGGATCATCCGGGACAAGGCGAGAGAGATGTCCGACGAATCTCAGTATCGCGGATGACTCTGCAATAGTTCCTTGGGGGGTTTGGAGTATAGGGACCATACCCCATGGCAAATCTCCACTTTCTTTCATGTTACTGAATTGCTCACCATCTATACTGATGTCCTCCCATTCTACGCCAGATATTGAGAGCGCGACGCGAATCGCCTCTGCTCTACCCGGTGATGGAAAGTAGACCAGACGCAGCACATACCCCCCTCTGGTATATTGTACTTTAATTGGGCTCTCAGGTGATTGCTATCCCGCGACCATTGCCAAACAATGTTCATAATGAGTACCCATTTTGTGGTACCATGAGCGAAAACCTCGGTCCTGTTGCCAGGATTGCACGCTTCTTGGCCCCGATTGGCTCGACCGGGGCTAGCCTCGATGACCTACATGTCCAAGCCGAGGGCCAAGATTGGTCCTCCGAGGCCTCCAGAATCCTAAGGATGAACGGTTGCCTAGTAATTTCAGGCCTCATTAGTCCAGAGGACGCACGTGCCACCGGAGCCCGTTGGCAGACACGCATCACAGAGGCGATGGATACGCTAGGAGATCAAGAACACCTCATCACCGATGAGTGGGGAGCACAGCAGGGGTTGGCACATTGGACCTCCTACATGGACCTAGCAGAGGCTGGACGAACAATATACGTCCTAAGGGATGGGACCTGCGATGGCATGGTCGACGTCTTCAATATTCAATTCACCAAAGCTGACGAGGACCCGGAGGCAAATTGTCGCTCGGCATTGGTCGGCGACAAGATCCGAAAGGTGATAGCAGGCGCGTTCCCGACTACATTGGACCCTAGCAATCTGAATATCTACCACAATAAAGGTGTACAAGGGACTCGAGGACTTCACTTCGACTCCCTGGAGTTCCGCATAAAGGTATTCGCTTACCTCTCCGATGTCGAGACCCTTGATTCAGGGCCCTATGTGTATGTTCCTGGGAGCCACAGGCGTCGGCTTCATCATCGAGCTACGCGATGGGTGAATCGGGCTCGTAGGGATGGAACCCACCCGACTGATGCGACACTTGCCCATCCCGACTTAGGTGTCCCGATACTAGGCTCTGCGGGGACAGTCATCATCTCTGACCAGAGGGGAATCCATCGTGGCTGGCCTCAGTCCCCAACCGGATCGAGGGTGATTATGGTACAGGCATACGATATGTGATGACGAGCCAGAAAATCAGATTCAAAAAACCAATCTTGTTGAAATGACCAAGTTATTTATAGAATATCGAACACCATTGAAGACACGACTAGGGTGATAAAATGAAAAAGTTGGATCCAGAGTTCGAAGAAATAGATAGGAAAACAGAAGATCAGAACGTATTCTGGTCTTCTTTGGACGCTGCAGATGATGAAAACCATATCCACCATGGGAATTCTGCAAGCTTTTTTTCCTCAGTCAGCACGGAAAGGTCCGAAGAATTACTCGACATACTAATCAAAAATGGCCTTATGAAAAATGACAAGATTCTCGAGCTAGGTAGCAACTGTGGAAGGAATATTAATTATATCAAATCAAAGGGATTTTCCAATGTATTGGGCTTGGAAATCAACCAAGAGGCAATAGACCATGGAATAGAGCAATATGAATTGCTATCTGAAGAGAATTTCATACAAGGAAGCGCGGAGACTGCAATACGCGATGTTGGGCAAGTAGACTGGATTTTCACAATGGCCGTAATGATTCACCTCACCGAGGAGCAAAAATCCTTGATTTATGACTGGGCCAAGGAAAATGTTAGCAAGGGAATTGTATTTGTAGAGAGTTTTTCAAAAAATACGATGCATCATTACGGATTAAAGGGACATTGGTTCTCTCATTTGAATAAAAAGGAGGTCCGTAAAATCGGCAAAAAAATCAGATTTAAGAAATTCAAGTCCATAGGATATACAGCATGCGTAATTAGGATGTAAGCCTAATTGGAAGCAGGGAGTATACAATCACAAATCCGGAAAAGTGCTTTGGCCCCCTTCTCCCAGTTGAGCCACCATCCAACCCTCCACTATTTCCTGCCTTTCCTTTGTGTCTACTCGTGAGGTGTGCGGCATGTCTATGATACGAATCTCAGCAACATCCGACAGGTACTCCCTAGCGAGCTCGAAATGCTCTTCTCCCAAAACCTCGTCCTCCTCTGCCTGGACCACCAGAGTAGGAACTTTAGGTATTCCAATGTAAGGCAGCTCCGCATTGGCGTATCTTATACTCAGATCGGGGTGAATCCTCTCATGCTCCCTTCTTAGGATATGGCGAACCCATGGCTTTGCTAAAATCGCCCTCCCCGGTAGCTTGCTGTCGATGATCATGGGGAATGAAGTAGCCGGGGACTCTAGGACAACCCCTCTTAGAGAGTCAGCCCACCATCCAGAGGCGTGCGATGAGAGTCGAATAGCCAGCAGGCCCCCCATAGAGTGTCCGTAAATCCACAATCTCTTGGGAGTGAATCCTAGGACAGCCGGAGCGTGGTTCAGCAGCCCTTCGAGGTCTGTCAGAACCTTCAGCAGCGTCCAGTCGTGCCTTCTTCCCTGGGAACCAAATCCCCTCTGGTCTAGGCTGATTACGTTGATACCTAGGCTCTGTAGGTGGAGGGCCCTAGTCTCTCCCCTCGAAAGCCTAGAGCTGTAACCATGGAGGTATAGCAGCAAGTCCTCGCTAGGCTCGTCGGACTCTAGCAGGAAAGCCTTCAGCGTCTCATTCCCCCATCCGTGGAAAGTGAAGGGCTTCCACCCGGGATTGATTGGCTCAATCGCACTCTGTCTACGAGTTACAAACACAGACTGGTACACTCTCCAATAGACTAGGAACCAGGCTACGAATGGAGCGGTAATCCCGAGTGCCAACCAGTAGGCCCTGTTGGACGCGACCCCTGGAATCGTTACAAGTGCAAGGATCTCGCCAGCGAGAACTGCCACGAGGACCCCTGGAATAGTTGGCCACCAGCTAATCGGGGTGGATTGATAGGATGAGGAGCGTCCCTTGATCAGGCTCTGCCCATCGTCGCCGCGCTCCGAAATCAGAACATCGCCTCCGGGTATTCCATCATCGAATCAGGCCCAGATTGAATCTTGGCTGCGAGCCCTAGAGTCTCGGGGAAAATCCTATTGAAAAAGAAGCGAGCGCTTGCAAGCTTCGCGTCATAGAAAGCCTCACCCTTACGCTGAAGGCTAATCTTCGCTACTCTGGCCCACATGTAAGCCAAGAGAACATTTCCGAAGTACCTGCAGTAATCAGTTGCTCCCGCAGCTAGGAAGTGTGGGTTTGCCATTCCCTCTGCTATCATGAGCAGGGTGATCTGTTGAAGTCCTCGAGTTCCTTGGTGGAGGGGCCTGTTGAACTCGGCCATCTCGCTGTCACCTTTGTTCTCCTCAATGAAGCCTGTGAGAGGCCACATTAGATATCGCAGGTTCCTCCCAAAGCTCTGTGTGATTTTCCTGCCAGCTAGATCGAGGGCTTGGATTCCGTTCGTGCCCTCCCATATTTTGGATATCCGAACGTCTCTGTAGAACTGTTCAACACCATACTCCGAGCAATACCCGGCCCCCCCCATCACCTGCATGCAAGTACTCGCAGTCTCGCACCCAAGATCAGTGAAGTGAGCTTTGACTATTGGGGTTAGCATTGCTACAAGGCCCTTTGCGGACTCGGAAATCGCGGGATCATCACTGCGCATCTGATCTAGTAGAATACCAGTCCATGCTGCTAGAGCCCTGCAACCCTCATTGTTGACCTTGGACTCCAAGAGCATGCGCCGGACGTCTGGATGGACCAGGATGTTGTCGGCAGCTTCGTTAGGGCTCTGGGCCCCGATTAGATCCCTTCCCTGCCTTCGTTCCTTGGACCAATTCAGAGCGTTTTGATATGCTATCTCAGCCAGCCCCAGGCCCATCATTCCCGTTGCCAATCTCTCTCTGTTCATCATCTCGAACATCAGTGGCATACCCTCATGGATCGACCCCACCAGCCATCCCACACTTTCATCGAAATTCATCACGCAAGTGGGACTAGCGTGGAGTCCCATCTTCTCCTCGCTTCCAGAGCAAGTCACGCCATTGATTTCATCACCGAGGTCGTACGAAACTCCCGATAGCCCTCCTCCGTTCCAGTTCTTTGGAAGATACTTTGGAACAAGGAATAGAGAGATCCCTTTCGTTCCCTCTGGACCACCCGGAGCCTTCGCGAGAACCAGATGAATGATGTTGTCCGTCATGTCATGCTCGCCGTATGTGATGAAGATCTTCGTTCCTGAAATTCTGTAAGTCCCATCATCATTAGGAACCGCTCCGGTGGTGATGATCCCCAGATCCGTTCCGGCGTGGGGCTCGGTTAGGCACATCGTCCCAGCCCACTCGCCAGTCGCTAATTTGTTCGCGAAGTAGTCAACCAAGTCGCTGCTTCCATGCTCACTGAGTACCTCATAAACACCCGTAGTAAGCGCAGGAAGGACGCTCAGAGACATGCAAGCTGATGTTCCAAACTCCGCCCAAGTCACCGCCTGGAAGAACGTCGGAGCGCCCATGCCCCCGTGCTCTGCCTTGCTTGAAGTGGCAAACCAACCCTCCTCTATTCCCCTCTTGTAAGCATCCTTGAATTCCTCGGGCATCGAGATCTTACCCTCCTCAAAACTGAGCCCCTTTTTGTCTCCAATCTCGTTGATTGGTAGCCAGACCTCCTTGACGTGCGTGCCCCAACCCTCCATCAGCATGGACAGGAACTCCCAGTCGAAGTCTTCGAAACCAAGCCCCTCGATTGAGCCGACGGCATCGAAAACCTCAGTGAATAGGAACTCGTAGTCGCGAGAAGGCGGCTCCCAGACTACCAAAACATCACCTCAGTTCCTCAGTGGCTTGCCATGCTCAAGCATGTGCTCCATCCTAGCGAGCGTAGCCTCTACCCTTCCCAGCTTTACTATCGAAGCCCTTTCCAAGGCCAGAATGTCATCCTCGCTGACCTCCTCTAGAATATCCGTTTCCCCTCCAGACAGTATTTCCGCAAGCTCAGAGGTGACAACGACGTCGTGAGGGGTTGCCCTGCCTGAGAGAGATAGGTCGGAAACCGCCATTTCGAGAGCCAGCCTTGCCGTTGGTCCAGGAAGGTTGTAGGTCCTCGGCTCCGGGGGAATGTATCCGTTACTGAGCTCTAAAGCCCTTTCTTTGGCATCGGATAGCAAGCGATCACGGTTCATCGTAATCCTATCTCCCGGCCCTAGAAAGCCCATGGAGCGCGCCTGTTCAGCCGACTTTGCCACTTGCGCCGTGCCAATTATCTCAAAGGCCTTCATTATTGGCCCCATCGGACCGCCCGAGGTTATTCCGAAGTCCCTCAACCTTCCAAGAAGCTCCTTGCATCCCCCCCATGCTGGGACAATTCCAACACCGACCTCGACCAGACCGATGTAAGATTCGGAATGTGACTGGACTGCATCACAGTGCATTAACACCTCGGCCCCGCCACCAAGACACAACCCAGCGGAGGCCGCGACAACAGGGACATTGCAATACTTCAGTGCCTTGTAGGCATTTTGACCCGCCTCGATAAAATCCTCGACCTCTTTCCATGCCGCTAGATTCACTGCAAAAAGAACTAGGCCAAGATTGGCACCAGCTGAGAAGTTGACTCCATCGTTTCCAATCACAATCCCCCTCCAGTTGCCTGTCTCTGCTAGTCTGACCGCCTCGGCAAGCATCTCGATAATCATTGGATCAACGGCATTCATCTTCGAGTGGTATTCAACGAGTAAGATTTCATCGCCCATGTCCCAGATACTCGCTGATCCGTTCCTTCTAAGTGGCGTATTCCGCCTCCTCAAATCAGCAACTGTGATTGTATGGTCAGGCCTCTCCACTGCTACACGCGACCCATCCGGGCAGAGGCGCATTATCTCGCCTTCCTCCACTGAGTAGAAGGATCCCCTTGATCCACCCATCCTCAGAAAAGGTGGCACCTCTGAACCGCGCTCTTCTAGCCGACTAACCACGTTAGAGGCGCCAATGGAATCAATCATCTCAAACGGACCCCTCTTCCAGCTGTATCCCACTCTCATAGCACTATCAACAGCATAGATGTCATCACTCACTTCTGGGACAATGCTAGCAGCGTATGCTAGAGTTTCAAGCAGAACATCCTCTACGAACTCAGCACCCCTGTCAGAGCATTCGAGAAGCTTACCAAGCCCCTGTTTGCCAATCCTTGCAGAAGGGAAACCAGCTCTCCTATCTGCTGTCGCGTACTCTCCGGTCTCAAGGTCACGAGCCTCTTTGATCCGCCCACCATTTTCAGTGTTCAGACGATAGAAACCCCCTTTCCCCTTTCGACCTGTGTATCCCTCAGATATCATCTGCTCAATCAGGTCGACACCAGTACCCGCAATCTGATGTAGGGGATCAGTTGAATCTAGATGCTCAAGCATGCTCGCCATTATGTGGGGGATCAAGTCTATTCCTACCAAGTCCATTAGACCGAATACTGCTGTCTTGGGAACGCCGATGGGCCGACCCAACATTGCATCAGCCTGCTCTACTGTAAGTCCGTGATCGAAAGTAGCCTTGAGAGCCCTTTGGATAAAGAAGACGCCTAGCCTATTGCCGATGAACCCAGGAGTATCGTTACAATTCACCACCCTTTTTCCGAGACGGGACTCAGCAAACTCGGAAAAGCGGGAAATAACAGACTTTCCCACCTCCTGACCAGACACAACCTCAAGCAGGGGCAGGTATCTTGGTGGGTTGAAGAAGTGCGTAATCAGGAAACGGCTAGCGATCTCAATAGGCATACCATCAGTCAGAGATGATCGCGGTAAAGTTGAGGTGTTGGAGGAAAGTATTGTATTGGGGCCTAGGTGTTCAGCAAGCCTGGAGTAAAGTGAGCGTTTAATTTCGAGGTCTTCGATGATTACCTCAATTACCCAGTCGCAGCCTCCGACAAGATGCAGGTCGTCCTCTACGTTCCCAGGAGAGATACGTTCTGAGAATGAACGGTCCATCAGCATCTCCGGCTCCGATCTGTACATCTTTTCCTTGGCATCTCTGGCTAGGCAGTCACGGTCCCATGCTCCTTCTGGAATAACGTCTAGAAGAAGGACCTTACAACCGGCATTAGCACATTGCGCTGCAATGCCGGCACCCATCACACCACTACCAATAACCGCCACGTGAAATATCCCAGCATCCGCTTTGATGTCGGTCTTCACTGTAGAAAACTGATCATCTTCTACTGCGATCAACAGCTCGGAACCCGCCATCAATACCCCTCACTCGTACCTCTCAAGTACAGTTGCGATTCCTTGTCCCCCGCCTACACACATTGTTGCAAGAGCACGTTTTGCACCGTTCCTCTGTAGTAGACTAGCGGCCTTGCCCGTGATCCTAGCTCCACTGGCACCCAGTGGGTGACCCAAAGCGATTGCACCGCCCTCGATGTTCACCTTCGACAAGTCAAGGCCAAGCTCATGGATAACTGCCAAAGATTGGGCTGCGAACGCCTCATTGAGCTCAACGATATCGATATCATCGATGGAAAGCCCAGCACGATGGAGCGCCTTCCCAGTCGCTTCAACCGGTCCGATGCCCATTATTTCAGGCGCACAGCCACTGACGGCTGTTGACAGAACTCGAGCTAATGGAGTGAGACCATTATCCTTAGCGAAACTCTCAGTACAAACGAGAACAAAGGCTGCTCCGTCAGTAAGCGGAGACGACGTGCCTGCCGTTACACTCCCATTCAAGTCGAAGGCTGGCCTCAACATCGCCAGAGACTCTAGGTCAGTCTCAGGCCTTATGCAACCATCATCCTTTACAACACCATACTCAGTCTCTATTTCAACGATCTCTTTTCCAAAAGAACCACTGGACCGGGCCCTATCAGCTCTAGCATGGCTCTCTACTGCAAAAGCCTCCTGATCAGCACGATTAATGCCATACTTCTCAGCTAGGTTTTCAGCTGTAATGCCCATAGAGGTGAATGCCTCCGGAGAAGTCACTGTGAGTTTTGGGTTGGGCATCGGGTTGAAACCCGTCATAGGCACCCTTGACATGGACTCGACTCCTCCAGCTATGAAGGCGTCCCCCGCCCCTAACGCTATTCGACCAGCCGCATCGTGAATAGCCTGCATGCTAGATCCACAGAAACGATTGATTGTTACCCCCGGAACGGTCTCTGGTAATTCGGTAAGGAATGTTACCATCCTAGCGAGATTGAACCCCTGCTCTCCTTCGGGAAATGCGGTTCCGACAATTATGTCTTCAATCAGGCTAGGGTCTATTTCTAGCCTGGTAATCAGGGAGTTAACGACGGTAGCAGCAAGATCATCCGCTCTAGTCTTTGAAAGTGCACCCTTGCTCGCCTTTGTGAAAGGGGATCTTGCGTATCCGGCAATTACAGATTGCATGACTCAATCGCGTATTCCGATTTAGATAAACTATCAAGTGAGCAGGTTTACGTCTCGTATTAAAATTCACATCAGGTGTTATCGCTAACACTGCCTACATTTGACTGATTATCGCTTCACCGAACTCAGAGCACTTCAGCAGTTTTGCCCCTTCCATTAGCCTCTGAAAGTCATATGTCACGGTCCCTTCCGATATTGCCCCTTCCATGCCCTTCACGATCAGATCGGCTGCCTCATTCCAACCAATATGCCGCATCATCATTTCAGCCGAAAGAATCAGGCTTCCCGGGTTGACCTTGTCTTGTCCTGCATACTTTGGTGCAGTACCATGGGTCGCTTCGAATATTGCTACACCAGTGTCGTAGTTGATGTTCGCACCCGGTGCGATTCCTATACCACCTACCTGGGCGGCAAGCGCATCGGAGATGTAATCGCCATTGAGGTTCATTGTAGTCAACACATCGTATTCACTTGGGCGGGTGAGAACCTGTTGCAGCATTGCATCAGCAATCACGTCCTTAATCGTGATAGTTCGTCCAGTGGATGGATTCTGCATGGTGCACCACGGACCACCATCTAACTCAACTGCTCCGAACTCTTCCTTAGCTATCTGATAACCCCAGTCCCTGAAACCACCTTCTGTGAACTTCATGATATTCCCTTTGTGGACCAGTGTTACGCTGTTCCTGTCCGCGCTAATTGCGTATCGAATGGCCGCCCTAACTATTCTGGCAGTGCCTTCCTTGCTGATCGGCTTTATTCCAATCCCTGAGGTTTCGGGAAAACGGATTTTATCGACACCCATTTTATTTTCTAGGAAATCAATTACCATTCTAGCCTCGGAGCTTTCTGCCTCCCATTCTATCCCAGCATAGACATCCTCACTATTCTCTCTGAAAATTATCATATCCACCGCTTCCGGGCTCTTTACAGGGCTAGGTGTACCGGAATACCACCTTACTGGCCTCACACACGCGTAAAGATCCAGTTGCTGTCGCAGAGCAACATTGAGGCTGCGTATACCACCGCCAACAGGGGTAGTAAGCGGTCCCTTGATGGAAACCAAACCCTCGCGCATGGCTTGTTTAGTTTCTTCTGGCAACCACTCCCCAGTCGCATCGAAGGCCTTCTGTCCAGCCAAAACCTCATTCCAATGAATCCTCCTAGTTTCACTGTATGCCAACTCAACTGCAAAGTCAACAACTCTCATCATTACTGGCGTGATGTCAACGCCTATTCCATCCCCTTCAATGTAGTGAATCTCCGGATTATCTGGAACTTGGATAACTCCATTCGAAATCGTAATTTTATCCCCTCCCGTCATGGTTCTCGCGTAGCCGATTCGACTGACATTGATGAAGCCAACCCTTCAAGGATAGCACTCCATCTCGTGGTCCATGAACGGAGAGGTGACCTGGACAGAGGAAGGAGGATATTTCGGTAAGACGGGCGGTGGCAAGACATTTGGCATATATGGCCATGAAGCACCTTCCCCGATGGAGATGGTTCTGCATAGCCATGCTGCATGCTCATTGATTGATGTCATTGATGGTCTTAAGGATAGGATTGACAACGTTGAGTTTGCAACCGTGGAAGTGGACGCAGATAGAGCGGAGCAAGCCCCCAAGGTCTTCACAAGCATTAGGTTTCGATATATCGTCAAGGGAGAAGTCCCCGAGCTTCTCGTACGTAGGTTAATTGAGAACAGCCATGAGAAATATTGCAGCGTTGGCATAATGATTACTGGATCCGGGGCAACACTTGAATGGGAACTTGAGATGCTCTGATTTCACATCCGATCGCGAATCGGAAACGTAATTTTTTTACCAATTTTTAACCTCTTATTGCACTCATCTTCCTCAATCATTAAACACCCCCCATTCGGAAGCGCAACTCCCTTGCACAAGGCGGGGCCAATCCGACCGATAGTGATGAATGGGAGAGAGAATGATGCAGACTAAAGTAAAGACGACCCAGGAAAAAGTTGACAGTGAGGGCGGCCTAGTAATTGAGAGGCGCTTCACGTCGGCCGGGAAAGATCCCTTCGATACGTTCGATTGGATAGAAATGGACGTGGAGATACGCAATCCGGACGGTACAATCGCCGATTCGATAAACGGCGTCCAACTTCCCATGGGGTTCTCAGGCGTTCCTGGAAAGGTTTGCGCCCAGAAGTATCTGCGCAAGGCGGGAGTTCCGAAGCATCTTCGGAACGTTCCCGAAGAGGGGGTGCCTGTCTGGCTACAGCGAAGTGAGCCAGACCACGAGCGTCTGCAGAATGTAGACGCCGCTGAAAGAATGGGTGGTGAGACCGATGGAAGACAGCTCTTCCGTCGACTTGCAGGGACCTGGACCTACTGGGGCTGGAAGTATGGCTACTTCGCTAGCGAGGCAGATGCCCGAGCCTACTTCGACGAGATGTGCTATCTGATTGCAAGTCAGAGATCAGCACCAAACAGTCCCCAGTGGTTCAACACAGGTCTGCATTGGGCCTATGGGATAGAGGGCCCAGCACAGGGTCACAGCTACGTTGACCCCTCGACAGGGCAACTCGCATACTCTACTAATGCATATGAGCACCCACAACCACATGCCTGCTTTATCCAGTCTGTTTCCGATTCCTTGGTCGGAGACTCCAACTCAATCATGGGACTGTGGAATAGAGAGGCTCTTCTCTTCAAGTACGGCTCTGGTACTGGCTCTAACTTCTCGAACATTAGAGGAGCAGGCGAGCCACTATCTGGAGGCGGGACCTCCAGTGGGCTACTGTCGTTCCTCAAAATAGGCGATCGGGCAGCTGGAGCAATCAAGTCGGGAGGCACGACCAGAAGGGCAGCCAAGATGGTGACCTTGGATTTGGATCACCCTGATATTGAGGAATACATTGATTGGAAGCCCTCCGAGGAAGAAAAGGTATCCGCACTGGTCATCGGTAGCAATCTGCTACAGAAGCACGCGGACTCCATAATGCAAGCAGTTTGGGAGCACTCCGATGATGAGGGAAGGTTCAGTCAGAAAACAAATCTAGGTTTACGTAAGGCAATGGTCAGGGCAGTAAAGGATACCGTCCCACAGGCACATATTCAGAGGATACTGGATTTAGCCATGCAGGGATGGAAGGGACTAGAGTTCGAAACTCTGGATACCGACTGGCAGGGCGAGGCTTACATGACGGTCTCCGGTCAGAATAGCAACAACTCCGTACGCGTGCCAAATTCATTCATGGATGCGGTAGCATCTGGGGACCAGTGGAACCTAATTTGGCGCACAGAGAGAGACGCAGCAGCCGATGAGGGCAGGTCACCGAATGCCTGTAGGACTGTTGACGCGAAGGCTCTTTGGAACAAGGTCGCCTATACCGCTTGGGCGTGTGCGGATCCAGGGGTGCAGTTCGATACGACAATCAATGAGTGGCATACCTGCCCGGAGGCAGGACGAATAAATGGGTCCAATCCATGCTCGGAGTACATGTTCTTAGATGACACGGCATGCAACCTCGCCAGCATCAACCTATTGCACTACTATGATTTGGACTCGCATACCTTCCAAATCGATGACTTCAGACACAGCGTAAGATTGTGGACAACCACACTTGAAATCAGCGTTCTGATGGCTCAATTCCCATCCGAGTCTATCGCACAGAAATCCTATGAATATAGAACACTGGGACTTGGATACTGCAACATTGGCTCCCTACTGATGCATATGGGTACTCCTTATGACGATGAGCGGGCATATGCAATATGTGGGGCTATTACAGCGATAATGTGCGGTGAATCATATGCGACAAGTGCCGAGATAGCGTCCGTTCTGGGAACGTTCCCCGATTATGAGAGGAACTCAGAGGATATGCTCAGAGTGATGCGAAACCACCGTCGAGCCACCTACAACGCCCCCGAAGAAGAATACGAGGGACTCACGGTCTACCCCGTCGGAATCAATGCAAAGAAGTGCCCAAAGGACCTTCTAGAAGCGGCAAGGGGGTGCTGGGATAGAGCCGTGAGAGAAGGGGAAGAACACGGCTATCGCAATGCGCAGACCACCGTGATAGCACCAACCGGTACAATCGGACTAGTCATGGGTGCGGACACAACCGGTGTAGAACCGCAGTTCTCCCTAGTTCAGTACAAGACACTTGCAGGAGGGGGATCACTCAGGATAATCAACAAAGGAGTCCCTAATGCTCTCCTTAGACTAGGCTATTCCAAGAGTGATGTAAAGGCAATAGAAGAGTACATCATGGGAACTGGGAGAATCTCAGGCTGTCCTGCTCTTCCTCTTGACAGGCTGAAAAATGCTGGAATAGACTCCGAGCACATCAAGATAGTGGAGAGCAAACTAGAGGATGTTTTCGACATACGTTCGGCATTCACCCCCTCTATTCTGGGAGAAGAACTCTGTATCCAGAAGCTTGGTTTATCTGATTCTCAGTTCGCAGATCCATTCTTCGATACATTGGATTTCATTGGATTTACCCACGAGGAGATTGGAGAAGCGAACGATCACATATTTGGATATAACACCATAGAGGGTGCACCGGGACTAAAGGAGGAGCACCTCCCGGTATTTGACTGTGCAACACCCTGTGGGAAATATGGAAAGAGATCGATAGACTGGCCAGCACATGTGAATATGATGGCAGCAGCGCAGCCATTCATTTCCGGAGCCATCTCCAAGACAATAAACATGCCTTCCAACTCTTCAATAGACGATGTAAGGGAGGCATATAACCTGAGTCATGCTACAATGAACAAAGCATGTGCTGTTTACAGAGACGGAAGTAAGCTTTCCCAACCTCTAATGAACCAATTAGTGGAAACAACCGATCTCGAGGAGGAGTTGGAGGAAAATCAGCAGTCACAGGTGACAGTTGATTCGATGGTCAAGGAGGCAGCGGCCGCACTGCCTCTACCAGAAACAGTCGCAACACCATTGGCAGAGGCATTCGTGAAGGATTACATAGCAACTCGCAGACCACTCCCCAACAGGAAAAATTCAGTCAACATCAAGGCCAGAGTTGGAGGTCACAGCGTACGATTGATCACAGGCGAGTATGAGGACGGCAATCTCGGCGAGATATTCCTACTGACCTCCAAAGAGGGTGCAGCCTGGCGCGCAATGCTAAGCCAATTCGCAATCGCGGTATCCATAGGTCTACAGCATGGCGTCCCAATTGATGCCTATGTCAAGTCATTCACATTCGCTAAATTCGAGCCTAGTGGAATGGTCGAGGGAGGTAGTGGGAGAGTCAAGATGGCTTCCAGCATAGTGGACTGGCTGTTCAGAGAACTCGCAGTAGAATATGCAGGGAGGGACGATCTAGCCCACGTTTCCCTAGAGGATCTCGATCAGTTCTCAATCAGCAACCCGGAAATAAGCGAATCCGGTGTAGTAAGGTCACAGGGTGAGAAAAGGGAGATCCAGATGACGTTAGAGGCTTCAGTCGCCGATATGGCCACAAAGACGAGGCAGGATGCAAAGGAAAGAGGGTTCACAGGGGATATCTGTGATGATTGCGGCGGCAGTCAAATGGTAAGAAATGGCACATGTCTAAAGTGCAACGAGTGCGGTGCGACCACAGGTTGTTCTTGAAAGGACATCGAAGCACTAAACAAGAACTTCACTCACGCCTTAGTGAGGCAGCGAACCAATGGTAATGGAATATCTCTGTTGCATGTCAGTACTCGGCATTCCAATCTGGATTATCAGGAAACAGGGCAAGGAAAGGGAGAGAATACACAATGGATTTGAACAGATGGCCAATCAGCTGGGATTTAGGTTCAACCCACATCACAACTGGGATGGGATAGTGATGACGGGTGCAATAAGGAATTACCGTTGCAGCCTGGCATTTGAGACGCATATTTCCCGTTCCTCGACCGGAAGCGGATCTTCAAAGCACCTCAAGACAGTCTGGTCAGTGAGCCTAATGAAACCCATGAACATCGGGCTGGATATAACACCTCATTTCTGGGGTGACGGACTCCTCTTGCGTAAGCAACAGGATATAGAAACTGGGAATGCAGAATTCGACAAGATCTTCCGCATCAAAGGATACGACGAATCTGAAATTAGAGACTTCCTAACCCCAAATAGGATGCAGGCGTTACTCCGATTCAATATGTCAAGGCCATCCTCACAGTACATGAGAGTAACAGATAACGAGATTTCAGTTCGATACCCCACCATCTCTCCAGATATTCAAATGGCAATGGACACAATGATGGACGCTGTCAGCTTCACAGAAGACATAGAGTTCGGATGACGCACTTACCCAATTAGCCGTAACAGTAGCAGCTGAGTAATCGACTAAATCTCTAGCTCGATATTCAAGTTCTGAATCAGCTCTTTGTATCGGTTCCTGATGGTAACCTCGGTGACCCCTGCCACCTCTGCTACCTCTCTTTGGGTCCTTCTCTTCCCGCATAGCACACTGGCGATGTAGATGATCGAGGCAGCAATGCCCGTGGGACCTCTACCACTAGTCAGCTCCTTCTCCTGTGCTGCTGCGATTAACTCGTAGGCCTTGGCTTGTACTTCGGCATCAAGGTCGAGTCCAGAGCAGAACCTAGGAATGTAGTCCTCTGGCTTCGTAGGAGGGATCTTCATCCTTAGCTCCCTAACCATGAATCTGTATGTCCTCCCTATCTCTTTGCGCCCTGTCCTGCTAGCCTCTCCTATTTCGTCAAGAGTCCTGGGATTCTCGCAGATTCTGCAAGCCGCATAAAGGCTGGCTGCTGCCACACCCTCGATAGATCGACCTCGAATCAAGCGAGCGTCAACCGCCTTTCCGTATGTGACAGCGGCAGTCTCCCTGATTGTCTTGGGGAGCTCGAGACGGCTTGCCATACGGTCTAGCTCAGCCAGTGCCATTGCCTTGTTTCGCTCGGTTGCATTGCTAACTCTAGAGCGCTTCTGCCATTTTCTCATTCTGTAGAATTGGCTTCGGTATCTACTCGAGATGGATTTACCAGAATAGTCCTTGTTCTGCCAGTCTATGTCCGTCGAAAGCCCCTTATCATGAAGCATCACGGTCATGGGAGCACCGGTTCTGGCCCGCTGATCACCCTGCTCAGGGCTGAAGACTCTCCACTCTGCTCCTTGGTCAATCACCTTGTCCTCCAGTACAAGTCCACAATCCTCACAGGTAACCTCTCCTCTGGTCTCATCTTTACTCAATTTTCTGCTTCCGCACTCGTCGCATTTTACGGTATCCTCTACTAGATATGACATATGTCCTCAACATCCCCTCGTGAAAGGTATTAAATCCCCAATTGACCTAATATATAAATCTATGATGCTTATTCAGCCCTACTTTCTTTCTGAGAAAGCCTTGTAGTGTTTGCGAATCGTGATATACGAAGCTATACTGGGATTAATTGGGGAGTGGGACAAATGGAGGGACAATGGCCGCCAGCGGAAATATCACTAACCCCAGGAAAGAGAGTGCTGTTTTTGACTAAGGATCTCGATCTAATCAAGAAGCAACTTTACGATGGCCTAGACCTTAGGATGACGGATCTTTCAGAGGACGATTTGCTTGATGATATCAATACAGATGTAATGACTCCCGCATGGGTCTGCTTCGACCACGATCCGGCTATAATTGCTGAGAATGCTTATGCCGGGCTAATCCATGAGGGAAGGAGGGTTTTCGAGCCCAGAGCACTGATGGATGGAAACTTTGAGGTAATCGTTTCCGGGCATAGAAAGGGTACCGGCTCTAGCAGAGAGACTGCACCACAATGTGAGAGATGGTCTGGAATCAGAATAGTGATAGCAGCGTCTTTCGCCCCTATTCACGAGAGAAATAATCTCAATCTTGGACAGCTGATGGGCGATTACAAGATTCTTTCAAGACTTCAAGAGGGAAAAACAATCCCTCTGAGCGATTTCACATCTGAATTCGATCCAGTTAGCAGAACCATCCTCGAGAATGGAGGGCTGCTGCCATTTGCTAAAATCTTGAGTAGAGAGGAGGTCGAACTACCTGCCAATGATACTAGTAGAAGACCGATGACAATGGCGGAGAAGATAATCGCAAACAAATTACTCGGTACTGGCGAAGGACCAAAATTCGTCAAGCCAGGAGACGCGGTTCTAGCACGCGTCGATGGCGGGTACTCTCATGAATTCACAACCGCGCAGGTCCATGAGTTCCTGAGCCTTGAGTATGGGGAAGACTACTATTTACCAAACCCATCCAAATTTGCAGTCTTTGAGGACCACCTCCTATATGCAACCGACGTACCAAGATTTGGTCGATTCGCAGAGAAGATTCAAACCTTAAGGGACATGCAGAAAAAATTCCAGGTGCACACTGAGGTCAGGGACTATTCAGCGATCGATGGGATCAGCCCGGGAATATGCCACCAAGTGGCACGTGAGGAATTCATTGACGTTGGCGATTTTATTCAAGCCACTGATTCACATACTTGCATGGGCGGGGCCTCCAATGCCCTAACCTACGGAGTCGGATCCACCGAATACGCCAATCTTATTCACAATCAATTTGCATTTGTTAAAGTCCCAGAGAGCATTAGGTTCGAGTTGAACGGAGAGCTAGATCCCGGCTGCACAGCTAAAGATGTGATTCTTCACATACTTTGGAAGTATGCGGCCAAATCAGATACGCTTGACAGAAGTATGGAGTTTGGTGGGCCAGGTCTAGCAAGCCTATCCATGGATGAAAGAGCAACACTCTGTAATATGGCAACAGAATGCAGCGCAAAGACCGGTATTTGCGAACCAGACCACCTCACTCTAGAATGGCTACTGGCACGAAGGATAGACTTGAGCGAGGAAGAAATCACGAGCAAGTTCGTTTTGCCCGATGAGGATGCAAAATACGACGGAGGAACGCACCAGATTGATTTGTCGGCAATAAGACCAATGGTGGCTCATCCGGGAGATCCAGATATGGGGATCCCCTCGGACCCAACCAATGGCGCGTACATTGACGAAATTGGAGAAGTCACAATCGACATTGCATACGCTGGATCATGCACTGCGGGTAAAGATGATGATTTCTCATTCTACGCATCAGTCTGTGAAGCCGCTCTGCAGTCTGGCATGAGGATTGCAGATGGAGTTGAATGCTACATCCAGTTCGGCTCGAAATCGGTAAAGGAATTGTCAGCGGCTATGGGTTGGACAAAGAGCTTCGAAGAAGCAGGAATAACCCTGATCGATCCAGGATGCGGGGCCTGTATTGGAGCTGGTCCTGGTATTAGCGAGAATACAGAACAAGTCACCATTTCCGCAATTAACAGGAATTTCCAGGGTAGGTCTGGGCCTGGAAAGCTATACTTAGCCAGTCCACTCACTGTAATGACCAGCGCATTTACTGGCAAAATCACAGCTTGGCACCCGGAAGTGTTCAACTAAACCCCCACACTTCTTACACATCAATAAAACGATAAATTGGGCTGAATTCCTTCCACATGGTTAAGTGCGTTCTATTCGCCCCGTGTTGTATCCAAAGAGGCCCCTTGCCGTCAGGGCAGAGGGAGGACCTGAGGAGGTGATTGGTTGGACCCCGCAGAAAAGCTCGCAAGCAAGCAGAAACAGGTCTCAATCAGTGAATTCTTCGAGAAAAACAAGCACTTTTTGGGATTCGACTCCCTCAAGAGATCAATAATCACCGCAGTTAAGGAGTCTGTAGACAACTCTCTAGACGCTTGCGAGGAATCTAGGATTCTTCCTGAGATCAGGGTTGAGATACAACGACTAAAGGACGACAGAATTCGACTGATTACGCAGGACAACGGTCCAGGAATCCCCAGAGACGACATCGAGAATGTCTTCGGAAAGTTCCTACTTGGGTCACGTTTCCATGCGATTAGGCAGACAAGGGGCCAGCAAGGAATAGGGATTACCGGGGTAGTGATGTACAGCCAACTAACCACTGGCTCGAAGACGCATGTAACATCAAAAATCGGCAAAGAGTCTTCCGCTGTTCTTGTTGAATTGGGAATAGACACTAGGAGAAACAAGGCAACAAAGTCCGGAGAGAGGCGGGAAGTTTGGATAGATGAAATCACAGACCAACCCGTCTCCCATGGTCTCAGAATTGAAACCGAGATGAAAGCGAAGTACCAGAAGGGCAGGCAGTCTGTCCACCAGTATCTAAGGATGACATCGATAGTAAACCCACATGCAAGCATCTCCCTAGTTGTGAAGGACAAGGATGGAAGTACCATTGATCATGGGAGTTGGGCGAGGACTACTGAGAAGCTTCCTCGGATAGTGAGCGAGATTAAGCCGCACCCTCATGGGATTCATTTCGGGAACCTCCAGCGGATGCTGAAAGACTCTCAAGAACGTAAGATGACATCATTCCTAAGACACAATTTCTCCGGAGTGAGTCTTAGAGCCGCAAAGGAACTACTATCCGCTGCTGAGATAGATGAGGGCAGAAGCCCAAAAAGAATTAGCTCACAAGAGGCCCAAGAAATGGTCTCATCATTTCACAAAGTCAAACTCCTTCCACCACCAACAGATTGCTTATCCCCCATTGAGGACCTTCTAATTAAGAAAGGACTGTCGAAAGCAATTGACTCTAGCTTTGCTTCGACAATTACTCGCAATCCCAAAGTCAGCCAAGGAAACCCGTTTCAGATAGAGGTCGGCCTAGTTTTCGGAGGAGATCTTAGCTCCGAGGGCCACATAGAAATTCTAAGATTTGCAAATAGGGTTCCACTGATGTATCAACAGGGGGGTTGCTTGCTGACCAAGGCATTAGAGGCAGTGGACTGGAAAAGATACGGTCTTGACCAGCCTGGGGGCAAAGGTATCCCAAAAGGTCCTGCTGCAATCTTGATCCATCTTGCTTCCACAAACGTTCAGTTTACCAGCGAAGCAAAGGAGGCAGTAGCAGATAACTCCGAGGTCTTCGAAGAAATCAGACTTGCTATGTTGGAGGTAGGAAGGGGATTAAAGAGCCACCTAAAGAAAAGCTCACAGAAAAAGAAGGCCAAGGAGAAGTTCGAGCTCGTTAACATAATTCTACCAGAAATAGCCACGAAGGCCTCGAATATTCTCTCTAGGGATGAGCCAGACCTGGCTCCAGTAATTACAAAAATCATGAACTCAGTCTTCCTCGAAGAGGAGATTTCTTGGGACAAAGAACGTAAACTTGCCATTTGCGAAGTCACTGTGTACAACTACACAGCTAGAGCGAGAGCATATACAATCCTAGTGAAATGGCCAGAAATGGAAGGAACTGCAATCACCGACAACGTTCTTGGTGGCAGGAAAGAAACCAAGGGACTCTGGGCTTGGAGATTGGATACTCTGAATCCCGGAGTATCAAACACGATTCAATTCGCTGTCACCGGGTTAGAAAGAGGTGAATGGACCGACTGCGAGGTTTTCTTTCGAGGCAACGGGGAAATTATCGGTGCCAGTAGAATCGATGAAAAACTCCTGGAAGAGATAAGGAAATCCGAGGCCCTTGAAGCAGCAGAGGAACAATCAACCAACGAAAGCGAACCCCCACTTCATGATCTAATGAGTAGGGCCCAGACTATCACTCACGAACCACCGAAACAGATTGATTCGGACGGCCAGACAAGACTCAACTCATGGACAGACAACTCAATGGAGGCAGATCAATGACAATCAATAGGCAGAAGTCCAAGGAAGAGGTAATCGAGGCATTACACGGTGTAGCTTCAGAAATGCACGACAAGATGTCAAAGGGAAATCCACCCACGATGACTCTCCCAGTCAGATCAAAGACCAACATCAGTTTTGACAAGAAACTAGGAGTCTACAAATATGGCAAGAGCAAGACCATCAGAGACGCATCAGTACTGGGATCCGCCAGACAGCTACTAAGGGCGTTGCACATTTCAGAGTTCGTCGAAGGCATGATCTCTGATGGAAAGACCTCCACATTAAGGGAGATGTACTATATCTCCGAGAGTTGGGGAAATGGTAAGTTTTCAACCCAGAATGAGAGTAACAACCTAGCCGAAGACCTAGAGATAGTCACCAAGTGCCTCAGAGAGGATTTTGGACTTAGGCCGGAAGAGGACGGTGCGCGAATAATTGGTAACATCACTTTCGAGGAGAGGAACAGAAGAGGCGATTGGATGAGAATCAACTGCAGAGATGACGTTGGCGACTCTGGATATGGCGTTCCGTACAATGTAGAGGTGGAGAAACTCAAGCTAATAGATGAAGACATTGACTTTGTCATGGCAATTGAGACTGGCGGAATGTTTGACAGACTTGTAGAAAACGGATTTGATGAAGAGGCTAGGTGCGCCCTGATTCACCTGAAGGGCCAACCAGCTAGGTCAACACGAAGGATCATGCGCAGGATGAGCGAGGAGTGGAACAAACCAATCCTCGTTTTCACTGACTGCGACCCATGGTCATTCAGGATTTTTGCTAGCATTGCATATGGGGCAATAAAGACAGCACATATCTCAGAATATCTAGCGACAAAGGAAGCGACATATCTTGGAATCACCGCTGATGACATTCTTGCATATGATTTACCAAGTGATGAACTGACAAAGCAAGACTTGGGTGCCCTTCAGGCTGAGTTGTCAGATCCGAGATTCTCCACCGGATGGTGGCAAGAGCAGATCAATCTGATGCAGGAAATTGGCAAGAAGGCAGAGCAACAATCCCTAGCAAAGTATGGTCTAGATTTCGTTACCGACACATATCTCCCGGAGAAATTATCCGCCTTAGGTCTGAATTATTGAAAATAAGCCTGATAGATGAAGCCCCACAGGGTCTATTGTGAGTGACCGTAAGAGACGATGGGCCAGAGTCAGCACGATTTCTTCATTTATGCTGATTCTCGTGTTTTTGTATTCTTATTGGCAGGTAGCCGGAACATATGAGGATAATATTGATCCAGAGCAAAACAGCCTGATTAGATTGAATGGAGGAGAGAGTGGGGATTTCTCCGTTGAGCAAGAAGTAAACATGTTTGTTGCAATCAGGATTGGTGAAGGTGGAGAAAAGGAACCAGACTTGATACTGATAGACTCGTCAGGCACTGAGATAGCAGGCAAGAGTCCGAGTTGGTGGCAGGAGGAGAGGCCTTCATCAAATGCGGAAGTGAGTTATACCGCAGTTAGGGTATTCGAGAACCTGGATAGCGGGACATACACACTGCACAATCAGAATGAATCAGATGTGCTATGGCTGGTAGATGACCTTGAGGGTCTCGGAGACAACCCATGGACCTATGCTACTGCTATCAGTTGCTGCTTGGCCATCCCTCTAGGCCTAATTGGAATGGTGCTCGCAATCATGGTCTGGTCGGACAAACGAAAGTCACCGGATCAATTTGTTATCATTCAGGATGGAAGTGTGATTATCGGCGAAAATACCAATATCGAGCTCGAATTACACGAAGAAAAATCTACAGAAATAGATACTATTCCAAAGCCATTCGTCTCAGAAACGCCGCCAAGGGCGCATGATGAGACCGATCAGAAAAACGAAACTTGGAAGTCATGGGACGAAGGATGAATGTAATTATTTGGAATGTTTTCTAGGTTGGGTTTTTTAGAGGTCACCCATTAGTCAACCTCAGGTTGGTAAGTAATGGTAGACTTCGACGAGTCCCTTTCGATACTCGAAAACAAGACAAGAAGAGAGATCCTCAGATTCTTAGTGAAGGAGCCGCACTACCCGCTCCAGCTTTCAGAACTAATGAACGTCAGCCAGCAGGCAATTGTGAAGCATCTGAAGGTCCTAGAAGGAGCAAGATTCGTGGATTCAGAGACGCTTAAGTCTGAAAGAGGAGGACCACCAAGGAAGCTATACCGGGTAAACCAGTCCTTTTCCATACGGTTGGACCTAGGTCCCGATCTATTCAGGGCCGAGTATAGGTCGATGCCCAAAGGAAGTCCCATCAAACTCTCAGGAAGACTCCCTGCCAACATGGACAAAGTTATTGGAAAGATAGGGACAAGAAGGAAAATCCCAATGTCGGATGCGATGGAGATACTGTCCGACCTCGATTTGGCGCTAGAAAGGGCCGATGAGCAGAGGGATGCTATTATCGCTCTTCATCAGCAAGTAATGCACAAGGTTTCCCCCAGCGTCGATGAACATTCAGAGTCGTACGAAGAGAGACAATTGGCTCATGCGATAATGAGCCATCCGAGAAGACCCCTCGATTTGGACTCGTTTTCCCAAGGTCTGAGAATCCAATCTGTTCACGCTGAGAAGATGATGGACACGCTTAGGAATCAGTTGATGAGGGAGTTCGCAGCATCAGAAGGAACCTTTGTTTCTGCCAGTGAGCAAACACCATTGCCATGGTGGCTTGCGAAGTAGAAAAGTCAGAATGACAGGTCGTCGTCTTCTTGTCCTGGTACAAGACTACTCATTTCAGCAAATCTAGCCAATGCCATTGTTCTCCTACCCCAGATTACATACCCCGCAACTCCAGCCAATGAGAAAGTGGCACCGATAATAATCACAGGAACTGAGTAGGTAGCCACAACGTCAACCCCCACATCCAATGCGCCCCATGTGGAACTCATCTCTTTGCCAGGTATTGACCGGATGTTATTCGACTCGTCGGTTTCAACTATGTTATTCTCCGGATCCACTACGACAACAATCTGATGATTGCCCGCTTCAATCATGTATAGCAGTGTAATCAGACTGGCTTCATCCTCGTAGTCGGCGCCCCCGATTGGCATTATCGCATTGACTATCTGCCTATACGCAATATTCTTCTCATCGCAACCGTTCCTCTTGATATCACTCTCGGATTGATCTTTGCAAAGTATAATGTTCACGTCGGAGGCATGCGCGTTTCCACGATTCACGACCTTGACGTTAACCGACAGCATGTCCCCTATTGCACCCTCATTACCACTGATTTGCACGTCTTCGATAATCAAATCAGGCGCTCTGAGTCTGAGCTCAAGAACCTGCTCGTTGTTGTCACAGAGAGGGGGTAGATTGTCCAAAATACCGTCTCTATTGGCATCCAAGGTGCACGAGTCCCCCCAAATTGGAGTCTCATCATGGTCTCCCCCTTCATCAGATGAACCAAACATAGACAGAGTTTTGATTCCAATAAAGCGATCCTGAAGTGCAGCGTCCGGAGCGATTGTGATAATTGCAACTATCTGCAACGTCTCATAGGCTTCCATAAGTGGAAGGGTGACTGTCTGACCGGGACTAACAAAGCAACCGTCCAACGGCTCCTCGTCTCCAATAATCAGCTCCTCACAAGGTTCTTCCAACGGATACTCAGTATTGAATCCCCTGAGTATGGCATAGTCCACGTCCCAATCACTCAGAGGCCCGAGTCCGGGTGAAGCTCCCCAGATCCCATTTGAGTCCATTGTATGATTGTGGAGCGTTGGTTGATCCGGCACATTGCCATAGTTCGTAACGTTCATTGTGAACCTAACTATCCTACTCGGAGCAGTCGTCTTAATCTTGCTCTCGACGGCAGGATCCAAAGAAATCCTCATATCGTGGAATTCGATTATGCTAACTTGCAGGACAATCTGATCTTGCACTCTAGTTCCTTCAAAAGGCTCTTCACTTTGTAAGTGGAACGTGATTACGTAATCCCCTGCTAGGGACTTCTCTGGAACGTTGATTGTGATTGGAACCGTTTGAACCTCATCACGGTCCAACTCTAGGAACAGAATCCTAGGGATATTGATGTCCCAGATGTGAGAACCCCCATTCGCATCAATGATGCTCTCGATGGTTACATCATACCTGTCTGGACCATTTCCATGATTGAAAACAGTGGTGTTCATCTCGTAAGATTGCCCCGGATAAAGCTCCAAGGAGGTGTCTTCAACCTCAGACTCTAATTCATACGTCTGCATTACATTGGTCAGTATCAGAGCCGAGTCGCTGACCCTGGGCGAACCATCAAGATAGGCCCTTATCGTAACCGACTCTCCAATTCCAGCTGTGGCATTGTGGGGGGAGCACATTTCCGCAATTACCGTCTTTCTGTTTTGAAGGCCGGTTTGAATCCAATACTTCTTGATGCCCCCTTCAGTTACGGGTATCCAATCACCGAAGTCCAGGCTAAGGGTCCAATGCTCAAATCTCCAAGTTTCTTCATCAAATCCATCTGGCCTAGTACCCGGCGCTCCCGGCGTTGCGAAGATAATATAACCCGGAGAGAAGAATTTCTTCACGGTAATTTCAAATTCCGTACATTCACCCCTAAACACATCCTTTTTTGTATCACCAATGTCGAAAACAATGTTGCCCGTTGTCCTGATTGATACATTGATCCATAATTCTAGAACGTCGAAGGTTCCCCTATCTATCGATAAAACCGGCTCACCGGTAGACCAACCCTTGAGGTAGATTACGAAAGTCCCAGGTTCCTGAGATTCGGGTATACTGACCCTGAGATTTCGAGTAACCGACTGTTTCGGATCAAGAGACAGGGAGAGCGGGAAGTCTATCCCCCAACCAAAAGGCATAGCCCATTCTCTTTGCCCCTCACCAGTAGATGGATCATAGAATGCAAAGGTATCGAAAACGTTTCCAGTGTTCTTGATGGTAATCGAGAAGACTGCCGATTTACCCTGCTCGACATCGACCTGGTAATGGCTCGAGTCGAGCTCAATGCCATGCACTACGTCCATTAGGGTCAGCATAAGGACCTGGTCGTTTATCGCCGGATCCTTAGAAGAGGTAGCGCTAAGCACTATTTGGGCCAACTCATCCTCCTTGGCTTGATAAATCGTGGGTGCCCTAATTCTGACGTACAGTGGCACAATGTCTCCACCTTCCAGGAAAACAGGGGTCGAATCGAATATTGGAGTATTGTTCGTGGAGAAGAACAGGGTAGCTGTCCAGTTGTTGGGCACTCCATTCAATCTGAGAGTGAACGTATCTTGAACTAACTCGGAAGGACCAGGTGTGGGGTTTGCTATTGACAGATTGAAAGTAGTAAGCTGGCCCGGTTGGATGGTGTGGTAGAACGTCTCAGCGTCGCTAGGGCAATCGTAGGGGTAACCTTCGATGTTGGGATTAGATCGGATTTTCTCATCACAGGATAGGGAAAGATCAACCAGCCCAGTCAGCACATGAACATAGCATAATGTAAACTTGTTCTGCGGATTTTTCACATCATTGCACTTGTTCCCGTCAGACCATCCTAGATGGGCACCGCTCCCAAGATCATTTGCGAAGGCAGGTGGCATGCCGGAGTCATGCACCGACTTAGTGTAGCTCTCAGGTCCAAGCTTATTCGACTTCCACTCAGTTACTTCTAGGACCTGCCACGGGTCAATAACCGAACTTGGGATGGAGTTCAATGGAAAACCATCGGGATAATTGTCGTAGGTGTGGTTTAGTCTGGTGTACATTATCGACTCGTCTTGCGAAGAATTGGAGTTATCGAGCCAAGCAATGTGAACATTGTCGAACTGATCCGTCAGAATGGATGGCATGTGTGAGTTGCCACCGAACTTCCGATCAGCTGCGATTCCATCCGGTCCTTCCACATTGGAGATTGATCCATCGGTAATCTGCTTGATTCCAAAGGTCGGCAAGCCATCTGGCACACCATCCCAGATTGCCGCACCTCTCAACTTTAATTTGGTGTAGTAAACTTCGTAGTTTACATCAATTTCAAATCCATAGATTCTACCATCTTGCCAAGCAAGGTGGGTGTGCCCGCCCGAATCTATAGCTATAGCGGGATGTAGACTATATGCATCATCTATGGTGATTCTAGTGTCATTTACCACGACTAGGTGCCCATATCCGGATTCGTCGCTAGAGGGACCAATGTCTTGAGTATACGAATTCCCCATCGTATTGACAATTGTACCAGAGTCACCTCGCGACCAACCAGGCCAAGGATTATCGAGCAGAGAATGAGGATCCAAAATAGTCATGTAAATTTCTCGAGAGTTATTTGTAGCCAAGTAAACCATCGCCTCGACCATAGTTTGTAATTCTGAAGATGAGGAGCTAGAAGTTGGGAAGCTGTACATCTGTCCTTCTGCGCTCGTCAATCTAATCGTCGCCCCGGAGCACGTCCGAGTCAGGGTTCCAGACCCCATAGGGCATTGCGCCAAATCCATCATGTACGAGCCAACTTCAGAACTGGAGCCGGCCCAAAGGGGAGTTGGGATAATACCGGCCAAAACACAAGCGTCATGAGCCTGATTTATGCTCTGCGTATCGTCATTGTCGTTGGGATCGCCACCATATGGCCCTTCGTCAGAGATTGGAATGATTATCTTGGTCGCGTTAGGATTCCACCTGTGGTCTTTGTTTGTTGGTGGGTTTCCTGGGACGTTGCCAGTAACGTCTTTCCAAGATAAACAGGCCCAAGTTGACGCCGGTCCCCAGAACTCACTGTAATAACCCCCATCAGCCGGCAAGTCCGTAGCTTGGTTATTGTATACAACTTGCGTTAGCTCCCTAATGCCACCAGAGTCGTCGCCAGGTGCAATACCCAGTGGGGTGGCCCTCGGCCCCTGGCTGCCAGAGCCACCTGTCGAATACGCATGGGCACAAGGTCCGCTGGTAGCTGCTGAAGGCCAGTTTCCACTTAGTGCGTACAACGTCTCGTACACGGTCATATTTGCGCTAACTAGCATTGGTTTCAGTCCCGGGAAGAATCCCCCACTGACAAAGTTCCCACCATAGAATACAACGCACATGTCGGCCCATTCCGCATTCATTGACCCCGATGTGTCAATTGGAACAACCATCTCCACTTTACCTCCTCGAGTGTCGTCCCACACAATTTGCACGAAATCGTCTGCATCGACAGCGATGTCTGGATGACCTTTGTGACCCAGAATCGGAGTCAGCAGGGTTTCATCTATCTCTACAATTACCGATCTGGCAGCATGATCGATTGAAATCATCTTGTAGTAAATCTGAGGTTGTTGATAGAACTTCTCCAAAGGCTCAAATGAATCCTCCCAGACTATGTGGGGGTTGTTCTCCGAATCAACATCAATCGCCGGCCAGTCCCTATTCTGGGGGTGGTTGGCTACTTCGTAATCATTTGGAACCACTGACAGGATAGAGTCTAGGGATGAATCTCCATTCCTATCGTCCAGAGAAGGATCAATAAGAGTGTATTTGATTTTGTACTGTCCTTGCTTGTCAGTCCAAACTACATGCACCATGTCCTCATGATCTACCCTGATGTCGGGATGCCAAGCTCGATGTGCACCAGGATCCGAAATCTGGGTTTGATCAATCAGAGTTTCACCCCTGGGATTCAACATTTTGTAGTATAGGTGTTGCGTGTTCCTACTCCAAACGACGTGAATGTTTCCACTGGAGTCCGCATCAAGAGCCATCATCCGATCGTCACTTCCGCCGCTGTTGACAATGTTGATTGCATCTGTGAGGACAATTTCACTTGCGTCAGTAGGGGGAATGAGTGCAGAGAGAAAGCTGAACAGCATTACTAGAACTAGGCCAACAGAGCTTCTCCCCTTACCCAAAACTTCCAAATCTTCTCTAGCGAGTAATTGCAACATTCCATTTCCAATTATTCGTGTACTTAATGTGAACCCCCAGCCGTCACTTTTGAGATTGAAGCAGAATAAGCATCTACGGAATACTAAGCCCATTCCATAGGATCGAAATCTTTGCCAAATCCACCAGTTTCATCGGTATCGATCTCTGTTCGAGTGGCCTGAGAATGTCCACCACCAACTCGCTTGGTCTTGGAGGCCCAATCATCCACCGGACCGGGTTTCCCAATACCCGCACCAAACCCGAATTTTATTTGATGAATAAGAGAAAGCTTCGTCAGCCAGACTCTCCTCATTGTCTGCATAAACTCATTTTGCGTAAGCCCGTCAAACCATACCGGTCTTGAGAGATTGAACGCCTGGAGGGGGCCGGAGATTCCCTCAGTCTTCCTTCCGACATGTAGTACCCAATCTAAATCTGATTGAGTCAGCCGAACTCTGGTTTCATGCAACCAACCTTCCCATTCCATTGGGTCTGAGGATGCCATTTCTGCCATTTCTTCTTGTTGTCCTTGATCGACTCTTGTAATTGAGTAAACTAGCACAAGACTCCTTTTCTTTGGAATTACAATATTGAACATATGCCCCTGCTTCGAGGGGGGATATCTCACGTGCAAATGTATTGACGCCTGTGGATCTTCGACTTCACGTGCCTGCAGGCCCTCACTAGAGAGCCAATCAAGAACCGCCTTGGCTGCCCCCGCCCTGTCCATGACCGTCGGTAAAGCTGCCATTATTTAGTAGCAAGTTGAGATTGGACACAATTTCTGATAGCAAAATCTCCAGCCTCTCACCATCTTCGGATTTTGCCAATCTCTCTACCCTGCTTGCTTTTGTAAAGTCCATGATAAGATCGTAGCCAAGCAGGAAGAGCAGATTGCAAATATGGAAAGCAAACATCATCCCGATTGCTAAAGGTATTGCCACAATACTGTTTCCAACTAGCAATAGTGAGCCTACAATGGCTATTGGCGGCCAGATCAGGACTGGCGAGAACATCGCTGCAAGAAGATGGTAGGTGGTTCTGGCATCAACGCCCTCGTCAGTCCTGTCCCCAAGAAACCAAGCTAGGAATGCTTGGCAACCAGTTGAGATCAGGACTAGAGGAGATACGGCGATACATATTAGCAATCCCGCGATCAGACTCGTCCAGCTCTTCTTATCCTTCAACGAAGAGCCATCTATTGATCTACCATCTAGATTATTGGCGTGCAGAATCTCTGATGCTGAGATTGCTGGCTTCAGGATATCAGTTGGGTCCTCACAACCCCCCATTAGTCTCCTGACATCTCTTGCAGCAAGAACCTCTTCACGAAATGAACGCAGCCCCCTCCCTGATTTGTTAGCTCTTATGTGACCAATCAGATGCCATGATCTGTAGGTCTCCCAGTCTGGGGCCTCAGGGCCAATTTCTGCAAGAGACTGGAAAAGGAGATCCCTATTCCTGATTACTGATTCAGATTCCGGCTCCAACCATTCACCGTCTAGCAGCTTCATTCCTACTTGAGAATTTGTTGGGGACTCTATTGGAATAGGTGGGGGACACTCGACGAACACGTCTGTTCGAAACCAGTAATGGCACCTGTAGTGAAGACCTATTGGCTGGAGAGCTGGACCAGGAAGCCCCCTCTCCTTGGAAATTACTGCTGCATTCAGAGCAAATCTGAATGCGCCCGTTCTGAATTTGTGTAACCGCGAATCTTGGTGGGACTTACCCTCTGGCATAACAATCGCATTGTGTCCAGATGCCAAACAATTGCTCATTGTCAGCAAAGTTCTGTGGTTTATCTTTGTGGCGTATTCTTCCCCTGAGATTCCGGCATTGATTTCTGATCTACGTATCACAGGCTGTGAGCCCATCCTACGGGCGAACCACCCGACTAGGGGCATAGTCATGATATCATGGCGACCCATTGAGATAATCCTCCGATCCTGCGCAATTATCAGTGCCATAGGATCCACAAGTCCATTGATATGCGTACTTGATAGTACGCGCCCACCCTCAAAATCATGGAGCTTTTCAATTTCTTTGCTGCGGAAAATGTAAGACCAGGCCACTCTCAACATAACCAAAATAACATTCCAAAACATCGCACTTCCGGGATGAATTCCAGAATGGCTCCATGGAAGGCTGTCTAGCTTCTTCACTCGCAATTTCTTGGCGCCGCTTGAAAGCACTGGATCGATGTCCGGGACCTGATCCACCTTATGCACATGGGACCCACCACGTACAAGGTCTTGACTCTTGAGAGGGTTTTCACCCTAAAATCGCTCTAATTTTAGCTGCAATTAGAGATCCTTCTTCATTATCAATGGGCATGGTGCTCATGGGCCAGGACAGGCCTCTGCCATCTACGAATTTAGGAATAATGTGGAAGTGCACATGGAAGACGCTCTGGAAAGCGCCCGCTCCATTGTTTTGCAGAACATTAAACTCAGTAGCACCACTCACTTCGAGTACAGCTTTCGAAATCATCGGAAGCACTCTTCCTATGGCCTCAGCAGACTCTTCTGATAGGGAATCCAGCGTGACAGCCGGCTCTTTGGGAACCACAAGAGTATGGCCAGTGCTCATAGGATTGATGTCAAGGAAGGAAAAAACAAGCTCATCCTCATACACTTTGTGGCAAGGCAACTCTCCATTGATTATCCTAGTGAAGATACTGGGCTCACCTTCGTCCAACCGATCACCCCGATTCCACAATCGCTTCGGCAATACTTAGCAAACCCTCTAGCTTGATGGCAGAAACCAATTCAGTGTTCATGTTTGAAGAATTATCCGTTAATCCAATACCGCTCTCTACTAGCCCCCTTATTCCAGCTAGGGTCGATGATTCATTCTGGCCACCGTCATCTGCACAATGGGACTCCATTAAGCTAGTCAGTTTTGAAGTGACCTCGCCGACAGTAAGCCCATCTGTAGACTTCAGCTTACCAATCCTCTCAAGAGACTCGCCAATGGCTTGCTCTATCTGCGCAGATCCTCCAAAGTCAGCCTCTCCGGCCCAAATTGCTGCATCCGTACCGGCAGACCTACCACTGACCAAGTCTTCTAGGAGTATGTTTCCTGGTAACAGTCCAGATCCATGCATTCCATTGTTTGAGCTTCTACCAGCAGCATATAGGCCTGTATACCACATAGAACCAGAGCCATCATCTGAAATCTGATGAACAATGGCCCTACCATTCTCAGTGCAAGGAATGCCGCCCGTCGTCTCGGCAAAACCAGCGACAATAGGTATGACATCCTTTGAGATGTCCAAACCCGCCCTTTCTTTGACTCTAGAAGAGCTTCGGGCGAACCACATCAATGAATCCTTGCTCAGATCACGTAGATCTAGGATACATGGCTCACCCATAATCACGTCTTCCGGCCCTACATCGTCACCATTCTCTTTCCTAATCCGCCCACCAGAACCGAGGACATCTAATGGGATGTGAATACCACACCCCCTTACCGTCAGCGGGTGTCTTGGTACAAAACCCATCCCTGCCAGCTTAACTCCCGCAGAGAGGGCCAGAGCGCTACCGACACCATCTCCATCGTTTGGATTGGTCCAGAGACCTTGGTATCCCTCTGTTGCCAGTATGATTGCCTTTGCTTGAATTGCACGCAAATCTCCACTCAGCACATCCAGAGCAACAATACCCCTCACCTGGCCATTGTCCATCACTATATTCAGTGGAAGCAAATCAGAGACTCTCTTAATTCCCCTCTTTATCGATTGTTCTTCTAGAATATGAGTTATTTCCATTAATGTCGAATCTCCACAACCAGAGACTCTAGCTACGCTGTGGCCGGGCAATTTGGAAGAATGGGGCAAACCACCGGGACTTCTTCTGAGAACAAGCCCCCAACGTTCCAACTCTGCAAGTACTGCTACGCTCTCGCTACAAATTCTGGAAGCCGAGACACGGTCGACCTCATCGCCTCCTGCTGAGACGGTGTCATCACAATGAGAAGACGAATCCAACTCGCCTATCGAAGCGGCGATTCCAGAAGTCGGCTGAGTACCAGATGCCGAACCAACTCCAGCACCGTCTATCATCAGAGGAGAAAGCCCTCCATCAGAGACGGCTATTGCCGCTCTTAGTGCAGAAGTACCCGCACCGACAACAACAACGTCCCAAGCCTCCATCCAATCAACACGCCCAGTGGACCCAATCTCATGAACGTGACGCCCAAGCCCGCTCAGTCCAAAATGCAACAATTCCTATGCTGACAATCTCCTTACGGCCACTGCTGCATCGATCATCCTTTCAGCAGCGCCCTCAGGATTGAACCCACTAGAGAGCGAAGTCGCCACGACTAGGGATGATAGAGTCTCCCCCCCGGGTCCTCTGAGATTTACCTGAACCGGCCTAGAGCCAGAAGTAGTAGAGGGCCAGGCCAGGCCAATCCACAATACAAGACAGTCATCTATCAGTCTACCAAGAACGTCAACCAATCCATTTTCCTCAGCACCTAGGATTGCCGGCCCCTTTAGCTTCTTAGACAGAGGGGGACTAAGTCCAAGCGTCTGGAATCCAGGCTCCCCGTCTGCTGCAATAATCTCCACTTCTATCGAAGACTCCTTTTTGGAATGGTTGTGAATCATAATGAACAGATCTCCTTGGCCCTGCGAGCATCTTGGAGGGAGATCAAGATCCAATCTCCAGCTATTTTCTGTGAGTGAGGAATGCCCCTTCATTGCAGCATCCTGAAGCCTATCAATCAATCTAAACAAACCGGGTTGCCAGGCTCTTGTGTGCGCCATCAGCCTACGCAGTGAATTGACGTTGAATGTCGACTCATCATCTTTCAGATCATCTATAGCAGCTACTCGAAAAACCCTCTTTGCCTCAGAAATTAAACGATCCTCATCAAGCAACTCAAGATGATTTAGATGCACAACTCTGAGAAGGTGTTCGACTGCAGATTTCGGAGTCTGGTTTACCCTGACTTTTTTCTCTAGTGAGGTCATCCAATCATCCCAAGAACCCGCGGTTTCCGGATCCAAGTGAGCAACCAATAGGTCGGAGAGAACCCAGTCCAGCGTACTATGATGCAACGTCGGAGCATGCAGGGATAGGAGGGGGAAGTCTTCCTCAGTCATCGGAGTTCTTTGCATTAGTTGAAGGGTGTTCAACAAAGAAACCCCTGCAAGGAATACTACTAGGGTGTATAAGATCGACACCAAATTATCGGTTCTTTCCATATCCAAAGTCGAGTTTATCGACAAAGATGAAACAACGACGCATAGTATCCTTGTCCTCTCTCTTAGTACGCGTTCATGCAGCGTATTCAGAATTCGCTCCACGCCTGGGTATGACTCCATGGAGCGCTTACCGCCTATTTTCAGTTGCATTCGGTCTCTTGCCGACATTTGTGCAAAAGAAGAAGCAAGTAGAGTAGGTATGAACAGCAAGGAAAGTACAATGAAAATCCCTAGGCCCACCTCGACATATGCGTACTCCTGCTCAGATAGCATCAGAATTGAATAGACAAAACCCGCCAAAGATAGCAAGACACGAAGCTCAGGAGTACCCCTAACTACCGAAATACGAGTCCACAGTGACCTCTGAGAGTCCCTAATTCTTACTCTCCGCTCAAGAGCGGACTCACTGACCTGTCCGAAGCTACTGTCCTCTCCGTATGGATTTGGTAAGATGGCGTCACTATCGCTCACGACCTCCTGACAAGCCCCCTCCGCTTCATGCCATCGGAGAAATCACACTCTGAAATCACTCTTTTGCGCCATCACATTTCTTGAGGTATGGGTACTCGCGAGAGCGGGCGTGTAGCATAGCCTGGATAATGCACCGGCCTCCTAAGCCGGGGACCGCGGGTTCGAATCCTGCCGCGCCCGCCACTATCTGGCAGTCAGACCGTGAAATCGGCCCATCGAAGCGGCTTGATGCAGGAACCTCTCAAAATGTATGCGAGGATACATCGATCTCTGAACTCCAACATCACACTCGCAAAGAGCTTCTAGTAGGCCTGATCGTAGATTTGGAGGTAGGTTCAGCCTCCTTCCGACTAGTACATTGTGAATTTGAGAAATCAGATCGGTGGCATCCAAGCCATTGTTCGCCATTAGCTCGTCTACTTCGGCTATCGCCCCAGAAAGCACCTTTCTTTTCCTTCCGCCTTTTTCGATCCATTTCCATTCAACCACTCTTCCTCTGAGGGCCAGCTCGACTAGATGTCTCCCAGCTTGCATTGTCGAGGCTTGAACCAGTTTGTGAACGGAGGACCTGTCACCCGCTAGCCCCCTTATTTCCAATAGCTCCAAGGTGAACACAGCCTTCTTCAGGTTGCCATCGCAAACATAAGCAATGTCCTCAAGCACCCCTTCTGCCGGATCAGACCCATATTTCTTTGATATCATATTCAAGGTCTCGATTACCGTGCTCCTACCGCTCGATGGAATCCTGATCATCTGACTTCTAGACCTGAGCGCCTCGATTATCCTTGAAGGGGCGCGTGCAACTAGTACAAAGCGCGAAGCAGGCCCAACCGTTTCCATCATTCTTCTCAGGTATGCCTGCCTAATGTGCCCTAGGTGATCGGCATCTTCTATCACAATTAATCGGCTAATTGGCGTGTAGCCATCATCAAAGATGCTTTCCGAGCCAGCGGGAGCTACGTTGCTCTCAAAAGAGACGGAAATACCCCTATCAAAAGCATCCAGACTCAGCCTTCCTGCAAGGGTATCACTAGCAGAGCCCCCTGGCCTAAGGAAGCTTTCGAAGAGCCCCATGGCTCCCCTCTTCTTAGCTAGATCTCTGGCTTGCAGCACATGAGTTGTAGACTTCCAACCCGGCCCTAGCATCTGTCTTGCCACCAACCTCCATGATGCGGTTTTGCCCACTCCTGCCGGCCCAGTAACCAGGAGATGAGGCGGGTCGGAGGAAGTGCTGTAAGCTTTCAAGGAGATTTTCACCGATTCGGGTACGGCTAAATCGTCGAATTTTACCGGGGCCTCGGTTTCCAGCCAGCTCGCCACACACTACAGCGTGAAGTGACGGGTCTTGAACTCCGCGATGATTACTCGGCCTTGAGAACCTTCGACATTCCTTCCTTCCTTGGCTTGACGAAAATCCGGTAACCGCACTTGTGGCACGATTTCCCAGTTGAGCCAGCTTCCGCCCAAGTCATATGTCCGCAATTTATGCACTTATACCGAATTTCCATTGGGTCCATGGGCGAGTTACAGTGGCTGCAAGACTCCTCCCCAGTTGGATTGTGGTCTCGCTTGTCAGTACGGTTGCAGTTTCTGCATTTGTATAGAACAACTTGGCTGCTCATTGGGCCGGCGAATTGCCCAGCCTTCTTCAACCTGTCCTATCCCTCAATCCGCCTTTCCTGCACGTTTACAGACATCGACAAAGTTCTCAAAAATGGTGTTTCCGAACTCGGTGTCATTGACTTCAGGATGAAATTGGAGTCCAAATCTTCCCAATCCCTCATTCTCCATGGCTTGCACGTCACAAGACTCGCTTCTAGCGGTAACGGCGAACCCAGGAGGTAGCTCAGTGACCTCGTCATTGTGACTTTCCCATACCGTCTGCTCATCCGGGGTTCCTGTGAAAAGAGCGCCACCCCCATCAACCAGACTAATTCGCGCCTCACCAAATTCCGGCCTTGGAGCTTCTCCTGCATCGCCCCCATAATGCTTGGCCATGAACTGGTGCCCAGCGCAAATTCCAAGGATCGGCACATCCAATTCGAGATATTCCCCACAGTTACCCAACTCACCAGTTAGGCCAACTCTTGCAGCACCGCCCGACAGGATAAGCCCGTCGACATTTCTCATTTCATTCACTGGGGTTGTGTTGGGGAGTATCTGGGTTTCAACGCCCAGATATCTCAACATCCGCCACTCCCGATGGGTCCACTGGCCACCATTATCTATGATGTCAATTACGACTCTGGCACCCTCCATGAAGAAGCTGAGAGGGGTTGGACCATGAATAATGCCCTATCAAAGCTTGAAAAAGGAAAACAATCTCGGTCGGGACCTAGCCCCGATGGTGTAGTGGCCTATCATGCAGCCCTGTCGAGGCTGCGACCCGGGTTCAAATCCCGGTCGGGGCGCCAATTTATGGCCCAATCCAGGCCTCGAATGAGCACAATCTAAGGCTGCTGCTGTAATCCCTCTTGATTTGCAATGACGGCCGCAACTCTCCTTCTAGGAGCGATGGCAAGACTCGAACCAGCTCCTGATTGGCTTCTTCTATTTCGTCCTCCGCTACTACAACCCTCCCTCTAATCAAGGAGGGGGTGTCCAAATCTAGCAGGGGGAGAATCTTGGGGAGGAGCTCGATAGTTCGATGGGGCAGGTTTACCAACACTAGATCCCATTTTCCCACTAGATCATGATTATTTTGTAGATTTGTTGCATCGTAAACTCCAGCAAACCTGCCCTCATACAGCATCTGCAGGGGAATGGATGTTCTTGGATACTCTCTGTTGTCCCACCTACTAAGGTTCTCCATCAGCATCTCAATCGCATGTGGATTCAGGTCTGTAGCCGCTAGGCTGCCGATTAGTCCTGGCTCTTTCAACAAAGCACCTATGGCCGGACCGACACCACAGAATGGGTCGAAGACCCTTATTGGCCTGCCGAGTTTCTCTCTCAGACTCTTTGCGAGAGCAACCGTCTCGATTCGCTCGGTCTGTAGCTTTGTGGAATAGAATGCCTTGTTTGGGTCACAGGTGATTCTAATGCCAGACTCCCTTATCGAGACCCTTGTATGACACAATCGGGGGGGTATCTCGCTTAGGAAAATAGCATCACCATCCCTTGCGCCGATTGGAGTTAGCTTTCGCACTCTTAACTCACCCTGAACGCCCTCGTCGTTAAGGATCAAGCGAATGTGGGGGTGGGATCTCAGCTTCGCCTCAGCAATCTCGGAAATATGGTCGGAGACCTCATCATCCACTCTGACAACCATCATGTCTGAAACAAATTCATGAGATGATGGCCACGAATCCCCCTTTTCTAGGACCAGCTCCTTTCCAACCAATTCTTCTAGGTGGCTCAACCAGTCTGCCAATCTCCGTTTTTCCTGGATCCCCTCCCTTAATTCGATGTCATATGAGTCAAGAGGCAGGGGTAAATCGGCGGGTGCTGAGTCATCGACGGGAATAAACCTGTAGCCTTCTGTAGAGGAAGGCACGATCAGAAAACCTAGACCGAGCCAGCCCTCTTCCCTCAACTTAGCTAGTACCCCCTCAATTTCGCGATCAGGAACAACTAGGTGGCGCAGCACGTTGATGTGAGGGGACGAGTCGGAACCCTTCACAATGACGGCGAAGTCACTTGCTCCCGGACTTTGGCTAATTGGCATAGGTCCGGGTGATTTGGAGCACATGACAGACCGCGCAAAGAAGGTGGCAAGGGCTTGCAAGAGACGTTATCTGGAGGGATATACGGCAGTGATTCCCTCCAGTCAGGAAGAGCTTTTGGAAGGCGTTATCGGAGACTGGGAACGACTAATGCGACCCTCGGTCGAGAGTCCGGACTCGATACTCCAAGAGGCAAGGGACTCCCCAATAGCGATACTAGTGGTCGGCGACCCAATGCAGGCAACGACGCATATCGATTTGGAGGCTAGGTGTGCAGAGCAAGGCATTGGCTTCGAAGTGGTTCCAGGGATGTCAGCCACTACGATGGCGGTATCCCTCTCGGGTCTGCAGTCATACAGATTTGGTCGCCAGGTTACACTCCCCTACAGATACGGGGACTACCTTCCCACTTCACCGCTTGAGATGATATACTCAAATTACTCCATGGACTTGCACACACTGGTCTTGCTTGATTTGGACCCGAATGGCATGGGTTTCGATCCACCAAAACCAATGCAGCCGAATGAGGCCGTGAGAATACTAGAGGAAATGACCAAACGAATCGCAGATCAGGACGGAGACCCTCACCCCGCTCAAATCCCTGTGCAGGAGTGGTTGGGCATTCTGATTAGTGACATAGGCACCCAAAAAGAGAGCGTGACTACTGGCAATCTCAGAACAATCTCCTCCTTCTTAGACGGCTGGGTGCACACACTAATCTTGCCAGCAAGCATGAGCGACAATGAGAAGGACGCCTTTGAACGAAGAAAGCCCAGATAAAACGCTTGCGACGCACTCAAGACTTCCATACCCTTCCGAGACATGTTAGCATGGCCAAACCACCAGCCGAGGTTCGCTTTCCCGGTGATAAGAATCGTCGAAGGAAGATGAGAGTAAGAGGTATCAAGCAGGCTTCCCAGGAGATTCAACGCAGACTGGAGACAAATCTGGACGCCCTTCTTGAAGACCCGGAGGCGTTTGTTCCTGAAATAGTCGGTGAGCTAGGCAAGGTATCCCTCTTTGGTCCAAAGGATCCAATGGCCCTGACACTGAGAGAAATGGCAATAGTGGCTTCAAAACGAAACGACGTCAGATGGCTTAGGAAGAGGATGGCGAAAAAGGGAGGGGACACAGTATGCAGGGCCCTAGCAGGGTCACTACTAGCCGCCTCGGAGGAAGACCTGTCCACGGTATCCGTCTTCAAGCACCCACTTTACGGGAATGCCAGCTTCCTTCGCAGAGGCAACGGCAAGCAGAGCCATCAAGTCGGCATTCAGAACTTCACAAATCCAAAGCTAAGGCTGCTGGTGTGGGACGACCACGCAAAGGCAGGCCAGTACTTTTTCTCATGGGACGACGGCTTTGTTTGGACTGGAACCAATCCAGATGCCCCATCGGGATGGATCGATTGGGCTTTGGAGAACTCATCGGTCGACCTTTCAGGCAAGGAGGTCCGCTGGGCCTCCGGATTGGATGAGGATACGGTTCGGGAGGGAGATTTTAGTCCACAGGGCTGGCTAAGGATGAGATTCCAGGATGGAACCATCGTAGGTCTTTCCCAATCTGCACTATCCAGAACTCTTGAGCCGTTCGTCCAGAGCATCGCGATCTCAATGATGCCTCCGAACAAGCTGGGGGAGATTTGTGATCTCTCTTGGATGTGGAGGCCAGAGGGATGGCCCGAGGATAGACCCCTGCCCGAGGAAGGAGTCAACTCCTTGGAAGAGGCGTTGCAAGCATGGCTGAAGATGTCCCTAGAGGACGCTACACTATTTCGCAACTGCAGGTCATGCATCCTAAACTCGATCGAGGATGGTTTTGTCGTTGGCAGCCATTGGTTCGCCCAGAACGACGAGGAAGGATTCCTTCAGCACATGAACGGAACCGAGGACGAACGAAGGGCGATCTCCTTCGTAGTGTCATCTCTCGAAGGGGGCATCCATGTGAGATCAGATGGCGTCTCGCTAAAGGTAAAGGAGAAGGTTGTCAGGTTGGAGGACTCGTCCTGCCACCCTGTCCTTGTAGCGCTATGGCCCGAATATGGCATGGATCTCCTACAGGAACTATATGATCTATCTGAGGAAGAGGCCGAGTCAGTGCACACACGCCAGTCCAAACGAAAGCAGGGCTTCGGCGCCTTCTTTAGGGAGCTGAACGAGTCAGTAAGCACCGCAAAGAGGCTCGACCGCCTACCTTGGGCGGAGTCCGAGCTCCCAACACCACTTTCATTCGCAGATAGCCTGGTAAGACGCGCTGCGGAGGAGGGAATCGCCCCAACCGTGACGATGGCACGCAAGGGACGTGGGCTGGAGTCAGCAATGGGATGGGCATGGCTTGTCGTGCACGACAGGACTGAGTCTGATGCCTGGCGGTTTGATGAAGAGAGCAGGGATAAGGGTGGGGACTGGGTTCCAGCTCTCAGGGCACTTTGGGATGCAGCGGAATCCTTGTTGCTGAAGGACGACCTTTCCGCGGAATCAGAATACAGGTCTGCGATGAAGTGGCTGGCCGAATCGACAGGTTCCGGTACACTACCCTAGAGGCCATAGATGACTCTCTAATGGCAGTTGAATGCAATAGTTCATTTCCTGCCTTTACGCGACTAAGGACATGGAAGCTACTGCTCTGAGTGGCCTGTTAGTTTCCGGGTGGGTCTGAGGCGATAGAGTGGCCTTGGAGGCCCCGCCAGCGTCCTCGCCTGCCGTTCACAACGTAATGGTAGCCAACACCAGCAAGGACACCAAACCTGAGCTGATGGTCAGGAGGATGCTTAGAGAAGCGCAATACCCTGGCTACAGGATCCACTGGAGGATAGATGACGAGAGGGGTCGGTACGTATGCAGACCAGACATCACATACCCGGGCAGAATGATTGCGGTTTTTGTTAATGGCTGCTTCTGGCATCGATGCCCAAGATGCGACCTCGGCCTTCCCAAGACCAACGTTGACTATTGGAGCCAGAAATTCAACAAGAACGTAGAAAGAGATACTAGAAAGCATAACACGCTATTGGATATGGGCTGGAACGTTCATACCATATGGGAGTGCGACATTGGTGGTGGGGTGGGTGGACTGCTTGAAAAGCTGGCTCCTTAGTCTATAGGCGTAGCTTTCTTGAACAGAACCTCCTAACAGCGAACGTGCAAAAGGGGAAGCGGATTCACAGGCATGGGCCATATCGGCTCTACGCCCCGATTTACGATCGTCTATTCGCCCCCGGCTTCTCGGAAGGACATTCGATGATGTACGAATCTCTAGACTTGGAGGGTGGCGACAGGATACTTGAGGTCGGTGTTGGTACTGGCGTTTCATTGACGTTTTGCCCCAGCTTCGTCGAGGTGGAAGCAATTGACTTCAGTTCACATATGCTAAAGAAAGCGCAGGAAAGAGCAACCAAAGGCGAGATCTCTGCAAGGGTTGCATTCTCCCAGATGGATGCACATTCACTACAATTCGATGACGACTTCTTCGATCATTCGGTAATCGCGCACGCCCTCGCAGTCGTAGCAGAGCCGCTGGTTGTTCTAGAGGAAATGAAGAGGGTGACAAAGAGCGGTGGAAGAATCACAATTGTCAATCACTACACTAGGGGGGGAGGCAAGCTAATCTCTTTGGTTAATCCGTTCAGGAAGCGAATGGGCCTCGGGATGCACGTGGAATTTACGAAACTGATCGAGAAATGCGGACTATCTCTGATTCGTGAGGAGAGGGTGAATAAGAACTCCTCAAGTATCCTAGTCTGCTCAGTGCCCTAACGCGTCTTTGAAAAATAGAGGTTTGTAAAAATGAGGCTAGTAACTTTTGTCAGGTTCATGAGGCAGATTCTCAGAGAAGGGCCAGCAGATCTGGAGTGGATACAAAGACAGGGACTTCTAGCAGTCAAGCTGACCCAGATTTTTGCTCTAAGGCCCGATTTGTTGGGCATAGAGAAGTGTAAGCAGCTACAGAAGATGTACAGGGACGCCGCTACCATACCACTTGCGAATTTTCACGAAATCATCAAACAAAAGGCTCATCCCTCATTTCATGAAGCGATCAGTACGATTGAAGAGACGCCAATGGCAGCCGCATCAATCGGACAGGTTCATCGGGCTAGACTCAATACCGGCGAAGAGGTAGCCGTCAAAGTAATCAAATCTGACCACGAGAAGCGATTCAAGAAGGATGTCTCCCGATTAATGAGATGGATGAAGCTAGTCCTAGTCATTTCTCCCAAGCTGAGGCGTGTAGGAAACCCCCTAGCCCTGATTCGACACGTTGAGGATTATACGACAAGAGAATTGGACTTGAGGAACGAAATTCTTGGTGGCTTGGAACTCAGGAGGATCAAAGATGAACTAAGCTCCAAGTTCCCAATGCCAAGGCTACGATTGCCGAAGTATTACACAGAGATCTCAAATGAGCACGTACTTGTTTCTGAGCTAATTGATGGAAAGACCTTGGAGGAGCATATATCAGACCAGGATATCCCCTGGGAATACCTCATCGAACTATTTCGAATCCAGGGTGCCTACATGTTTGGCATTGGCATATTTCACGGAGACCTGCATCCTGGTAACTGCATCGTTGATGCGGAAGGGAACTTCGTCTTCATTGACAATGGAGCCATTTGTGAGGCACCAAGGAGTACAAGCCTCCCTCTGTTCAGGTTCTTCGATCATCTCTCGAATCAGCGCTTGGATGATGCATTCGAAGCACTACTTGCTCTAACTGGTAATCGCCCCAACGATCAGAAAGTAAGTATCTTCAAGAAGGAAATGAGCAAGATTTACGACGGTTTCGGAGAGAAAAGCGTCGGAGAACAGAGTCTGACTGAACTGATGATGAATACGGTCAGAGCTGCAGTGGAACACGCAGGAGCCGACTTCGGAGAGGAGGCATTCCCGATTATTAGGTCTCTAATGTACATGGACGGGTTGGTTATTCGAACTCACCCGAGAGTCAAGTTGATTGCAGAGATGGGACCGTCGCTGACTGAATTCAAGGAAGGACTGGACCTAGGGTAGCGTGATGGCAATGGCAAATGATAGCGACGTCATTGTAGTTGGAGCCGGTCCAGGAGGCTTGTCGTGTGCCATGCTTCTAGCAAAGGCAGGAATCAAGGTGACAATATTGGAGAAATCGGATGGAGTTGGCGGGAGGACACGAGTCTTCGAGAAAGATGGATATAAGTTCGACAATGGACCGACCTTCTTCCATTACCCAGAAATCGCCGAGGGGATTTTTTCCGCCCTAGGACTTGACGCCTATGAGGAGCTAGGACTAATCCCTCTTGAGCCAAACTATCGACTTGTCTTTGGTGCAGGAGGATCGCTTAATGCTACTACGGATCTCGATAGCATGGTAGAGCAGATCAGGGATCTGTGCGGCGAAGAGAACGCGCAGGGATTCAAGTCCTACATCGAAGATAATAGGACGAAGCTGCGACTGTCTAAGAATTGCCTAAACTCTCCATGGAAGGGACCAAGCGATCTCCTCAACCGTAGAGCATTCAGGGTCGCCAGAGTCCTGAGACCATGGCGCAGCGTCGCCTCCGATCTTTCGCGGATGTTCTCCGATGAGAGGATGCAACTTGCAATGTCATTCCAAACAAAGTACCTCGGAATGAGCCCATTCCAAGCTCCAAGCTTATTTACAATACTAGCCTATCTTGAGTACGAACATGGGGTTTTCCATGCAGAAGGAGGTCTTGGCACCATCACTCAGAAGATGGGGGAGATAGCTAGGGGATTGGGAGTAGAAATCCGATTGAATGAGCCTGTTAGGGAATTCATGTTCGATGGAAAGACGGTAGTAGGCGCCAGGACTGACGAGGGGACTTACTCAGCAGACAGATTCGTGATGAATGTAGACTTCGCTACTGGCATCAAGGGACTAGTGCCCGACAAACTACGAAGACGCTGGTCAGACAGAAAGCTGGACCAGAAGTCTTACTCATGTTCCACATTTATGCTCTATTTGGGAGTAGACAGGTTGTATGAAACGCCCCATCATCAAATATACGCTGCAAAGGATTACCAGAGGAACCTAAGAGAGGTAACAGAGCACAAGGTGACTTGGGATGACCCCTCAATCTATGTCCAGAATGCGTGCGTAACGGATCAGACAATGGCCCCGGAGGGCCACTCGACCCTTTACGTACTAGTTCCTGTTAGTAACTCGCATTCAGGAATCAATTGGGATGAGATAAAGAACGAATACATGGACGTGATTCTGTCACAGATGTCCCACTTGGGTTTTCCAAACGTGAAGGATCACATCGTCTCTCAGACAATCGTTACCCCGGACGACTGGGCTTCCCGTGACATATACAAGGGTGCAGTTTTCAATCTCGCCCATGGATTGGACCAGATGCTGTGGCGCCGACCTCAGAATAGGTTTGAGGAACTTGACCGATTGTACCTTGTAGGAGGGGGAACCCATCCCGGCAGTGGTCTACCGACGATTCTAGAGAGTGGACGAATTTCAGCAAAGATGATTTGTGCCGATTTGGGGGTGGATCCGGAATGGAACGGCGCAGATCCATGGTTCGAAGACCTCAGGAGGCCAACCCTCAAGGCTAGAAATGAATAGGACAGAACAAGAGGGGTAGCTAGGTGGACATATACGACATCTCATTTTTTCTATCCACCATGTGGATAGGGCCATTTTGGGTTGCAATGCTGGTATACCCCGAGCATGAAATAACTGAGAAGATGATGAGGGGGCCTTGGTTCTTCCTCGGCCCAATCGCAATTTGGTTCGTCGTCTCCGCCTCCGATCCTCAGGCATTGGTCGATCTTGCAAAGGACTCACTCGACCCATCGAATACTATGGCTTCCCTCGCAGCACTACTTGGGACCAGAGCAGGCGCAGCTGCTGCTTGGGCGCACATGGTTGCTGGTGATATTTTTGTCACTAGATGGATGTGGAGGAGATGCATAGAGAACGGAAGCGAGCGATGGGTCACTGCAGCAACGGTATTCTTCGGCGTCATGTTAATGCCGGTCGGAGTCGCACTTCATATGGCTCTGGTCAGTGATAGCACGGATTGAGACTATGCATGAGAATGTTGAGCACCTGATCGCTGTAGCTTACGGCATCCCATTCATTTGGATAGGCATTCAGCACTTCATTGATCCAGAGTGGTTTGAGCCAATAGTACCGACTCCCCTTGGAAATCCAACGTTCTGGGTCTATCTAAGTGGGGCTTTCGAAATAGTCCTAGGTCTGGGGATAGCTCTTCCTTGGTTCCGAAAGGAGGCAGCTATGGGAATAGTAATCATGCTAGTGGTTCTTTATTGGGCCAATCTCAACATGTGGGTCAATGACATTCCAATTGGCGGGACACGACTCTCCCAAAGAGGGCACATAATCAGAGGCGTAATTCAATTGGCGCTCATCTTTGCGGCTCTCTGGATAGGTGGCTGGATAGGTCAAAAGCCTAGAGCAATCTGACCAGATGATGTTCTTTCGTCCCATATTCTAAGTCTGACCAGCTTCTGCTAGGGGGGTGGAACCCCTGAGGACGGCAATAATTCTCGCACATCCCATTGCTGCTTCAATCCTGATATGGGCCTTCTACAAGCAACATGGATGGGTGCCCAAGCTAGGCTTTGCAAGCAGAGAAGATAGGGAAGTGGCCATCAGAGAGCACGAGTCAATGGGGAACAAGGTAGCATTTGCAGTATTCATTGTGGTTGCAACTGCGCTTATCTCAAACGTTCTCAGAGGGAAAATCGACAACAACGACTACTCAAGCCTCTTGCTACCAGGGTTCCATGGATGGACAGGATTAATCGGACTGGCGATGATGGGTGTCCTTTGGAGACTAGGAAGAAAGACATCCGAGGCAAGAGACTCAGGTGAGAAATTTGCTAGAATCAAGCAGGCGCATGAGAAAATGAGCGATTTAATCGCATTGTTGGTTGCGATCCATGCCTTCCTAGGCTTCCTCTATCTTCTATCCATTCTGTGATTACGATTGGACCACAGTTCAAGCCATCCTGCAATGTTATCCTCGATATCGGAACTATCTATGGTATTTTCAAGCATCACTGATGGAAAAATAGGCTTAATTCTACATCCACAAGCATTTGCGTGACCGCCACCGTCTGGATCAAAACTAGTCGCCAATTTAGTCAGATCAAAGATCCCCCCATTATTGTGGAGAAATGAGTTAGTGTAAAATGACGCAGAGACCGGGTATGTACCATCTTCACCAAACTCAGCCCCAATATCCCCATGTATCACTATGCAGGCATCACATGAATCACCCACTATAGCAGTCACAAGATAGCCATTCGATCTGACTCCCAAGCCCTCAAGACGCGCTATAGCCATACGGTCAACTATCGTCACCCTGTCAGCAATTAAATCGGAAATCTCATTCATTCGAGCCTTTTCTTGTTTGACACAATGGGAAATTTTTGGAATAGTGAGAATCTCTTCAGCTTGCAAACCATCTCTAATTGAGTCCAAAATCAAAATCGCAATTCCATTTTCTTCATCTACGACTCTTCCTAGCCAAACAATTGGATTGTCAGATAGGAATTCATCTCTCGTGATTCCTCCCCCATCCAATTTGTCAACCCAAACTAGCAGTTCATCAAGATCCGACAAATCAATGGTGGGCCCTATTAGGTCGTATGCTATTCTAGCCGCAGATGGGCTATCCTTCCAGACTATACAGCTCCCCTTTTCCTTCAATTCAGTTGGTTTGTTCGATTGATGATGATCAATACTCAGACCACAATTTGGACGCATGGGAAGATCACAAATCGCCGTTTTACTGTCAATTAGATGGTCCAGCATTCCTGCCCTAATCTCACCGGGGTGTCCAAAGAACACCTCGGCATTGGGCCAATGTCGCTTTAGTATGGCGGCAGTTACAACTCCATCTAGGTCATTATCGGTGACAATTCGATTGATATCTAGATCAAGCGCACCAACTACCATGTTTATCCGAGCTGAAACCGACAAATTGTGGTTTCGGATTAACACAGACAGTCGGAAGGTTTTCATCAGCTTCAATCACTCGTCATATTTGTGACGGGTGCGGTCGATGAACTCCTAGAGACTTCCTGCGGATTCTTGCTGATTAACTTCGATAGCATCCTGCTTCTTCAGTATCCACAGGGCCATTGGAGCTTTCCAAAGGGACACGTCGAAGTCGGCGACTCGGACCACCACCATACTGCACTTAGGGAGCTTTCCGAGGAGACTGGGATTACCGAGGTTTCTATTGATCACGGTTGGAAAATGAAAACTGAGTATACCTTTTCAAGAAAGGGACGTAAGATTCCAAAGCAGGTTTTTTGGTATCTAGCAGAAACAAGTCAACTTGATGTAAAACTATCTCATGAGCATACCAACTTCCTTTGGCTTGAGATGGATCAGGCCGAACAGCAGGTTACATTTGATCAAGAGAAGCATCTGGTCAAATCCGCTAGAGAATATCTCATCGGAGTGGGAAAGCTCACAAATTAGCCGCCTCTTTCGCCAAGTGGCGTCCAGAGGGTTTCGACCTCACCAGAAAGCTTGGCAGACAATCTGGAGAAAATGAACAGCCAATCAGAAATCCTGTTCAGATAAGCCAATACCTCGTCTCTGACCGCATCCCCCCCTTGCTCGCTTTTTAGATAACAGGCAACTCTTTCTGCCCTTCTAGCCACTGTTCTAGCAACATGCGCGGATGCAGACGGCCCCTGACCAGCAGGCAGGATGAATGACTCCAATGGATCCAGATGCTCAAGCCATTTGTCCATTTCCTCCACTAGTCTGTTTGCTTGCTTCCAACCGACAAGAGATACCGTTTCAGGCAGTGACTCTGGAGGGCATGCACATTCTCCCCCAATATCGAAGAGCTCCTGCTGCAATAGGCCCAATGATGAATCTAGCTTTTCGATTTCAAGCACGCTAATGGAATCCGATCTTGCCAATTCCATCCTCAGAACGCCAATCTGGGAATTCAACTCGTCTATCGTGCCGTAAAGCTCGACTCGAGCACTCTCCTTACCCACCCTAGTACCATCGAGAAGAGAAGTCTCACCTCCGTCTCCGGTCCCCGTGTGTACCCTGTTGATACGAACCATGTCCCTGCGAAGTGAACTAGGATATCAATCGTTTCAGTGCAATGACTCATTCAGAGCATTCTCAATTGCTTCAATCCATGAAGAATCAACAGCGGCCCATCCACCCATCTTTTCTAGCTCAATCATGTGATAGTCTTCTTCTTCTGAATTTCCAAGCTTCCTTTGGATTAATATCAGTGCGGCATGACTCATTGAATTTATCCATGGACCCTCCATATCCCATGACTTCTCAAAGTGTGAAATAGCCCCATTTGGCCCCTCAATCAACCCTCTACGTATCTGCCTCAACCCTGACTTCGACCACGCAATCCCTGGCACGCCCACAACTAGGCCTCTGAAAACAAGGTAAATCTCCAGAAGGACTACTAAGCTCGCCATGATGAAAGAAACCATCTGCTGGAATTCATTTGCCGAATCCCAATAATCAACAAGTAGAGAGACGACTCCCACGGAGAACAAAACTCCCCCCAAAGGAGCTAGAATAACATCATGGTTGGAATAAGCCATACTCCTGACACCCGATACAACAGCAATTCCACCGACCAAGGAAGTCAGCACACTTGGAAACTGATCAGAACCAGAACGAGGACTATTGTGGGCAATCCAAAAGAAAAGAGCTAGGATTAGCACTATGTAGGCAAATCTAGAGCTTATCTCCGGGAAGGGTTGCAACCTACTCAGGTAAATTCCAATACAACCAACAGTGAGGCTTAGCACTATCCACATTATCATTCAGTCACCCAAATCCGATTTACTTCCCCAACCAGGTTTCCAGAAATCCTCATCATCCAAACACTCCACCCATCCTTCATCATCGGACATTAATAGCCTATTTGCACGCCTTTCCAAACCATCTAGAAGAGCCGCATCAACTTCTCCTTGGGAATGTGTAGATCTCCATTCAGTCCGAATTTCAAGAACTAACTCCTGTCCACTAGCTCTGGAGTCGTAATGACGCTCACAAATCTCTCTTAGATCCTGAATCCACATCCTAGAACCACGCAAATGGGGCTCGCTAAAAGGAAAAACGCTTCTTTTCTTGAAGGGCCACCATCCCATATTTTCTCGCGACTGAGCCCACCTCCTTCATGCTTTGTGAATTGCTAAATGTCAACTTACTTGCCGCCCTCTATGGGTCGTGTCATCGTACACCTATTCGGGAGGCCAAAAAGTAAGGCTATTCAGGAAGTAATATCCGATTATGAGGGCAGGCTTAGGTCAAGGGGGATAAGCTTGGAAACCCACACAACTAAAGGAGGTAATGTAGGGTACGAGAAGTCACTAACGTCTATGCAAGGGAACTTGGTACTGCTCGATGAAGCTGGAAAACAAATGAGCAGTATGGAATTAGCTAGTTGGCTAGAATCCGCTATTCTGGACAATGAGAATACCAATCTGGCGATTGGCCCACCTGATGGGCATCGGGATGAGATTAGGAGATACGCATCTTCAACCATCTCGTTATCGAGAATGACTTTGACACACGATATGGCGGCGCAATTAATCATTGAGCAGCTATATAGGGCATCGGAGATTAACAGGGGGTCACCCTACCACAGGGACTGAGCTCAGATTACAATCATAGCACCGAGAGACTGAAAAACACCTCCGGAACCTTTCAATTCATAAGGTATACATTTGCCAAGGCAATCATACGGGGGAAGCGTGGATATCATGGAAGCGGGCATCAACGTTAACCAAAGCAAGCTAACCGCACTTTCCTTGGTGGCTATAATGCTCCTTAGTAGCCAATTATTCGCAATTCAACAGGAGAGTCCAGAAGGCAAGTCAGAGCAAACATCTGTGCCTAAGAGATCGGCTTATCAGCAGTATGATCAGTTCTCAGGTTTTGTTCAGGGGGACCAGGTCCATCCTGCACCAACCGCTCCCTACCAAGAAAGACCCCACCACGATCTTTTTTTCCATGACCACGCTTCATACTATGGGAAGGTCTCCGACCCTTCTTCATTGACTCGCGATCCCTCCTACGGATTCTTCCTAGAGGAAACAAACACAGACGACCATGACAACGATGGGATAAGCGACCTGAACGATCTTGATGACGACAACGACGGGATAAATGACCTAATTGAGAGATTCGACGGCTGTTTTGGCACCGACCCCTTCGACCATGACAACGACGGCATCTCCGACGAGTTCGATAATGATGACGACAACGACGGCATCCTCGAGGGTCCGATTGACTACGAGCAGGGAACAGACCCATGGAATGTCAGCATGAACCGGTACGTCATGCCAGATACAGTTCACCCATGGACAGGGACACCTGTAGGCTCGGGTTATTTGACTGACCAAAATCCCATGGATCACGACAATGATGGCATCCCTGATGAGGATATAGACGGTTCAGGGAGAGGGTCATACGACGAGGATGACGACAATGATGGCCGAATAGATCAATTCTACTGGCCATGCGACTTTGACAATGATACCTACCAAGACTACTTTGATCTCGATGATGACAATGATGGCTTAGAGGACCTTTTCGATGTCCACCCCTGGAGGTTCGATGCTCCGACACAAAACATCACAACAGCACCAGGAATACTCTGGGATCCAGCAATAAGAGTATCTTGGGATTCCTATGAGTCTTTCGTGGGCGGCCTCGATTTTGTTGCTCTAGAGGCTCTAAACCATCCAAGAGAGCAGAGCTTCTTTGAGATCTACGATGGGGATCTAGACGGGGACACCATTCCAAATTTCCTAGATCCGGACGACGATAATGATGGAGCACCGGACTCAATAGATACAGACGACGACAACGACGGCCTTGCTGATATGTATGACGTAGACGACGACAACGACGGAATCCCGGATGAGTGTGCTCAGAGGGATACAAATGAGGACGAGGCAGGGGACTACCCTCACTCGAACTCGCCGATCAAAACTCCGGGTCTTGGTTGTGAAATTGACTACGACGGCGATTTAGATGATGATAGATTCAGGTCAATAGATCAGGACTATGATATGGTCTGGGATTGGATAGACCCGGATATGGGTGGGACTACAACCCCTGACAACCCATCAATTCCCGGAGGCTCCCCATACGATCTGGATGACGATGGTATCGTAAACGAACTAGATGAATTCCCGTTGAATCAAACATCAGAGGTAGACACCTGGGACTGCCCAAGCCTAACCAACCCGAACCCCCAGAACCCCAGTCCAAGCTGCACGATTTGGAGAATTTCATACACAGGCAATAATGATTGGGATGGCGACGGAATAAACAACTGGGCCGATGTCGACGATGACAACGATGGGATTCTCGATTGGATGGACATTGATCCGGACTGTGACTTAGATAATGACGCAGGCCTCCATCTGCTAAATGGCTCAAAGTATCGAGATGATGGCCCCAATGACATAGACACCGACATCGATGGTGATGGTCTTCAGAATGATGTGGACTGGGATGATGACAACGATGGCATTTCTGATATCTATGACCCCGACGATGGTAACTGTGGAGTTGTAGATATTGACATCACCGACCAATACTACGGAAACAGTTGGCCCCAAGGAGACGGTGATCCGATAGACGGCTCTGCTGATAGCCAGTTCTACACGCTACTCGGGACACGATACTGGGACATGACTTGGGGATTCAACCCATTCAATAGGGACAACAGCTTCGTGTTAGATTACAATGGGTATGATCTACTAAATCAAGTGGATGGCACTATTCCAGAGATTTATTGGTATCTAATGATGAAGTGGAGCCCATATAACGGGGATAATTTCTTTGATATCGATATTGATGGAGATTCTCTAATCAATGGCCTTGATGTCGATCAGGACGGCGATGGAATGCCCGACTGGTGGGATCAGGATGAGGGCAATGATGGCATACTAGATGTGGACGATGTAAAGCTGGGCGGGTCTTTGGATGACAACTCATGTGGGATCTCATTGGCTGATGTAATCACGGAAAGACTCTGTGGCTTGGACTATGCAATGTTGTTCAAATGGCCGCTACTGACTGCCACGAACTCAGGTGGGGCGTTCTTCACAGTCCCCTACAGTTCCAGGCCGGACGCGGAGTACTCTGACGGTCCCTATGATGGGGGCAATCATCCTCTGGACATGTATTCTTGTACCAGCAATTGCTTCTGGTTCACATTCAATCCTAGCAGCAATCCCGCACCGTCCATTGCAATACCATACACCACAACTGGTGAATCATCAATTACCAACCCCCAGATGAAAAATAACAGGGACTTATGGTTGGCATACGTTGGTTTGGAAAAGGGACTATTCCAATGGTCAGCCGATCCTAATGGCAACCTGTTCCCGGACGAATTAGCGGATCACCTGCTAAATTACGAGGATCCAGACATTGACTGTGGCCAGCCTATTGGCGACTCCCCCCCTTCTTGCATGTTCAATAACACCAATGATCTCGATGACGATTGGGACATTATATACGATCATTATGATGTAGATGATGACAATGATGGTGTCTGGGACTTCTTTGAGGTAGATGTAAACAATGACCTTGATGATGACGACTTTGAACTACATGGGATAGAGGAACCTTTCTACTTCACTGGCAGCAACTGCGAGGATGCCGACGATGATGGCTTAGATACAGATCCGGATGGTGATGGAACCTACCAATCAGTCTGGGACAAGGGAGTACTTGGTCAAGGCCTCCTCTTCCCAATATACTACGATGTAGACAATGACAATGATGGCGTTCCAGATGGCGAAGACCCAGACGATGATAACAATGGCCTTGAGGACGTATTCCAAGAATTGCTCGGGGATCTTGGTTGTTTCACCGGCGAAGAGCAGAGGACCTGGGACCACGACAACGATGGAATAGTGGACTGGGCGGATGATGATTGGGATGGCGACGGCATTCCCAATGATTTAGAGCTCCAATTTGCCGCCCCATTCGTCTCCGCTTGGGATCACGACAACGACGGGATCAGAGACGACATCGACGAAGATGACGACTCCGATGGAATGAAGGATGAAGATGAGGTGATGCTATGGCCCTCAAGGTATGGAAAGGAGTCAACAAACCCATGGGATCATGACGATTTCGGTGACGGCGTCGGGATTGCAAATCCAAGTGACAATACAACAGGCCCAGACTCAGTCGATGTAGACGATGACAATGACACCCTAATTGACTTGGATTGGAACTCACCTTCTGTTGGCGATCAACCCAATCCGGGAAACAAACTCGAGGAATTCGATGGTAACGCCTCAGATTGGGATTCTGACAACGATGGAATACCAGACGATGATGATAAGCACACGACAAAAATTACCTTGACTGCTCCTCCAGTACTTTGGTTGGATATGGAGACACCAGCCATCTTCAACGGCTCGGTGTTCTGGGTACCAGACGGTATCTTCATCCCAGCACCTTCCATTCCAGTTCAGGTGCACATCCGGTATTCTGTAAACAAGACGCCAGTGATTGAGACGATTGATGTCCTGACAGATGAAAATGGAGAATATGTGGTCGGCCAGTTCCTATATCCGGAGGATATTGATGTTGGTCCCAACACAACTTACGAGGTGTATGCCGAAGTAACCGAGATGTTCATTCATAACTATAGCTCGACGCTGGAGGATAGAGATGGAAACAACGTTCCTGATGACGGGATCCCCATCGAAGTCAGAGCTAATACAACCATAGGGTATGTCGCCGGCCAGCGCTTCAGGGCAGATGAGCAGCCATTGAAGGTTGATTTCAAAGTCCATTTCACCGCTGATTACAATAGGGGTATATTCGATAATAGAATTCCACACGCTCCGATCTCTCTTTCAGTTAGCGGTGGGCTTTTTGGAAATATTAGCAGTCCAACTTACTTCAACGGAACCGGCGGAATATCCGGCTTCAGGGCAGACTCTGGGGGATGGGCGTCATTGGCCTTCAATCAGTCACTTGGTGCTAATGGTGAATGGGAGCAAGTTCGATGGAACTCATTGCTTGACAATGGCCTAGGCATACCTACTGGTGGCTATGAACGTATAGAGTGGAACCCCTGTAACCCTAGCGCTGGTGTAGCCGATGGTTCGCATACGATTTCGGAATCATCCTACCAGTACAAGAACACAACACTACCAGTAGGTGACTACGCATTCATTGGCTTTTCTAGACCGGATCTTGGCAAGTGCTTGGATGGGTCTTATGAATGGCCTTGGGCCCATTTGGAAGGGGATGAAACGGACTCTTTCTTCATAAGATCAATGCATAGGATGCATATTGAGGCTGAAATGTACGCTTCTTCAAGCAGACCGGTCTATTTCTGGGACTCGACCCAATTCACCGGATCATCGTTTGGAGCTTGGAGGGCACTTTTCCATGCTCCTTCGTTGGAGAATTCCGGGCAGAATTTCTCTGATGTTAGCATAGGGAAGCCATATCCAATATTATGGGATGGAACAAACGAAGGATTGGACGCGATTGCAAATCAACAACTATCCCCCTTCCTGTCATCAGATGGTATAAACTGGACAATAACAATGCAGAACGGCGCGGATTTCGACTCCCCACCATGTGGGCCAGTAGATCCAGCTAATCCGAACAGCGAAATCAGGTGTGAGATAGTCCCAGAGATGTTCACAGGGGAGACGTTCAGAGTCGTTGGATCTGTATTGAACAGAACCTTCGTTCCTTGGACGCAAGATGCTGTGGCCCTGCAGGTTGACATAGATCAGAACAATATCTTCGCTGGCAGTCTTGAGACGGCCTATTCCAGAAAACCGAATATGGTTAATGGTCAGGCAGTATTTGACTACAACTGGACTTGGTATTCTCAATACTCTGCAGGCACTTTCGGGGTCAAGGCAGACTTCACACTTTCTGACTACTACTTTACTGGAGAGCAAGAACAGGTTCTGGCATCCACTGGGGCCTTCGCCAATGTTTCAGTCATTGGGACAACCGACTTCCAACTAAATGTGGCCCCTAGATTGTATCGCGGGCAGAATGCATCAATAGAGGCTAGGCTCGTCGATAACGCACGAATTCCAGTCCGCGATGCCCCAATAAACTGGTTTTGGTCTGGAGATTCATCTAGCGGCACCTCAATATCCGACATCAATGGCAACTTTATGGTAAATTTGACGAACATCGACGATCTAGGCAACTTCACACTTTCCTTCGAATTTCTGGGAGATGAACTCAGGCAGGGAAGCTCATCCGATGTTCCACTATGGGTTGTGTCACGAACTTACATTGACGCATCTCCTCTTGCACCAAATGTGGTTTCAAATGGTGACTATTGGGGATTGACTGCAATTGTTAAGGAAGATAATAAAACCCCATTCTTGAAGGATGATGGCGGAAACTCGCTGTTGGGCTGTGCAGGAAATCCCGACCCATCTACTGGGATAGAGCAAGGCGGAAACGTCTCCGTGATCTTTGAAGGCACTGACTTCGAAGATAGGACACATAGGAAAATCATGGCCACCCCTTGTCCAAGTGGTGGTACGTTCACTTACGGATTGAACCTTAATCCACAATTGCTCAGGGACGATCCATTTTCCTTCCTTCCGAATGGATTTGGGCCCGTCAACGTCATTCTGAGATTCGAGGAGAACCTACCACATGAGGGCTGCGATCCACTTGATGCAGGCATGTTGGCCACATCAGGTGCATGGGACCCATGCGTCCTAATACAGAACAGCGATCACTTCAGGAAGGTGATGCAATTCCAAGTAGATGGATTCAGTCTGGTTGGAAACACCATGCTAGAGGTAGATGATCAGATAGTGTACACGTCAGAGATAGATCCCAATACTGGTCAGCCGATCGAGAAACCGATGGTTGTCACCGGCCAACTTGTTGATGAACTTGGTGGGAACCTGTCGAATAGGATTATTCGCGTTACTTACTCAATGGACACCGGAGATGGTGGAGTAACCTCGTGCATACCTGGGGTGACAGATGAAAACGGGTTTTTCGATATCATCTGCCCTCTTTCAGGCGTGGATGCAGGACAAGCAACTGTGAAAATAGATTTCAACTCCTATGAAAACAACGATCGCTATCGATACAAAAATGCGAGCATTACGAAGATTTTCCCAGTGTTTTCCAACTCTACAATCGAGGTATCAGAAGTAGGGCCATTCAGATCCGACTACCTAACTTACACTTTCCCCAATGGCTCGGCCTTTGAGGTACTGTACCTCAAGGAGTCATTCCATATTGATGCCAAGCTAACCCAAGTAAACGGCAAGCCAGTCGGTGGAAAATGCCTCAATATATATCTGGACCCAGAGACAAACATCCGCCCGGTAGCTGTAGCCATCACACAAGATGGAACAGGGGGCGTGAAGTGGTACTCTCTGGATCCCGATGATAATCCCAGTAGGCGCGGAATCGAACCAATTGGAAACAAACTAGAGGGCTTCAGAACTATCAGGGTTGCATATGAACCCGACAGGGAGATTCCGGGTGGCTGCAGGGCTGAGACCAATCCCGTGCTAAACAGCTCATATGTTGACATCACCGTACTAGTTAGAAGCAAGGTCGACATACTACTAGATGAGCATTGGGCAGAGCCAGAGGGTTACTTGGAGGGCGATGTAATTGCCGGAGAAGTCAGAATCATGAGGGATAGGCTGGATCTTTCAGTCGAAGGAGAGAGAGTTGATTTCATCAGGGAATTTTGGAACGGTTCTGGATGGGAAACTTACAAGGTCGAGCTAATAACCACTGACGAACAGGGAACGGCCAACTTCTCCTTCGTTTACACAGGCACTAATGTTCCTGGTGAAGCGTCAGATATCATTGCCGTGGATGGTAAGTGGAGGGTGCTGGTACACTTTGAGTCAGCTGATGAGAATCGTCCCCACTTCGTTGAGTCCGATCTTAACAACACACCTGTTATTTTCCTTGGAACCGCGGAATCGAACGCCAAACAGAGCTTCCTCCAATCCCAGGTCATGATCTTCGCAGGAATTGCTGTTTCGGGCTTACTGCTGACAGGGGTCTTCATGTACCGAGAGTACAGAGAGCGAAGAAAGGTAGAGATTCTAAGGGGCATACTCACAGACTCGTTGATGTCCCTAAAGGCTTCCAACAACTACATAGAGACCATCTTCAAGTGTTACAAGGACTTGATCAAGTACCTCAGAAGCAAGGGTACGATGAAGAAAGTATTCGAAACAACCAGAGAGTTTGAGGACGTCATCAGCGGAATGTTAGGGGGAATCCTACCTCCAGAGGAGCTCAACCAATTCTTCTCAATTTTTGAAGAAGCCAGATATTCCGATCATGAAATCGGCTCAGATCAACGAGATCAGGCAATTGAGGTCTTCCAGGCGATAATCGCCCGAATGAACAGGTCATTGGGAGATAGCATGCTCAATCGTGATACCCTAGCAAAATCATCTCTTTATGGCTCCTCAGTCAAGGCAGGACAGTTTGTTGATGCGGAAGGAAAAGTAAGATTTGCAGGCATTGACGACTCGGTCGAGGACGATGGATTCAGGATTTAATCGCCCTCGGACTATCGGCTTCCTTCCCGCAGGATTCATAAAAAGGTCTAGGGTGGCCGCGATACCCAATATCGGAGCTGATGCTATGGCCAACGCAGAAAGGAAGACTAATGAGGCTCTAAAGTTACTAATAAGTGACTTGAAGGACCATGGCCGATCCACAGGCATAGCGATTTGGAGGGACCTCGCTCAAAGACTAGAAGCAAGCCGAAAGAATTGGTCAGAGCCCAATCTAAGCCACATCTCCAGATTCTCTTCAAAGAAGGAGACCGTCTTGGTCCCCGGAAAGGTTCTAGGGAGCGGGGAGATAACAGGATCTCAAACTGTAGCTGCCTTCAGCTTCAGCCAAGGCGCGAAGGATAAGATTGAGGCTTCCGGCGGAAAGGCAATGGGAATAAGGGAGCTAATGGACTCCAATCCAAATGGAAAAGGGGTGAGGATAATTGGCTGAGTCCACGACGGTTTACGATGCTACAGGTAAGATACTCGGCAGGCTTGCCAGCCAAGTCGCCAAGGAGATGATTACGGCAAGAAAGTCAGGAAGGCAGCAGAGGGTCATCATCATTAACGCAGAACACGCCATCGTTTCTGGTCACAAGTCTAAGGTTCTGAGTGACTATAGGGCAAAATATCAGTTGAATCACGCTAGGAAGGGTCCATTCTTCCCGAGGATGCCCGATAAAATAATCAAGAGGACGGTCAGAGGCATGCTTCCGTACCAAAAGAATAGCAGTGGCCGTAACGCGCTTCGGGATCTCAGAGTCCTAATTGGCTCACCATCCAATCTCTCTGGTGGGGAGCTACCAGAGGATCATCAGTGGGGCGAAACCTCCAAAATAGATAGAAAAACCCCCGAGAGGTACGTACGCTTGGGTGAGATCAGCTCACACTTGGGCGTAGACTCAACAAGATGGGAGGCCGAGTAACTTGCCAAAGAAGAAGAAGGTAGTAAACTCCAGTGGCAAGAGGAAGACGGCTATTGCCCGAGCTACTCTAAAATCCGGAAAGGGAAGAGTCAGGGTAAACGGAGTTCCAATACAAATCCTAGAACCGGAATTTGCAAGAATGAAGGCAGTTGAACCACTGAGGATTGCAGATGCAATGAACAGATTGGCCAGGGTCGATATTTCGGTTGACGTCAAAGGAGGGGGTCAGATGGGACAGGTGGATGCAATCAGAACTGCCATTGCACGCGGTCTCGTCAAGTACAATGATGGCGCAGAGGGTGATGACGAGGAACTTAGGGATGAATTCATACGTTTTGAAAAGAAGATTCTAGTCAACGATCCGAGGAGGAAGGAACCCAAGCATCAAATGGGACGCGGCGCCCGAAAGAAGTGGCAGAAGTCGTATAGGTAGGTGAAAAAAATGATTATTCCCGTAAGATGCTGGAGTTGTGGCAAGGTCATTGCACACAAATATCAGGAGTTCAGGCAAGCCATAGATGATGGACAGGATGCCGGTCAGGTACTCAATGACTTAGGATTCGAAAGATATTGCTGCAGAAGGATGTTCATTGGGCATATCGATCTCATCGATGAAGTCGCTCCCTTCAGCATTGCAAGGCAATCCTGAACGCCGTCAGGGCTTTGACCTAAACCGTTCTCGAAAGGTATGCCCAAAGGGCCTGTAGGTTAGTTTGGCCTATACTTCGCGGCTGGGGGTCGCGCGACCCAGGTTCAAATCCTGGCAGGCCCACCACACTG
>Ga0115011_10000111_pt1 | contig 75675 bp, 79 predicted proteins | sample TroAtlMetagenome_2_FD_88705 | JGI IMG/M metagenome (GOLD analysis project Ga0115011, IMG submission 88705) | Marine eukaryotic phytoplankton communities from Atlantic Ocean - Tropical Atlantic ANT8 Metagenome | ecosystem: Environmental > Aquatic > Marine > Oceanic | place: Tropical Atlantic... | reverse complement strand
GGCCGTCGAGGGCGCGCCGACGGCCGCCGACTGCGTCCTTCAGTCCAGCCTCGCCTGGCAACTCCGCAAGGACAATCCGGAAGCCGAGGTCGGCCTCCAGTGCGCCCTGCCCGGCAACCAGAACCGCGTCGCGGTGATCACCGACTACGCCCGGCAGGCTGGCGTATCCTGCAATGTCGATGAAGCCATCGCCTGGAACGTCCGCGTCTACGAACTGGGCTGCGCCGGCACGGATGGCTACCGGCTCGAAAAGTCCGAGAGCGGCGTCTGGGGCGCGACGCCCTGCTGGCGCTATGCCCTGATCTCGACGGGCACCTGCCAGCTGACCACCCCCGAGGAAACCCGCACCGAATGGCCGAAGCTGGTAGCCAATACCGAGATCGCGGCCTGCAATATCGAGGATGTGTCCTGGATGGGGGACAACCCTCAGCGCGGGGCCTTCTACGAGCTGAAATGCTCGACCGGCGAGGGTGTCATCGTCCGCTTCCAGAACGGCGCCACCCAGCAGGTCTATTCCTGCGTCGATGCCGTGCAGATCTTCAGCAAGCCGTGCGAGCTGACGCCCGCCCCGGCCACGACCGAGCCGGAAGCCGCGCCGACCGAATAGGTCGCACGCCCTGTACGCCCGGACAGGCCCGGGGCGCCTCAGGGTGCCTCAGGGTGCCCCGGGCCTGCTGTATCGGACCCCTCGCATCGGCCGGGAAATCGCACTAGCGTCGCGCCATGCGCATCGCCACCTGGAACGTCAACTCCGTCAACGCCCGCCTCGAGACCGTGCTCGCATGGCTGGGAGAACATCTGCCCGACGTCGCCTGCTTCCAGGAAATCAAATGCGTGGACGAGAAATTCCCGCGCGAGCCCTTCGAGTCGCTCGGCTACAACGTCGAGACCCATGGCCAGAAGAGCTATAACGGTGTCGCCCTCCTCTCCCGGCTGCCCCTCTCTGACGTCCGCAGGGGCCTGCCCGGCGACCCGTCTGACGAGCAGGCCCGCTACATCGAGGCGTTGATCGAGGGTCCCCGTCCGGTCCGTGTCGGCGGCCTCTATCTGCCGAACGGCAATCCGGTCGGAACCGACAAATTTGCCTACAAGCTCGGCTGGTTCGATCGCCTGAACGCCCATGCGCGCGATCTGCTGGCGCTCGAGGAAGCCTTCGTCCTCTGTGGCGACTACAACGTCATTCCCGCCCCCGAAGACGCGCGCGATCCGTCGACATGGGTCGATGACGCCCTGTTCCAGCCGGAGAGCCGCGCCGCCCTGCGCGCCCTGCGCAACCTCGGCCTGTCCGACAGCCACGAGCTCGGCCATGAGCCGGCAGGCACCTTTACCTTCTGGGACTATCAGGCCGGCGCCTGGCGGCGCGACCACGGCATTCGCATCGACTTTCACCTGCTGTCCCCCCAGGCCGCCGACCGGTTCGCAGGCATCGAAACCCACCGGCAGGCGCGCGCCATGGACAAGCCCAGCGACCATGTGCCCGTGGTCGTGACCCTGGAGGACTGACGGTGGGCGAGGCGGTGCGCTTCCTGCTGCTGGTCACCCTCGCCGCCGCAGCCCTGACCACCGTCATGCTGGCTCTCGCCTGGTGGATGGAAAGCGAGCGCCGCCTCAGGCGCACCCTGCTCCGGACGCTCGGCGCCGCCCCCGAGGTCGAGGCCTTCTCCCCCGGCGAGGGCAAGGCCGCCGGCCTCGACTTCGATGAGGGTCAGATCGCCGTCCTCTGGGCCCGGGGGGGCCATGGTCTGGTCTACGGGTTCGAGGAAATCGAGGGCGCCGAAATCATCGTCGATGGTCATGTCGTGGCCCGCGTGCGGCGCGGCGAGGCGAGGAAGGCGCTGGATGTCCTTGCGCCCGACGCCGAGCTGGTCGTGCTCCGGCTGATGTTTTCGGATGCCCGCCATCCCGAGTTCGAGCTCAACCTGTGGGATGCCTCGGCCCCGACGCCCGAAGGCTCCCCCTCGGAAGCGCTCAGGCTCGGTCGCCGGTGGCTGTCCCACCTCGAGGCCCTGATCCGGAACTGAACCGCGGCCCTGGCCTTTGCGTTCCGTGGCGGTGAGGGCTAGAAGCCCGCCCATCCCTGTTTCGCCCTTCTCCCGGAGCGCCCGCCGTGGCCCGCCTTTTTGACGCCTATCTGATCGCCGACTGGACCGCTGCCGAGACGCGCAAGCTGGGCGACCAGTCCCTGTGGGTCGGCGTGGCCAAACGCGATGTCCGTTTCCGCCTCTATACCGAGACCCACAATGTGGCGACGCGGGCCGAGGGCGAGGCCCTGATCGCCTCCCTGCTGGCTGATCACCGCAAGCGTGGCGACCGGGTGCTGGTCGGTTTCGACTTCAATTTCGGCTATCCCGCCGGCACAGCCGCGCGCCTGCAGCTCAAGGACACCAGCTGGCGCGGCATGTGGAGCTTCATCGCCGCGAACCTGGTCGACAAGGCGGACAACACCAACAACCGCTATCAGGTCGCGGCCAAGATGAACCGGCTGATGACCGATCAGGCCTGGCCCTTCTGGGGGGCGCCCGCCAAACAGACCCAGCGCTGGCTGACGGCGACCAAGCCGCCCGAGGGCGCCGGGGCCGACATCCCCGAGTTCCGCGCCACCGAACACGCGGCCCGTCAGGGGCGCCTGCAACCCAAGAGCGTCTGGCAGATGCATGGCGCGGGCGCGGTCGGCGGCCAGACCCTGGTCGGCATCGCGGCCGTCAACCGGCTGATGACGGCGCTGGGCTCCTCGGCTGCCCTGTGGCCGTTCGGCACGGGCTGGCGGGCGCTTGCGGCCGAAGACGTCGAGCCCCTGTCGGCCCTCGTGGTCGAGGTCTGGCCGTCCCTGTTCGACGCGAAGCCGAACGAGGGTGAGTTCAAGGACCAGGCCCAGGTGCGCGTCACCGCAGAAGCCTTCGCCAATATGGATGACCGCGGCGAACTCGCGGCGGCCTTCGCCCCGCCCAAGGGCGCCTCCGACGCGCTGATCCGTCAGGTCGAGACGGAAGAGGGCTGGATCCTCGGCGTCAACCGCCTGCCGCCCGCCTAGCGCTCAGGGTCGCCGACAAAGTCCTGGGCGAACTCAGGCGCGTCCTCCTGGTCCAGCAGGTCCAGCTCGTCGTCCCCGTCCGATGCGCGGCCCGGGTCGGGCACCTCAAAGCCGCTGGGCATGGACATGTCCAGCAGACCCGCGGCCTTCATCTCCTGCACGCCCGGCATGTCGTTCAGGCTGGCCAGACCGAAATGCTCAAGGAACCGGTCGGCGGTGCCATAGGTGACCGGCCGCCCCGGCGTGCGCCGACGTCCGCGCAGACGGACGAAGCCCATCTCCAGCAGCTGGTCGAGCGTCCCCTTGGACAGAGACACCCCGCGCACGCTCTCGATCTCCGCCCGGGTCACCGGCTGGTGGTAGGCGACGATGGCCAGGGTCTCGAGCGCGGCCTTCGACAGGCGGCGCGGTTCCTCGCGCTCCTCGGTCATCAGGAACGACAGGTCCGCCGCCGTGCGGAAGCTCCAGCGATCGGCCACGACCTGCAGGGTCACGCCCCGGTCCCGGTATCTCTCGACCAGCCGCGCCAGCGCCCGTCCGACATCGGCGTCCTCTGGCAGGCGCCGGGCTATGTCCGCCGCCGACAGCGGCCCGGCCGCCGCGAACAGCAGGGCCTCGACCCGGCGTTCGATCTCGGTGTCGTCGGGTCGGAAGGCCAGCCCCGTCTTCGTTTCGGTCGTCTCTTCACTCATGGCGTCAGTTCCAGCGGCTGGCCCTGCGCGCGCCGCCGCAGATAGACATCGGCAAAGGCCTCGGGCTGGGTCACGTCCAGCGCCCCTTCCTTGACCAGTTCCAGACTGGCCGACAGGGTCGAGGCGACATAGCTGGCCTGGCTGGGGCCCTCGCGCTCGTGTCCCTCTTCCGGCGTCTCCGCCCGGGGCGCGACCTCGCCCAGCGTCGTCCAGTCCTCCATCTCGGGCAGTCGCTCGCGCAGCCAGTCGCGGGCCGCCTCCAGCGGAAAGGCCTCAACCCTGAGGCCCGGGTTGTAGGCGCGGCGCTCGGCCCGCCTTCGCTGGTTCACATAGGCGCTCATCAGCTCATACAGGCTGGCGTCGATCTGGTCGGACGGCACGATCACGGTCGCCTCGGGATCGCCCCGGGTAAAGACGTCGCGCTTCAGGATCGGCTGGCGCATCAGGGCCTCTCCCGCCGTGCGCATGGCCTCCAGTTTCCGCAGCCGGAACGCCAGCGCCGCCGCCATCTCCTCGGCCGGAATTTCCGCATCCGGCGCGGCCCCGGTCCGCGGCAGCAACAGCCTCGACTTCAGATAGGCCAGCCAGGACGCCATCACCAGATAGTCCGCCGCCAGGGCGAAATTCCGTCGCCGCGCCTCGTGCACGAAGGCCAGATATTGTTCGGCCAGCCGCGTGATCGACAGGGTCAGCAGGTCGACCTTCTGGTTCCGCGCCAGCGCCAGCAGCACATGCAGGGGCCCCTCATAGCCGTCCAGATCGACGACGAAGGCCTCCTCCGGCTCGACCGCCTCGACTGCGGCAAAGTTCAGATTGGGCTGGAAAGGCCGGGTCACCCCTGCGCCTCCCCGACGTCCGGACCGGCCTTCGCCGCAAGATACGGCGCCATCTTCCGGTCGAAACGCGCCCGGGCCGCCACCGGATCGAACGGCTCCGGCGCCTGCACGATGCGCGCAAGAGCGGCTTCAGCGCGCCGGGCCGACTTGCCCTTCAGCTTGCCCACGCCGGCGGCCACCTGCCGCATTTCCTCCATGTCGCCGTTCCAGTGCAACACCAGATCACAGCCGGCCTTCAGGGAGGCCTCGGCCCGCTCGGTCAGGGTGCCGGACAGGGCATTCATCACCAGATCGTCCGAGAGCAGCAGGCCCTGGAAGCCGAGGTGCTTCCGGATCAGCTTGATGGCCTTCTTCGACTGTGTGGCCGGGTTCTTCGGATCGATGGCGGTAAAGACGACATGGGCGGTCATGGCGATCGGCATGTCCGACAACGCCTTGAACGGCGCGAAGTCCCACCCATCCAGCGTATCAAGGTCCGCGTGGACGGTTGGCAGTTCCTTGTGGCTGTCGGCAAAGGCGCGGCCATGACCCGGCATATGCTTGATCACAGGCAGGACGCCCCCCGCCATAAGCCCCTCGGCGGCGGCGCGGCCCAGCACGGCCGCGGTTGCGGGATCGGTGGCATAGGCCCGATCGCCGATGATGTCATGGGCCCCCGCCACCGGAACGTCCAGAACCGGCAGGCAGTCAATGGTGACCCCGACGGCCCTGAGATCGTGCGCCATCAGCCGCGCGCCCAGACGGACCATTTCACGCGCCGTCGAAAGGTCATTGCTGGCCTTCAGATAGGCGTCCCCCGGTGGATATTTCGGCCAGTGCGGCGGGCCCATGCGCTGGACCCGGCCTCCCTCCTGATCAATGAGGACAGGGGCGTCGGGATCACCGACGCTGTCGCGCAGGTCCGAGGTCAAGGCCAGTACCTGCTCCGGGCTGTCGACATTGCGCCGGAACAGGATGAAGCCCCACGGGCGGGTGTCGGCGAAGAAGGCCCTCTCCTCCGGCGTCAGGCGATGGCCGCTACAGCCATATATGACGGCGCTTCTCACCTCGGATCAGCGCACGATGCAGTCGCCGCCCGAGGCCTTGATGGCGTCGCACAGCCCCTGGGCCTGTTCGCGGCTCAGCCCCGAAACCGTCGTCCGGTACAGGGTCGAACCGCTGGACGAGGTAACCTCCTGAACCCGCTTGACCGCGCCCTCGGTGAACTGGCTGTAGCGCCCGACGATCCGACCATATTCGCTGTCGGCCAGTCCGGGGGTCGAAAACGCGCCGATCTGCACCGACGAACTGCCCCCGCCTGCGACCGCAGGACGGTCGGCGGGCTGAGGCCGCGCCGGAGCAGGTGTTGCCGCCTCGGCCGGGCGGGCATCGGGCCGGATCACCTCGGGCGGCGGCACATAGGTGGGCGCGGTGACGAGGGGCTCGGCCCCGTCATAGACGTCGATCCCCTCCGCCGGATCGACCGGCTGGGCGTCCTCCGCGGGCTCGACCTTGAGCTCGCCCACGGGCGTCCCGATCGCGGGCGGTGCGTCCTCGGAGCCGCGCGGCCCGGCTCGGTAATAGAGAACCACGACAATGATCAGCAGCAGCAGGACGGCCGCACTGATGATCAGGGTCACCGGCGGACCGCCGACACCCCCGCGACGCGCGTCATACCCGCCGCCGCCCCGGCGAAACGGCAGGTCCTCATCGGTCGGCGGCGTATAGGCACCGCGCTCGCGACCGGCGCCCGGGTCCTGGCGATAGGGGTCTTCGTGCGACATCAGGAGCCTCGATGGAAATCCGTCCGCGAATCGTGCGGCTGAGCGTCTATTCTAGCGCCCCCGGCAGGCGCATTCGAATCACAGATCCAGTGCCAGATCGAGTGTGAACAGCTTTCTGTGCTCCTCGATCGCATATCGGTCGGTCATGCCGGCGATATAGTCACAGACGGCCCGCGCCCGCCGGCCCGCATCCTTGCCGTCGGCCCGTGCCGCCCATTCCGGCGGAAGGATGTCCGGCTCGGCGAGAAACAGCTCAAACATCTCCGCCAGGATCCGCCGCGCCTGGCTCCGGGTGCGATTGACCCGATAGTGCCGGTACATGCGCGTGAACAGGAACCGGCGCAGCGCCCCCAGATCGGCCAGCATGTCGGGCGAAAAGGCGACCAGCATCCGCTTCGCCCCCCGCACATCCTCGACCGTCTCGATGCCATCGGCCTTCAGTCGCCGCGTCGTCTCGGCCAGCACATCCTCGATCATGGCCCCGATCATGCGCCGCACGGCCTCCAGCCGGATCATCCGGGCGTCCAGATCAGGCCAGTCGTCGTGCGTGCCCTTCAGGATCGGCCCGATCAGCGGCACCTCCATCAGGTCCTCAAGGGTGAACAGCCCCGCCTGCACCCCGTCGTCGACATCATGATTGTTGTAGGCGATGTCGTCGGCGATAGCCGCGACTTGGGCTTCCAGCGAGGCAAAGCTGTCCAGCCTCAGGTCCCAGTCCTTCGAGAACTCCGCCACCGGCTGCCACGCCGGCCGTTCCAGCATGCCGTCGACCGGGCCATTGTGCTTGATGATGGCTTCCAGCGTCTCCCAGCTCAGGTTCAGGCCCAGAAAGTCCGGATAGCGCTCTTCCAGCCGGGTCACGACGCGGAAGGTCTGGACGTTGTGATCAAAGCCACCCCACGGCTCCATACAGGCCTGAAGCTCATCCTCGCCGGCATGGCCGAACGGCGGATGCCCCAGATCGTGCGCCAGCGCCACGGCCTCGGCCAGATCGGTGTCGAGCCGCAGGGCATGGGCCAGCGAGCGGGCAATCTGGGCCACTTCCAGACTGTGGGTCAGCCGGGTCCGATAGTGGTCGCCCTCATGCGCCACAAAAACCTGCGTCTTTTCCTTCAGCCGGCGAAAGGCGGTCGAGTGGATGATCCGGTCACGGTCGCGGGCAAAGGCCGTACGCGTCCGGCTGGCTGGCTCGGGCACACGCCGTCCCAGCGTGTTTGCGGCATCCAGGGCATAGGGGGCGAGGCGACGATCGGTCAGCGGTCTTGATCCCGATGGGAAGTCAGGCATTGCAGTGGCCCGGGGCGGCCTCATATAGGGCGGTATGACCGAACGATCCACAGACTTCCGGGTCGAGGCCAGCGGCGATGCCGGCGCCCGCGCTGCAACCCATGGGCTGACGCTCTCTGCGGCCGCCGCCGCGCGGCTGGCACGCCTGTCCGAAACGCGCGGCACGTCGCTGATGCTGCGGGTCGCGGTCGATGGCGGGGGTTGCTCGGGCTTTCAGTACCGGTTCGATCTGGTCGGGTCCGCCGAGGACGACGACATCCGCATCCGCAACGATGACCAAACCGCCCTTGTCGATCCGGTCTCCCTGCCCTTCCTCGCCGGTTCGGTGATCGATTTCGTCGATGACCTCGCCGGAGCGCAGTTTGTGGTCCGCAACCCCAACGCCGCTTCCAGCTGCGGCTGCGGCGTCAGCTTCTCGATCTGACAGCCCGCGCCATCCCCGGATCAAGTCCGAGGAGGACGTCTCAACGACCTACACTTGCATTTAGGGGATTTCCTAATTAGGAAGATCCCATGAACACCCTGTTCAAGGCCCTGTCGCATCCCGTGCGGCGCCGGATCATTGAAATGCTCCGGCGGGGGCCGATGGCATCGGGCGACATCGCGGCCGCATTCGACATGACCTGGCCCACCGTGACCGGCCACCTCAATGCGCTGAAGGAGGCCGGTCTGGTCAGCCCGGAGCGCGAGGGCACCACCATCCGCTATCGCCTCGACATTTCCGCCGTAGAGGAGGCGCTTGCCTTCCTCCTGTCGATCACCGGGGCCCGTGCGCCCGCTGATGGAGACAAGGACCATGAGTGACACCCGCAATTCCGCCTCGGCCCTCGACCTGGCTACCCTTGGCATTTCCGCCATCCTGTTCGGCCTCGGCCTCTGGGTCTTCCTCGCCGGGCCGACGGGGCTGATGCCCGTCCATTTCAACATTCGGGGCGAGGCCGACGACTGGGCCGGACGCGAAACGGTGGGCGCCGTGATCTTCGGTCTCGGAGGACTGTTGCTGCTTCTCAGCGGGGGCATGGGCTGGTTCGCGCGCCGCGCGGACGACCCTGCCCGCAGGCGGTCCCTGCGCTTTGCCCAGCTGGTGGTCCTGCTGTCGATGACCGGAGTCTCCCTGTTCGTGGCCTCCCTCAGCCTCTCGGGCGCAACCTCGATCGGCACCGTCCTGCCCATGGCGGGGATCAGCGCCATCCTGATGCTGACCGGCGCCTTCCTCGGCCGCGTCGGCCCCAATCCCTTCGTCGGCGTCCGCACCCCCTGGGCGTTCAAGAGCAGGCTGGCGTGGGAGCGCTCCAACCGCCTCGCCGGTCGCCTGCTGTTCCTGATCGGTCTTTTCGGACTGGTCAGCGCCCCCTTCCTGCCCCCGCCGTTCGGCGTCATTGCCATGGTTGTCGCCGTGCTGGTCGCGGTCGTCCTTTCCGTGGTCGAGAGCTGGCGGGTCTGGCGCAACGACCCCGACCGCCAGCCCTTCTGATCCTGTTCCATCGAGACGGAGACACCCTATGCTGTCCGCCCTGATCGCCGCCGCCGCCCTGACCCTGACCCCCCAGGACCCCGGCACCGCCGTGACCCTCCAGACCGAGGTCGGCCCCCTGCACGGCACCTGGCTGGCGCCGGCGGATGCGCCCCGCGCCGTAGGCGTCATCATTGCGGGCTCCGGCCCCACCGACCGCGACGGCAACAGTGCCCAGGGCATCCGCGCCTCCACCTATCGCCTGCTGGCCGAAGACCTGGCCGATCAGGGCATCGCCACCGTCCGTTACGACAAGCGCGGTGTCGGCGAGAGCCTGTTCACCGGGATGGCCGAGCAGGATCTGCGCTTTTCCCAACTGGTCGATGACGCCATCGGCTGGGCCGAACAGGCCGCTGAACGGGCTGGCCTGCCTTGCGCCTGGCTGATCGGCCACAGCGAGGGGGCGCTGGTCGCCCTCGCCGCCACCGACCGCGACACCTCGGCCATCTGTGGTCTGGTGCTGATTTCCGGCGCCGGTCGCCCGGCCCGCATCGTTCTGGAGGAACAGCTGGGCCCGCAACTGCCCGAGCCGATGCGCACCCGGGCCTTCGCTGCGCTGGCCGAGCTGGAGGCCGGGCGCGAGGTCGAGCCCATCCCCGGGCTGGAGGCGCTCTTTCGCCCCTCGGTCCAACCCTATCTGATCTCGTGGCTGGCCCTCGACCCGCGCCAGTTGATCGCCGCGTATGACGGTCCCGTTCTGATCGCCCAGGGTCTGACCGACATCCAGACCACCGAAACCGACGCGCGCGCCATGGCCGAAGCCCGGCCCGATGCCACCCTCGTGCTATGGCCCGGCGTCAACCATGTCCTCAAATATGCCCCGAGCGAGCGTCGGGCCAACATCGCCACCTACGGCGATCCCGACGCGCCGCTGGCCGGTTCGGTCGTTCCCGCCATCGCCGGCTTTATCCTCGCCCCGCGCTAGCCCGCGGGCTGCAGCGTGTCGTCAAACCGCACCGGGCGGCCGTGTGCGCTGCCCTGCAGCTCACCGTCGCGCATCACCACCCGGCCGCGCACGATCGTCGCCATGGGCAGGCCCTGAACCTCCATGCCGTCGAACGGGGTCCAGCCCGAGCGCGTCGCCATGTCCTCATGCCTGAGTACCGCCTTCGCCTTCAGATCGACCAGCGTCAGGTCGGCGTCATAGCCCTCTGCCATCCGCCCCTTGCCGGCGATGTTGAAGATGCGCTGCGCACCCGCCGAGGTCAGGTCGATGAACCGCTCCAGCGTCATCCGCCCCTTGGCCACATGGTCCAGCATGACCGGCACCAGCGTCTGCACGCCCGGCATGCCCGACGGCGAGGCCGGATAGGGCCGGGCCTTCTCTTCCAGCGTGTGCGGGGCGTGGTCCGAGCCCAGCACGTCGACAACCCCCTGAGCGATGCCGCGCCACAGCCCCTCGATATGCGGCCGGTTGCGGATCGGCGGATTCATCTGGGCGAGCGCCTTGAGCCGGACATAGGCCTCGTCGCCGTCCAGCGTCAGGTGCTGGGGCGTCACCTCGACCGTCGCCACATCCTTCGCGCCGGCCAGGAATTCGATCTCCTCGGCAGTGGTCACATGCAGCACGTGGATGCGCGCCCCGCACTCGCGGGCCAGCCCCACCAGCCTGCGGGTGCTGCGGACCGCGCTTTCAACGTCGCGCACCTCCGGGTGGCTGGTCCAGTCACCGGGCCGCGCCAAAGCGCGCCGCTCGGCCAGCCTGTATTCGTCCTCCGAGTGGAAGGTGGCCCGGCGGTTCACCCGCTTCAGGATGTCACGAACCCCGTCGTCATCGGCGACCAGCAGCGTGCCGGTCGAGGCGCCCATGAACACCTTGACCCCGCAGCACCCCGGCAGCCGCTCCAGCTCATCCAGCCAGGCCGCATTCTCGTGTGTCCCGCCGACATAGAAGGCGTGATCCGTCCACATCCGGTCGCGCGCCCGGGCCAGCTTGTCGGCCAGGGCCCCGGCATCGGTGGTCGTGGGATCGGTGTTCGGCATTTCGAACACCGCCGTGACCCCGCCGAGGGCCGCCGCCCGGCTGCCGGTCTCGAGATCCTCCTTCCACTCCAGCCCCGGCTCGCGGAAGTGGACCTGGGTGTCGATCACCCCGGGCAGCACAGTCAGGCCGGTGGCGTCCACCACCTCCCCAGCCGAGGCCTGCGACAGGTCGCCGACAAAGGCGATCCGTCCGTCGCGCACGCCCACATCAGCGGGTCCTCGTCCGGCGTGATTGGCGACCTCTCCGCCCCGCACGATCAGGTCAAAACCCTTGCCCATGGCGAACCTCCTGCCGATCAGATCAGGCGCCGGGGATCAGGCGCCGCATACAGGCTTTCAACACTCTCTCGGCCGGCAGGTCCATCATATGCTGCAGGGCCTGGTTGAAATGCGGATCCATGGCGCGGAATTCGTCAAAGCGGCGCGGCCCGCGCAGGGTCTCGCCGCCCCACGGCCCGCGCACCGACTCGTCCGACGGCCCGAAGACGGCCGTGACCGGCACACCTGCCGCGACCGCCAGCTGGGTCCACAGGGAATCCCCGCCCAGATAGAAGTCCGCCCGCCGCAGGGCCGCGACGGTCGCCAGCGGTGACAGCTTGCCCTGCGCCTCGATCACCCGCTCGCGTCGCACGGCCAGCCGGATGGTATGGGCGGCGTCGCGGTCGCCCGCGCCTCCCACGATCAGCAACCGCCCGCCCGCCAACGGCCCCCCTTCGCCCAGCAGGGCCAGCGCCACCTTGGCATAGCGCTCGGCGGGCCACAGACGCCCGATCCAGTCCGCCCCCGGCCCGATGGCCAGCAGCGGCCCCGCAGCCGGCCCCAGCAGGGCTTCAGCCTCGGTGACGTCCTCCGGTGCCGGATGCAGGCGCGGCGCAGGCACCTCATCAAGTTGCAGAACACGGGCTGCCGCCTCCACGGCGTGCAGACCGTCCGGCATTTCTCCCCGCACAGCCCGCTTCCTGCGCCGTAGCCAGCCCGACAGCTTCGTGCCTCGCATATCGACGACCAGACCCCAGTGCGTGCCACGCACCTGGTTCCACAGGCCCGTCAGTTCGGCCAGCCCCTCGCCTTTCAGGATCAGTGTCCGGTCCAGCCTCGGTACGCCGGCGAACAGCGGCGCGCTGTCGGGGGACCCGACGATCGTAAACCGGGCCTGCGGCAGGGCCTCGACCAGATGGTCCAGCACGCCGGAGCCCATCACCGCCATCGCGGGGTCGGCTTCCGCGATGTAGAGGACGGGAAAGGCCGTGCGCATGATACGCACCGTATACGGATTCTCGCGGGCGGGCAGCCTCATCGCCCTCTCGCCAAGGCGCCCGGCTCCCCCTATCTGTGGACCATGTCTGCCCGCATCGCCTCCCAGGTCACGACTCTGGCTGATCGCGCTCTCGTCCGGGTCAGCGGCCCGGATGCAAGGACCTTCCTCAACGGCTTGCTCACGCAGGAGGTTCTGACCCTCGCGCCCGGCGAGCTGCGCTTTGGGGCCTTGCTGTCGCCGCCGGGGCGTCTGCTGTTCGACCTTTTCCTGCTCGGTCAGGACGGCGGAGTCGTCCTCGATGTCGCCGCCGACCGCAGGGACGCCCTGATCCAGCGGCTCTCGCTCTATCGTTTGCGCGCCGACGTCACCGTCGCCCCCGACGACGGCGCGGTGCAGGTCCTGTGGCCCGCCGGTCCCGATACACCCGGCGTCCCCGACCCGCGCCTCCCTGCCTTGGGGAACCGTCACTACGGCGCGTCGCTTCCGACCACCGACGCCCCCGAAGCCTGGCACGACCACCGCCTGTCCCTTGGCATTCCCGACCCCGCCCGTGACGGCGGACAGGACACCACCTATCCGATCGAGGCCAATCTCGATCTCCTGCACGGCATCGATTTTTCCAAGGGCTGTTTCATCGGGCAGGAGACGACCTCGCGGATGAAACGGCGAGGCGCCATCCGCAACCGCATGCTGCCGCTCGAAGTCGACGGTCCCCTGCCCCCGCCCGGCACCGAGGTCCTGAACGGCGAGCGCCGCGCGGGCCAGACCCTGTCGGGTCAGGGCAACCGCCTCATGGCCCTCCTTCGCCTCGACCGGCTGGACGGCGACCTGACGGTGGACAGCCGACCCGCCCGCGTCCTCTGGCCCGACTGGCTGCCCCGGGACTAGCCGGGCAGCCTCCGGACCGGGCCGTCCCAGTCCGGGGCAGCGATCCTCAAGGCGGTCGTCAGCCACCGTACCCGGGTCGCCGGATCCTGCGTCAGCCGCGCCACGCTGACCATCGGTGCCACCATCGACGGATGACCCTGCCCCCGGAACTGCAGGATCGACAGCAACGCCGCCTCATAGGCCCGGATCGCGGCATCCCCCTGTCCGTCGCGCTCATAGACCTCCGCCAGCCACAGCTGCGACGCAATCAGGGCGTCGGGGCTGGTCTGGCCCAGCTCGCCGACCACGCCCGGCGGCTGCACCACGGCCTTGCTGTCCTGGGCGCGCGCTTCATCCGCCAACGCGACGGCGAGGCCGAGGACGATCAGGACAAGCAGGAACGGTATGCGGGTCACCCGCGCTCCTTGCCAGACCCTCGCCGCCCCGACGTCTGACGGGACATGACTCTTGCCTTCGACGCCCCGCCCGGCGACCTTGCAGCCATGACCGACTCGCCCGTGCCCGACACGACCGGCCGCTGTGGCTGGTGCGGCACCGATCCCCTCTATGTCGCCTATCACGACGAGGAATGGGGCGTGCCCGAGCGCGACTCGCGGGCCCTCTGGGAAAAGCTGGTGCTGGACGGCTTCCAGGCGGGCCTGTCCTGGATCACCATCCTGAAGAAGCGCGAAGCCTTTCGGGCCGCCTTCGACAATTTCGACCCGGAAAAGGTCGCCCGCTACGGCGACGCCGACCGCCAGCGCCTGCTGAACGACGCCGGCATCGTCCGCTCGGCGGCCAAGATCGATGCGGCCATTTCCGGGGCCCGACGCTGGCTGGACCTTCAGGACCAGGGCCGCGACATGTCGGACTGGCTGTGGTCCTTCGTGGGGGGTCAGCCCATCCAGAACCATTGGCAGGCGATGGCCCAGGTCCCGGCCCAGACGCCACAATCGGTGGCCATGGCCAAGGCCCTGAAGGCCGAGGGCTTCAAATTCTGCGGCCCGGTGATCGTCTATGCCTTCATGCAGGCGACGGGCATGGTCAACGATCACGTGACGACCTGCCCCCGTCACGCGCCCCTGTCCGGCGGGCAAGGCTGATGCAGCTCCGCCCCGATCTGTCATTGGAACAGGAATGGGCCGCCCAGGGTCTGGTCTGTGGCGTGGACGAGGCCGGTCGAGGCCCCTGGGCCGGGCCGGTCAGCGCGGCGGCGGTCATCCTCGACCCCGCCCATCTGCCGGAAGGGCTGAACGACTCCAAGGCCCTGTCAGAGGCGGCCCGCGAGGCCGCCGAAGCCGATATCAAGGCCCGCGCCCTATGCTGGTCCGTGGCCTTTGCGACCGTGGAGGAGATCGACCGTCTGAACATCCTGCGCGCCACCGAACTGGCCATGCGCCGCGCGGTTCAGGGTCTGGCGCCCTGCGCGGCCCTCGCCCTGATCGACGGCAATCATGCCCTGGACGTCGGCTGCCGCTCGGTTGCGGTCATCAAGGGCGACGCGCGTTCGGCCTCCATCGCCGCCGCCTCCATCCTCGCCAAGACGGCACGGGACCGGTTGATGTATCAGTTGGAAGACGAGCACCCCGGCTACGGCTTTGCCCGGCACAAGGGTTATGGCGTGCCGCTGCATCGTCAGGCGCTGGACCGGCTGGGTCCGTGCAGCCAGCACCGGCGCTCCTTCGCGCCGATCCGGTTGATGATCGAAGAGACACTCAGCGCCTAAAGCGCCATGGCTCCGCCCAGCAGGGCTCCCAGCAGGGCCGCCAGCAGCGCCCCGCCGACCAGAATCATCCAGTGCGGGACCTCTTCGTCCCCGGCTCCGGGCGCCTCCACATTGGCCGCTGCGAACCGGTCCCGGCGCGGTTCGGGCGCCCGCCAGGCCACCGTCTGGAAGGCATCAATCGCCCGCTCCGACCGGACCAGACCCCGGCCCGCAAATCTGGCCTCGCTGCCCATATCATCCGCTTGCATATCTCTGATCGTCTGCATGACGACCAAACGGCATCAAAACCGGACGGTTCCGCCGGATCAAGCCGCTTGCGGGAGGGCCACGGGCTCGGGCGTCACGACGAACAGCAGTTCGACATTCCGCAGGCGGCCGACCGTGCCGACCTTTTCGCCCTTCGGATTATGGATGCCGATGCGCGCCCCGACATAGCGGGGGTGGGCGATCTCGATCACCTGCACATGGCCTCGCGCCGACAGCATCCCGGTCAGCGCCTCCCGGTCCAGATAGCCCTCATCATTGAACGAGACGACCAGATTGGGCGCCCTCAGCCCCTCGATCACCGCCGCCAGCGCCGGCCCGATGCCCGGCCGGCTGTTGAAGGCGCTTTTCCGTGTCTTCACATCGATCCGCTTGTTGGCCACGCCATAGGTCTCGGGCTTGTCCCACAGCACCAGACTCTCCCAGCAGTGGTAGTTGCCCAGATAGGAATGCTGGTTGTAGGGCGGGTCCAGATAGACCAGATCGGCCTCGATCTCGGGCGCGATCTCGACAGCATCGGCCTGCGTCGCCCGGCACGGCGCCCCCACCGACGGCAGCACATCCGGCATCCGCAGTTCCAGGGGTTTGAGCGCCCGCGGGGCCCACCGTTTCATATAGGCCATCTGAACCCCCGCCGTGGAATCGACCCGGTCGGCCGCCTCCATCAGGCTGACCAGCACGATGGCCTTCAGTTCCGGCTCCAGATCCAGCGCCTCGATCCGCTCGCGCACGGCATCGATCCGGGCGCCATTGTCCGGATGGAAATAGCGGGCGTCCTCGCAGAAGGCCCGGGTGAACCAGCCCGGCTCGGGCTTCAGCGCGCGCAGCTCGGCCAGCACCGCCTCCGCTCGGTCCAGCCACCGCTCGCGATCCGCCTGCACATAGGCGGTGGCCAGAGTATGGGCATAGGCGTTGTGGTCGTTCGACCAGACGCGGTAGCCCGCCCGCTTCAGCGCATGCCCGACCCGCGCCGACCCGGAAAACAGGTCGCAGACGGTCGTCCCCGGCCCCGCCAGCGCGCCGATCGCCGAGGTCACCTGCCCCAGCAACGCCCGCTTCGAGCCGATATATTTGATCATCCGGGGCCGTCAGATCTTCCGGGCGCGTTTCGCCTTCGACGGAGCATGCGCCAGCCGCAACAGATTCGCAGCCCCCGGCGCTCCGAACGGCGTCCCGGCCAGGATCAATATCCTCTGCCCCGGCTGGGCCAGACCATAGTCCATGGCCCCGCTGACCGCATCGTCGGTCACCTGTTCCAGCGACTCCGGCTGGCGGCCCAGCCGTGGCTCCAGTCCCCAGACCAGCGCCAGCCGCCGCGCCGTGTCCGGATTGGGGGTCAGGGCCAGCACGGTGTGCAGCGGCCGCTCGCGCGCCATCCGCCGGGCCGTTCCGCCCAGGGTCGTGAACACGACGATACAGGCCGTCGATTGCGCCTCGCCCGCCTTGCGCGCCGCGGCCACAAGGGCGTCGGCGTCAATGTCGTCCATGCCGGCGTGTTCGGCGTCCATCAGACTGGGCCAGACCGGGTCCCGCTCCACCCGCTCCATGATACGGTTCATGATGGTCACCGCCTCGACCGGATAGTCCCCCGAGGCCGTCTCGGCCGACAGCATCAGGGCATCGGCCCCCTCATAGACGGCATTGGCGACATCGCTGGCCTCCGCCCGGGTGGGCGCAGGCGACCCCGTCATCGACTCCAGCATCTGGGTCGCCACGATCACCGGCACGCCCCTGTGACGCGCCGCGCGGATAATGGCCTTTTGCGCGACCGGCACCTCCTCGGGGTCCAGCTCCACGCCCAGGTCGCCGCGCGCGACCATCACCCCGTCGGAATAGTCCAGAATGGCTTCCAGATCGCTCAGCGCCTGGGGCTTTTCGATCTTGGCCAGACAGGCCGCCTTGCCGTTCACCAGCCGCTTCAGCTCGGCCATGTCCTCGGCCTTCTGGACAAAGCTCAGCGCCACCCAGTCCACCCCGATCCTGAGCGCAAAGGCCAGGTCTTCGCGGTCCTTGGGCGTCAGGGCCGAGACGGGAATGACCGCTTCCGGCACGGCGACGCCCTTGCGGTCCGACAGTTTAGAGCCGCTCTCGACCGTCACATCGGCCCAGTCGTCCGACCGCTTGCCGACGCGCAGCCGCACCCGCCCGTCATCCAGCAGCAGCAGCATGCCCTCGCGCAGGGCCTTGAAGATTTCCGGATGCGGCATCTGCACCCGCGTCTCGTCCCCGGGCGCGGGGTCGAGGTCGAACCGCATCCTGTGGCCCGGCTTGATGTCGATCTCGACATCCCGGAACCGGCCCAGTCGCAGCTTGGGCCCTTGCAAATCAGCCAGCACACCCAGCGGCCGCTTCAGCGCCATCTCGGCCCCGCGCACCGCCTTCAGCGCCGCCGCATGGTCGTCGTGCGAGCCATGGCTGAAGTTCAGGCGGAACACATCCACCCCGGCCTGGGCCAGGGCCTTGACCGTGCCGGGCGACCGGCTGGCCGGTCCCAGGGTCGCAACGATCCGGGCGTGTCGGGCTCTCTTCATCGAATATCCATGCCAACGGAGGGGTTTCCCCCTTGTGCCCACGAAAGCGCCTCGGGTTAAGGGCGCCCTCCGCCCCGAAACACGAAGTGAGAACCGCTGCCGGGACTGGTGCGAGCGGCGGGGGTCGAACCCGCATGACCGAAGTCGAGCGATTTTAAGTCGCTTGCGTCTACCAGTTTCGCCACGCTCGCCAGAGGCCTATTGCGCCGCCCGTAAGACCCGGAAGTCGATGTCGGAATTGGCCAGCAGCCACAGGAAGGCGGCCCACGCGGCGACATTCTGGTCCAGCGCCTCCGGGTCGATCCGGTCCAGCACATCGTCGGCCGTATGGTGCCAGTTGAAATAGTCCATGCCGTTCTGGTTCAGGCGGAAGGCGGGCACCCCGGCCTGCACCAGCGGCGTGGTGTCGGGCCCGCCCCCGGTGGCCGGCGCCGGATCGAACAGAATGCCCAGCGGCGTCAGCACCCGCATGGCCGCCCGACGCAGCTCGCTGTCCCCGGCCCCGGCCGGCAGGGCCAGACTGTAGATCCGGCCCGCGCCAAAGTCGCTTTCGCTGGCGGCAATATGCATCTCCAGCTCGTCGGCCCGGCGGTCGGCATAGAAGCGCGCGCCCGCCAGACCCTGCGAGGGCGGCGGCTGGCTGACCTCCTCCGATCCCCACCAGACCACGCGGATCGTGCGACGCGGCTGGACCGGCAGGTCCTCGATCAGCTTCAGCGCCGCCGTGGTGATGGCGATGCCCGCCCCGTCGTCGATAGCCCCGGTGCCCAGGTCCCAGCTGTCCAGATGGCCGCCGATGACGATCACCTGATCCGGGAATTCCGAGCCGACCACCTCGGCCACGACATTCTGCGAATGGCTGTCGGCGACAAAGCCCGCACCCGAGACCAGCCGCATCCGGATCGGCTCATCGGTCAGGCGTTGTGCGCGCCGCAGCTGGTCGGCGTCCGGCGGACTGATGGCAAAGGCCGGGATCTGGCCCTCGCCCACCCGGGTCGCGCCGGTATGGGCAAAGCGGTGGTCGTGGGTGCCCAGCGAGCGCAGCACATAGCCGACCGCCCCGCGCTTCGCCGCCTCGAACGGCCCCTGCCCGCGGATGGGCGAACTGGTGCCATAGCCGCGCCCGTCCTGGGCCGGCACCGTATCCTGCAGCACCACCACAATTTTTCCGCTCAGCGAGCCCTCGGGCTGGTCCAGCAGCTCCTGATAGGTCTCGAAGATCACCGCCTCGGCCTCGATGCCGTCGGGCGGGGTCGAGATCGTTCCGCCCAGCGCGGTCGCCACCAGCGCCTGGGGAAACGGCGACAGGATTTCGACCCGTGTCTCCCCGCGTTCCCACAGCTTCAGCGGAAAGGATTCGATCTCGACATTGGCAAAGCCCATGCCGGTCATAAGCTCGACGCCCCACTGCGCCGACGCCTGCTCCGAAGCCGAGCCGGCCGGACGCGGTCCGAAGCGGGTGGTCAGTTCCTCGACGATCTCCCACGCCCCGCTGCCCTCAAGGGCGCGATCCCGCAGTTGCTCGGCGATGCGGACGTCCTCGGCGCTCTGGGCCATGGCCGCCGGCCCGCCCGCCAGAATCAGAAGGCCCAGGGCCCCCGCCAGTGCTGATGCTGCAAGCCCCATGGCCCTCTCCCACAATCACAGACCCGCAGTCCTAACGGCTGCGGACGAGGGCGCAAAGCCTGTTCCCGCGGGCGGCCTCAGACGTCCTGGAAATAGGGCTCGACCGTCCCCTGCAGCTTGACCGTCAGGGCCTTGCCGCGACGGTCCACGCGGTTGCCGACCGCCAGCCGCACCCACCCTTCCGAGACGCAATATTCCTCGACATTGGTCTTTTCCTCGCCCTTGAAGCGCACGCCCACGCCCCGGGCCAGCACGGCCTCATCGTGAAATTGGCTTTCGGGATCGACGCACAGGCGATCGGGCGGGGTATCGGACATGCCGGGTCCTCGGGCGAGCAGAACGGAGAGCGCCGTCATAGGGCCTCTGCCGATCAAGGCAAGGGGCGCGGCCTACTGCACCGTCTGGCGGGCCGGACTGCGGGCCGGGGTCTCGGCCGGAGACGATGCCCGCTCGGCCGGAGCAGCCTCGGCGGCCGGCGGCGGCGTCTGGCGGGCGGGCGGAGGGGTCTGGCGCGGCGTCTGGCGCGGCGGTGTCTGGCGCGCGGGCTGCGGACGGGTGGCCGCAGGAGGTGTTGCCGCGGGGGCCGGCGTGGTCGCAGCCGGGGGCGCTGTCGCGGGCGCGGGGGTCCCCTGACCTGCGGCGGCTGCCCGGGCCTCCAGATCCGGCCGTGTGTTACGGTTGGCCAGCTTTTCGGTCAGTTCGCGCGCCTCGGCCGGCGGCATCTGCGCCAGGATTGCGGCGAGCGCCCGGGGCCGCATGGCCGCCGCGACCGGCAGCCGCACCTCGTCGTCCAGGGCGGCGAACACGGCGGCCGCATCGCGCGGGCGCATGGCCGAATAGACCTGCACCAGACGATCGACCTCGGCCTGCTCCTTCTCGTCCAGCTGGCCGAGCATGCCCTCGACCTCGCCCTTCACGGCATTCAGCTCGGCAATACGGGCATCCAGCTTCTGCTCCGCAGCGATCAGGAGCGGCAGCATGGTCGCCAGCTCCTCCTCACGGGCGTCCAGTTCGACCCGGCGCCCCGACAGCGACTGGATGACCCGCAGTTCAGCCGGCGAGATCCCGGCCTGGTCCGCCAGCTGCTCATCGGTCAGGGTGCAGACTCCCGTGACCGGCGGGGTTGGGGTCGCGCCCCCCTCGGCCGGCGCGGCCTCCTCGGCCCAGGCGACGGCTCCGTCGAACAGGCCCGGCACCGTCCCGGCGGCCCGCACGGCGATCACACCGCCGATGGCGATGGCCACGAGAGGAAGCAGACGGGGCAGTTTGGACATGACGGGCTTTCAGACAGGACTGGGCGAGAGAGGGGTCAGGCAGCGAACAGGTCTTCATCCAGACTGCGCCGCGCGCGGTTCAGGCTTTGTTGAGCGGCATGGTTAGCGGCCAGGGCCTGCAATACAGGGGCGAAGCGGTCCGCAGCTCCGGCCTTCACGCCCGGCTGGACGGCCAGGCTCTCCAGCTTGCCGTAAAGGTCACCGGCGGGATCTGCGGCCAGGGACGGACGCGGCTTCGGTTCAGCGGCAGGGGGCGTCTCTCCCCCGGCCCGGCCGCCGCGTTCCTCGCGCGCGATCAGGTCTTCCAGCTCCTGCTTCAGGGCCCGCGCCTTGACGATCCGGTCGTGCAGCAGATCCGTCTCCTGGCCGGCGTCGCGCAGGGACTTGAGGGCCGACTCTGCCCGACCGGCGGCCGTATTCAGTTCAGAGATCGCGCCCGCAAAGGCGGCCTGTCCCTCACGCACGGCCTTCAGGCGCCGGTCCAGCCGCACGCCATAGGCGATGGCGCAGACCAGCAGCAGCATCAGGATGGCATCAAGAACCGTTCCGATCATGATGGACCCCTCTGTCTGGCCAAACGGTCGGCAACATCGACCCGGACCGGTGCCTCGACCCTGATGGCGATATTCTGGCCCTTGCGACCCATCCGCCCGGTCGTCAGCGGGATCGACCCGCTCCGGATCGAGATTTCGGAATTGGGCGTGGCGTTCAGCATCAGGGTGTCGCCCACCTTCAGATTCAGCACCCTGGACAGGGGGATCTGCTGCTCGTCGAGCACCGCGCGGACCTCGGTGCCCGTGGTCCAGAGTTCCGTCGCCAGGTGGCCTTCCCAGATGTTGTCGCGACCGAATTTCTCGCCCATGAACTGCTGCAGCAGCATCTTCCGGATCGGCTCCAGCGTGCCGTAGGGCAGCAGCAGCTCGATGCGCCCGCCCCGGTCTTCCATATCGATGCGCAGCTTCACCAGAATGGCCGCATTGGCCGGGCGGGCGATGGCGGCAAAGCGCGGATTGGTCTCCAGTCGATCCAGGTTGAAATGCACGGGCGTCAGCGGCTCGAACGCGGCTTTCGCGTCATTCAGCACCACCTCGACCATGCGCTGCACCAGCACCCGCTCGATCGTCGTATAGGGCCGCCCCTCGATCCTGAGCGCCGCCGTCCCGCGCCGCCCGCCCAGCAGCACATCCACGATCGAATAGATCAGGTTGGAATCGACCGTCAGCAGGCCATAGTTGTCCAGCTCCTCGGCCCGGAACACCGCCAGGATGGCCGGAAGGGGAATGGAGTTCAGGTAGTCGCCGAACCGGATCGACGAGATATTGTCGAGGCTGACTTCCACATTGTCGCTGGTGAAGTTGCGCAGCGACGTCGTCATCAACCGCACCAGGCGATCGAAAACGATCTCGAGCATCGGCAGGCGCTCATAGCTGACCAGCGCCGAATTGATGATCGCGCGTATGCCCGAGCGCTCATCGTCATCGCCGCTCATGTCGAAGCCGAGCAGGCTGTCGATCTCTTCCTGGTTCAGCACCCGCTCGGGCATCAGCGCCGACCGGCTCTCGCCGTCGTCGACGGTGCCGAACGGGTCGTCCTCGGTATCGGCGAGCGCGGCCTCGGCCATCCTAGTTCACCAGCATTTCTTCAATCAGCACGGCTTCTGCCTTGCCCGGCGCGAGGATCAGATTGACCCGCCGCAGAATCTCGGCCCGCAGCTGGAAATTGCCCGCCGAGCCGGCCAGGTCCTCGGTGCGCAGTTCCCGCAGAAAGCCCTGGAACATGTCCTGAAGACGCGGCATCTCGGCCATCAGCTGGTCGGCAAGATGCGCGTCCTTCAGCTCCAGCGTCAGGCGCAGCTTCAGATAGGCTGGCCGGCCGTCGGCAGTCTGAATGTTCACCACCATGTCGGGCAGGGTGTAAAAGGTCACGCCATCCGGGCCTTCGGTGATCTTGCCCAGAGCCGGATCGGCCTCGCCGCCGCCCTTGCCGCCGTGCCCACCGCCCTTGTCATCCTTCTTCTTGGCGCCGTGACCATCGTCCTTCGGCGCCTCATGTCCGTCGCCCCCCTCGGCCGCTGCCGGCTTGGGCGACAACATGAAGAAGGCGCCCGCGCCCCCGCCGCCCAGCACCAGCAGGACAACGGGGATGATGATGAACAGCAGCGGCAGCTTCTTCTTGGCGGGCGCCGCCTCGCCCTCGCCGTCGCCCCCTTCTCCGGCGCCTTCAGCCACGGCGACGTCGGTGCCCTCGGCCTTTTTCTTCTTGCCAAATTTCAGCATGCGCTATGGCCCCACTCTGACAGGACCAGAGAACCGGGTTTTGGTTAACGGGGCGTTTAGAACCGGCATTTCCTGCCGGGTGTCCGATCAGGCAAAAATCACAAGTTATTGTTCTTGTTCAATTAACCCTGTTGGCACACCGCTTGCGACAGACGGGGCGAAGGAGTTTCGCCTTGGAAAACGTCGCCTACATCGGTCTGTCACGCCAGATGACCCTGCGCCGCGAGCTCGATATCGTGGCCAACAACATCGCCAATGCGAACACCACCGGCTTCAAGGTCGAGCAGCTCATGGTCGGCACCGAGGTCGGCGAGGGCGCACGCAATGACGCGGTTCGCCCGGGGGTCAGCTTCGTCCTCGATCGCGGCGTGGGCCGCGACTACGGCCAGGGCGCCCTCTCCCAGACCGGCCGCACCCTGGACTTCGCCATTGAGGGCGAGGGGGCCTTCTTCACCGTCCAGGACGGCGACGCCGAGGCCTATACGCGCGATGGCGCCTTCACCATCAGCCCGGAGGGCCTGCTGGTCACGGCCGCCGGCCTGCAGGTTCTGGGTGACGGCGGCGAGATCCGGCTCGATCCGGCGCGCGGCGCGCCCCAGGTTGCCGGCGACGGCACCATCAGCCAGGACGGCCAGCTGGTCGGACGCCTGACGGTCGTGCGCTTCGACACCCTGTCGGTCCTCGAAAAGACCGGCAACGGCCTTTACCGCAACACCTCCAACGCCCAGCCGATGGAAGCCCCCGACGCCCGCATTCATCAGGGCATGCTGGAGGGATCGAACGTCAATCCGATCCTCGAAATCACCAATCTGATCGAGATCAGCCGCAGCTATGAGCGCATCTCGAGGATGATCGAACAAAGCAACGAACTGAGCCGCAAGTCCGTCGAGCGGCTGGGGCGCGTGAGCTGATGGCCACCCGTCCCCTTCCCCCTTCCCCCTCAAGGAGAGCCATCCCATGAGAGCGCTTCGCACCGCCGCCTCCGGCATGTCGGCCCAGCAGCTGAACGTGGAGGTCATCTCCAACAACATCGCCAACATGAACACGGTCGGCTTCAAGCGTCAGCGGGCCGAGTTCCAGGACCTGCTGTACCAGAATGTCGAGCGCATGGGCGGCAGCTCCTCGGCCCAGGGGACCGTGGTTCCGACCGGCATCCAGATCGGCGCCGGGGTCAAGGCCGGCAGTGTCTATCGCATCACCGAACAGGGCACGCCCACCCAGACGGGAAACCGCCTCGACCTGGCGATCGACGGCAAGGGCTATTTCCAGATCACCCTGCCCTCGGGCGAAACCGCCTACACCCGCGCCGGCAATTTCTCCGTCAATGGCGAGGGCCAGGTCGTCACCGACGACGGCTATGCGCTGGAGCCCGCCATCAGCATTCCCCAGGACGCCATCGACGTCTTCATCTCCAAGGCGGGTGAGGTCCAGGTGATCCAGGCCGGCCAGACCGAACCGACCGTCGTCGGCCAGATCGAGATCGCTACCTTCTTCAACGAGGCGGGCCTAGAGGCCATCGGCGACAACCTGCTTCTGGAAACCGCCGCCTCGGGGCCGGCTACCCCCGGCGCTCCGGGTGAACCTGGCTTCGGCCAGCTGCTGCAGGGCTACACCGAGGCCTCGAACGTCGATGCCGTGTCCGAGATCAGCGCCCTGATCATCGCCCAACGCGCCTATGAGATGAACTCCAAGGTCATTTCCACCGCCGACCAGATGATGTCGGTCTCGTCGCAGGTGAAGGGCTGATGGCCCGCCTCGCCTCCCGGCTGATCCGTCGCCTCGTCCCCGGCCTGTGTCTGGCCTTTGCGGCCTCGGCGGCCCTGGCCACGGCGCCGGTCACCCTGCGCGAGAATCCCGTCGACGACGACGGACTGGTCACCCTCGGCGAACTGTTCGAGGGCGCCGGGGCCGCTTCGGACATTGTCATCGCCCGCCGTGCCGGTCCGACGGTCGTGCTCGACGCGGGCATGGTCCAGTCCCGTGCCAGCCAGGCCGGACTGGTCTGGTCCAACCCGCGCGGGCTCCGCCGCGTCGTGGTCCGGCAGGGCAGCACCACCCCCTCTGCCCCGTCATCCGCCTCCGCAGCGGCCCGCCCCGGAGAGACGGTCGAGGTCCTGACCTTCACCCGCAGCCTCGCCGCCGGCGATATCGTTCGGCCGGAGGATGTGGCCTGGACCGAGGTGCAGGCCCATCGCGCGCCCGTCGGGGGCCCGGCCGACGCCGGGGAGGTCATCGGCCTGTCCGCGCGCCGCGCCCTGCGCTCCGGCACGCCCGTGCTCGCCCGCGACCTTGCCCAGCCCCAGGTCATTGCCCGCAATGATCTGGTCCAGGTGACCTATGTCGATCAGGGCCTGACCCTGACCATTACCGGCCGGGCCACCCGCGATGCCGCCGTCGGCGAGCCGGTGCCCGTCCTGAACCTGCAGTCCGGCCGGACCATAGAGGCCGTGGCCACCGCCCCCGGCCAGGCCCTGGTCGGACCTGCCGCCCGAACCTTCCGCACCGCGGCCCGCTGAGAGGATCTCCATGCGTATCGTCCTGACCCTCACTGCCCTTTCTGCCCTGTCGCTGGGGGCCTGCTCGACGGCCGTCGAGGCTGTCCGCGGCCCGGAGCTGGCCCCGATCGGCTATCCGGCGACCCTGGTGCCCGTCCAGCAGCAGTATATGGCCGCCCCCGAGGCCCGGCCGGCCAGCGCCAACAGCCTGTGGCGCAGCGGCTCGCGCACCTTCTTCGGCGATCAGCGCGCCCGCCGCGTCGGCGACATCGTCACCGTCCGCATCAACATCGACGACCGGGCCCAGACCCAGAACTCCACCGAGCGCAGCCGCACCAATGACGCCTCGGGCGGCGTCACCAACTTCTTTGGTCTCGAGAACAGCCTCGGCCAGGCCTTCCCCGGCGGGTTCGATCCGGCCAATATGGTGGGCGTCCAGGGTCAGGCGAATGCCTCCGGCTCGGGCAGCGTCAACCGCTCCGAGCGGGTCAATCTGACCATCGCCGCGGTCGTCACCGACGTCCTGCCCAACGGCAATCTGATCATCCAGGGCCGTCAGGAGGTCCGCACCAACCGCGAGGTGCGCGAGCTCACCGTCGCCGGCATCGTCCGCCCCGAGGACATTTCCTCGGCCAACAGCATCGACCACACCCAGATCGCCGAGGCCCGCATCTCCTACGGCGGCCGGGGCGACATCAGCCGCATGCAGGCCACACCGGCGGCCCAGTCGCTGGTCGAACGCTTCAGCCCCTTCTGATCCGGGCGTTCCCCGGGCTCCCGCCCCCGGCAGTTTCTGCCGGGCGCGGAAGCTTGGCCGTGAACCGTTAACGGGCGCCCGCGTTTCTTCCGGCAACAGAGGTGTTGCCATGTTGAAGATCCTGATCCCCGCCGTCGCCTCCCTGGGCCTGATCGCCCACGCGGCCCAGAGCTACACTGCCGAGGACGGCGCGACGGCCCTCCCGGTGGCCGCGCCGGTCGGTCTGGCACCGGTCGCGCCGGCCATGGACTGGCATTTCCACGCCGAGGGCGACACCGCCAAACTGGCCTGGGGGGTCGCCAATTCCGACCAGCTGGTGCTGATGCTGAGCTGCAAGGTCGGCGAGGACTCGGTCGTCGCGCTCGGATCGGTCCGCGCCCTGGCCGACAGCGCCACCAGCGAGGCCTCCTTCATCGACCCCATGAGCGGCGAGACCCTGCACGAGGCCCGCATCGACCGCAACGACACCGCCCTGTCGGATCTCGCCGCCACAGGTCGCATCAGCGCCTTCAGCGCACGCGGCAAGGTGGCTGTCGGGAGTGAGACCGGCGACCGCGCGGCCATCGGCCGCTTCCTCGCCTCTTGCGGATCGGCCCCGGCCTGATCATCTCTTCTCCGAAGCCGGAGGGGGCCCCATGATCCTGACGTTTGTCGCGACGCTCGGACTATATGCCGGCCTGCCCCAGGCCGATGGCTGGGTGTGGTCCCTTTATGAAGATGACCGGCAGACCGTCCTTGCCCGCGAGATCCCGGATACGGACCGGCTGACCACCACCCTCGCCTGCGCCCCGGGATCGGGCCGGGTGGTCGTCAGCTTCTACGACCTGCCCCCGCGCTCCGGCTTTGCCAGCTTCAGCTCCGGCGACGCCAGCGGCACGGTCCAGATGGCGGCGGGAGACGGCACGGATCCCTTTGCCCTGACGCTCCGCACCGACCACCCGGCCGTGGCCAATTTCATGGCCTCCGGCACGCTCGATGTCGTGGCCGGAGACCAGACCCGCCGGGTCACATTCTCGCGCGCCCATCTTGCGAAGCTGCGCCGTTTCACGGAAATCTGTGCGGGTTGAGCCCGACGGCTCGGGGGTCCCCATGCGCGCCACCACACTGCCGCTCCTCGTCGCCCTCATGACGGTCGGGGCCTGCGCCTCCGTCGACGCCCCGCCCACGGCCTTCAGCCCCGCGACCACGCCGGACGCCGCCCCGCGGCCGATCGCAGACCACGACTGGGCCTTTTTCGCCGAGGACGATCAGGCCGCCCTCGCCTATGGCCGGGACGAGAGCGACGACGTCTGGCTGTCGCTGGCCTGCGACCGGGGCAGCGGCCGCCTCGACCTGTTCCGCCCTGCCGATGCCGACGGCCAGCCGACCATTTCCCTCGAGGCGGGCGGCGAGACCGAACGCTTCTCCGGCCGGATCGAGCCCTCCGAACTGTTCGAATATGGCGAGGTCTTTGCCGAGGCCGACACCGGCGCCCCGGTCTTCCAGCGGTTCCGGCGCCTCGGCTGGCTGGGTCTGCACGACGCCGAGGGCCGGGCCCTGATGGTGGCCCACCCCGCTTCCGCCGACGGCATAGAGCGCTTCTTCGCCTTCTGCGGCTGAGCCTCCGCTTGACGGGACGCGCCCCCTCGTCTCGACTGTCCGCGTGATTTCAGGGGGAATGACCAATGAACAGACCGGCTCTGGCCACGGCGCTCGCAGCGCTCATGATTGGCGTCTCCGCCTGCGCCACGCCGGCGGCGGGCCCTGCATCGCCCCCCACGGCCACAGCATCCCCCGCCAGCCAGACCCTCGCCGCCGTCATCGCGGACTATGAGGCCTTCCTCAAACGCCACGACCCCTTCGGTGCCTCCGAGGAGGGCGACGAAGCCGCGAAATCCCGCCTGCCTGACCTGTCTCGCGAAGGCGAACTGGCCCGCCGCCCCGAACTGGTGGCCCTGTCCGACCGGCTGGCCGCCATCGACGTCGCGGCGCTCAGCCCGGCCGAGGCCCAGAACCACGCCTTCGCCACCTGGCTGATCACCCGTGCCATCGAGGGCATCGACCTCGATGTCTCGCGCATGGCCTTCAACGCCGAAGGGGGCTTCAGCCAGCGCGCCGCCTATATCGCCGGATCCGCCCGCCTGACCGACCGCGACGCCGTCGAGGCCTGGCTGACCCGGCTGGAGAATATGGGCCCCCTGTTCGACGCTACCCTCGCCAATGCCCGGCGCGGTCTCGACACCGGCCTGCTCCAGTCCCGCTCGGTGGTCGAAAACGCCTTGCTGCTGGCCGAGGCCGACGCGGCCCTGACCCCCGCTACCGACCCCCTTCTGCGCCCCACCGCCAACCTTCCGGCCTCCCTGCCCGAGGGCGAGCGCCGCGCGTACCAGGCCCGGGCCGAGGCCATCGTCCGCGACCACATCCAGCCGCGTCGCCTTGCCTGGCGGGACTTCCTCAGGGACGACTATCTGCCGGTCGCGCCGGAAACGCCCGGCCTCGTCCACCGCCCGGGCGGCCGCGACATCTATGCCTGGCTGGTCCGCGGCTATACCACCACCGACCTCACCCCGGATCAGGTCCACCAGATCGGCCTCGATGAGGTCGCCCGCATCCGTGCCCGTATGGAGATCGAGATGCGCGCCGCCGGCTGGACCGGCGACTTTCCCGGCTTCCTGACCTTCCTGCGGACCGACCCGCAGTTCTACGCCACCACCCGCGAGGAGCTGCTGGAAAAGGCCTCGGAAATGTCCAAGCGGGCCGACGACGGCCTGCCCGCCCTGTTCGGCACCCTGCCCCGCCTGCCCTACGGCGTCCGGCCGGTTCCGGCCGAGATCGAGGCCAACTACACCACCGGCCGCTACTTCTCCGGCTCGATGCGGAACGGCATCGCGGGCGGCTATATGGTCAACACCTCGAAGCTGGATCAGCGGCCGCTCTACGAGCTGCCGGCCCTGACCCTGCACGAAGCTGTGCCCGGTCACCATCTACAGATCGCCCTGCAACAGGAAGCCGCCGACCAGCCCTATTTCCGGCGCGACGCCAATGTCACCGCCTTCACCGAGGGCTGGGGCCTCTACGCCGAATTCCTCGGCGAGGAGATGGGCTTTTACCGCACCCCCTACGAGCGCTTCGGCCGCCTCAGCTATGAGATGTGGCGTGCCTGCCGCCTCGTGGCCGATACCGGCCTGCACTGGATGGGCTGGTCGGTCGATCAGGCCCGCGCCTGTTTCGCCGAAAACTCGGCCCTGGCCCCCCACAACATCGAGACCGAACTGCAGCGCTATGTCGGCTGGCCCGGCCAGGCCACGGCCTACAAGATCGGCGAAATCCGCCTGCGCCAGATCCGCACCCGCGCCGAGGCGGCCCTGGGCGAAGACTTCGACGTCCGCGCCTTCCACGACGCCCTCCTTGTCCCCGGCCCCCTCCCCCTCGCCCTCCTCGACGCCCACATGGACCGCTGGATCGAGACGCAGCGGGCGAAGGACTGAGGACCATCCCCGGTCGCCCGACCCCGCTTTTCACTCTCAAGGAAGCCCGAAATGCTCAGTATCCTCGCCGTCATCGCGGCTGCGTCCAGCCTTGGCGGCAGCCTCCAGGAGCCGGGCCACTGGCGCCAGGTTGATGACACCTCTGGCTACTATGTCGCCCTGGACATGGCGAGTATCGGCGGCCCCCCGACCGCGCGCACAGCCCGCAGCGTCGGCGTCTCCGCCGACCCCGACGGGTTCCCCGGCTACATGATCCTCGACGTTGTGTTCGACTGCGAGGCCCGCACGATCAGCGCCGACCGGGCCGCCTTCTTCAGTCCGGACGGCGACCTGATCGAGACAGTCGAAGGACCGACAGAGACCTCGCCGGTCAGCGAGGAGGAGGGCACACTCGTGGCCGCCAACGTCGCCTGCGACGGGGCGATACCGGACGGCCGGAGTTTCGACTCGGCCCAGGCCTATGCGCGGTCGATCCGGGCACTCGCCGGCTCCTGAACCGGCGGTTCCGACCATCGGCCCGGGCAAGCTTTCCTTCTCCCCTTGGGGGAGAAGGTGGGCCGCGAGAGCGGCTCGGATGAGGGGGCCGCTGGACATTCGCTGACCGGGTCGGCTTGGGGCAGGCCTCCCCTACCCCAGCCCCAGCTCGGCCCTCGCCTTCTTCGTCAGCTTCGCCGCGATCACGGCGTGGGCGGTCTTCAGATGATCGGCCAGATCCGCCTCATCCCAGCGGGTCGGATCCACCACCTGCACCCATTTCGCCCGGGCCATATAGGGGGCGGGTGCCGCGTGGCCGGCCTCGGTCAGCACCTCAAAGGCAATATCGCTGACCTTGAAGCTCAACGCGCCCTCGGCCCCGACGATGGCGAACATCTTGCCGCCGACCTTGTAGACGTCGTGATCCTCGCCGAACGAATGGGCCAGCGTCGTCGCCGGCAGCGCCAGACACACCCGGCCGATCCCCGCCCGGTCCATCGATCAGGCCTCGACCCCAACGCCGATCGGGCAGACCACGCCCGTCCCGCCGATCCCGCAATAGCCGGCCGGGTTCTTGGCCAGATATCCCTGGTGATAGTCCTCGGCGTAATAGAAGGGGCCCAGCGCCGCGATCTCGGTGGTGATCTCACCCTCCCCCGCAGCTTTCAGGGCCGTCTGATAGGCCTCGCGCGACCGCTCGGCTTCGGCCTTCTGGGCCTCGTTCTCGTAGTAGATGGCCGAACGATAGGTGGTGCCGATGTCATTGCCCTGGCGCATGCCCTGGGTCGGGTCGTGGTTCTCCCAGAAGGCCTTCAGCAGGTCCGCATAGGAAGTGACCGCCGGGTCGAACACCACCTTGACCACCTCGGCATGGCCGGTGCGCCCGGTGCAGGTCTCCTCATAGGTCGGGTTCGGGGTCAGCCCGCCGGAATAGCCCACCGCCGTCACCCACACCCCCGGCAGCTGCCAGAAAACGCGCTCCACGCCCCAGAAACAGCCCATGCCGAACACCGCCGTCTCGAACCCGTCCGGATAGGGCCCCTTCAGCGGATTGCCGCTGACAAAATGCAGCTCATCGGTGGGCAGGGGCTCGGCGCGCCCCGGCAGGGCGGTCTCGGCCGTAGGCATCTGGGTCTTTTGCGTCAGCATGGCGGGTCTCGATCAAAACAAGGGAGGCAAGGCATATGGGGTGCCACCCCCCGCTTGCCGAGAGGGCCAGTCTGTTCTATCAGCCTCGCCTCTCGCGGGTCGACTGCCCGCGCGTTTCCGCGATGTGGAAATGGACAGGTGGCGGAGTGGTCGATCGCGCACGCTTGGAAAGCGTGTGTACGTGAAAGCGTACCGAGGGTTCGAATCCCTCTCTGTCCGCCATCGGCCTGCCCTGGGCCTCTTGCTTCACGCACCGGTCGCCAAGCCCCGACAAGGCGGCGCATTTTCGCCGGCGGCCTGACCGTACAGCCCTCATTTCCGCCGCTGCGACGCCATTGGCGGCCAAACCGCGATGCATGTCTCTGGGTGCTTTCGGGCACACCCGGTTTCACCTGGCGCCACCTGTTCTGCCTGTTAGTTGCGTTTTTCGACTACCGATCGCATGGCGCCAAGCGGACCGATAGCGCGCATACGACTGTATTTCGCGCATTTTCTACGGGTGACCTCGATAGACCGACCTCAAAATAACAGGCTCGAACAGGGCCTGTTACGACTTCGATCAGGGCCTCATATCGGTCGGAACAGGCCCTGTTTCGCAGCCGATCAGGCCAGTTCCGCGATCTTCAGACGTGCGTGAATCCCAGTTGCTCGCGCTGATCCGTCCATGACAACGGGATTTCCCGATCCCTCAGTGACTGCAGGGTCAGCCCCACCGGCTGACGGCCACCCATGATCGCCGCCTGGATATCCGGAGCCAAGAAGGCCAACGGAACGAGGCTGCGCAAATAGCTGTCGTTGATGCCGTTGGCGTCCCGCCAGGACGTTCTGCCGGCCGGATGGATGCCAGCCTTGGCGAGTTCGGCATGAGCCCGGCGCAGACCTGCGATCAGGGTCCGGTCGGGTCGCCGGCGAGGCGCGCCCGGCGCTGCGTTCTCAAGCCAGCTTCGGCCTGCCCGTTGCTTTAGGACAACCGGTACGTTCAGGGTGATCGATCCATCCGCCGCCGGGGACGGCAGTGGCGACACAGCCCGGGCGGCCGCCTCGAGGGTCAGGCTGATCGAGACACGTTCCGCATGGACCTGAACGCCCGTGATCAGGGGGCGCAACTCCTCCCATGACGCTGCCGGGTGCCCGACCAGATCCCGCAGAGTCTCGGCGACCAGCTGTTCGATCGGCGCGGCGGCGATGCGGTGCAAGCCGTGCGGCGGCAGATCGCACCGACGGCCCTGCTGCGCCTTGGCGGTGACGTAGTAGCGCCACCGGTCGTGATCCGGACTGGCGGTGACCGGACTCATGGAGTTCCCGCACGCATCACGGATCAGGCCGGTTAAGACGGCGGGCGATCGCGCCGCACGAACGCGGCGCGGCGTGACATTGCGGGAAAGCGTCTCCTGCACCCGGTCGAACACCTCGCGATCCACGATCGGCGGATGCAGGCCCGGCCAGGTCTGGCCGCCATGGGCGATCTCTCCGACGTAGAGGGGGTTCCTGAGCATGTGGAACAGGGCGCCGCGCCCGAACGGCAGGCCTCCGGTGGTATTGCCAGCCTTTGATGTTCGCACACGAGAGACAATGCCCGCCGCCTTCATCTCACGCTGGAGCGCGTGGACGGACTCCAGCTCCAGATAACGGCTAAAGCACCAGCGGATGGTCTCAGCTTCGTCCGGAACGATCTTCAGAGTACGGCCATCGGGGATGTAGCCGAGCGGCGCGTTGCCGCCCATCCACATCCCCTTCTTCTTGGAGGCGGCGATCTTGTCGCGGATGCGCTCGCCAGTCACCTCGCGTTCGAACTGGGCGAAGGACAGCAGGACATTGAGCGTCAGCCGGCCCATGGAGGTTGTGGTGTTGAAGGACTGGGTTACCGAGACGAAGCTGACGCTGCAGCGATCAAAGCGCTCGACGATGCGGGCGAAGTCCGACAGCGACCGGGTCAGGCGATCGACCTTGTAGACCACTACCACATCGATCCGTCCGGCCTCGACATCAGTGAGAAGCCGGGCCAGACCCGGCCGCTCCATGTTCCCGCCGGAGTAGCCGCCGTCGTCGTAGCGGTTTGGCAGCTCCAGCCATCCCTCTCCCCTCTGGGACGCCACATAGGCGGCACAGGCTTCGCGCTGGGCATCCAGGGAGTTGAAGTCCTGCTCCAGCCCCTCGTCGGAGCTCTTGCGCGTGTAGATGGCGCAGCGTGACGCGCTCATCCTCCTGACCTCAGCCCGAAGAACTTTGGACCATTCCAGCGCGTCCCGGTGATCTCAAAGGCGATGGGGGACAGGCTTCTGAATCGCCGGCCGTTCCAGAGATAACCGCCATCGACCACCTCCACCTCATGGCGCTGGCCGCGCCACTCGCGCACGATCCGCCCGCCCTCTTCCAGTCCTTCGCCTACCCGCCCCTCGCCACGCAGGCGACGCCGTAATCCGGGTTCGATCCCGCCGTACGCCTGGGTCTGGATCCGCCAGGCGAGGCAGCGGCGCAACAGATCGGGCGAACGCAGCCGTGGCGGGGCGCCGAAGCGCCCCCGCCAGACCTCGCGCAGATCATGGAGGCCGAGCCCCTCCAAGGCTCGGACCTCGTCCTCCACGCTCACCGGGGTGCCAGCCGATAGACCCGCCCGTGCTCGGCGGGCTCGGAGACTACGCCGAGGCGATAGGTCTTCTTCAGTGCGCCGGCCAGGAAGCCGCGCACCGAGTGTGGCAGCCAGCCTGTGGCCTCCGACATCTGGTTCACGGTCGCCCCTTGCGGGCGGCCGAGCATCTCGAAGACGGTGGCCGCCTTGGCGCCCGGCCGGGGAATGACGTGGCGCGGCGCTGCCTCTTCCGTTGCTTCTGGCTCTGTCAGGCCAGCCGCCGTCCGCCCCTCGGCGGTCAGGTGAAAGAGACCCTCCGCTTCGTAGACCAGTTTAGCCGCGATCAGGACGGCGGCGCTCTTGCGGGCGGGGCCGGAGATGGCAAGGCCAGCGTCGCCGGCCTTGCCGAGCCGGGCGATCAGGGCGTCTTGCGCCTTCGTCAGGGTGTGTTGGGTCATCCTCAGGGCTCCTGTCATGGGCGGCGGGATCGCCGCATGACCTGAAGCCCCGTTCGCGCCTGGGCTGCGGGGTACGCCGGCGGCCTCCCCGCAAGCGCCTTCCAAAACGCTCCGTTCGAAGGCGAAGTCCAGCGCCTAGGGCGCTGCTGTCGCCGTGTTGCGAATGACCGCCTCGCCAGCGCGCACCAGGAGCACGATGTCTTCGGCCATTTGGCCAAGCAACCGCAGACGCGGCGCCTGATCGGCCTCCGGCGGCAGGATGGCGGCATCGCCGATGTGTATGCCGAGATCACCGACAGCCATCATGATCTGGTTCAGGGCTTCCTCGGCGACTTGATGGTTCATCATTCGATGAACGAACCATCGGCGAAGCAGGTTCGTCCAGAGCCCGAGAGACTCTACTCGTCCAGCAGTTCGCCTATCCGGACGCCAAGGGCGCAGGCGACCTTCTCGACCGTTACGATCGTGGATATTTTGACGGCTCGCTCAATCTGCGAGACGAAGGTGCGGTGCACGCCCGCCTGATGGGCCAGCTCTTCCTGAGACCAACCCTTGTCGCGTCTCAGCGTCCTCACACGCGTAGCCAGTCGCTTCTGGATCTCCATGGTCCAGAGAGAGGCTTTCGTGCAGCCTGATCATCTACAGCCTAGTCATCTCGTTTCGACTTGATGCGTGGGGATTTCGATGGCTCATCGGCCTCATGGAGATGAGTAGTCTACAAACCGATCCCTGGAGCGCTGGCGCCAGCCGGGCTCGCGAACAGCTGCTCGAGCACCAGCTCCTCGGGGAGATCGTTCGTCGCATGTTGCTGGCCGGCCGGCGCTGAGAGGTGCTCAGGGCCGAATTCGACGCGTCCGGCCATGACGTAGTGCTGGAGAGCGACGGCGTCCTGCGCCACGTCCAGCTCAAGGCGATGCGCGCGGATGGTCGACGCGCGCACGTCAACATCCACACGGCTCTCGCGGACAAGCCCTCTGGCTGCGTGATCTGGATGCTGGTTGATCCCTCAACACTGACGGCTTCGGCGTTCCTCTGGTTCGGCGGCGCGCCCGGAGAGCCCCTGCCCGATCTGGGCGACCGATCGGTTCGGCACACCAAGGGCGACGCCACCGGGGTGAAGGCCGTGCGGCCCGATCTGCGCCTGGTCCGCCGTAGCCAGTTCGAACGGGTGGCCACCTATGACGCCCTCATGGATCGCCTGTTCGGCACAGCCCTGCAGCGGGATATCGGGCGCCTGCGCCGCCACCTGCAGCAGCAGCAGCTGGTTCGGGCCGACACGCCGGCTTGGCTGGCCCACGCGCAAGCGGGCCGGTTCGAGAGCCTGCCCGAACGTCTGGACGATGAGGAGCTGATCCAGTTCACTCATCTCGTGGACGGCTACGTCCTCGCGGGCCATGAGACGCCGTCCCCAGCGGAGGCGGCCTGGATCGACCAGGTCATGGACGATCCAGGCGCCATGCCCAGCGACCTGTGGGCGGCGATGTTCCTTCAACACCGCCGCCTCAGGCTCGAAGGTCGCGAACCCTCGCGGGAGGAGGCGGCCAGACTGGAGGCAAGCTATGGCCGCCTCCAGTCTTTCCTGTCTCGGGCCTAGCTCAGGCCTTGGGGCGGTGCTGACAGGATAACTCCGCCAAGTCGAAAGTCGCCCTACCCTGCCTGAGATCAGGCTACGGCGGCGGCCCACGCGGTCGCTGCCTCGGCGCGGAAGCGTCGAAGTGTCGATCTGCTGAGCAGATGCCGTTGGATGTTAAAGGTGTTGTAGATCGCCGCGTGTGTGGTGAGGAATCTCTGGGCTGAGGCTTGGGATTTGAACCGCTGCTGTTGTCTTTCCCGTCGTCGGATAGGCAGGTGCGAATTCTCAACGCGGTTGTTCTCCCGGAGCCGGCCCGGCCGGTGCAGGTGCCCAAGATCCAGCTGATCCAGAGCGGCTCCGTACGACGCCAGCCCGTCGGTCGTGATTGTCTGCGGCTCGACCGGCTGGTTGTGTAGGAGGCGCCTCAAAAGTCGGAGCGCTGCCTCTGTGTCCCGTCGTCGCTGGACCACAAGGTCGAGGACCTCGCCTTCGTCGTCGACGGCCCGCCAAAGGTACATCCGCTTGCCGCCAATCCAGCAGACCATCTCATCCAGGTGCCAGCGCGGAGAAGGAGCCGACCGACGCCGCCTCAGGCGCCTGGCGATCAGAGGCCCGAATTTGATGGTCCAGCACCGGATCGTCTCGTAGCTGACGTCGATCCCCCGCTGGGCAAGAAGCTCCTCGACGTCCCGAAAACTGAGGCTGAAACGAAAGTACAGCCACACGGCATGGCGGATCACGTCCGCCGGAAATCGGTGACGTTTGAACAAAATAGGCTTCACGAAAAATCATCCTCGACAGCGGCTTACGCCGACTTTGCCGGAGACCTTTTAGCGTTAGCCTGACAGCACCCCGGACCCTCAATCGGTTTGGGCTGACAGTGCCCGTCGGTGCATTCGAGCTGACTGTACCGATGTGACGGTGCCCGCTCAGAAGGACCGGCCCAGAGAGAACCCGACCCCGTAATCCGGGGAACTGGTGGTTACCCCCGCCGTGCCATACCCTGTGATAGACCAGCCGTTCGAGAAGTCCGACCGGACATAAGGGTTGAGGACGGTCTGGGGCTCGAGGCCCTTCTGGAACGGGTGCCTGTAAGACACCTGCACCCCGAAATTCCGGCCTTGCGCAGGGGCAAAGTTGACACCGGCGGTCGCGGTCGGACCGTCTTGCAACTCAAACGCCGCCGGATCACCCAACCACTGATAGCCGACGCTAGCGACTAGAGTGAATCGGTCAGAAACAGGTTGGCGCGCCCCGAGCTGCAGGCTGTAGTCTGCCTCACCCGTGCCCACGTTTTCGCCTGCCGTCGGAATCTTTACGGCCGCGGCCAACTCCCATTGCGTGCGTCCGAAGACTGGCTCGACCAGTTGATAGGCTGCGCCGACGGACAGGTCACCAAGTCCGCTCTGCCGGGCGACTGGCCCCGTGCCAGGCACAATGACCCCGCCGGACACTGTTCCCCCCGGGCCCACGAACTGAACGTAGGGAAGAGCGGCGGCGAATCTCCAGCGGGAAGCGACCGCACCCACGCTGAAGGGGGCGTAAACAACCTCTGTCGCCTCTGTGCCGCCGTACGATCCCGTCGTGTATTCTACGCTGGCGGACGCCTCCCATCGAACTTGGGCGACAGCGGTTGTCGTTAGCCCTGACAGGGGCGTAACGATCAGAACCAGGCAAAGGTGAACGGAGCTGGAGTGGGGCAAGGAAGTCTCCCGGTCTGGGCGGAGTTTCAAAGGGCAGGCCGTTTCGCGAACCTGCGCGTCCTCGATGGAGAAGCGGCATCTGGCCCCGGCCCGGCAGTCTCACTGCGGGGCCAGGGCCGGGCGCCGGTCATGGGCTAGTCGTCAGTGCGGGCGCTTGCATTGGCCGATGCGCCTGCCGACGCGGACGTGGAGCCACCGTCCGAGGCCGCCGAGGCGGATGCGTCCGCATCCAGATTGACGCGCGCGCGACGACGTGACCGGTCGTCAACGGTCATAGGAGCGGGGTCACCCTGTGCGGCATCCTCGACGCGCCTGGTCACGATCGCATCCAGCGAACCGGTGGCATCAGCCTCCGTAGAATCGAGCCCGGACGCCGCTGAGGAAATTGCGCCTGACGCGCGCCCGGAAACGTCAGTCGTCACCGTTCCCGCTTCGTCCTGCACACGTGAGGCCGCGCCTTCCGCTCGGGCAAGACCACCTTCAACCTCACTTGCTGCGCGTTCCTGCGCAGCAGCAGCCCGGCGCTCGGCGCGCGACAGGGCCCGGGTCGGCCCCCCCACCACGCGAGAACCATCAACGACGCCGCCCATATTGCCACCGACCGAGCCGGCTCCGCCAAACACACCGCCAGGCTGGATGGTCCCGCCCAGGCCGCCGGTCAGGCCACCGGAGCCGCCCAGAATCTGCGCGTGCGATGCGCTTGCCATTGCGAGGCCAGCAACAACCGTGGACATCATGATTAGCTTTTTCATCGTCAGTCTCCTGCAAATCGCGGTCAATCCCGCCATCAACAGGTCCAACGAGCGGACCGGGCGACTTCATCCCGCCGCGCGCAAAAATTACCGCAGGCGCAGGCGGCCACGAGCGCCGACACTCTGCGGCTCAATGCGGGAGGCGCTGCCGACCAATCCAGCCCCGTAGACCGGATCCGTACCGGGAGTGCCCAAGTCTAGGGCGTTTCTCGCAAGGGACGTGCCGCTGGTTCGCGCCAGAAGTCCGGCAACAATCGGAGCGGCAAAAGACGTGCCCCTCACGGTGGTCCATCGACCTGACTGCGCGGCCGCAGCCATGTCCGCCCCCGGAGCAGAAAAATCAACCTGGGGGCCCCTCGCGGCTTCCGGCAGAACGCTGTTGCGGCCGGTAACGGCGGTCACGCCAACCACGCCCGGATAGGAGGCTGGATAGAGGGGGGCGGCGGCAGGTCCGTCGTTGCCCACGGCGGCTACTATGGTCACCCCCAGCGCCTGGGCCCGTGCTATGGCGCGTTCTACAAGGGGGTTGCGCGGCCCTACGAGACTGATGTTGATGACCGTGACGTCTTCCGAGACCAACCAGTCGAGGGCCTGCGCCAACGCCGTGGACGCGCCTCCTGTCGACTGGCCCCCATAGATGTCGGCAACGAGCAAGGCTTCGCCAGGCGCGCCCCCCCGAAAGGCGCCACTTTGTCCAACCATCAGGGAGGCAACGGCGAGGCCGTGTGCTCCCATCCTGGGGGGGCCAGCAAACCCGCGCTGGGCGATCGGCGATCCGACGAGCGCGGGATGGGAAGCATCTACGCCGGAATCGATCAATCCGAGCCTGGGGTGAACAGACAGCACGCCTGCAGGAGCCAGGCCCCCGTAGGGCGCATCGGCGATGTCTCCTGCGGGCGCATGTATATGGTTGTAGCTGATGGATGCCTCGACATTCATTTGCTCAAGCGCCACCATCGCCCTGTCTAGGGACAGGCGGCGGGGCGGGGCCAGTACGGTCGAGGTGATCCCTAGGGCCTCCAGCCGCTCCTCGCGAACAATCACATAGCCGGCTGCCAGGATCGTCGCCCGGGCTCGCGTGCCCAGGTCGATCACGACAATCTCACGGGCAACGACGGGCCAGCCATTAGGGTCGACGTCCAGCCGCCGGTCGGACCTTCGGGCGAGGCGTGTCAGACGGCGCGGTGCCTGCAGTGCTTCGTCCACTATTCCGCGGACGTAGCGATCCGTGTCGGCGAGTGGAGGCATGCCATCTCCGCCCAATGGCGGCAGGGATGGAATAGACCGCGACAAGCCCGGAATCTGGGCCATCGCAGGCGGCGACAGCGCAATGAGCACTACCGCCAGCAATGCGGCCAAGACCCGCCAGAGCTGCTCGCCCATCTTCAGATGCTCCATTTGTTGGCTCCGGAATGCGGTCCCATGATTATACTATGGGATGAAACGACAGGGTTCGCTCGTTTCATCCATTATGGCCGGGGAAATCGATTGGACGAGTTTCAAAATGGACTTGTGGAACTTCTTCCGCGCCTCCGCCGATTTGCCCGCGTGGTGCGGTCCGAAGATGCGGATGCGCAGGACCTCGTCCAGCAGACCGTCGAGCGGGCGCTGGCCAGCCGACATACCTTCCGACCGGGGACGCGCCTCGACAGCTGGGCTTTTACGATCATGAGACGCATCGCTATCGATCACGGTCGATCGGCCCGGCGCTGGGCCCACGTACTTTCGCCGAGCAGCGATAGCGACGAAAGGGCACCGGACGAAACTATGGCGGATGAGGATATGCGCGCTGACGCCATGGCGATGCGCGATGCCATTCACCGTTTGCCGGACGATCAGAAGCATGCAGTCGCTCTCGTTCTGATCGAAGGATTGACCTATGCCGAGGCCGCCAAGGTCCTTGGGATACCGGTCGGGACTTTGACGAGCCGGCTGGTACGGGGAAGGCTGGCGCTTGTCGAAACGATGTCCAGTCAGGAGATCTTCGGATGACCCCGCTGGACGACAAGACCCTGATGGCATGGATCGACGGAGAACTCCCGCCTGCGGAGGCTGACCGTATCAAGGCCCTAATGGACGCCAGCCCTTCCGTGGCGGGGCGCGTGGAAGGTCTTCGGCGTCTGAACACTGTGGCACGAAGCGCCTTCCCCTGTGTGGCTGACCCGCGTGACCGTGCCTTGGCGGCCCGAATATCCGGTGCGCGGCAGCCCGCGAGCTGGCTCGCCCGGGCGGGCGCGGCGCTAAACATATTCGCGCTACCGCAACGTACGGCCGTATGGGCCGGCCTCGTCACTGCGGCATTCGTCGGCGGAATGCTTCTGGCTTCGGGACTGGAAAACCGCCCGGACCGGATGTTGATGCTTCCCGGCGGAATGGTTGCGGATGACGACCTCGTCAGGGTGCTGGATTCGCGCCTCGCCGCCGAAGGAGCAGACGCTGAAGGTCATTCGGTCGGCCTGACCTTCCAGGATCAGGACGCGCGTTGGTGCCGGACGTTCGAGGCTCGCACTGCGGGACTGGCTGGTCTGGCGTGCCGAACCGGCGAGGAATGGCAGATCGTAGTCTTGGCTCCAGTCTCGGACGCTGGCCCGGAGGTGCGACAAGCTGGATCGGCACTCCCCGGACCCGTGCTCGACACGGTAGATATGATGATGAGCACGCAGACGCTCGCCCCCATCGAAGAGGCAGCGGCCCGCGATGCCGGCTGGCCAACAGATTGGGGCCCCGGTAACTGACGGCGGGCCGAACGGGGGGCACTGTCAGCTCAAATGCACCAACCGGTAAGGCCCCGGGTTTAGGCAGGCCAAATGGCCCGTCCGAAAAAGACCCACGACCCGTTACGCTGGTTCGATTCCTCGCCCGAGGTGATCCGCCTCGTGGTCATGATGTACGTGAAATACCCGCTGTCGCTGCGGAACGTGGAGGACCTTCTGGCCGAGCGCGGCATCGACATTTGCGACGAAACCATGCGCCTTTGGTGGAACCGGTTCGGTCCGATGTTCGCCGCGGAGATCCGCAGGAAGCGGGTCCAGAAGATGCGCGCTTACACCCACTGGCGGTGGCATCTCGACGAGGTCTACGTAAAGATCAACGGCGAAATGCACTACCTCTGGCGCGCCGTGGACCACGAAGGCGAGGTGCTGGAATCCTTTGCCAGCAAGACCCGCGACAAGGCCGCAGCCCTCACCTTCATGAAGAAACTGATGAAACGCCATGGCCGCGCGAAGGCCATCACGACAGACGGGCTCCGCTCCTACAAGGCTGCGATGAAGGAGCTCGGCAACGCCGAGAAGCAGGAGGTCGGTCGCTGGGCCAACAACCGAGTTGAGAACTCACATCTGCCCTTCCGACGACGAGAACGAGCCATGCTCCGCTTCCGGCAGATGAAGACATTGCAGAAGTTCAGCTCCGTCCACGCCGCCTTCCACAACCACTTCAACCAAGATCGCCACCTCATCAGCAGAGAGACATATAAGGCCCAACGCTCAGCCGCCCGGGCTGAGTGGAACACGCTCGCCGGATAGGCTCTGCGTCCCCTGCCCTATCTGTGCTCAGTGGAGACGAGTTGTCGTTGGACTGACAGCACCGCCATCGCCCGACATACTGAATAAAAAGAAAAATTGCGTTGGCGTCAGCCCGTCTGCTGCGCGACCTGCGAGGCCCGGGGCTCATCGGCCCGGCTGGATGAACGATGCGCCCTGCCCGGGGCCTGTCGTCCGTACCCCGTCCGTATCCACCGGAGATGAGTTGCCGCCGGGCTCACGGCAGAGCGCCACGGGATGGAACGGAGGCGTCGTTCAATGCGCTGATCCCCTGCCCAGATGAGAAAGGAAGCCCGATGACCATGAGAATCTACCGCGTCATCGTCCGGAACGAGGACGGCGAGGCTCGCGAACTGAAAGTACCGTCCAGGACCGATGTGCAGGCGCAAGACGCCGCCGCGCCCCTCATGAAGCGTGGCGAGTCCATCGTCGACGTCATCGAGACCGACGATCCCTGGCAGCAGGTGGACGGTCCGCCCCCGGGAACCCAGACGCATCCGGACTGGGTCGCCTGATGCCCGGCCCCTCGCGCCCCGGCGAGCCCGTGAACGGCGATGACGAGCTGTTGCTGGACGGCCAGGAAGAGGTCTTCTCGCGGGCGGAGATTGAACTGGGCCGCATTGAGCATCACAGCGGATCCGAGCCCCGTTCCGGCCCGGACAAGCGGACCCCGGATGCCTATCCCCAGTCCCGGAGCCTCGGGGGGCGTGCCGACGGCGTCAACCAGTCGACCCCGATCTTCGACCCGGCGGCGTCACCCGGGGAGACGGACTCCGAGGCCGGGGGCGCGCGTCCTGTCCCTGTCGAGGGTGGCAGGCGGTCTCTCGGCCCCCGGACCCACACGCCCGGAGCGGGCGGGCTGGGTGTTCGCCTTCCGCTATCCTTCTGGCTGGCGCTCGCGGCCCTGTTTGCGGTGGTCATGCTCGCAATGGCGGTGATCTCCTGACCGAAGGGGGAGAGACCAGGAGCTCCCTGTCGACTCCCCGGCCTGGCCCCGGCGCGATTCTGGAACCCCTCGTCCCCTCGGGGTTTGACCTGACGGAACAGGAGGATCCGATGCCCGACAGACCCGCTCTGGCCCGCTGGGCGCTGATTGCGCTGGCTGCCGTATTCATTCTCGTCGGCCTGCCCCTCGCGGTCGGGGGGGTATGGCTGCTCGCGCTGGGCGGGTCCTTCTATTATCTTCCTGCGGGTCTGGCGCTCATCATCTCCGGGGGGCTGCTGGCCCTTGGGCGGCCTCTCGGGGCGTGGATTTACACAGGCCTCTATGTCCTGACCCTGCTGTGGGCCCTTTGGGAAGTCGGGCTGAACGGCTGGGCCCTGGTGCCGCGGGTGGTCGCGCCGACCGTTCTCATGGCCCTCCTCATCGCGGTCCTGCCCTGGCTCCTGCCCCATGGACGACGTGCAGCGCTGTTCGGGGGCGGGGCGCTGGCTGTCCTCGTGGTGCTTGGAGGCATCGTGATCGGCCTCGCCAATCGCGCTGGCCCTGCCCTGTCCCTCCCTGCGGAAAGCGGCGACATGGGCGAACCCGGCCTCCATCAGACAGGTACCGACTGGCCAGCATTTGGCGGCACCCATGCTGCGCGTCGCTACTCCCCGCTGACCCAGATCAACCGTGACAATGTCGATCAGCTTGAGCGCGTCTGGCTATTCCATACCGAGGACTTGCCGGAGGAAAAATGGGGCGCAGAAACCACGCCGTTGAAGATCGGCGACACCCTCTACCTCTGCACCGCCCGCAACCAGCTGATCGCCCTGGACGCGGCAACCGGCGAACAGCGCTGGCGCTATGACCCCGAAGTCTCGGACGACTGGATCCCCTATACGGCCGCCTGCAGGGGCGTGGCCTATTACGACTCGCGCCGCACCGCCGTGGCGGGTCCGGCGTCAACAGATCTCTCCCCGTCTGATCAGGACGGGCCGCGCACGACATCACCTGTCTGCACCACCCGGATCATAGAAGGCACGCTGGACGGTCGCCTGATCGCGGTCGACGCCCGCACCGGTCGCCCTTGCCCTGACTTCGGAGAGGATGGTCAGGTCGATATCAAGCGCGGCATGGGCGATGTGATTCCCGGGATGGTCTCGATCACCTCGCCCCCGACCATCGTCCGCGGCGTTGTGGTGACCGGCCATCAGGTCCTCGATGGCCAGTACCGAGCGGCTCCCTCGGGCGTCATCCAGGGCTTTGACGCCGTATCCGGGGAGTTGCTCTGGGCCTGGGACATGACCCGTCCGGACCTGACCGGTCGCCCTTCGGCGGGAGACACCTATACACGTGGCACGCCGAACATGTGGACAATTGCCAGCGGCGATGAACAGCTTGGCCTTGTCTATCTGCCGATGGGCAATTCGGCCGCCGACTACTACAGTAGCGATCGCTCGGACGCCGAGAACGTATACGCCACAGCCCTCGTCGCACTGGACGTCACGACCGGTCGACCGGCGTGGTCGTTCCAGACCGTACACATCGATGTGTGGGACTATGACCTCGGCGGCCAGGCGTCCCTGATCGACTATCCGACCGACGCCGGCATCGTCCCGGCCCTGGTCCTGCCCAGCAAGCAGGGCGACCTCTATATTCTCGATCGTCGGACGGGCGAGCCGCTGGTCGATGTCGAGGAGCGTCCGGTTCCCGGGGGTGGCGTCGAGCCCGCCGAGCGCAGCCCCACCCAGCCGTTTTCCAACTTCCACACACTGGCGAAAGACAGACTGACCGAACGGGACATGTGGGGCATGTCGCCCATCGACCAGATGATCTGCCGCATCGGCTTTCGCCAGGCGGAATACGACGGCATCTACACCCCGCCCTCCGCTGAGCGACGCTGGATCCAGTACCCCGGCTACAACGGCGGTTCGGACTGGGGCGGCGTGGCCGTCGACCCGCGCCGCGGCGTGATCATCGCCAACTACAACGACATGCCCAACTATAACCGGCTGTACCCACGCGAGGAGGCGAATGAGCGGGGATGGTATCCGCGCGGGCATCCGAAGCTCGTCGAAGAAGGCCACCAGCCCGCGTCGCGCGGCGGCGTGCCCGAGGGCGCGGAAGGGGCGGGCGATCCGCAATGGGGTGTGCCCTATGCCATCGACGTCAACCCGGGCTGGCGGATGGGCTTCACGGGCATGCTGTGCAAGCAACCGCCGTATGGCGGAATCCGGGCGATCGACATCCGTACCGGCCGGACCCTGTGGGACCGCCCCCTCGGACAGGCACGCAAGAATGGTCCCTTCGGTATCCCGTCCATGCTGCCGATCGACATCGGCACGCCGAACAACGGGGGCTCGGTGGTCACGGCCGGCGGCCTGATCTTTATCGCCGCCGCCACGGACGACCTGATCCGGGCCATTGATATCGAGACCGGAGAAACCGTCTGGACGGACGTCCTTCCGGCGGGCGGTCAGGCAGCCCCGATCGTCTATGAAGAGGGCGGCCGGCAGTTCGTGGTCCTGATGACGGGCGGACATCACTTCATGGAGACGCCCCGGGGCGATCAGGTCATCGCCTGGGCCCTGCCTGAACGGCGGGACGGTGAAAGCCGGTGAGGCGCGATAGACCAGGGCAAGCGGGCATGATGTGGGGGCAAGGGGAGTTTTGATCAACACAGCCTACTGCGGCCCGCCACCCCTGCCGGTCGATCTCTGGACGAGCTTCAATCTCGATCCCCTGCTCCTGATCGGGCTTATGGCCCTATGCGTGGTCGTAAGACGTCACCCCCCGGGTCTTCTCGCCGTGGGGGTGCTGGCCATCGCCTTCGTGTCACCGCTCTGCGCCCTGTCGGCCGCGCTGTTCTCCGCGCGGGTGGTTCATCACGTGCTCCTGATCGCGGTGGCGGCCCCCCTGTTCGCCCTGGCGTTCCCGGCGCGCCGGGCGGGAAGTCTGACCGTCCCGTTCGCCCTTTCCACCGTGGCGCTCTGGGTCTGGCACTTGCCCGCAGCCTATGACGCCGCACTGTCGAATGTGCCGCTTTACTGGATCATGCAGCTGACGCTCCTCGGCAGCGCAGCCTGGTTCTGGCGAGCCCTGCTGACGAAGGGGCGCTCGCCCGTCGACCAACTGGTCTTCATCGTGACCGCCTTCGCCCAGATGGGATTGCTGGGCGCGATCCTGACGTTTGCGGCGACGCCGCTGTACGCAGCCCATGCCGTTGCCCCTTACGCCTGGGGCCTGACGCCCCTCGAAGACCAGGCCCTCGGCGGGCTGGTGATGTGGGTCCCGGCCGGGGTGCCCTATGCCGTTGCGGCGGTGCTGGTCGCGCGGCGGAGCTGGGGTCGGCTGACGGGTGTCGTGGCATGATTGACTGGATCGTCCCGGCGGTTCCGCTGTTCAAGGCCGTGCACATCATCGGCGTGGTGGTCTGGCTCGGCGGTCTCATCGCCTTGCCGCTCATGTTGATCCGGCACGATCCGACGGTCTCGGTCGAGGACTACCGGGTGATCCGCAAGACGTCCCACATCACCTATACGATGGGGGTGACCCCTGCGGCCGTGATCGCCGTGATCGCCGGCACATGGCTGATCTTCATGCGCGAGGTATTCACACCCTGGCTTTTCGCCAAGCTTGCTGCCGTCGCGCTTCTGGTGGTCGCACATGCCTGGATCGGGCATGTCGTCGTGAGGATCGGGGAGGAGCCCGGCGAGCACACCCCGCCCCCGGCCTGGCTGCCGATCGTCGCCATATGCGCGCCCGCCCTGGCGATCCTGTTTCTCGTGCTGGCCAAGCCGCACCTTGGGTGGATCGTTTTTCCGGCGTGGATGACCGAGACGCACGACGGTCAGCTCTTCTTTGATGTCCCCAGACGATAGTCGAAGACGAGTTTGCCGCCATGCCAACCCGTAACCGCCACCATCCCGACGCACAGCGCAGACAGGAGTATCCCGTAAGGCAGCACCGCATCTTCGAAGCCATACAGGCGATAGCCCCAGTTGGCGCCCAGCAGGGCGAGCAGGGTCACGGCGATGATGAAATGTGTCCAGGCCGGCGCTCTTGCCCGGATGCCCGATACCAGCAGCAGCTCCGCCGTTCCCGAGAACCCGGCCATCATGCCGAACAGAAAGCCGGTGCCCGCGGCCCACAGGGCGGCGCGCGCCCAGAATACGTCGCCCGTCCACCAGTAGAGGGCGTCCGCGCCAAAGGCACAGAAGGTCAAGGCGATCGGAAAGGCCACGCTCATCGCATGGATGGGGTGGCCCAGTACCGCGATACGGGACTCCGTGTTGTCGAAACGCGGTGCTGCCGCAATCGGATCGATCAGTTCTTCCGCTTCCTGGTCGATGGATTTCTTCGACACGGCCCCTCGCTTTTGCGTAACCTCGGCATCCCGACAACGGCGCTGGCGCTCGCCGGTTGCGAAGGAGCGCTGTCGATCGTGGACCCCGCCGGGCCCGCCGCCCGCACCATCGCCACGCTGTGGTGGGTTATGCTGGCCGGCGCGGTGGCGATCTTCGTGCTTGTGATGGCACTCATCGCCCTGGCCTTCCGGCGGGTCGAGTCCGTCGATGACGAGACGCGGAGGGAGCGCCTCTGGATCATAAAACTGGGCATCGCCTTCCCGGTGGTCGTGCTGCTGGCACTGCTCGCCCACGGGCTTTTTGTCGGCGAGCGCCTGCTCCCACGGGCGAGGCCGGACGTCGTCAGCGTCGGGGCAGAGGCCCGGCGCATGGCCTGGATCTTCACCTATGAAGACGCGCCGGGACGGACTACCGACAATGTCCTTCACATTCCCGCGGGCCGGCCGGTTGATGTCGCCGTGACCACGAGCGATGTCATCCACAGCTTCTGGGTGCCACGTCTGGCCGGAAAGATCGATGCCATCCCGGGCCACGTGAACGTCCTGCGCATCGAGGCGGACGCACCGGGGACCTACGCTGGCCGCAGCGCCGAGTTCAGCGGCCCGGGCTATGACCACTTCATCTTCACGGTCGTCGCCCACGACGCTGCGGGCTGGGAAAATTTCGTGACAGGCCAGGGTCGATGAACACGCTGGAGCGCCACCGCAAGCTGACCGCCATCTGGTCCTCAAGGCCCGGCCTGCGGGGCCTGTTCTCGACGGTCAACCACACCGATCTCGGAAAGCTGTTCCTCGGGACCGCCTTCTTCTTCTTCCTCGTCGGCGGCGTGCTGGCGATGCTGATCCGGGCGCAACTGGCGACCCCGCATTCGGCCTTCGCGGGGCCGGAGATCTACAACCAGATCTTCACGATGCACGGGACCATCATGATGTTCCTGTTCGCGATTCCGACGTTCGAAGGGCTCGCGATCTACCTCCTGCCCAAGCTGCTCGGGACCCGCGATCTCGCCTTCCCGCGGCTGACCGCCTACGGCTACTGGTGCTATGTCTTCGGCGGCACGATGCTGCTTGCGTCCATGGTGCTGGGCATCGCTCCGGACGGGGGATGGTTCATGTATCCGCCGCTCACGGGCCCGCTTTTCTCGCCAGGAATCAATACCGACTTCTGGCTGATCGGGATCACGTTCGTCGAGATTTCGGCCATCGCGGCTGCGGTCGAGATCACTGTCTCGATCCTCAAATATCGCGCACCCGGCATGTCGCTGGCGAAGATACCGATCTTCGGATGGTACGCCCTGGTGACCGCCCTGATGATCCTGACCGGCTTTCCGCCCCTGATCCTGGGGTCGATCCTGCTGGAGCTGGAGCGGGCCTTCGGCCTGCCCTTCTTTCAGGCCGATCTGGGAGGCGACAGCCTGCTGTGGCAGCACCTGTTCTGGCTGTTCGGCCACCCGGAGGTCTACATCATCTTCCTCCCGGCGGCGGGGGTGATCTCGACCGTACTTCCGGTGATGTGCCGGACCTCCCTTCTGGGCTACGGCTGGATCGTCGCCTCGGTGGTCGCCCTCGCTTTCCTGTCGTTCGGACTCTGGGTGCACCACATGTTCACGACAGGTATTCCGCACATGGGCCTGGCCTTCTTCTCGGCGGCCTCGACCCTGGTGGCAGTGCCGACGGGCGTGCAGATCTTCGCCTGGATCGGCACCATGTGGAAAGGCCGTCCGGACCTGCGCCTGCCCATGCTGCATCTGCTCGGCTTTTTCTTCACCTTCGTCATCGGTGGCCTGACCGGCGTCATGGTGGCTGTCGTGCCGTTTGACTGGCAGGCGCACGACACAGCCTTCGTCACCGCCCACCTGCACTATGTCCTGTTCGGCGGTTTTGTCTTCCCGATCCTCGCCGGGCTCTACTACTGGCTACCCCACGTCAGCGGACGCCGGCGCTTCTTTCGCCTCGGAGAGCTTGCCTTCGCCCTGATCTTCATCGGCTTCCACGTGACCTTCATGGCGATGCACTGGGTGGGCCTGCTGGGCCAGCGGCGGCGGATCTCCACCTATCTGCCCGAGGACGGCTGGACGACCATCAACCTGATCTCCTCGATAGGCAGCTTCGTCCTCGCCATCGGCATCGCCATGGTCATCATCGACCTTGTTCTGCAGGCCTGCACCGCGCGATGCAGCCGGCGGAATCCGTGGGGCGCCACCACCCTCGAATGGGCGATGATGACGCCGCCACCCACCTATAATTTCGCCAGCCTGCCGCAGGTCTCCAGCCGCGAACCTCTCACCGACGACCCCGATCTGGCCATCCGCCTTGCCCGGGGGGAAGGGTATCTGGCCGAGCCAGGGCACGGTTGGCGCGAGTCCCTGACCGTCGATATCGCCACCGGCAGGCCCGACTTCCACGTCATCTATCCCTCCAACACGCGGCTACCGATCCTGATGGCGGCGGCAACGGGGGTGTTCTTCCTGTCGATGCTGCTCAAATTCTACTGGACCATCCCGATCGCCGTGATCGGCGTGGCGGCCTTCGCCTGGCGCTGGGCGTGGTCGCTTGGGCAAAAGGCGGATCTCCCGCACCGGTCTATCGGCCACGACGTCGCGCTGCCCAATTCGACCCAGGTCGATCGCTCGCCCAGTTGGTGGGGCTCGGTCTTCCTGCTGACGGCAAACGCGACATTCTTCGGATCGCTGCTGTTCGGGTTCGCCTTTCTGTGGACGGTCGCGCCCAACTGGCCACCGCCGGCCTCGTTTACCGCCTCGCCGGTCGAGCTTGCGCTCGGCCTCTCGGGCGCCGGGCTGTCCATGGTCGGGATCCGCCGGGCACTGGGCGCCAACCTGGGCGGCGGTGACGTCAGGGCGTGGCTCGCCGCCACCCTCGTCGGCGTGGTCGGGGTCGGTATCGCTGCCGGGGCCATTGTCCTGCGCGCCCCGGCGCCTGACACCCATGCCTATGGGGCAACCCTGCTCGTGCTGGGCGGCTACGCCCTGTTCCACGGGGCGCTTGCGGCGCTGATGGTCGCCTTCCTCTCCGCACGGGTGGCGCGGGGCTTCACCTCCCCCGTGCGGCGGGCCGAGTTCCCGGTCGTCAATCTCTGGATCGACTATCTGGCCGTCGGGGGGACCCTGGTCCTCCTCGTCGCCCACATGCCCGGCTTTTTCGCATGACGGACATTCTGCGCATCCTCGCCGGACCGCTGGCATGGCTCATGGCCTTCAGCGCGGTCTATGGTCTGCATGGGCTGATCTGCGGGCACCAGATCGACGGCGCCGTTCCGGGCCTTCCGCTGCCGCGCCTTCTGATGGTCGCGGCCTTTCTGGTCTCGACCACCGTGCTGGCGGGGGTGGTCTGGGTCCTGCACGCGCCCCGCTTCGCGTCAACCTCGCCGTTCGTGACCTTCGTCAGTCGCACAACGGGCTGGGTCGGGTTGCTCGCCACCGCCTGGACCCTGTGGCCCACCGTGATCACAACCTACTGCCATTGAAAAAATCCGGAGCCCCGGGTGACCGTCAGGGATAGCGGGGGTGGGGCGAGACGAAACAGGCGACGACACCGTATACGCCGAAACTGCCACGCCCCCCGGTAATGACCACCGGCCCGCACTGGAGCCAGGCATGCGCGAGCAGTTGCCCCTGCCGCTCGGGCACAAACGTCGAAGCCCCGAAATAGGCCGCATAGGGCACTCTCAGCAGGCGGCAGAGGGCCACGCCTGCGATCGCCTGGGGCAGGCAGTCCGACCTGAGCGGCATGTACCGGGCGGCGAGGCTGACCGCGCGCGCGATCAGCACGGCCTTGCGGAGTTCGTCTGGCGAACCGATCGGTGCAAGGGCCGCCGCGCCCAGGTTGCGACCAAGCAGCGGGGCGATCCGCCGGAACGGCACAACCGCCACCAGGGGCCCGGCGGCTCCGATCAGGAGCCAGGCGGCAGGGATCAGGGCGATCAGGGGCAAGGGCAGTCGCGAAGCCGCCCGCAGCTTTCTGAACAGAATCCGCGCTCGCGTCACGGCCAGACCCTTTCATCCTGGCGTCCCTTCTACACGAGACAGCTGGCCGGGATGACCCCGGTCGCTGCCGCACCCGGCGACCGCAACGGACGTCGGCCTCTCCGGCCAGCGCACCTCAAGGCCCAGGCGACGGACATGATTTGAGAGCGACAGATCCGCGCCGTCGATGCGGCGAATCTCGGTTGGCGGAGCGGGCATGGCCAGCGTCCCGAGCAACCGGAAGCTCCGGTCAAGAAACAGGACCTCTCCCGTCGACGTGTCCCGAACATCGCGTTCGGCAAAGGCCGAGCCGCCGACGACGATCTCCTCGCGCCCCACCGACAGCCCACGGGTCATCAGCTCCGTCACCTTCACCCGCAGGCCGTCGGAGCCGATCAGCTCCCCGGCGAACGACCCGCAGGAAAGCAGCGTGCCGTCCTCCAGCACCGCCAGACCGTGGCAACCGGATCCCGCGAGCGGCCGCCTCTCGATCAGGCGCCAGCTGGCGTCGAGGATTGCCACCTCGCTGCACAGTCCCGTGTGTCCCGCGCCGTTGTGAAGAAGCGCAAGACGGTATTCACCGCTGGCGACAAGAGAATCCATCAGCAAACACCACGCCGTTGTTGACGACCCGTCCGCCAGCCCTGTCGCCAAGAGTCTCGACGCGCCTCACCTCGACGTCGACGGGCCCCGAGTCCTCATCCGACCGAAACTGGACAAGCGGATGATCGGACGACCACCGGAGGCCGAACGCCTGTGCGGCGAACAACTCCGTCGACGGATCCAAAGGGTCGCCGCGGCGAGCCCGCAGGGACGGGTCAGCCAGCATGGGGCCCGGCGACATCAAGCGTGAGAAGCATTCCCCGATGCCGCAAGGTCACATCGACGCGTTCCCCTGCGACAGTCTCAAGGGGCGAAGGCAGGCGTCTGAACGACACGCCCCAACTGGAACCGTCGTCGTAAGGCGACGGCGCGTTCTCGTAGGTTTCATCGGGTCCGAACTGGATCGATATCCATTGCATCACGGCATCAATGCGCCCGCCCGTCGACGTCAGGGAGACGGTTTCGGAGGCCGGCCCGAAGGGCGGCGAGCGGTCGTAGTCCATGCTGAGCGCAGAGACGGGCTCGGAGCACATCTCCACCTTGTGCATCTGCCCTCGCCTGATCCACCGCTCCGGCTCCTGCAGCAGGTCGAACGCCGACAGGTCGAAGCCTTCCACGTCATTCAGGGTGCGACGGTCACGCTCGCGATTGTCGCGCACGAGAGCGACGCGCACGCAAGCGCGCCCGGGGACGGAGCGTGCGCCGGGCTTCAGGAGCCTTGCTCGCGCATCGCTGAGCGAGCGGGTAACGCCCTCGTCAAACAACTGGGCCCCGAAGATCTCGTGGATTACCAGGTCGGCCGGCTCCCCGAGATCGTCAGGAATATTCAGATCTGTCGAATACTTGGCCACGACGCGGATGCGGTCCGAAAGGCCGTTGCGGCGTATGATTTCCGTCGCTGCGGCGGCGATAATCGGCTTGGCCTCGCAGGTCACGACCCGGGCACCCGCGCGTGCGGCAATCATGGCCAGCAAGCCCGCTCCGCAGCCGATCTCCAGGACCGTCATGCCTGGCCGCACAGCCGCCTCAATGGCTCGCGCGTAGGCCCGGTTGCGTTTGCTGTCGAGCAGCATCGACCGGTGAAAGGTCTGAACCCCCTGAGCCAGGGCGTTCCGAACGGACATGTCCACCGCCAGACTGTGAGGCGCCGCCGCCACCGCCGCCTCACCCAGTGCGAGTGCATCCGGGAACAGGCCGCGCTCGCGAAGCAGGCTGCAGAGCATCGCCATCTCTTCGGGGCGTCCCTGCACGGCCGCGTATCGGGCGAGGATATCCGCGTTTGTGTCGCTCATGGTCATCATCGGCTTATAGGGCGCATCAGGCGCGGCGTCAGCGGTCTTTGCGCGCACTGCCAATCTCCTGACCTATCGTGCCAAAACCCGTTTCGCCTCTCTCTCCAAGGCCGGGATCGACTCCCGAGGAATGGATGTGACCTGGCCGGATCCGTTATTCGTCCGGGCCGGTCATCGCCCCGGGAGTTCCTTGCGCAACTCGTCTGCAGACCATATCGGAGCACATTGTCTGCGGACCCCGGGGCACCGCCATGATCACTCGCCGTCCGGCTATCGCGGCCCTGCTTGCCTCGGCCCTGCTTCCCCCTCTCGTCCAGTGCGCGCCCGTCCGGAGAAAGGTCGCCATTGTCGGCGCGGGAATGTCCGGACTTGCGGCGGCCGTGGCCCTCCGGAGCGCCGGGATGGAGGTCACGCTTCTTGAAGCCCGCAACCGGATCGGGGGTCGTATCCACACCAGTACGATCTGGCCTGACCTGCCGATGGATCTGGGGGCGTCATGGATTCACGGCGTGGACGGAAACCCGGTCACCGAACTTGCCCGGGAGATCGACGCTGAACTGGTGACGACACGCTATGACAGTACCCGGCTGCACATCTCTCGCGGATTGGCCAGGACCGGTGTGCAAGACCGCGGAAGCGACACTGCAGAGCGACTCTTCGCCGACGCAATGGTATGGGCGGAAGCCCGCCAGACCGATGTATCGGTTCAGCAGGCCATCGATGCCGTCGCACCCGCCGCATCGCTCGACCCCGCGCGTCGGGCCCAGCTCGATTTCTACCTCAATGCCACCTACGAGCAGGAATATTCTGGTAGCACCCGCGCCATGTCCGCATGGACGATGGACGAGGGCGATACCTTCGAGGGCGAGGATGCGCTTTTCCCGGGCGGATACGGGCAGATCATCGATCATCTGGCCAGAGGCCTCGCCATCAGCTTGAACAGTGTGGTGTCCAGGATCTCAACTCGTCCAGACGGAGTGAGACTGACCCTCGCAGGCGGCGAGACCGTGACGGCGGATCATGTCGTCGTGACCGTACCGCTGGGTGTGCTGAAGTCGGGCTCCATAGTCTTTGACCCACCGCTTCCCCCACCCAAACAGCGAGCGATCGACCAACTCGGGATGGGTTTGCTCAACAAGCACTGGCTGCGCTTCGACCACATCTTCTGGCCCAGAGATTATGACTGGCATGAGTTTCTCTCGGAGAAGAAAGGGCACTGGGCCGAGTGGGTGAGCCTGGCCAAGGTCAGGGATACGCCGGTACTTCTGGCGTTCAGCGCAGCGGATCAGGCCGAAGCCGTCGAGAAGCTCTCCGACCGGGACATCATCGCCAGCATAATGGAAAGCGCCCGGCAGATGTTCGGCAGTTCGGCGCCCGACCCGGTCGCAACCCAGATCACGCGCTGGCGCAGGGATCCTTTTGCGCGAGGGTCCTATTCGTTCCACGCAACAGGCTCGGGTCCCGGGGACCGCAGGGCCCTCGCGCGCCCGGACACCGGCCGCCTTTATTTTGCTGGTGAGGCGACCCAGCATCGTTACCCTGGCACTGTCCACGGCGCCTTGATCAGCGGGCGCGAAGCGGCAGAAAGAGTTCTTCAAGGCGCAGGGTAGGCCAGTGCTGCGATGGAGGTCAGCGTGAAGAGGGCAACGCCTGTTCGCCCTCCCCGCTCCGGCCACGTCCCGGGACTATCGGAGAGCGCAGGCCCTGCATTCAGGCGTTCGTGCGGGAAGCCTTGCGCATGAAATGACCGGCAGAAACCCCTCTCAGCACCAGCAGTCGATACCGACGCATGATGCGGGGATCGGTCCAGCCCTCCCCTGGCATGGACCCAAGGAGGGCCTCCATACGGTCGAGATCCAGAACCTCCGGAGCCCCATCGACATTCCGCAACCGGCGCACTTCCTGAAGCAGGGAGTCGCGCGAGGTCGTCACATTCTCAAACCAGTCCGCAGCCTGATATCCCTTGCGGCGTTCGGTGATAACCGCAGCCGGGAGCCGGTCCGCAAGCCCCAGCCGGGCCAGACGGCGAGGCAAGCCGTCGTGGAGGAACGCACCGGTCGGAAGGGCGAGACAGAATTCGACCAGGCGCCGGTCAGCGGTTGGATCCCGGACGTCCAGCCCCCACCCCCCGACCACCCCCTTGGTGTAGTTTCCCTGATCCACGCGCCAGAAAAGCCGCAGGCGCTGGTCGAAGGCATCGGCGTCAGGGCGGTACTCGAGGTCATGTCCCCGTTCGCGGGCGCGGCGGTGGAGATCGTGGGCGGCGACAGCGCTTTCCGCTACGGCCGAGTAGTCATTGAGAACAACGATCCGCCCGCGGGCCCGGTTGATGGTCCGCCACAGGACCCTCGGCATCCAGGGGCCGAAGGCCCGTGACAGATAGCCCTTCCAGTTCATCCGTTTCGCGCGCGACAGGGCGCTGCCCTGCCGAAACAATTCGACCAGGTCGCCTCGTCGCAGCAGTTCGGCCGGCAGGGTCATGCCGTCATAGCTTAGGCTCATATTGCCCATCGTTCCGACCAGCAGCACATTGAGGCCGAGGCGCCGCGCCTCATCGTGGATGTGATCCATCCAGCGCGCATTGCAGATGTTGAGCACCGGACGCTCGAACAGGTGAAAGCTGCGATCCAGTCCTGTCGTCAGGTCGCGCCCGTCATTGCGCAGGACGACATGATCCATGTTCGGATAGAGGGCTGCTGTCGCCGCCGCCAGATCGGTTTCGTCCTCGACCTGACCGGGATTGCCCGGCAGGGCGAAGCCCGCGCGGGGCGAGGCTGTGAAGGCTGCAACCCGCCCGCCCTTCTCTGCCATCAACCTCGCGGCGGTCGATGCAACAGCCGCGCTGTCCAGGCCGGCACTCAGATGGCTGCCGATCCGTCGCCCCGCGCCCCTCAACCGGGACTGCACGGCCCTGTCGAGATGGTCTCGCAGCCCGGCGATCTGATCTTCGAACGTCGAGGGGACCGGCATTGACCGATCGGGGTTCCAGTGCCGGTGAGCGGTCTGGCCTCTCGCCGTCACGCTGACAAAGTGGCCCGGCTCGACCCTGTAGATGCCCTGAAAACAGGTTTCGGGCCCGGTTTCCGGCATGAGGGCGAGAATTTCGGCTACCCGCGAGGCATTTGGCGCGATCGGGACCTCCGGCAGGGCATGGAGACCCCTCGCCATCGAGGCAAAGGCGAACAGGCCATCCCGGCGATAGTAGTGGAGCGGCCTCGCCCCCAGGGCGTCGCGCGCGAGGATCAGCTGACGCTCGTGTCCATCCCAGACCGCAAAGGCATAGTCGCCATAGACATGATCGAAGAGACCGGTCTGCCAGCGTTCCCAACTCGCCAGAAGCAGGCGGGAGTCGGAGCTGCTGGCCGCCACGGCGGCATCGAGGCCGAGGGCTGCCGCAAGGCCTTCCCGGTCGTCGAGCCGGACGTCCGCGACCAGATGATACCGCCCACAGCGACTGGCCAGGGGCGGGGCGTCGAAGCGGTCTTCGTCGAGGCAGTCAAACCGACGCAGACCAAAGGCGATATCGCCCCCCTCCCACAGCCCCTCGCCGTCAGGGCCATAGAGGGCCTGGGCGTTGTTCATGGTGCGGCACCATCCGCCCGCTTCCTGTCCGTCCAGGCGCCACACGCCCGCAAGTGCCGTCATCCCGTTCCCGGTCCCCAGTTCCATGTGCGGCGGACAGACATTCCGGACGGCCCCTCGGGACCGGCCGGACCGGGGACACGAATACGACAGGCAGACAGCCAGCCCAAGCCGAAAACCACCCGCATCAGACCCCGGACCCGCAGACCGGACAGGCTGGCGTCATTCCCCAGGCCGCCGCGCCGGCCTCTCGCCCGCTTCGGCGTTCGTGTCCCGTTCGCCAAGTCGCTTGAACGCGCGCCGGGTGTCCAGCAGAACCCAGCTCCGCAGCAGCATCTCGCCGACGTCGTAAGGCTTGAGGAGCACGTCCCGGGCCCCGAGCGAGAGCGCCCTCAGCCGCGCACCGACACTCGAATCGGCGGTGAGCACCAGAATGGGAAGCCAGTCGTCCGGCGGTGTAAGGCGACGGAACCCGTCGAGAAGCTCATAACCGTCGACGCCCGGCATCATCAGGTCCAGCAGGACAAGGTCGGGCGGCCCGGCCACAAAGGCGTCGAGCGCCGACCGCGGGTCCAGATGCGTGTCGATACGGGTGAACCCTTCTCTCCGGAACGCACGCTCCACCAGACTCAGGTTTGCGGGCTCGTCGTCGATCGCAAGGATGTGCGCGGCCTTCAGCGCGTCGTCGTCAGGAACAATCCTCATGATGTCTCCTGCCGGGCACGCACGGGTCGGCGTCCGGCCCGGCGTCCCGGGACGGCGACGAGGCGAAGGCGGAAAACCGAGCCCGAACCGGAAGTCCGTGGGCGGTGGTCAACGTCACCCCCCTGGGCCCGGGCCAGCCCCCGGGACAGGGCAAGTCCCAGGCCCGACCCGGGGGCTCCGCTCCAGCGCTCGGCGTCGAGGCGATCGAAGGGTGTGAACAGACGGTGAGCCGCCTCGGGTGCAATCCCCGGTCCCTCGTCCTCAACCTCGACCACGATACCGTCGCTCTCCTGCCGGGACCTCACACGGACACTGCCGCCGCGCGCATTGTATTTCACGCCATTGGACAGAAGGTTCAGTATGATCTGAAGGGTGGCGCGCCGGTCTGCACGCACCCGGACATCCGTCGGCACCTCGGATTGGAGCGAAATGCCCGCAGCCTGGGCCTGAGGGGCGTGCAGGGCGATAGCCTCCCGCACCAGCGGCTCCAGCATCACTTCCTCGATCGTGAGGGCATGGCCGCCGGCCTCGATGCGCGCGATGTCCAGCACCTCGTCGATCATACCCAGCAGATGGCGTCCGGCACTGCCGATCTGATCCACGGCGTGACGCTGATCCTCCGTCAACTCCTCCCGCTCCAGGTCGAGAAGCTGATCAAAGCCCAGAATCGCGGTCAAAGGGGTCCTCAGCTCGTGACTCATGCGGGAAAGAAACTCGCTTTTGGCGCGGCTGGCGCGCTCGGCCTCGGCACGCGCGGTCTCGAGCGCCTCCTCGGCCTGACGACGCTCGGTGATATCGCGGGTGACCTTGGAAAATCCGCGGACGTCCCCCCGATCGTCGGTCACGGCCGTGATGACCACATTGGCCCAGAACCGGCTGCCGTCCCGACGGACGCGCCATCCCTCATCCTCGACGCGCCCTTCCCGCCGGGCAATGTCGAGCAGCCTGAACGGGGTGTGGTCGCGCGTGTCGGGCGGGTAGAAGACCGAAAAGCTCTGCCCGAGGATCTCCTCGGCGGTCCAGCCCTTGATCCGCTCGGCGCCCTCGTTCCAGCTGATCACCCGCCCGTCGGCGTCCAGTGCAAAGATGCCATAGTCGCGAACGCCCTCGATCACCCGTCGGTAGCGGTCTTCACCCTCCCGCAGCGCCTGCTCCCGTGCCCGGAGCAGATCGCCCGCCTGGACCAGGCGCCGGGTCAGGCGACCGATCTCGTCGGCCGCCGGGTCGTCCCCCAGCAGGGGCTCGCCCCGCTCGAGCCGATCTGCATCCCGCTCCAGTGCCCGCACCCGACGGACGACGCCCGTAAACAGCAGCTGCACAGCCGCAAGACTTCCCAGTAGCCCGACGACCGCCATGGCAGCGGTCAGGATCAATGTTCGCCGACGTTCAGCATCGGCGCGGGCCCGACGCGCGTCCAGCAACTGGCTCTCGCGGCGCTGCATTGCATCGATCTCGTCCCGCAAGGCGTCGAGGACAGCCTTGTTGGAGATCAGGGCCGCCGCCACCTCCGGGTCCGTCAGCCCGCCCTGCGTTCCGGCGCCTTCCATCGCGGCCAGCTGGGCCAGCCCCGCCCGTTTCTGGATCACCAGCCCGTCGAGCCGATCCAGCCTTTCGCGGATCTCGGGGTCCTGGACGGCCTCGCGCAGACGCTGGAGCGTCGGGGGCAGCATGGCCTCGGCCCTCACATAGGGCTCGAGAAAGGCCTCGCGCCCGGTCAGGCGATAACCCCGGACGCCGCTGGCCGCCTCGGCCAGCAAGGCGTGCACCTCGTGAATGTCCCGTTGTATGGCAAAGGTGCGCCGCACAGCGTTCTCGGCCTCGGCCTCCGCCCTGCCCGACAGGTGGAGGGCGGCGATGCCCCCAAGCAGGATGGCCAGGGGAAGGGCGACGACGACCAGCCCCTTGGCGGTCAGGCCAAGGTCCGCCCATGCCGTCCCGAGCCGGCGCCAGAGCAAGCGCGGCGTCATCCTGCTGCCCGGGTCGCAAAGACAGCGGCCTCGGTGCGATCCGCCACGCCCAGCTTGGCGATCACCTTTTCCACATGGGCCTTCACCGTTCCCGGGCCGATACCGAGGTCGCGCGCAATCGCCTTGTTGGTAAGACCCCGGGCAACAAGGGCCAGGACCTGCCGCTCGCGGGCCGTCAACCGGGCCAGATCATCTTCATGAGGGCCGGCCCGAGGCTCCACCGCTCGCCTCAAAAGGTCGCCCGGCAGGGCTATACGACCGGATCCCACAGCGCGAATAGCCTCCAGTAGCTCCAGCCGACCTGCATCCTTGAGAACAAAGCCCGTCGCCCCTGCCGCAACGGCGCTGCGGACATATTCGGGCGTGTCATGCAGCGTCAGGATGAGGACCCGGGTCCGTGAGGTCTCGAGGATCTTCCTGGCGGCATCGAGACCATTCATGCCGGGTCCGAACCTCACGTCGAGCACGGCGAGGTCGAGGTCGCCCTGTGCCGCGCGATCAACCGCCTCCTCGGCCGTCGCCACCTCAGCCACCACCTCCAGGTCCGGCTCGCGGTCAATGACCGCCCGCAAGCCCGCGCGCGTAAGCTCATGGTCATCGGCGATAAGGAGCTTCATCGACCCGTACCCGCCAGGGGAATGATGGCCTGAATCCGGAAGCCACCCGTTGTCCGCCCGGCCTCCAGCCGCCCCGCCACGGCCGCCAGCCTCTCGCGCATGATGTCCAGACCGAACCTGGTCCCGCCCGTCTCCCCTTCCCCCCCGCCCTGGCCGCCGCGGTTCTCGACGGTAAGCACGGCGGCGCCGGACGCCTCGTCGATCATCAGGTCGAGGGTCACGGCGGCACCGGGAGCATGCTTGGCAGCATTGTTCAGGGCTTCCTGCCCGACCCGGAAGATCAGGGTCTCCAGCCAGTCTGCGAGTCGCCGGCCTGTCGGTCCGCGCAGGGTAACGGGATGACCCAGCGCCTCAAGCCTGCGGGCCTCCTCTCCGAGGGCGGCCATGACGCCGAGGTCGTCCAGACTGGTGGGTCGCAGCCCCGCAATCAGGGCACGCACATCGCCCACGGCTGTCCGCGCGATGGCGATGAGGTGATCCAGCTCGGCCTGGAGAGGCTGATCGCCCTCAGTCGGCAAATCCATCTGTACGAGTTCGAGACGGCGGTGCAGGGCGGCAATCTTTTGCGCCACGCCGTCATGGAGATCTGCCGATATCGCCCGGCGCTCGGCCTCCTGGGCCCCCACGATCCGGGACAGGACCTGTTCCAGCTCGGTCTCGCGACGTTGCAGACGCTCCAGAAGATCAAGCCGGCTGGCGTGCTGGAAGCGGACCGTGAGCCGGGACTCGATCATCTCGGCCAGCAGCCGCAGGGCTTCCGCATCATCTTCGTCGGCCTGGGCACCGGGATTGCGAGGCGACCAGAGCTCCAGCCGCAGCCCGGGCGCACCCCGGGCAGCGAGTACCTCGAACGGAATGGCCACAGAGCCGGCGTGGGGCGGATCCTCCAGCCCGCGAATTGCCCCCTGGGCATAGCCGGCAAACCAGGCTGCCCGGCGCGCCGCTGTCGCCAGGGCGGCCTCGAGCGCGTCCCCCTCGGCCGCAGACAGATCCCGACTGGCCTCGATCAGAAGGCGAAGGCGGGCCCCACGCGCCTCGGAGTCGCGGAACAGGGACCGCATATCCGGGGCCAGGGAGTCGGCGGTGAACTGGGTCACGAAAGGTCTCGGTTGAACAGGCAGCTACCCTAGCCGACCTCCGGGAGGGCGTCATATGCCGAATGGCATAGGCGACCCGGCCAGCCGAGCCACCGATGCGCCCGAAGGCCTTCACCCGCATCTTCGCGTCGTCGCCCAGATGCGGCTCAGAAAAAGGACGCCCAGATGCGCAAGACTTTCGCCCTCGCCGCCGTGACCGGCCTGCTGGCCGCCGGCCTGCCGTTGTTCGCCGCGGTAACCCCGGCCCACGCCCAGAACGTGGACGCCTATTCGGTGGCCGACCTGAGCGCGGCTGCAGCCGCACCCATCACGGTCGAAGAAGTCATCGCGGCCCAGAACGCCTGGGGCAATGCCCTGGTCGCGATCGCGACCGAGTATGACCGCAACGGACAGCCCGCGGCCCGGCTCCTCGCGGAACAGGTCATCGATTCGGCATACGGCTACAACCTCGGACCGGTGGCCTTCAAGCCGACCCTTGCCAACGGCCCCACCACCTTCCGCGCGACCCGCGCGGGCGCGCTTTCCTACTTTGTGGGCGGCGACCCCGAATTCCCCGGTGACAGCGGCTTCGCTCTCAAGGGCTGGCGCTCCTTCCAGATCGACAATGCCGTCATCGTCCTCAATGGCGCGAGCGCCATCTCCATGGGCAATGTCAGCGTGACCGACAGCAACGGCGTGGTGACCACGGTCGACAAGACCTGGGGCTATGTCCGCGATCGCGAAGGCCGGCTGCGGATCGTCCTGCACCACTCCTCCCTGCCCTACAGCGCAGACTGATCGACCCCGGCGCGACCCGCCCTCTCTCGACGGCGGGCGCCCTGGACCAGGACCGAACGTCAGCCGGAGCGGCTTTCCTGCCGCTCCGGCAAGCCCGGCGGAGCCTCAGATGAGACTTTCCCTGACCCTCACCCTCGCCGCGACCTTCACGCTCCTCGGCGCTGTCCCGGCCAAGGCCCAGGACGAGGACCTCGAGGTCTGGTTCAACCCGAGTGTGACCCGATCCCTTGACGACAGAACCGCGGTGGAGCTCGAGACCACCCAGCGCTTCCGCGAGTCTCCCCGGGACGATACCTGGTTCGCGCGCCTCTGGCTCAAGCGGAAGGACCCTGCGGGCCGCACGTGGAGCGCCGGCCTCGAGCAGCGGTGGAACGGTTCGGATGAACGCGAGGTACGCCTGCTTCAGCAGGTCAGCTATGGCTGGGGCCCCGTCGCCCTCCGCACCCGCATGGAACAGCGCTTCGTCAACGTCGATCCCAGAACCGGATGGCGGGTCCGTCAACGCATCGGCACCGCAATACCCCTGGCAGAGGGAGACGAGGCCTGGGCTCTCGTGGGCGACGCCGAACTGTTCGTCACGATCCGGAGTACCGAGCCCGATGGCCAGACCGGCATCACCGGCCTGCGTACGTTCGTCGGCTTCGAGCGAAGCTTTGGTCGCTATGATCTCTCGCTCGGCTATCTGCGCCAGCAGGACATCCGCGAGGCCGGACCGGACCGTGTGGGGCACGCGCCCTATTTCGGGTTGAACGTCAACTTCTAGGCAGTCTGCCGGCGCCGTTCCTCTTGCTGTCGCGGAGGGCGAAGGGCAATACGGATTGCTCCCGTCTGCTCGCGTTGGGGAACCTCATCACCGGCGGGGGATTTCCTTCGGGACAGGAAGGGAGTTCCACCATGCAAAAGTCCATCGTTTCAATCCTGGCCCTCGGGGCCCTTGTCGCTGCGTGCGACCGTTCGGATGACCAGGACATCGTGAACGCCACCCAGGATGCGGCGTCCGCGCCGGTCGGCCAGATGTCGGCCATGACCCTCGGTGCGAATACGGTCGAAGGCTATGTGACCAATGCCGCCATGGGGGACATGTACGAAATTCGGGCTGCAGAGATTGCTCTTGAGAGGAGCTCAAACCCGCAGGTCCGGGCACTGGCCCAGATGATCCTGGATGATCATACGGCCGCCAGCGAGGCGCTGCGGACCGCCGTCACCAGCGGTCAGACCGATGTCCAGATGCCAACGGAACTTGACGAGCGGCGCCAGGGGCTGCTCGACAACCTGCGGGCGGCCGATGCCAACTTCGACGAAGTCTATGTCGATCAGCAGGTCGCGGCCCACCAGGAAGCCCTGACCCTCCATCGTGGCTTTGCGGACAATGAAGACGCGCCTGCACTCGCGGCTCACGCGAGCAATGTCGTACCCAGGCTGGAAGCCCATCTGGAGCAAGCCGAGGCGCTTGACAACTAGATCCGGCGGCACCCCCGGAACCGCGCAGGTCGGACGGGCTCGACGTTCCCCGCCTGACCTCGCGGACCTGCGGCGATCAAGGTCCCGGCGTCACGAAGCGGCACGAAGGCCGGGGGTAGAGGGCCAGACAGGCCTCCTGGAAGCCTGCGGGATCAGGGCGGACGCCGGTGTCGATCCACCGCTCAAGCGCAGCGAGCACGGTAAGGTAACCGGCGTCTTCGAGCTTGCTGTGCTGGTCCTCATCGGTCGCGGCCTGGACCAGCAGCTCCGACCGTCCGGCGGCCGCGACGGTTTCAGCGTAGACCGCCTCCGCCGCATAGAAGACTGTCGGATCGTGGAGGGCATGAAGCGTCACGGTCGGCGCCACGATCCGACCCGTAAGGTCGGCGTCGTGGGCCAGCATGGCAACCGCGGCGGGGTCGGCCGCGAACCGCTCGATCCCGGCGTTGAGCGCGTCATCGTCGGACGAGCCGCGGTAGACGGTCTGGCTGTTGTCAAACGGGTTTCGGCCGGCAAGGCGCAAATGGACCAGATCCTGAAAGGTGAAGGTCGCCCAATTCATGTGGGCGATCAGCTCGTCCTCCTCGAGTCCGGTGACCGCGAGGATTTCCCGCTTGCGGCGGGTCTGGACGGCGGTGCGCTCCCGCGCTGACAGGCCGATGCCGGTACATTCGACGATGCGGCGGCGCAACTCGGCCCGGCTCATCCGTGCCCCGGCGGGCAGGCCTTGCCAGACGGGATACTGCGGATCGGTTGCGGCCGGGTGATTGCCACAGAAATACTGATAGACCGCCCTGAGATCCGCTCTGAACTGATACGCCCGGGTGCCGCCGTTCAGAACGCCGTTGGTGAGCAGCACACCGTCATAGTTGAGGGCGCCGCTTTCATCGACTCCATAGAGCTCAGCCGCCTTGGCCGCGACATTGCCGCCCCAGGACTGACCGTGCAGCAGGGTGCGCTCCGGGCGACCATAGAGGGCCCAGTAGAGGGCGCGGCTGCGGTCGACGTCCTCGGCCGCGGATCGAACACCATAGCCCCCCCGCCGGTAGGACGAACCGATCCAGGCGTAACCCTCGCGAACCATGGCCGAGAACCGGTCCAGATCCTCAAGGGAGTCGAGGCGTTCGGGATCGCCGAGGCGCGGCCCGCCATGGGCGTGAACGATCAGCCGGCCGTTCCAGTTCTCCGGCCGGGCGATAATCAACCAGGCGCCGGCTTCGTCCTGAACAGACAGGCAGGTCACACCGGTACCGACAGCCGGCGGACAGTCGATGGCGCTGGGCGCAACCGTCGGATCGGGGCGGGGCCCCGCCGCGACCGGGGCGCACCCGAGGACGAGGCCCACGACGAGGACCGCCGGCCCGAAGGCGGACCGGCGGCCCCTCGCGGCGTTCACGTCAGAACGTCTTGCGTACATTCACGTACCAATAGCGGCCCCACGGGTTATGAATCGAGCCCCGATAGCCACCATCGGCCAGCGACGGCCCCTCATCCGTGAGGTCCCGGACCCCGACCCTCACCCGGGTTTCGTCAGGGAACTCATAGTCCCCGTAGAGATTGGTCACGAACCGCTCGTCAACCACCCAGGGCTCTCCCGACAGACCCAGCAGGCCGGGCTGTTCGAACTCGCTGATATACTGGGTCGATACACCGGCGCGCCACGGTCCCTTGCGCCAGGTGAAGGTCGTGCTGACCCGCCACTCGGGGCGGCCGTTCTGGCCGATCAGTTCGGTGGAGTCCGGCAGGGTCGTGCCGGAGTTGATGATCCCCGCCTCGCGGGCTTCATAGAGCTGGTTCACGATGGGGCCGGGATCCCGGGTGAACTCGGTCAGCTGGGAGGCATTGATCGTCGCAAAGAACGATCCCCAGGCCGTGCGGCGCAAGGACCAGTTGATGCCGAAGTCGATACCACTGACAGTCTGGGGCTGCAGATTGATGAACTGGTCGCTGACCGAGGTTGCCTCACCGGCCGCAGTCAGACCGGTTCCGTCAAACAGCAGTACATCATCGGGATCCGTCGGCGCGCGCGTCACGAGGGGATTCGACCCTCCCCCGACCCGGAGAAGATAGTCGAGGGCAAGGGCGGTCTGAACGCCAAGAAGTCCGACGATCTGTTCCTGTTCGATGGTCCAGCGATCCACCGTGAAGGTGAATTCGCCGAACTGCTCCGGAATTAAGTCCGGCTGGAGCACGAGGCCGTAGGAGGTGTTGACGCTCTCTTCCGGCTCGAGGTCCGGATTGCCGGCGATCAGAAGCGAGAGGCCCGAGGTCCCTTGCGAGCAGTTGGCAAAAGACGTGATCCGGCCGGCGCGAAGATCGGCTTCGCAACGCACATAGTCCGTGCCACTGGCGGCACGCGCGTACTGGGTCGCATTGGTCTGCTCCAGGTTCGGCGCCCTGAAGCCTTCTGAATAGGAGCCGCGCAGGCGAACGCCGGGCACGATGTCCCAGGCGGCGGCAATCTTGGGCTTTGCCACAGATCCGAAGTCCGAATAGTGCTCGAACCGCCCGGCCAGCTGCACATCCAGCTGGTAGATCAGCGGAATGTTCATCTCCGGCGACACCAAGGGCACGGCGAACTCAAGATAGGCCGAGCCCACGGTGCGATCGCCATAGGTATCCGGATTGGGGCTGACCGCCGCGACGTTCGACGGGGTGGTCACTCCCGTCACCATGTCGGTGAAGGTGACGGTGCCATCAAGATTCTCGTCGCGATCATCTTCCTGGGTTTCGTGGCGCACCTCGAAACCGAAGGCGATACCCATCGGGCCGGCAGGCAGGGTCAGGAAGTCGCCCCGGCTGAACTTCAGATCGGCCAGCGCCAGGGTCGTCCGCGACACGCGGCGCAGGTCGAAGACGATGGCATCGATGGCCGCCTGGCTGCTGGGAGAGCAGTCGCCGTAGCTGGTCGTGGTCACACAGCCGCCGCTGAACGGATTGTAGGCATCCGGCGTCGACAGGGCCAACTGCTGCTGCAGAAGCGTGCGATTGATGTTGGGGGACGTGTCCTCGGCCTCGGCTTCCGAATAGAGAAGCGCGCTTTCCCAGTCATAGCCCCGCCATTCACCGCGCACCCCGCCGAGGAAGCGCAGCTGGCGATTCTCGACCTTCACGGTCTGGAAGCCCGCGTCGACAAAGCGATAGTTGGTCATCAGTACCGGAAGACCGCCCGTGGGGACGTTCGTCAGGCCCGGCAGGCGGTTGGGGTTGGCCGCCCCGTTGGCAAAGGTCACCGGACCAAACGGGTTCCAGTAGTTGCTGGCAGGGATCCAGATGCTGTTGAGGTTGACCACCGGCGGCTGGACGGCCTCGCTGCTGGCCGAATAGTAGCCGATCTCGAAGAAGGCCTCGACGTCTGCCGTCAGCTCGCGGTGCCCCATCAGGAACAGGTTCAGCCGTTCGACCGTCGGGCGAACCGTCGTCTCGTGACGGGTATCGTAGCGCAGCTCCCGGTGGGTCGTATTGAAGTTGTGGTTGCCGCTGTTGATACAGATGCCCCGACCCACATCCACACCGCAGCCGAAGCTGGCAGGCTGGAAGCGGAACTGGCCCGACGAATTGGTCACCGCCGTCCCGTTCGAGCGGATGGTCGGACGGGTCCCGACGCTGAACCGGCCCCACGGCGTATTGGACGATCGACCGTCGAGAGCCGCAATCCCGGCGAAGTCGGGGTAGTCGTCGAACAACAGTCTCAGATCATCGGTGGACGTGAAGTCCTGATCCGAGGCCCAGAGCGCGGTACGGTCCGTGTAGTTGACGAACAGCGAAACATTGCCGCGGTCAAAGTCCCGGCCCGCGAAGACATTGATGTCCAGCTCGCTCATACGGGTGCCCTCGGCCCCGCCGTAGCGCGTATCGATGGTCAGACCGTCGAAGTCGTCCTGCAGGACCGTGTTGACCACCCCCGCCACGGCGTCCGCGCCATAGATGGCTGCAGCACCGTCCAGCAGGACTTCAAGACGCCCGACTCCGCCGACCGGAATGGCGTTGGAGTTGTAGCTGATCACCGGCACGGTGCCTGTATCAGACGTCCCCTGGCTGGTGGGGTGTGCGACCAGGCGGCGCCCGTTGAGCAGGACCAGGGTATTGCCGACGCCGAGGGATCGCAGGTTGACCGAGTTGACGTCACCCCGCGCCGCATTGCTGGTCTGGGGGTTGTTCGACGAATCGAACAGGACGTCGCCCATCTGCGGGATCGTCCGCATCAGTTCGTCCCCCGACACGGCCCCGGTCGCCTCAATCTGCTCCTGGTCCACCACCACGACCGGCAGCGCATCGGTCGTCCGGGCGCCACGGATATTGGTGCCGACGACGATGACATCATCGACCTGGGTGGCCGCCTGACCATCCGGATCCTGGCTTGCCGCCGGTGCGGACTGGGCCATGGCTCCCGTAGCGAAGACGGATGCGGTCAGCAGCGCCGTTCCGGCCATCAGCCACTGGCGTTTCGTTTTGGACATGATTTCCTCCCTCGATTTTTTCTTTGCTTTCGGCGGCTTCAGTCGTCCGCCAGAACCAGATCGTCCCCGGGGCCCGCCGCAGGATCGGGGGCCGCCGCCAGAGGCCTCGGCCGCCCGTTCAGGGCTCTCGCCAGCGCGTCAGCGTCGAGGGCCCCTTCCCAGCGGGCCACCACCACCGTCGCCACGGCATTGCCGATGAAGTTGGTCAGGGCCCGGCACTCGCTCATGAACCGGTCGATGCCGAGGATCAGCGCCATGCCGGCAACAGGCACGTCCGGAACGACCATCAGGGTCGCGGCAAGGGTGATGAACCCCGCGCCGGTGATCCCCGCCGCGCCCTTGGAGCTCAGCATGGCCACGAGGAGCAGCGTCAGCTGCTGCCAGATGGTCAGTTCAATGTTCAGCGCCTGCGCGATGAACAGCGCGGCCAGCGTCATATAGATGTTGGTGCCGTCCAGATTGAACGAATAGCCGGTCGGCACGACCAGGCCGACGACCGAGCGGGCCGCGCCCGCCTGCTCCATCTTGGCGATCAGACTCGGCAGGGCCGCTTCAGAACTGGACGTGCCCAGAACCAGAAGCAGCTCCTCCTTCAGATAGCGGATCAGCTTGAAGATCGAGAAGCCGCTGGCCCAGGCCACCAGTCCCAGGACTCCGATAACGAAGACCAGGGACGTGATGTAGAAGGTGGCAATCAGGGCGGCCAGATTGGCAATCGAGGCAATTCCATAGGCCCCGATGGTAAAGGCGAAGGCACCCAGCGCCCCGATCGGCGCGGCCTTCATGACGATGGCCACCAGTTTGAAGACGGCGAGGCTGGCCGTCTCGAAAAAGTCGACGATCGGCTGGCCGCGTTCCCCGATCAGCGCCAGGGCGATGCCGAACAGGATAGAGATGAACAGCACCTGCAGGATGTTGCCCGAGGTGAATGCCCCCAGCAGGCTGTCCGGAATGATGCTCATCAGGAAGCCGACGATTGTGCTCTCGTGGGCCGCCTGGGCGTATTGTTCGACGGCACCGGAATCGAGGGTGGCCGGATCGATGTTCAGTCCGTCACCGGGGCGGACGACATTGGCCACTGTCAGGCCGATGATCAGCGCCAGCGTCGAGAAGACAAAGAAGTATCCGAACGCCTTGGCCGCCACGCGGCCCACCCGGCCGATATCCCGCATGCCGGCAATGCCGACCACAATGGTCAGGAAGATCACCGGAGCGATCACCATCTTCACCAGCTTGATGAAGGCATCGCCCAGGGGCTTCAGGCTCTCGCCCGTCTCGGGGAAGAAATGGCCAATCAGGCCGCCGACCGTGATCGCCACAAGCACCTGGAAATAAAGATGCTTCCAGATGGGCTGGCGGTGCGGGGACGCACCCTGGTCGTGATGAACCTGGATCAAACCTCAAACCTCCCTCGGCGGGTCGTGGCCCGCGCAACGCCTGCACGCCGTGCATCGGCGTCGCAGACTCGCAGTATCGGAAGCGGCGAACCCCGTGGGCAAGACCGAGGTACGCAGCACATAACTCAATGATAAACGGATGTTTTCCGGCTCAACTCGATGAGTTTCGCGATCATTTGTGCGGAATTCCGCACAGTGCCGCTGGTCATTTGTGCGAAAATCCGCATTGTGGGTGGATGCCCCTTAGACGCTTGTCCGAAACGACCCAGTGGCGCCTGTTCGCGGCGGCCTGGTTGCTCCTGGGTGTGCTGGCGGTCGGCCTCGCCGGCTGGCTGGCCCGCCTTGACGCAGAGGCGGCGACGCGAAGGCTGGCCCAGACCGCCGCCGTTCTGCACGGAGCGGTGCTGACCAGCGAACTGGAGCGGCAGCGGACGGTGCCGTCTGTTCTGGCGGTCAACCCGGAGCTCCTGGACCTCCTCGGTGCGCCGTCACCGCGCCAGCGGGATCGCGTCAATCTGAAGCTTGAACAGCTCGCGGGAGAGGTGCGGGCGGCCGCCCTGTATGTGCTGGACGCCGATGGGACAGCCCTGGCCGCCAGCAACTGGCGCGAGCCCACCAGTTTCGTCGGGTCAAACTACCGGTTTCGCCCCTACTACATCGAGGCCATGCGCGACGGTGAAGCCGCCTTCTTCGCCCTCGGCACCGTCAGTGGCAGGCCGGGTCTGTACCTCGCGCGCCGCATCGATGGCCCGGAGGGGGCCCCCGCCGGTGTCATCGTCGCCAAGGTGGAGTTCGACGCCCTCGAGAACACCTGGCGCAGCGCCGGCGAGCCCACCTACGTCACTGACCGGGACGGGGTCGTGCTGATTACAACGGAACCGGAGTGGCGATTCCGGACCACCCGGCCTTTGAGCGAGGAACGGCGCCGTCAGCTGGCCGAAGTACAGACGACCGGCGGCCCCCTCGAAGACCTGCCCTTCGCCGCTCCCGAGTCGGGCCTTGTCCGGGTGACCCGGGACGGCGCCACCCGGCTGCACGCCCATGAGATCGACAGGAATGTCGGCCTCGGCTGGACCCTTCACCTGCTCTGGCCGGCCGAGCAGATGATGTCGAGGGCCGTCGGGGCCGCCCGTATTCTTGCGGGACTCAGCATCGCCCTGCTGGCAGGCCTGACCGGCATCCTGCTTCGCCGTCGGCAGCGGGCGCGAAATCGGGCCGCGGAGGAAGAGGCGACTCGCGCCGAGCTTGAGCGCCAGGTCACGCTGCGGACCGCCGAGCTGAGCTCGGTCAACGAGGCCCTCAATCGCGAAATGGAGGAGCGGCGTCGCGTCGAGTTGAGCCGACAGGAACTGGAGGACGAACTCGTCCAGGCCAACAAGCTCGCAACCGTTGGCCAGATCGCCGCCGGGGTGGCCCATGAGATCAACCAGCCGATTGCGGCCATCCGCACCCACGCCGACACGGCGGGCGTGTATCTTTCACGCGGAGACGCGGACGCGACCCAGCGCAGCCTTCTGTCGATTTCCGCCCTGACCGAACGTGTCGGGTCGATTACCGATGAGCTGCGGGCCTTCGCCCGCAAGACCCGTTCCGAGGTGGTGGCGGTCGATGTCAATGAAGCCATCGACGGCGCCCTGCTGCTGGTGTCATCCCGCATCCGGGAACGCGGGATCCGCCTGGACCGGACGGGGCTGGCGGCCGGACTGAAGGTCAAGGCCGAGCGCAACCGGCTCGAGCAGGTCGTGCTGAACCTGCTTCAGAATTCCATCGAGGCGCTCGGAGACTCGACCGATCCGACCATCACCCTCTCTTCGCGCAAGGTCGGGCGCAAGGTTGTGCTGCGCATCGGCGACAACGGCCCCGGTCTGAGCGGCGAGGTGCGGGACCGGCTTTTCACGCCCTTTGTCACCAGCAAGACATCCGGCCTCGGGCTGGGCCTGGTGATCAGCCGCGATATCGTCGCCGGGTTCGGCGGAGAGCTGACCCATGAACCGTCGTCCACCGGCACGGTCTTCCAGATCGCTCTGGCGCACGCCTCATGAGTTTTGTGACGCTGAACCGCATTGCCCTCGTCGAGGACGACGCTGCCTTCAGGGAAGCGCTGGCCGAGCGTCTCGGCCTGGCGGGGCTGAACGTCACCACCTATGCCTCCGCCGAGGCTGCCCTGAAGGTGGTTGGCGCGGGGTTTGAGGGGGCCGTGGTGACGGACCTTCGCATGCCAGGCATGGATGGACGCCAGTTTGCCGACCGCTTGACCGGCCTCGATCCCGATCTGCCGATCATTCTCATCACCGGACATGGCGACATTGCCGATGCGGTAGAGGCCATGAAGCGGGGCGCCTATGACTTTCTCGCCAAACCGTTTGCGCCCGAGAGGCTGATCGAAACCCTCGGACGGGCGCTGGAGAAGCGCGCCCTGATCCTCGACAACCGCCGACTGGTGGCCATGGCTGCAGAGACCGAGCAGTCCATCCCCCTGACCGGCGACAGTCCATCGATCATCGCGCTGCGCGGGGCCATCCGGCAGCTTGCGGATGCGGAAGTCGATGTTCTGATCGAAGGGGAAACCGGCTCCGGAAAGGAGGCTGTCGCGCGGGCCATCCACAACGCCAGTCGTCGTCGCCCCAAGCCCTTCGTGGCGGTCACCTGCGGCGCACTCACCGACGCCGGCGTCGAGGCCCAGCTGATGGGACAGGATAGCGGGTACGCGTCTGCGGTGATCCGGAGGCGGGAGGGCCAGATCGAGCAGTCCCATCAGGGCAGCCTCTTCCTGGATGAGGTGGATCTGGCTCCAAGAAAGGCCCAGCTGATGCTGCTGCGCGTGCTCGAGGAACGGGAGGTGCGGCCGCTGGGCAGTGTCGAACCCCGGGCCCTTGACCTTCGCGTTCTGGCGGCGACGCAGAACGATCCCGCCGAAGCGGTTGCCCGGGGCGATCTGCGGGAGGACCTCTACTATCGACTGAACGTCGTGAGGTTGCGGATCCCCCCGCTGCGGGACCGGATGGAGGATGTGCCGATCCTGTTCGCCCGCTTCCTCGCTCGCGCGGCGGCTCGCATGGGGCGCCCCATGCCGTCGATCAGCCATGCCGTCCGTCGGCGGCTGATCGAGCACGACTGGCCGGGCAATCTGCGGGAACTGTCCAATTTTGCCAACCAGGTAGCGGTCGGGCTTGCCGAGCTGTCGCCGGGTGACGCGTCGGGAGGTAGCCTCGCCGACAGGGTCGCCCGCTATGAGGCCGAACTGATCCGGGAAGCCCTGGATGCCTGCCGGGGTGACATCCGTCGTGTCACGACGGCCCTGCAGCTGCCGCGAAAGACCCTCTACGACAAGATGGCGCGGCACGGCATTCAGCCGGCCGCCCACCGTGGCAAGGACGGAGTCTGATCGCCGCTATTGCGGGACGCTGGGCGCGCCGAAATCGAAGGCAGGCTCCTGGCGGCGCGGGCTGCTGCCGAAGGAGTAGGTCAGGCCGATGTACCAGGTCGGCTCGCTGAAGCGCACGCGGCTGCGATCCTGGAAGTCCGGCGTCTCGGTGAAGGAGTCGATCTCGGCCGTGTCCAGGATATTGGTGCCGGTCACCACCATGCTGAAGGTGTCGGTGAACTTGCGGCGATAGCCGATGTTCAGCATCCCGAAGGCGCCCCGCTCGCTCTGGGCCTGAATCTGCTCGCCGACATAGAAGCCGTTCAGCTGGAAGAAGTCCGTGTCGGTGGGTTGCCAGTTGATCGAGGCCCGGGCCGTGCCGCTGGTGCCGCTGCGGTCGATGCCGCCCCCGATGCCGGGGATGTAGATGTCATTGCGGAACAGGGTTCCCGACGCATTGTACGTCACCTGGCTTCCGAGCCGGCCGTTGACGATGAACTCGACACCGGTGCGCTGGCTCTCGCCCAGGTTCTCCCGCGTGGTCAGGACCACGCCCCCGCCGATGTCCTGCGCGACGTCCGTGACGCCCCCGCTGCTGTCGCGGAAGAAGGCTGTCACCGCATAGAAGGTGGGGCCCTTCCGCATTTGCCAGGTCAATTCATAGGAGTCGGTGATCTCGGGATCGAGGTCCGGGTTACCCCGCCGCAGGTTCTGCGGGTCGATATAGATGGTGTAGGGGTTCAGGTCCTGGGGCGACGGACGGCTGATCCGGCGGCTGTATCCCCCCCGAAGTCGCTGGCTGTCCGTCAGCTGATACCCGAAGTTGAGCGTCGGATAGGCCTTGAGATAGTCCCGCTCCACAGTGATCGAGTCGGTGATCTGGTCGAGGGTGAAGTCCACCTGCTCGACGCGCAGTCCGGCCTGCACATCCAGATCGCCGAAGGGGCGCTCATAGGTGACGTAGGCCGCGTGGATCCATTCTTCATAGTTGAAGCGATTGGTCAGGGCGGCGATCGGGGTGAGGCTGGCCTCGTCTGCCCCGCGCGACCCAAAGGAGTCGAACGAGTCATCACCGAGGTCGCCCTCGTACCCGATCTTCAGCAGACGGCGCTCGCCCATCGGGCGGGTGTAGTCCAGCTTGAAGCCGTAGGAGTCGCGCTGGTTGTCACTGCCGGTGCGCTGAAGGAAGTCCGGCTCGCCGCCGATCTGGGTCGTCGAAAACAGGTCGAGGGCGCGATCCGACGTGCTGGAGTCGACTTCGAAGTCAGCCACCAGTTCATGCTGGTCGCCCTCCAGCTTGCGCCGCCACGACAGGCGCCCGCCGACGTTGCTGTTATCGAAACCGCCGGACTGGTCCCGGATGTAGCGATCGCTGACCGTGCCGTTGCCGTCGGCGCGCTCAAAGGTCTGGATGTTGGCGTTCTCGGCATCGAAGGCGCGATAGCTCAGCTCCCCGCTGATCCGGTCACGAGCGTTCAGGTCATAGTCCGCGCTGATCCGGGCATTGCCAAAGGTGTTGGTATTCTCGCCCCTCGACACGCTCTCCTCGACAAAGGTGGAAGCCGGCGTCGCGCCCGGTCGCAAGCGCTCTGAGTCGCTCTCGAACTCGCTGACGTTCCGACGCAGGCCAAGGTCACCCGACAGGGTCAGCCCGTTCCGGGTGCGGCTGCCGCTCAGCGACAGGTTCCCGCGCTCGCCGCCGTCCCAGGACGCGCGCACGCCGACCGAGGTCACCGACGGCTGGGCGGTTTTGGTGACGAGATTGATGACGCCGCCGCTCCCTTCGGGGCTGAAGGCCGCCGACGGATTGGTAATGACCTCAACCCGCTCGATCTGGCTGCCCGACATGGCCTGGAGGACGTCGGCGCGCGAGGCACCGCGCAGCATGGCCGAGGGGCGACCGTCGACGAGAATGGTGACATTGCCGTCGCCACGCAGACTGACATTGCCCTGCAGGTCCACCTCGACCCCCGGGACGTTGCGCAGGACGTCCGCGACCGATCCGGTCTGGGCCTGCACGTCATTGGCGACATTGTAGATCATCCGGTCTGCGGCGGTGATGATGTCGGTCCGCGTGCCCTCGACGATGATCTCGTCAACCTCGGTCGCTTCATCCTCGGCGTCTTCCTCGCCGGAGGCGACGGGCGGATCCTGATCGGCGTCCTGCGCCAGCGCGGGTGCCGCGGCAAACAGCGCACATCCAAAAAGGAGCGCCGAGGTCATCAGCAGCGTACGGTTCGACATGTTCAGCCCGATCTAGAAGAGGAAGTGGCCCCGGGACGAAGCGTTTTCGCCTGCGGCAGCAAAGAGATGCTCGCCTGCGCGGTATCACGTCGCCGGGGCGCCACAAGTTAAATCCCGGACAGGTTCGGGGCCGCACGGTGTTCGGATGCACGCATAAATCCAATCTATGCTCAGCATCAGAAAATAGTCTTAGCCTATTGTCGGAGGTTTGATACCTTGGCCGGATCAGGCCCCCGGATTTGCACAGGGGGCCAACGAATCCCGGGAGAACACGGCATGGACGGAAACGCAGGCGACCCCCTCAGCGACCCCAAGAAACAACGCGGCGCGCTTCGTTCGCTTCTGGGCCGCACCAATCGCGACTGGTGGCCCAACCATCTGGCGATCGACATCCTGCACCAGCAGGGCAAGTCGGGCGACCCGATGGGCGGCGACTTCAACTATGCCGAGGCGTTCAAAAAGCTGGACTATGCGGCGGTCAAGCGTGACCTGCACGCCCTGATGACCGACAGCCAGCCCTGGTGGCCGGCGGACTATGGCCATTATGGGCCTTTCTTCATCCGCATGGCCTGGCACTCGGCCGGCACCTATCGCACGGCGGACGGCCGCGGCGGGGCCGGAGCCGGGCAGCAGCGCTTTGCCCCGCTGAACAGCTGGCCGGACAACGGCAATCTCGACAAGGCCCGTCGCCTGCTGTGGCCGATCAAGCAGAAATACGGCGCCAGTCTGTCGTGGGCGGATCTGATGATCCTGGCCGGCAATGTCGCCATCGAGAGCATGGGCGGCCCGGTGTTCGGCTTTGGGGGCGGTCGTGCCGACGTTTGGGAGCCTGAGAAGGACGTCTATTGGGGCACCGAGGAAAAGTGGGTCGGCGAGGAAGGCAACGAAACCCGCATCCAGCCCGACAAGGACATGGCCCTGGAAGAACCCCTGGCCGCCATCCAGATGGGCCTGATCTACGTGAACCCT
>Ga0115011_10000110_pt1 | contig 77079 bp, 57 predicted proteins | sample TroAtlMetagenome_2_FD_88705 | JGI IMG/M metagenome (GOLD analysis project Ga0115011, IMG submission 88705) | Marine eukaryotic phytoplankton communities from Atlantic Ocean - Tropical Atlantic ANT8 Metagenome | ecosystem: Environmental > Aquatic > Marine > Oceanic | place: Tropical Atlantic... | reverse complement strand
GCAGAAGGATACAGGACTCACAGCACTCAATAATAATTTCAATCTGATCTCTGGGAGGTGGAACTTATCTCAATGGGAGAGACCACTGTCATTTGCAGTTGATATAGTAGATAGAGATAAACCTCTTATAATTAAAAGGGGTGACCCTATCTATCGTGTTGCATTTTATCAAGAGAATAATTTAATGCAAGAGTACCGTTTAGTAAAATCTAAACCTACACAAGAACGAATAGATATGGGTGAGAAACGAGTCAACCTCAAGAATCTCATCCCTCATCTATCTAAGACCCTAATGTTTGGTGACCGACCACAATGCCCAATCAAATTCCTACAGTAATAATAGACAATTTCTTTGAAACGCCCTCTGTGATTAGGAACTGGGCACTTAGTTTAGATTACTTAGTGTGCAAAGATCACCCTGCTAAAGGTAATTGGCCAGGGAAAAGATCAAGTCATTTGTTACACGAATTAGACTATCATTTCCATCAAAGATTATGTTCTAAACTCATAGATTATCTGCCTGGATATACTCAATTCGAAAGATTAGAGTCTACGTTTCATCTTTGTACTGGTAATTACGACTGTGGTTGGGTACATCGAGACTCTGCACAGTTTGGTATAGGTGGAATGGTATATTTGAACGAAACTTATACAAATGGGTGTGGTACTATATTATATGATGTACCAGAGAATGATGACCGAGTAGGGTATACTGATGACTTCAAATCTAATGTATTAACTGATGATGAAGATGTACGTGCTGAAGGTAATAAGATGATAAGAGAGAAGAATAGACCATTTACTTCAAATACTATATGTGAGGCAAGATATAATAGATGCCTGTTATTTGATGGTCAAAAGTATCACTCTGCTGGTGACTTCTTTGGTGATAATATAACTACTGGTAGACTAACCTTAGTATTCTTTGCAAAGGCAATATGAATATAGAAACTATTATTGAAGGACGAATGTGGATCGTTCGTAATATGATACCAAAAGAACTATGTAAACACGTAGCAATGGAATATCATATGATGAAGGATGTAATTAAATGGCAATATCCCAATGCTGACCTGGGAGATCCCACAATGCCTGGTGCTTGGAGTATGTATTGCCCTGTATGTTTTGAAGCACTAGGACAATATCAACAACCAATAGTTGAGAAGATTATAGGTAACATACCATTATGGCAGACATTTTGTTATGGTAGATTATATGTTAAAGGTACCTCTTGCGTTAAACATAGAGATAGAATGTCAGGTGAATGGGTTGGTAATATATGTGTTAGTGAAGATCCAGACTATCCTTGGGCAATGCAGATAATAGCAGAGAATAAAAAATATGAGATATTTCTCAATGAGGGTGATTCTTGTATATTCAGAGGACACGAGGATTTACATTGGAGAGAGTTATATGAGGGTGAAGGGTCACAAATACAATGCTTTGTTTCATACGTAGAGCAAAATGGAGAGTACAGTAGGTTAAAATATGATGGTAGACCAATGCTTGCTGCACCTTGGGAGTCAGCAAGTGAGGAGGTCATTACTTGTCAACGTAGACAAAACAATGACGTGTACTATGGACCTGCTGAGGGACCTGGACAAATTGAAGAAAATTTTGAAGATGATCTTGCTGAGGTTGAACTCTTATGAATGACTATTATGTGGTGGATGATCTCATACCACCAATCTATCAAGAATGGTTGATAGCATTGATTAAAGATGAGAATCTAACGTGGCATAGGAAGGACAGTGCCATTATGGAGGAATTGGAGGGAGATCCTCGCAATGGTTTCTGTAATTTTCATTATCTATTTGAAATGGATAAAGGAGGGAATCTGTCACCCTTATGTAATGCTTTCACTCCCTTATCTCTTATGGCAATGGAGCAAGTTAAATGCTACAATTTGATGCGTATGCGAATAAATTGTGTCCCCAATATGTTCGCTAATCATACACAATTACCCCATATTGATAGTTATGTTAAGGATTCTTGGAATGTGGTATATTATATTGATGACAGTGATGGCGATACAGTTATTTACAACGAGCGTACCTTAAGCGATCAAGAATATCAATCTATTCTTAGCAAGGGTGAGTTCACTGAAATGACTAGAATACCACCAAAGAAAGGACGTGCTGTCATATTTCAAGGTGATTTATTCCACTCATCAACAACTCCATCAACAAGATGGCGACCAGTTGTTAACATAAATCTTTCAAAAGATACACCACCAACCAACGGAGCATATAGTAATGTCTGATTTACATTTAATTGAAAAGGGTGAAGACTGGGTATTGTACCGCTCTGAAGTTGTTCAACGTGAACAAAGAGAAATGGTTACACAATTAGGTCGTAGTTATAGACTATTTAAAAACACATTTACAGGATGTGATAGTAGTTTAAAGAATGATAATTTCACATTATCAGCATTACCTACGCTGTTTAGTGATACATCAGCAGAAGATAAGAATCAAATAGATAAAATGAGTCACCTGGGAGATCTGTCTGGTTATAGATTTTATAATGTATTCAGTTTAACATCTCCATCACCATTATATTGGTTCTTATTTAACAACGTAAAACAAGTAGTTCGTAATACTTTAGGTAACAGTCAACCATTGTGGATGCAATGTTGGATGAACTTTCATAAGCAAAATGAAGTATTAAAATGGCACGATCATCATTTTCCTTATCACGGATATATAAGTATTGACCCTAAAAATAGTACTACTGAGTTCAAACAAGACCCTATTAAATATAATATAAAGAATGAAATTGGTAACATATATTTTGGACCAGGATGGGAAAGGATGCACAGAGTTGTTGTTAATGAAGACTATGATGATTCACCTAGGATAACATTGGGTTTTGATATTCTAACAGAACCTACACTCCCAGATGACCAATTCTCGCTTATTCCTCTACTTTAGGGTATAATTTGAGTACTAAATACATTATCAGGTCAGGTAATTTGCAATGTCTCCCTTATCAATTCATCCAGCAGTAGCACCACAAATGCACGGTATTAGGTCTCGTATTCTTAACAACGAACAGATCGCAATCTTGCGTAAAGCAGTTACAATGTATATCGGTAGTTTGTATCAACAAAATAGCGATAACAGGATAGATGATAATGAATTACACGAGAAACTACACATTATTGATGAGATAGTAGATGAACTTCACCTAAGACAACATCATTATGACAAACCGAATCCAATTTAATGCTATTGATATAGTACCAGCATTTGCCACTCCGTTGTATATAACTAACAGCGAAGTTTCAAATGGTTTTAAACAACACTGTAGGACATTAGTTTATGATAGTGAAACTGGTAAGACTATTCAACGTGATGTTGCTGAAATATATCGTGCTTGGCACGTATTAATACATCAACAACTAGAATATTTTTTATCTAATTTTCTTGCTTGTGATATTGATGCGTTTGAGTACAAATTAGGACATAATTATTGTCGTAAAGTTAAACCTGGGATGGAGATAGATTTTCAACAGAATATATCTCATACTCTGTTGACTGGTTTATATTTTATGCACAAACCTGATTGTACAATAACATTTGAATCACCTTGGACAAGTTGGCACTCAGTGTCACCTAAATGGAAGTTTTTAGCAGATAATCCTCTTAATTCCAATAAGTTTAGTTATCAACCAGAAGAAGGAACATTTATGATCTATCCATCAACAATTAATTGTTCATTAAGTAATAATAATTGTGAGCAGGATGGTTATATGCTACAATTCTATGTGTTGTGACGATTAATCTTTTCCTTGCCAACGCTATCCAAATAGAAATGAGAAACATCCTTAAATCTCTCGAACTTGGTACATACATTAAATTCCAAGATCACACTGGATACATATCATTTGTTGGTGATGATTATATTACTATTTGCACCCACGAAACTGATGCACCTGAAGCATTACACGGCAAAACGTTCTGTAATGTGCTAATATATGCAAGTGACTGGTTAGATATTGAGATAGATGAATCTCTTTATCCTCGCAACGTCAGAAACTATCACGGCAAGATAGTTGAACATCCTGGTAATGATATGTTACCACCTATTGATGAACGCTAATTATTATGAAAGACACAATTCTCTATGGTGATTGTAGAGAATCATTGAAGAATATCACCACTAAATGTCAAATGTGTGTGACTTCTCCACCTTATTATGGTCTAAGAGATTATGGTGGCGAAGCATCACAAATAGGACAGGAATCTACTCCAGAAGAGTATATTCAAGAGATGGTAAAAACATTTAGATTAGTGAGAGATTGTCTTACTGATGATGGTACATTATGGTTGAATATTGGTGATAGTTATTATAACTATAGACCTGGGAAAGGCAGTAGAACATATCCTCAACAAACTATTGCTAGTAATAACCAAGACTTACCAGAGTATACAAATAAGAGAGGTAATAAGTTAGAAGGATATAAAGAAAAGGATCTAATTGGCATCCCTTGGATGTTAGCATTTGCACTACGTGCAGATGGTTGGTATTTACGTCAGGATATAATATGGCACAAACCAAATCCAATGCCTGAAAGTGTCAAAGATAGGTGCACTAAATCTCACGAGTATTTGTTCCTCTTAAGTAAGAATAAGAACTATTATTATGACCACGAGAGTATCAAGGAGAAGGCAGTAGGAGAGCGTTGGGGAGGCAATAACCCCATCAATATGGATAAGACTAAAGACACTAATAACACCTTCTCAGGGTTAACTAGACCACGTAAAATGGTGTATGATAAGAGGAATAAACGTAGTGTATGGAAGATTACCAATAGACCTTACAAGGGTGCACACTTTGCTACTTTTCCACCTGATTTGGTTAAACCTTGCATACTGGCAGGATCACGTGAAGATGACGTGGTACTAGATCCATTTATAGGATCAGGCACCACTGCACTGGTTGCTAAGGAGTTGAATAGGCATTATCTGGGTTGTGAGTTGCACGAGAATTATGGTAACCTGATTCAAAAGAGACTTGGAGTGCTCAGTTATGCCAGTGGATAAACTGTCCTTTTTAGTTAACATTTGTTACATTTCACCTGGGAATTGAGTACCTCACCATTATTATGGAGGAGTCCAAAAGATTCACGACATTATGCCAACTGCTGCTACTACTCCAAAGGCACCACGCAAGAGGAGAGCACGCAAGACAACTTCTAAGGTCACCACTGCTAAATACACAAAACCTGTTGCAATGACTATGACTGAAGAAATTAAGGCAAAGACTCGACCAGAATCTACTCACCTCAGTCTTAAAGACTATCGTGAAGACGCAAAAATTCGCTGGAGCATCCACGAGTACGAGATACAAGAACTAGGTAAAGATCTCAAGGTCGCTTATCAGTTCGTAGTCAAGCACTCAACGGTTGCTTACGAATACGTCAAAGAATCTTACAATCGAGCATTTGCTGCTAATTAAATAAATAGAGGGTCACACGACCCTCTTTTTTTATGTCATTGAAAGATTTTGTTAAGGTAGTACCGCAGAGTGAGGCAGCAAAGCAAAAACTCGCTTGGTATATGAATAACAACCCGTATGCTAGAATAGAGAATAAGAGAGAGGATGGAAGAATATTCTTATCTTCTCAATCACAACCCGATTTTTGGTTTTGGGTTGATCCACCAGATGACCAACACTGGAGAATACTAGAACTATGAACGAACGCACTATTAAACCTGTTGATCCTGAATCTGATCCTGATGATGGTCTAACCATTAAGCAGAATGAGGATGGATCTTTTGCTATGAGTTGGGATGATGACGACCCTAGGTGGGCAATGTTTAACAATTTATCACAGAAGGACATTGAGAAGATTATGGTAGACTATAATGAACCCAACCTATACGGAGGATGACCATTGAATATTGAAGTAAAACTCTATGTTGCTGGTAAGGTATTCTGTGAGAATGTCATAGCACGCAACTATCAAGAGGCACGTGAGGTAGCACTAGCACGCAACCCAAATGCTCAAGTTATTGGAGTAACAGCAAAACTATGACCTTTTTATATGGACTGTTGATGCGGTACCACCTGAGAAGGAAGACAATCGACTAACTGTCACATCAAATCGTGAAATAGTCTCAAAATAGACTATTGTACTTATATTAATGAGATTTGAAATTGATCGTCTTACGTCCACATCAACAACGTGCTTTAAATAGTATGTTTGACGCTGACAAGGGTCAGGTCATAGTTCCCACTGGTGGTGGAAAGACTATGATTATGATACAGCACGCCAAGCAATTACTAGAGCACGATAATACTAGAACTATTGTAGTTGTTGCACCTAGAATATTATTAGCACAACAACTATGTGAGGAATTCTTATCAGTTATTAAGACATATTCTGGTGTGCTTCACGTACACTCAGGAGATACAAAACACCAGCAAACTACTAACTCAACTGAGATATATGACTTTGCTGTTAATAACTGGAAGAGACCTAAATTGATCTTCGCTACATATCACTCACTTGGACGTATTCTATCTGCTAATATTAATATTGATTGCTGCTATTTTGACGAGGCACATAACTCTACGAAACGCAATTTCTTTCCTAGTGTTGCTTCTATGTCTGATGTTGCTGTTCAATCCTATTACTTTACTGCTACTCCTGTTCTTTCTTCTGGTAATAATAGGGGGATGAATAACAGTTTAGTTTATGGTAATGTGTTAGAGAATGTACAGGCAAAAGAGTTAATTAACAATGGTAGCATAGTATCACCAACTATTGTACCTTTTGAGACTGATTTACATTTTGTGAAAGAAAGACAGCATATACATCATAGCATTACTATTCAAGATATACTTAACAACCTACCTAAAGATAAGTCTGGTAAGGTGTTAGTTAGTGTACCATCTTCTAAGGTGCTAAGTAATATCCTCGGTCATACTACTATACTCAATGAGTTAAGAAGTAGAGGGTATGATGTACTACATATTACCAGTAAGTTCGGTGCTTATGTCAATGATAAGAAAGTTAAGAGAGATATATTTTTCAACACACTTAGAGACTATGGTAGTGACATTAACCGCAAGTTTATTGTCTTTCATTATAGTATACTTAGTGAAGGTATCTCTGTCCCAGGTCTTACTCACTGCATATTATTACGCACCTTAAATCTAGTTGAAATGGCACAGACTGTAGGTCGTGTTATCCGTATGGATAAAAGAGATAGGCAGAGTATCAACGAAGGAAGGATAAAAGCAGGTGAAATGAAATTCTATGCGAAACCCACTGGGTATGTTACTGTACCAATTCATAAAGAATATGGTACAAGAACTATAAATAGATTACAAAAGGTCGTGGATAATATCTTTGTTGATGGTATCCCACCTAGAGTAGTTCGTAGATAGTATAAATAGATAAGGACAAGTTACTTTAAGAATAATGGCAGTCAGTAGCACAGTAACATCTCTAGGCACAGAGATATGTGATGCGTTAGTTGTAAAAGCGAAGACTTACCGCTTGAACGCTATCAACGCACGTATTGCAGCAGCAAAGACGACAGCAGGTGGCACAAATGGTGCGAACTACCTACTGGAAGCAAAGAAAGCGAAGATCTCTGGAGATAACGCTAGTACTGTCTGGGCATTTAATACAACTGACGTTAATGACGGTCTACTCATTACAGCAGTAGCACCTAGTGATCGTGGAGGGTATAGCAAAACTTGGGGATACATTGATAAGGATGGCAAGATAGCAAAAGACACCAGTGTAACACCAACTATTGACCTAACCAATACCAGCACTAAGGACTCATTCAAAAATACAATGACACACCTAGGAACCCACTGGTAACTGTGCCAATAAAGAAATCGACCACTAAATGCCCACAAGGGCATTTTTTTATGCAATAATGGTATTATACAAACGAAATTAAAACTATGAGATATTCAGTCCACTGCCCATCCGCACCATTTGAGAACACCTCTTTTGTTGAACTAGACGATTGTTGGGGTCTTTGCCTAGACCTATCCGAAGAGTATGGATATGCTGAGGTAAGATATGGTGCTTGTGTGATGGGATCATACACCAATGGTCAGTAGGTGCCAGTTGACTAACCTACACACACTTTTACCATTTGACCCTAAAATCGACTATATTAACAATATGAACAACGTTACACTACAACTCTCTCAAGATCAGCACGAACTACTCACTGATCTCTTTTCAACTATCGCTGACCTTGACCTTCAGGAGACCAGCGAGCACTGCGACCAGTTCGACAAACTATGGGACGCAGTTCTTGACGCTAAGGAGGTTGCTTAAATGTCAGTCCTTCAGAATGAAATGATCCTAGAGAACCTCTTCGAAGAGGTGCTTGAGGAGTTCCCAAACAACACCCAAGACGAGAATGAGCAGATCGCTCGTCAACGTTTCGAAGATCTCTGCCAGTAGGCACAGGTCTTTTTTACTAGCATTTTATTATGTCCCCTTCTTTCACAATTCCAGTGACCACACCTGAGCAACAGTACCAAGAACTCTTTGAACAGATGTATGAACTCTGTGATGCTCAGAACTGGGGTGATCCCTTCAGTTATGCACGCAGTAGAGAAATACACCTTGCTGGTCTGCTAGGTCATAGCGTAGCAGATGATTATTCTGGTGCAGATGCCTATGATGAGAATGATAGACCTGTAGAGTACAAGTCAACCATAGGCAAGAAACTTACAGCGACCTACAATGGTATCAGTGTACAGGAGACCTGGGAAAAGCAGGTTAAATACCTACGTGAGGAGAAAATTGGTAAATATCATCACCATTTCTTCGCACGCTATCACCTCGGCAAGGTTGTTGAAGTGTACAGGATGACCGCACAACAAGTGCTTGATATCCTCGTGCCAAATCTCAAGAGGCAATTTGAGAGCACCAGCAACAGAAAAGATCCTCGCCTAGGGTACACTATCCCCAACAAACTAATCAGACAGTACGGAGTTCAAGTGCTATGAAAACCTATAAAGACCTTGTAGAATTTACAGATGAGGACTATGTGACCATAGATCAACTGTTAGATGATGCCATAGCAGTATCAGACAATAAAGAGGATACTGACCTATTCAGGAGCATACAGGATAAGATAGAAAGACTGTTCGATTATCACGAGTCAGTGATACTAGAGCAGCAGAGGATTCTACATAAAAATCGTTGCATAGGATGCAATGATGGTACAGTAGAAGAATCTGGAGATTGTCCAGAGTGTGACGGTTGACTAACCTACACACATTTCTACCATTTACCCACCTGATCGCCTATTATTAAGAAGTCAACAAGGGAACAACCCAAATGACCTTCAAAGACAAGAAATGGGGATCTTACAAGAAATGGGAAGATCGTTCCTATATCTTCTTTGATCGGATCGCTCAACGACTCCAACCAGTCATCTTCCGACCTTCACCCAAGATCCTCACCGAGTTCACCCTATACTATTCCAGATGATGCAACTTGAATTTGACTATGATGAGATCCTAGAGTACATCAAACACTATCCTCTCTGATCTCGTTGGGCATTGATCTCGCAAGCATTTAGTTGCTAAACGCCAATTCGTGTAAGTCCCAACAATAAAGGCATCAAGGCAAGGGTTGCGTTCACTATTCGCATTTAATTCGAACCTCTTGTGTAAGTCCTATTTTTCAACTGTTAACCTCGCTTATTTAAAATGGCAAATCCTTCAATTTTTGCACAACTCGAAGATGCTTCCTCTGGTAACGAATTACTCGAAGTAATTGATCGTTATCTTGAGTATCTACAAACCGAGGTTTGATTACACTTATGGGGTGCTTTTGCACCCCATTTTATATAACTTTTATTATGCTAAATTTCCTCTCTGATGTATTATATGACTTCTGCAAATTAAACTCTCTTGAGTTACAATCTGCGGATGACATACTGTACACTCAAAATGTTACAAATGACCAAAGAACTTGGTTATTAAATTATATCTCAGTCTGGGATATAATAGCAGATCAGTAAACACTATTAAGGAGAATTAGCAATGCTTAGATCAAAGTCTTTTGGAAGAATATTCTGGGTTGATGATAACCTAGATTTGCAATCGTGCCCACAAAATATAGATGGAACAGGTGATTTTGACTGTTCTGATTATGTTACCGAGTGGGACGATTGGTCAGAGGTAGATGTTAGTGTACTTCTGAACATTCAAAAATCCTGTATACATAACAAATTAAATTATGCAGGTTCATTATCATTAACTGAGGGTTAATTATGCCACTAAGAGAATTTACAACTGAAGAGATTGATGCACTCAATGTATTAATCAATCTCGAACAAGTTGATCTCATTGATGATAATGAGAATGAATTTTGGAACACTATCAAACGTAAACTCAACCAAATTGGTAACCTAAAATGACACAAACCTTCCTAGTATCTTGCGAAGAAATTAGAACTTTCATCGTGGAAGTTGAAGCAGAAGATGAGAACGAAGCACGTGAACTTGTTAACGAAGATGTTAACAAATACGAGTTAGTTCAAGAGTTAGTATCAGATTGGTCAGTAGATTCAGTGGAGGTTGTATGAACTTAGTTAACAGATTCACTCGTGCAGGTGTTAACGGCAAACAAATAGTATGCCCACATTGTAATAACAATGCAAGGGTATTTCATTTTGCTTGGTGTGCATTAACCTGTCAAGTCTGCCACAAAAGTATAGACAAATACGAGTGGGGTGTGACAGTACACTAACCTACACACATTTTCCCCATTTGCCTATCAAATGCTCTATTGTATACATAACAACGAAATTCAAACCTTATGATCCAAGAATTCATTGATTATTGCTATTCTTTTTATAACACTGATGATGGGTTATATCCTATCGCTGGATGTACTAAAGAACGCTTATTTGCTGCTTATGGGCAATATCGTAAGACTCTAATCAGTGCTGCTAAGATTAACCATCCTCGCTATACTTGGGGAGGTGGTGATAGTGTAGACCGTGAAAGAGTAAGAGATATGATGTTATCTCTATTCCCTAATTGTGTACAATATGTACACAAACCCTATCGTACACTTTCTAACTATTAAGGAGATGAATTCAATGGAAGTTGTAACACACAGAGAAGCAAGTATTCGTCTCTTAGAAGATAATTACTTGTGCAAATTACGCACCTTTGTTGACTTCGACAGATACGAAGATGCGGACGCTATCTATTCAGAATATGTTGTAGATGGCAAAGATCCAAGTGATAAGTACGAGTGGTTATTCCTCAACGACTTAACACAATTAGAGGAGGAATTAGATGACTAAAGTATTAGTTAAAGACTTCACATTTCGTATAGTATATGATAGTGAAGATGCCCTCAATCCTGTACACTTAGCAGAAGAAATTCAATGCTATTTGAACTCCAATCATTCAATTAGGGATGATGATTCCCAGGATTACGTTAATGCTGAGGTGACAGGATATAAGGTCACTAATGATAACATTACCCCATTTATTGCACAGGAGGAGTATTAATGAGTTTTGAAGAATCCGTCCACAATGTTACACTAACAGGTAACGAAATCTCTACAATTCTTTACTGTTTAGAAGGATACATTGATGGCAATGATGATTACAATCAAGGAGGCAATTTCTCTCTTGATGTTGATAACATCTTCTCAGCATTAGAATCAGTTTGTGATAATTACCAAGGTAATTTCACTGCTAATGATGTACAGAAGTGCATAACTAATGGCACTGATTATAGAGAATGTGTGGATCACTTGGTTGATTCTATGGAGTGTGCCAATTAGACAACCTACACACATTTTCCCCATTTACCCCTCTGATCGCCTATTATAATAATAACAACGCAATTAAAACACTATGAGAAAGATTGAATCACAAATGAATCAGGCAATTCTTAACAGAACCAACTGGCAATCTTCCAATACAAGTGTACAAATTGATCCTGAGACTAACAACGCTAGTGTATACTTACACGGCAATAAGATTGCTGAGGTAAGTAGAATCGATTTCCGCTTATTTGACGGAGGTTGGCAATCAAACACCACTAAATCCCGCCTTAACGCTATCATTGACGCAGTAGGAAAATGGGGTGAAGGTGTATATCAGAAAGACTGGACTTGGTACTTCAGACTATCAGATAAGACATCAATCCCATTTGTTAGTGGTATGTTACTAGAGTAAATCACAGTTGACAAGGTATCAATCAGTACTATATAATAGAGGGAATTAAATATTTCCCTCTTTTTTATTGTCCTTTTATAATTAACAACAATGAGCGAAGAATTAAGTGACAGTTTAGAACAAATAGCGAACCCAACTGTCTATGGATTGTTTATGCAACCAGTGGGACGATTTACCAATCAAAATCATACTGAACACAAGCAAATCCTCCTGGATTACATATCATCATTAACTGAAATTAGCGATAATAAAAGATATGCTATCAGTCATAAAGTATCGCAGTTAGGTGTTAACAATGTCCTAGAATTGCCTGAACTAAGTGATATCAAGGAAATGATATTAGAGGCAATTAGTAAGACTAATAAGGACGCACTAGCATATGATTTAGGCGATACAATTAAACTCACTGATTCATACTTAGAATTGGGTAATGAGGGGTCTATGTATGCACCACACGAGCACAGCAATGTGTTATATAGTGGCACATATTTCGTGAACTTCGATCCATCTAAGCACGCAATGATGAAATTTCGTAGACATTGTAGCAGCACACATTACCCTGTAGTTGTTGTTAACAACACAGCACAAAATGCGTTCAATCAATTAGATTGTACTGTACCATATAACGAGGGAGATGTTATCATTCACCCCCCAAATATGCAACACGGATATGAAGGAAATGGGCATCCTAATCGTATTTCGTTAACATTTAACGTCGCCCCTTTTTGAAATGAGGTATTAATCAAATGACTTACTTATTCACTAAAGTTGACAACAACACCTACAAAGATGCTGATGGTAATGTATACAAACAGATACCAGATTACGAGGACTATTTTATAGATAGCGATGGTACAGTTTATTCTGCTAAGTATGGAAAATGGAGGCAATTAAAGACACATTTAAATGAAAATGGATATAGACGTGTTACATTAAGACAAAATGGTAAGACCGTAGTAAGAAGAATTGCCCGATTATGTGCTTCCGCATTTATACCAACTACGAACGATTGCAGGAATGTTTTACATATAGACGGTGATAAATTGAATGATAATTATAACAATCTCAAGTGGAGTTAGTATCAAATAGACCCCCATATTAGTATCCCCCGCTATAATAAATAAATGGTAAATTAAATATACTATGTAATTTTATCTCTTCCACAATATGTGTGGAAAAGTATCATCTAATTGTGGAAAACTATGTACTATTAAGTATATAATAAGCACTACAATAAGGTCATACTAAATGTTATAAACTAGCGGAGGATTAGCAACCTTAGGAGTCTATCTAGTAACGCACGAGTTGTCAACACATAGGGGATGTACACAAAATGACACAAAAGGGTTTACAATATGCCTTTAATTCTGTATAATTAGCGTTGTACACTACAATGTCACATAGTGGCACAATTTCCAATGGGAAGGACTTACAAACGTAACGACACGTATAAGTCAAATAGACCTAAATCTTTGAGGGAAAAGAGAAACAATTCGAACCGTAATAAGGGTCGAGTTACTAACACAAACTCCACGCATTATGAGAGCAGTGAGTATCAACAATCAAACACTAATTACAACACTGAGGGTAACACAAATGGATGACAAATTACGCCTTATTAATAGTAAAGATTGGATTGACAATATGTTAGATGAAGATGATAGCGAAGATGGACAATCTATGATAGAATATGAAGATCAATCCTTTGGAGATTTGGACATTGACTACACACATTCCCAGTAAGATTGCAGTGTGGTTAGAGTTACTTGATGAGGGTAATTTGCCACCTGATGAACAAATAGAGTGTGCACAGTTCTTAATAGATTGTGACCTACATAATGAACTCCTTCAGTATCAACAACTGTGTGACTATTTCATAGCGGAAGGGTTATGTTATGACGTGCAATATGATGAGGCAGAGTAACACAAACTCGTGTAGGCACTAAGTAACATTTTGGCATATTAAAAAAGTTGCATTAGTGTAACCTACAAAAGTATAGGGACGAGCATATTATCGAAATCGCGATTAGGGTCCCCCTATATACAAAAAAATTTCCCAGGGTAAAAAATGTCAGATAAGTTAATCAAAAAATATGAGGAGCAGTACTCGAAGTACCTTGGTCGCCCTTGGAAGAAACAGAAGGGTGGGGGATGCTTCACGCTATTGTACGATATGGGTGTAGACCTCGGTTACCACGAATGTAAAGAAGACTACTCTTTCACCGCTAGACGTTTTATGAAGGATCTGTGGGAAGGAGAAGACTGGGAGTGTACCTATGACAGTTCGAAGGATACCCTAGACGTAGATTCTCTTAACGTCTTCGATTTGTTGCTAATGGACTTCACAGGAAAAAGAGTTTCACACGGTGCAGCGTATATCGGAGACAGGTATATGATACACCATAAAGCATATGATATCAGTAAAGTTGAAAAGATAGATACCTATATACCTTTGATCAGGTATGTAATACGAAAAAAGAATGTCTAGAAGATTTACTACTACAATCCAAGAAAACGATCACACAGGCGAATTGTACATCATTCTACCAGATGACTTAACCGAAGATTTGGGATGGTTACCATCTGATGTCCTCACATATGAGATTGATGACAGTACTGCCAAATTTGTCAAAGATACTGACTAACACTCAATTATGTGTTATAATGATTCTGTGATTGTTTAAAGGATGCCCGACCAGACTGAGTGGACAGCCACTTTTACAAAGGAAGAACGTCAGCTTATTTGCAATTCAGGCAAGTGGTGTCTGTTGTATAAGGCTGAAGTTTGTGGTGGAAACCCCCTTAGAAAGGTACAAGCAACGTGGAGAAGTATACGAGAGAAATTGGAGGCTGGCGATGATTTCTTAGAATAAACTAATACCCTTTGAAGTGTACCCCGCGAGCGTCGTAACTATTATGGAAATTTTCGAAACTGTTGATATAGTAAAGGATAATATTATCCTGAAGAAAGATAACTTCCTTAAAACGGAAGAGTTTCTTAAGATGCAAGCGTGCTTCTGTGGGCAGGACTTTCCGTGGTATGTGAACCAAGCGAAGGTGATGCACGTAGCACGTATGGTAGATCCTGAGTTACAAGCGAAGGAGATCTATAATTGGCAGATGGTAAACTATCTGTATGCAGGAGGACAACCCCAGAACGAGTTTTACGAATACCTGTTACCTATAATTAATGCATTGAAGCCCAGAGCACTGATAAGAATAAAAGCAAACCTAAACCACCATACTGATAATATGATAGAATATGATTACCATACTGACTGTGGAGAGTATGGTTCAGATGAGTTTTGTGGTGCTACAACAGCAATCTTCTACCTAAATGATAATAATGGATATACATTCTTCCAGGATGGTCCCAAGGTAGAGTCGGTTGCTAATAGGGTGATTAAGTTCCCCGTAGGTACTCCGCACGCTGGAACATCTTGCACGGATGAGAAATTCCGTGTTGTACTCAACATTAATTATTTCTAATGGACATAAAGTATCCTAGTGATCAACAACCAAACTACCAACAACCTGCTCAACCCCAGGTACAGATCCCTGAGTTCGCTAATATAGAGGAAGAGAACGAATGGAGATTTGAGATGATAGCAAAGACTGCAACTAACCTAGCTGAACGTATAGCAGGTATGGAGCAGATGTTAGGACGTGGTGCAGATATGATACAGTATAAGATACCTGGAGATGATAAACATAGTAACCTAACTCAGTTATTTGATACTCTATTCGACAGACTAAATACTCTTGAACAGCGTATAGACCAACTTGCCAGCGTACATCCTAGAGACGGGCAGGAGCTTCAAGAACCCGATTGATTCACAGGACTATAAAGTCACCTATAATGATGGTGGCGGTGGTCCTAATGACGGATTAAAGAACGTACCCGCAAATTATAAGATTACCTTTGATGGAGAAGGTGAGGGAGGATATCGCCTAGGTAAAGATGAAGTGTTTTATATTGGAGAGAAGGAAGAGATATGCTTACCCTTACCTGGTAATAATGCTACTAACGTTACCGCTACATTTGATGCTAGTGGTAATCTTGTATGTGGTGGTACTGGTAATAGTACAATACAACTGGATTTCGCGTGGAGTGATAACCCAAATACAGCAGGTACCGCTTTAGGTACGTATCAAGTCGGAGATATAACATTTACCCAAGGCAGTAACTACTCTGGTTCTGCTTCGGCTACTATGAACGTAGTAGGTGGTACAACATACAATGCTACTATAACTGGTGGTACAGGCTATGGTGGTCTTCTGGTGCAGGACAGTAATAAGAAATTATGCTTCAAAGATAACCACGGCAGTGATTGTAATGCGCGAGTAATGATCGTAGGTGTTGGTAACACGTGTGGTACAGAGCGTACAGTAATATACCGTTACTACAGTGGATTGCTAAGAGATCACGCATACTATAAGGAGAAGGAGGTAAGAGAGGTCAAACACGAACATAGATCATACAATAGAGAACCCAGACAAAAGAGTAAATTCTATTTCACTGTAGAGGATGAACCAATAGGCGGTACTACACCGTTATACAATAATTGGAATGGTACAGGCAATGACACATATATGACCACAGGATCAGGACAAGAACTACTAGGACATATTTTCACATCTGAAGCAGCAGCAGTAGCATCTGGGACACTGGTACCAGGAGAACAAGTCTTACCATTATACGAGTACCTTGCTCCTGCCAACTACAAAGGTCCAGATCACTTCTATACTCTAAGACCACAATTCGAGGTTAACCTTCAGACAGGTGTTCCTGGTGTCGCTGACCCCAAAGAGCCTATGAATGAAGAGTACCAATATGTTGGGATAGTGGGTTATGTGATGACTTCAACTGGACCAAGAAAGAGTGCAAGAATCATAGAAGTTGGAAAACCACACGACACTGGTGAAGTTAATAGGAGTGGATGGTACGATTGGGACTACCAACAGAACGGAACCTTCACTGAAGACGACTATTTGCTCGAAAAAGGGGACGTTCCTTGCGTAAAAGGGTGGGGAGACCCCGATAATGCCGAAATATTGACCGATTCTGCCCATTTTGAGTGGTTTTATGGCAAAAATGGGGCAGTTAAGGCAGCTGTGCCCAAATTCCTCGGTTTTCACGACGCTTTTGAGGGTCAATTCGTATATTACCTCTATGATGCGTCATATCCGTGGAATGGACCCATATATGGCATCAATATGGTTACTTCTGATGCAAATTGTTGCGAACAAAATTATGATCAAGATCCTTGTACAGTAACACGTGATTTTCACTCATATAATTACCAAATTAAGGAATCTGCGTGGGTAACGAAGAAAACAAGGCTATTTGTGGACGTTCCAGACCAAACTCCAGGTGGAGCAGAGTCATTTTGGACTGCTGGTACTGATGATCATCGTTTATTCTTCAGATATACTTCATCTACGGGATTCTTTGCTATAGGAGAGCGTATTAACGGATGGATGATTACTGCAGTGCGATATTTTGGTGATGAGATGAATTGTGGGTATATGGAATTGACACAATTACAAGCAGAAGGCAATGGTGGCGCATTTGTGTACAATAATACGTATACCTCACAAAATAGTGGTACTATTATTGCGCTAGCTGGTTTTGGTATACAAGATAAAGGTGCAGTATTTGGTGTATATGAATTTCCGAAGAAAGTAGCATATACTAGAGTCAATGTTGACCCAGATGCACTAATTCCTCAAAGATCTATTGATGTAGCAGAAATGCACGGAATTACAAATGCTCAGGGTAAGTTAGCGAGTATACAAATCATTAATGCGGGGTCTGGATACAAGTCTCCAGAGATTTCTATTGAAATTCCCGAAGTTTTACGTGATCAGGGGTTCATAGATCCCGCAAAAAACGTAAATGAGTCTTTTACTAGCGATTCTTCGACAGAAGTGCAGTTAGAGATGACTAATACACTTGATTACGGACGTTCTGAAGATAATTTCCGTCAAACTGCTGCAGATATTAGTAATCAACAGTACACTACTGAGTCAGACTTCACTGGAGTGCTAAAACAAGCTAAAGTTAGAGCAACAGTGGATGAATTAGGTTGTATTGATCAAGTTATAATTACGGATGCTGGTGATGGGTACCCTCCTAACTTTGTACCTCGTATTGTTGTGGTTGATAGAGAGTCAGATACCCGTGTTGATACCTTTGTGGGTGAAGCAAATATGCCATATGAGGAAGAATTTGCTAAATCTACTGAGAAATTTGGTGGAGATGCTCCTGAAGCCAACCAAAAACTAGAATCGAACAGAAAAGATATGCAAGGTATGTTCGAAGAGTACAATAAGAACAAAGAAACGAGTGTAAAGCGTGGATATTTGACAATGACGGATGTTGATACAGAAGAAAAGACGAAATTCTGTGGTGAAGTTATTCCAAATAACTGTTTTCAGCCAGATTCAGGTGTAGGTTGGACAGATTGGGCTAGAAATTGGGATGAAGAGGCAGTTTTTGGACAACTAAGGACACTTGCGCCAGATTGGAACACCAATAATGAGTGGATTGGCAATACTTGGAAGCAATCTGCACCAGTTTCAGGTACCGTAGAGAAAAAAATGTCTTCTGGGATGGCAGGAATCTACCCTAGCGGATGTGTAGAGGTGGGACAACCTAAAATGTATCAGGTTAGACGCTTTTTTGACATACCTTGTCCATATACTTCATTAGATGAGAACGGAGTTGAGAAGGTATTTGGGTATATGCCCTTTAAATATTGCGGTTCTAAGCGAGAAATGGCAAGAATTCGAGTTAGTATACAATTTGAAGGTGATGTTTCTGGTGCTGGAGCAGCTACAAACACCGCTTTTCTTAATTTCTTGAAGAGTATGGGTGATCCTGCCACATTAAGACCACGTGTTACCGAGATTTCAGGTGATATTAAGAACTCACACCCTTGTAGTAATGGTCAAGCAAAGGGAAGATGTTACGAATCTTCTCCAGGACAGTACACTTTTGCTCCAATTGGAGGGGATGAGCAGACATATGATTACGGACTTTCAAATATGACCGAACTTGAGCAGTTTGAGACGTGGGCTGGTGCGGGAAATTACACTGGATGGGCTACACAGACTATTACACAGCAAGAAGTTGATGGTAACGGTCAACCTACGGGACAAACTAATGAGGTAACCTACAATAGTGTAACCTTATCAAGTTGTTCTGGTGGTAAATTCCCTAATCCGTGCTGGCACAATTTTGTTGTAGATGGTGTTTTGGATGTAAATGCAGGTTATGATAGCGATGGTAATGCAATAGCAGCAGATAATCCTTGTTCTTCACCACCTGTTGTAGCATCACCTTGTGGAAAGGCACTAGAAGAGGTTACACACGCTGCAATTGCTGTTCCCCCTAAATTGGTTAATGCAGAGAATCATATGGAAATGGGACCTTATGAGGGGTCTCTCAACTATAGGAACTGGGGCGGCGCAGGTGCAACATTATTAGACGATTCACTAAATACTTTTGGTAACCCATATTTTGATGAGTGCGATTTAACATTTGACGTTAAGTAATGGCATTAGGAGTTTTACGACCAGTTTCATTTCATAATGGACTTCCGTGTTCGGGACACGGGATACCTATTCCTGCGACTATTCATAGTACACAACCTTGTGGATCTCCACCGATTCCATATAGTATTACGATAAAAGATAAGACTTGTTGGTGGCCACCACAACCACTAATACCTCTAGAAGCAATGAATCCACTCCGAGCAACGGTTTTAGTCCATAGACTACCGATTATGCTCGAAATGGATACGTTTACACCTCACATTTCGGTTACAACTAATATTATTAACTATCTGTGTCCTTGTGGTAAGTTAACTTGTATCATTCCAACACCTATACTATGTGGATTGCTCACAATGGAGGATATGGGAGGCGTAGGACACGTCCGAGTAGCTGAATCGACTACTTTTACCGTATTCGCCTTAAAGAGGCGTGTGATACGAATAATCGACCCTCTGGGAGCAGGTAAACCTAAATTGAGTTGGCCTTGTAGTTCTGTAGTTGCTTTTGGCTCTGCTACAGTACTGGCAGGTTAATGTCCCTGCCCTTTATATGCTTTTCTAGCACTATTTCGGCTAGTAGCAGCATATTTTGTATTTTTGCTATTTCCTTGTCTGGTCTTTTTGGCTGGTGGATCAATGTAAATGTTTGAACCCCAAGATCCTGCTTTTGACTTAACTGGCATTTTCTCTAACTAACTATAGGTACTATAGCACAGAACTCGCTAAATAGTGTGGAGTGTGGTAATTATGAAGAATTCTAAACCAGAAGTACCTCCAGAATGGACAAAAGGTCCCGTAAGGCGACCTGTCGATATGAGTGAGGAATTCAAGGAGAATGGGTGGGAACATTGCAAGTATCTAATAACTGATCCAAGATCAGATAAATATCTGCAAAAACATAACAAAGACTAAATGGCATATCGCTTTAGGGCAGATAGATCTCTCAGCAGAGCATTTCGGGATTTTAGCATTGGTTTCAAACCAAACCCTAATACCGAAGACTTCTCTATGGTGAAAAACGAGAATGCCATAAAACAGTCTATTCGTAATCTTGTCAGTACAGGATATACAGAAAGACCTTTTCAACCTAAGAAAGGTTCTCGTCTAAGAGAAATGTTGTTTGAACCCTTTGATGTCTTCGTAGCTGAAGAAATTAAAGAGGAAATCAAGAACGTTGTCACTAGATTCGAACCAAGAGTAGGTTTAAATCAGGTCAGACTATTTCCAGACAGGTCAGACGAAAACACACTACATATAGAGATTGATTATACAATTATAGGTGAAACTCTCGTACAATCTGTTGAATTCCTACTAGAACGTGCATAATCAATGGCTGCGATACCATCCAATTTAACATCCCTAGACTTTAGTGAAATTAAAGAGTCTATTAGGTCGTACCTTCGAACTAGAACAGAGTTTACCGATTACGACTTTGATGGTTCAGCCGCTTCATACCTATTAGATGTTTTAGCATATAACACATACTACTCTTCGTTTAACGCGAATATGAGTATGAACGAGGCATTCCTTGAGTCTGCCACTATTCGTGATAACGTAGTTAAGATAGCAAAGCAGTTAAATTACACACCAAGATCTATTAAAGCATCTAAAGCGTGTATCAATTTCTCTGTACAAACAACATTTGTTGGTGATAGTGCCATATATCCCGCACAGTGTACACTCCCTAAAGGAGATGTCTTTATGTCTGCGGTAGATGGTCAATCATACATCTTTACTGTACCTAATGATATTAGTGCTGCTGTAGATCAATCTAGTGGTATTGCTAATTTCAAGAAGACAGTAATATATCAAGGTAACCTATTAGAATACAAGTATACCGTAACTGATGTAAAACAACGTAAGTATGAGATTCCTGTTGATAATGTTGATACAGAGTTACTGTATGTTTCTATCTCACCTAACGCACAGTCAGAGGAGATCGACACTTATAATCGTGTTACCAACATTGTTAATGTCGATGGAACTACTCGTGGTTACTTCCTTGAGGAAACTGATGACCTTAGATATCAGGTTATTTTCGGAGATGGTATTATTTGCCGCGAACTGATTGCAGGTGAAGTTATTAAGATGCGCTATGTACGCACAGATGGTTCAGCAGCAAACGGATGTAAGAAATTTAACTTTATTGGGCGCGTAGTTGACAATACAGGACGCTTAGTACCAGCTGGTAACATATCATTGGCAACTGTAGATGCGTCACAGTCTGGTGAAGAAGGAGAAGATATTATAAGCATCAAGTATAACGCTCCAAGGGCATATTCATCCCAGAATAGGGCAGTCACAGAGTCTGACTACGAATATATCACTAAAAACGTTTATCCATCAGCAAAGTCTGTAACGGCATATGGTGGTGAGCGTGTATATCCACCCGTATATGGGAAGGTTTACATTGCCATAAGAACTAAGAGCGGTGCAAATTTAAACGAAACTACCAAGAAGCGCATAAAAACAGATCTTTTGAAGTATTCAATGGCTGCTATTGAGCCAGTCATCATTGATCCTACAACATTGTACATTCGTCCTAAGTCTTATGTCTTCTTTGACGGAACTAAGACAGCACAATCCAATAACGAAGTTGCTACGAAGGTACTGGGTGCTATAGATCAATACAATTCTCAAGGGTCAGCGAATAGATTTAATGGAAGAATCGATGGTTCTGCATTTCAGACTATGGTTGATTCTTCTGATAATGCTATCAGTGGTAATACTACTACGATGACATTGGGTATGAACGTTACTGGGTTCCCATTTGGGTCAACATTTACTCAGTGCGTTGACTTTGGTAATGAAATTTTGAATCCTAGTGATGTTTCAGGTGGTACTACTGGTGCAGGTGGTACAGGATCTACCTGTGAACCCAAATTCTCGGCTGTTAAATCAGGTATTTTCTATTCTACAGGATATACGGAGAATTTACTTAATCTTGCCGTACAGAGTCAACAACTTACTACCAATTCTGTTTTAAGTACAAGTACATTCATTGAGAATGATACTTCAGCACTTTTACCTGTCAACGTTCGCGATGACGGTAAAGGTTCTTTGATTATGGTTACTAAACTGGATGAGGCAGAAGTTGTTTTGAAGCAAGGGGTTGGAACAGTTAACTATAAGACTGGACAAGTTTGTTTGGGTCCTATAAGTGTACAGCAAACTCCAGATGGTACAGATCGTATTCCCATTACAGTAATTCTTTCTGCTGGTAATGTCAACATCGGTACAGGTGTCGATCCTACTATCTTTAACCCACAAGTAATTACTATTGATTACACAATTGATGGAAGTAATATTCCAACATTCGATCCATTCGACTTTACCGCAATTAACTTCGATGGAACCTCGATAAATATCATTGATTATCCAACCACGGTATTCGAATATCCAGACTTCGATACCTGCTTCTAAGACGATAACAACAAATGAAGGCAGTTAAGGTTTCCCAAAGACTCCAGGATCAGATTCCTGCATTTATAAAGGAGGAGGATCAGGCTTTTGTCGATTTGATGGTTCAATACTACAAATCGCAAGAAAAGTCTGGTAGACCTTATGATGTTCTGAACAATATTCTCAGTTATACTGATATCAGTTCCGATGAATATGATCCTAATTTCATATCTTCATCATCGGTAGTATTATCGGATATAACACCGACTGATAACAATATAACCGTAGAAACTGTTGACTATTTCTTAGACAGAGATGGTACTATAAAGATTGACGATGAGATCATATATTATGAGACCACAACAAAGTCACCAGAGGTAGTTTTCACTCCTGGTGTTAATAACTTAGAATTTAATAGAAAGATTCAATTACTTGAGAGTATTGCAACTCAAGTTGATGGTGTAAAGACACAATTCAATCTGAATCTTCTTGGTACTCCAATATCGCCATCTGCTCCTGAATATCTTCGTGTAATTATTAATGGTATTCAGTATGAGCCTACCACACAGTATGTGGTAGAAGGTGCTACTATACGGTTCATAGGAGACACCGCTCCAAGCATCCCTCAAGGGTCTAGTGCTCCAACTACTATAGAATACTTGATTGGTTATACCAGTGTACCTGTAATAGTACTGGATACCATTACAGTAGGTACAGCATATCAGAAGATATTTCATTTAAAGGAGAATACATCAAAATATACTCCACTTTCTACTGTTTCTTGTTTAGTTGCTATAAATGGAGTTCCAAAAAATCCATTTATTGATTTTACTGTTTATGAAGATCAAATAATCTTCAATACAGGATTAGATCTAGATGATAAGATTGCAGTACGTGCTGTAGAACTAATTGCTCCAGAATTCGGTAAAGGTGCTGCTGCAATCACTAAAGTTGAAGATGGTAAGATAAACGATATAATTGTAAAGAAAGGTGGTAGTGGATATAGGTTAAACTTCACTCCAAAGACGACTATTCTATCTCCTGCTGGTACAAAAGGTACTTTAGGAACTGCTGAAGCACTTGTTAATGGTATTAAGGATATTAGTTTAATTGATGGTGGACAAGGTTATACACCAGATAACCCTCCTATAGTAATATTTGACCCTCCTGCAGACAGTTCAGGAGTTTTAGCAAAAGCAACTGTAGTTGTTGATTCTGAAACTGGACAAGTATCTACAATAAATGTAACTTCTTCAGGTTCTGGATATGATACTATTCCATCTATCTCATTTACAAACCCATCAGGTGCAAAGATATCTGATGCAACTATTGATGCTGAAGGATCAGTAAATCCTGGGTCTATTACTGTAACTGAAGGTGGTTTAAATTATAAGACTGCTCCTACAGTTTGGATTGAAGCTCCTACTGCTGTTAACTCTATCCAGGCATCTGCTATATCGACTCTAGACGCTGTTGGTAGGGTAAATGGTGTAACTATCGTTGCTCCAGGTAAAGGTTATACAACTCCTCCTAGATGCCGTATAATCGACCCTGTTGGTGCTCAAATTCTTGATGTATCAGTAAGTGGTGGTAAATTAGTTGATATCGAATTATTATTTGGTGGTAGAGGGTACACTGATCCTCCTTCTGTTTATATTGTTGATAATAGAAAGGATCTTTCTGGAAATCCTGTAGGTGGTATAGGTGCAACTGCTGTTGCTACCATCTTTAATGGTGAGATTACTGATATTAATATAACCAGTTTTGGAAGTGGATATTCATCTACTGAGCCTCCAACAGTTGTTATTGCTGAACCAAAATCTGCTGCAGCATCTTGTGATGTTGGATTTGGTGAAGTAACAGGATTTACTATTCATAACCCAGGTGAAGAATACCAACCATCTCAGTTTAGAGACTGTAAGAGAGGGGTTTCTGGTGTAACTGAGTTTGATCAGAGAGGAAATCAAATATTCACTAAAGAAGTTGATAGTACTCAGTCTTCTCATACTAAAGATACTGCAATTACTAACTTAGATTCTTTATTCTCTAAGGAATTGTATCAGCGTTTTGTAAATCAGTTTTTACCTAATGCTCCAATTGATTATACTAAGGTAAATGCTCCTCAGATCATTAAAACGATCAAGGACTTTTATATCTCAAAAGGTACCAAAACTGCTACAGAGTATCTCTTTAAAATACTATTTTCTGAGACAGTTGATGTATCTTATCCTAAAAATGAGTTAATTACTCCATCTGCTGCTACTTGGAGTGTAGACACAATTATTCGTGTTGAACTTATTAGTGGTGATTCAAGAAATATCCAGGATTCTCAGTTATTCCAATTTGCTGATGCTGTAGACACTAGCGTAAAAGATGCTAGTTGTTTGGTTGAAAACGTAATTGCAATCAATACTGGTGTAGGTACAATATACGAATTATCCATATCTGAAGAAACTTTACTTGGTAAATTCACCATACCCTACAAAACTACTCTTGTAGAACCAATTGATACAATAGATTCAATCATTACTGTTGACTCTACTATTGGTTGGCCAGAGAGAAATGGTCTTATCATAATGGGTGATAGTGAGTATGTACAGTACAAAGAGAAATCATTAAACCAGTTTATTGAGTGTACACGTTCTAAGAACGGTATTGTTGAGGATTGGGATAGTGGTACGACGATTTACTCAGATATTTTCTGTTATGTTGATCGAGGGCTTGATACTGAAGTAAAACTTCGTATTTTGGGTATTGCTGAAGCAACTGGAACCGTTCTGTCTGACACTGGTTCTTATTACTTGGCTGGTGATAAACTAAACGTTGCATCGCTTGGTTCTTCTACTACTGATAAAAAGATAACATCTTGGCTTTATAACGTCAAGAAACTGATCTCAGTTACTAATATTGAGCCAGGTGGTCTGAATAATCAGACTGCAACCGTTTATAGCGTTAATAATCACGGTTTGTTAGTTGGAGATGCTGTAACCATCTATGGTGCTAACCCAACGATCTTCAATGGTACGTTTGAAGTAACATCACGTATTAATGCTACTACGTTCTCCTATCAGATAGAGGCTCCTTCACCGAACCCTCCACAGGGTAATATCTTGATGTCAGTTGACTTGAACAGAGGTAAGTCTGATGTTGAGAGTATTAGTGGTACTATAAAAGACTTTACTACCAATATACAGAATGTTTTCTTCAATGACAACTATTCTTATGTTGCAACGACTGGTATACCAAACTATAAGGTTGGACCTTTCATAGGATCTGCCCTAATTCCAGGTAACCAAAGAAAATTAAGTAGAATTCCAAGAATAGTAGAAACTGTATCAGAACGTCCCTTAACTGAATTTGGACCTATAGGTACCTGGGTTAATGGTGTTGCTGCTTGGTCTTATAAGTCTGAGAGCAAGATTAAGTATGGTGGTGTTACAGGTATCGATATTACCAATGTTGGTAAAGGATATGACGCTGCAGCGACTCCTGCTATCGAAATTACAGGTGGTGGTGGAGCTGGTGCTGCTGCTTCTGTTGTAGTAAATGGTTCACTATATGAAATTGATGTCACCTCAGGTGGTACTGGGTACACTTCTAGTCCTCTTGTTAGTATTGTAGGTGGTGGTGGATTTGGTGCTACTGCTACTGCTGTTATTACTAATGGTGTAGTAACTAAGATTCTTGTCGGAGATCCTGGTCAAGAGTACACTTCAGAACCACTAGTTTCTATATCTGGTGGTGATGGAGCAGGTGCAACTGCAAGTGCTGCTGTACGTGGTCCTATTAAGAGCATTGCAGTCACTAATGCAGGACAATCATATACTTCTTCACCAACAATCAAACTGAACTCTGGTGAAGGTGCTGTTGCACAACCAATCGTTATTAACGGTCGTATTGTTTCAATCGCTGTTATTGCTTCTGGTGATGGATATACTTCACCTCCAAAAGTTATTATTAATGGTGAAGGATATGGTGCTGTTGGTAAAGCAACTATTGGTACTAGTGGAGAAGATAAAGGTAAGGTACTTACTGTTTCCGTTGAAAACCGTGGTGTTGGATATAATACTGGTACAACAACTATTAGATTAGAAGCAGTTGGTGAACTTGCCACATTTACTGCAAATGTATTTGAGTGGACTAAGAACTTAGAAACAGAGCAATATGGTAACTTAGACCCTGCTAGAGGATACGTATTTGCTGGATATAACACTCAGTATGGTGGTGAATACGCACACGTATCCGATCCTAAACAATTAAGATTTGTTCTTGGTGATAATGTCTATAGAGATCCTGCTACAGGCAATCTTAGAGAATTGGATGCTGGATTATCACACTCACCAATTATAGGTTGGTCATTTGATGGAAACCCAATTTACGGTCCTTATGGGTACATTAAAGCAGATGATCAGTCTTCTGGTATTAAAAGGATTGTATCTTCTTATAGAATTAAATTAGCATTGATATATGACGAAGCAACGAACCCAACTCCAATTCGTGCTGATGGTCCTTTGTTAAGTGAGTATGCTGCTGGTACATTCATTGAAGACTATGAATATGTCTTCCAAAATGGTGATTTAGACCAATATAACGGTAGATATTGTAAGACACCTCAATACCCAGAAGGTGTGTATGCTTATTTCGTTTCTATTGATGCATCTGAAGCAGGTTTACCTGTATTCCCTTATGTTTGTGGTCCTCAACTATACTCAGTACCTGATAAGTGGAACTATAGTCAAGATGCTATACAGACTAATATTCCTTCAGGTGTTGTTAGATTCCGTGATCCTTATGAGGATGTTGACATTGATATTGAGCGTCAACCAAATAAGGCAACTGATACTCTTGTAACTGAGTTCGGTGAAGAATTTGTATTTGAACTTGAAGATTTAAACAAAGATGGTATCTTAGATGCAGAAGAGGCGGTTGCTTTAACATACATCTCGGAAGAACCTGTACTGCAATTATTTGATTACTACCCTAGAGTCTCTACTAGATCACAGGTTGATATTGAAGTTGAGACTACTACCAAGTTTGAAGACGCTAAAGTTAGTGGATTTGTTGTTGAGAACCCAGGTACCTCTTATAAAGTTACTGATAAACTATATTTTGACAATACAGACACTGGTGGATATGGTGCTTCTGCTAAAGTTGAGTCAGTTAAGGGACAAGATGTCCTATCTTACAGTTCCACATTAGAAAATGACGTATCTTTCGGTACAATAACAACTACTGAAGAACACGATCTTAGAGCTGGTGATGAGGTTATTGTTGAAAGTATACCTCAAATCGATTCAACTAATAAGACATTTAAGGTAAAGGTTGTTGCTGGTGTTGAAAGAATTGATGTTTTACAGCAAGGATTAGGATATTCAGAGGATATTCCACCTACATACGAGATTATTAGTGGTCAAGGTCAAGATTTCAAACTTAATATTGTAAGAGAAGAGTCTGGTGCGGTTAATAAGGTTAACATTATAAACTCAGGTTCTGCATATGATAAGGATTCTCCACCAGAGATTCGCGTCAGTCACCCACAAAGGTATAAGAAAGCTGCATATGCACTGTCATTCTTGAAAGAGAATACCACTGTAACAAAAATTAAAGATGTCGCCATTGCTGATGATCGTACTTTCTACGTTGTAGGTGAAGCAGATGATTCTACTGGTGATTCAGCAGGTATGATTGCTAAGTTTAACAGTGATGGTAGATTGCTGTGGACACGTACAATGTTACCTATTCAACCTGCTGCAGGTGATAAGAGGTGTGTATTTAATAGTATTCACGTTGCTAATACTAATCCTCATACAATATACGTTGTTGGTGAAACTATTCCTCATACAGCAAACCTTGCTTACAACCCAGATCTTGTTGTTGCTAAGTTTGAGTCAGGATTTGATGCAAACAACAATCCAACTGCTGTAATTAAGTGGCAGAGAGAACTTGCTGGTATATCTGGATCTACTCGTAGAGACTATATTTCTTCAGTTGATTTAGATTCTAACGGATACTTATATATTGCTGGTACTACTGATACAAACTCTCCAAATCCAAGTGATATGTGGATTGGTTTGTTGAATACTGATGGTGCTTTAGAAGAAAAACGTAAGATTGCTTCTGCTGCTGGTGATGAGCAGTTAAATGATATTAAATTTATTGGTAATAATAAGGTATTGTTTGTTGGTATTGAGGATCCTACTGGTTCTGGTAATATCATATTTGGTGAAACATACTATGATAGTGCCACTATTGAGGTTAATTGGACTCGTAAATTCTCCAATACTGCCTATAGGTACTCTAATCCAAAATTAACTGTAGATGATTATGGTACTGTATACATTACAGCTACTGCTACTACTGTAGCTACTGGTAAGACTGCTGGTGTTGCATATTGGAAATTCCTTTCATCTAACTTACAAACACCTGCTGCACAGAAATTATTTGCTCCAAATACAGCATTTGAAGAAATTCAATCTACTGGAGTTAAATTTGACCTCTTTGGTAACATTGATGTTGGTGCTTATGTTAGATATGCATTCAATGATAACCGTATTATTGCTTGGAAGGTTTCTTGGAATACCGATAATGTTATAACAGCAGCTTCTGTTAAGGAGACTTCTGGTATTGGATTCCATCCTATTGCTATTACTAATGATAGTTCTGCTGATACTATAGTTGTTGGTAACAAAGTAGAAGCAAATGAGATTGCAATCCTAAACTTTGATACAGATGTTAGTGGTGATGACACATATAACGATATTTCAACTATTGCTTGGAAAGGTACAGGTGAAGCACTTGATAATGCAAAACCCAAGTTTGGTAACAGTTCAGTTGCAACAACTGCTGCTGCCAACGCTTTAGAGATTGATTGGGCTGCTGATCAAGGTACAGATTGGACAATTGAAGGATATATTGCTATTGGACAGTCACAGTACAATGCACAGTCTTCCAAACCAACTCTATTCAAAATTACACCTAATACTGGTGATGCAACTGTATTGTCTGTAGATGGTGATTCTACAAGTCCTAACTTTGGAAAGTTAAGTATAGATGTTGGATCAGGTACATATTTCTCCACTACAACTACTAACTGGACTAGATTTGCTGCAGAAGCATTTGTACACGTAGCATACGTTAAGCAGAACATTGGTGTTGGTAATTACACTTATAAAGTGTATATTAACGGTAACGAAGAGATTTCTCATACCAGTACAACAGTTAACACTGCTATTAAGAAAGCAATTGTTCTTGGTTTAGAGACTCCTGCTACAACAACATCTGTTGGTGGATGGTTAGATAACCTTTCAATATCTACTGTCACCAAATATGATGCTAACTTCACTCCTGCTCAGGCAGTTGGTAGCACAAAGATTACTCACGCATTTACTTACAAGATTGATAAGGATCAGACAAAACTTGGAACCTTTACTCTCAATAACGTAGAGACAGGTATTCAGGTAACAAACGCCGCTGCCATCAACGATTTCACCTTTAATGCCCTTGCTACCACATCAAATGATTGGGTATTGGGTCCTGCTGGTATTCAGATCCTTGATTATGCTGATGTTATCTCAAACAACGTTGAAGGTTCATATACGTTCACTTCTACTGATGAACCTTATGCTACTAGAACAGCAACCATTCCTACTCCAAATGGTAAGAAACTGTTGATGTCAACAACAGTTATTCCTAAGTTCTACCTAAGAGATGCCAAGTATACTACTATTGACGCTGTTAAGACTATTACATTCAATCAGAATGCTACCTTCACTAAAGGTGATAGATTACAACAATATTCTGTAATTGGTGGAGCTGATGTTATTAGTGCATACGGTACCATTGTTGAAGCTGGAACTAATAATTGTAAGATTGGTAATATTGTTGGTACATTTGATACTACAAAACTAATTAAATCTACTGGAAATGACATCAACGTCATTGCATATGACTTTACAGTAACAACCACTATTCCTCAGTGGACTACAAATACTGTATATGCTGTCAGTGATGAAGTATATAACGCTGGAAAGATCTATACAGCATCTAGTGCTGGTACTTCTGGTGCTACTGCTCCTGTACATAATGTAGGAACTGTCTCTGATGGTACCGTAAACTGGGTATATACCAGAGTTGCTGGATCATTTGATGTTGATTTAGTTAATACTTCTTATAGTAGTGGTACATTAGATCAGTTTGCTAGGTGGAAAGCATTCTCTGGATCTGATTATATCATCAAGATTGAGGAGATTTATGAAGATTCTACCTACATTAAGGGTGATATCATCGATGCTGATGCTGTTGGTCTAACATTTAGTGTTGATGCGACAGGAAATATAGCAACATTTGGTAATTTAGTTGGTGTTAAAGAGTTTAAACTGACTGCTAACCTTGATAAGGACATTATTCCTACAGGTGCACTAACATATACCGACTTAGTATTTGCTAATGCTACTACTAAGAACAATTTTGAAACAAATGAGATCATATTTGTCGAAGGATTCTCCACAAATGAGTATAATGGTTCATTCTTTGTTGAAGAACTGTTCAGTTCAAGGCAATTTACCTATAGATTGAGATCTACAGCGATTCAAGACCCTGTATTCAGTCAAGGTGTGATTGCTAGTGTCAATATTTACGCAAAACATCCTAAATTACTCTTTGTAAGAGGTCATCAGTACGTATTTGACCTTGATGACACTTCAAACGCAGGATATTTCTTGAGTTTCTCTAAGGATAATCAGTATAAACTAGAATATCCATTCACAAACATCATTAGAGAAGGTACACCAGGTATGACTGATGAGAGTTCACCTACTCCATTGGTTAAATTCTTGGTTACAGACGCTGTAACTAATATTTCTTACTACTTTGACCCTTCAAGAACAAGTGTTAATGATAATCCAGTTGGTATAGATTCCTTTATTGACGTTGTTCAGACTCCATATAAGGGTATATTTACAATTTCTAGTGTACCAGACGATAAGGAGTTTAAATTCCCATTACTTCGTGAGCCAGAGAATACAACTGCACCATTAGGTAACACTGAGGTTGGTATTCCAAGATCATCATACTCTACCACTTCTGTTAAGGCAGTTGGTCCTATTTCATCTATTAAACTGGTAAACCCAGGTGGATTCTATCAGAAACTACCAATTGTTACTGATATTGCTTCAAACAGAGAAATTGAGAAGATTAAGATAACTTCTGGTGGTACTGAGTATGTAAATGGTACCTATTTCAACGTTCCTATCGCTGGAGACGGTGAAGGTGCTCTATGTAACATCACAGTTGCTGATGATGGTGACCTAGAAGGTGTTATTACTGGAGTAGAACTTATATCTGCTGGTAAGGGATATACCTTTGCATCTGTAGATATTGATGGTATTCCTGGAATATTAGGTAGTTTACTACAAGGTTCTGGTGGAGTATTAGATGTTATCATTCCTGCTGAAGGATCAGGTGCATCTGTATTCTTACAAGGTCTAAGCATTGGTAAGATTAAGAAACTGAAGAACAACGAATTTGGTTTCGGGTACTCTCACGACTATACGTTGAGACCTGAAATAACTTTCCCTGTGAACCTTCAGTTATTTAATACCGCTATTCTAACAGAAATTAAAATAACTGACCCAGGTTCTGGATATACTAGCGTTCCTCGTGTTGTAATTGAAGGTGGTGGAGGTATAGGTGCTGAAGCATTAGCGATTGTTAAGAATAATCGTCTTTCTGAGATTCAAGTTAAGGAACCAGGCTCAGGATACAGTTCTGAACCAATAGTTACCCTTAAATCAGAATTTAACTACGTTGTTAACATTGACTTAGGATATTTACAGTTTAACTTCCCACACGGTATCACAAACGGTGCTGCTGTTAATTTACGTGCAGAAGACCTTGGATCTACTGTAGGTATCCTACCAAAACCAGCTTCTGCAGGTTTGATCAGTTTAAGTGAGAACACTACTTATTATGCTATTGCTGGTGAGGCAAATTCACTTGAACCAGACCAGTTAAGGATCGCACTAACCCCTGTTGATGCTGAATCTGGTAGCTTCATTACCTTCTTAACACAGGGTGATGGTAGACAGGTACTACTAACCGAGGTATTCGGTGGTAAAGCAACAGCTGTTGTAGAAACTTCTCGTTTCTTACAAGGTGAAAAGGTTTATCAAGGAAGTTTTATTGAAACTGCATCTGCTGTAGGATATGTTTCTGAGAACCAAGGATGGCAGATTGGACCTAGAATTCTTAAACTTGAGAACTATACAGGTAATTGGACTATTGGTGAGAGGGTAACTGGTGAGGTATCTCGTGCATCTGGTTTGATTGATAATCTATCAATCGCTAAGGGTACACTGAATATTGATGCTTTAACAACAACTACTGGTCAATTTATCGATGACGTTGGTAAACCATCTGAAATTGTACAGAAGATCCAAGACTCTTACTTCTATCAGAACTTCTCTTACGTTATTAAGTCTCAGACACCTATTAATAGTTGGAGGAAGTCAATCCTTGAAACTAACCACCCAGTTGGTTTCAATATGTTTGGTGAACTAGCACTTACTGGTGGTAAGGATATTTCAGGAAGAAAGGTCGTTTCTGACCTAGTTAAGGAAGTTAATATCTTTAGTGCAACTAATATTAATAAGATTACCTCTTTTGCTAACGCACAACCAATATACACTCAGTTCAACAATACTGAGGTACTGTTCAGACAGAAGAGACTGACTAACTCAGAGGAAATCTTAACTTCTATCGTTAAGAAACTTGATAATATCTCTGATGATTTTGATGGGATTAAAACCCAGTTCCCTCTAACTGTTGAGGGTGAATCAATCACAGCAACTGATGATCAGATGATGATTCTGATTAATGGTATTGCACAGTCTCCTGGAGTATCATTTACTACTTCTGGACCTAGTATTGTATTTGATGAACCACCTAAAGCACCTTCTAGGATCAAATTCCGTGAAATAGGCTTCAGTCAGATTAATATTACTCGTTTTACCTTTAGTTCTACTAGTGGTATCTTCCCTCCTGCAGGTAAGATTGTACGTAGTCTTCAGAATGAAGGTACAGCTATTGTAATTGACTCACTTGTAGATTCTATTGATGTTGTTGATATATCAGGTTCATTCTTGACAAATGATAATGTTTTATCTTCTGCAACTGGTTTTGATGGTGTTTTAGCTTCTGTAACTCCACTTACTAGCAATACTATCTTTGAACAGGGTGAAACAATCACAAACCTTGATACTATCCCTGATTTCGCAGTTATTGAAGAAACTAACCTAATAGATGGTACTGTAACTACTGACTTAGTTGTTTCTCGTACATCTGGTACTTCTGAGTTTGAAACTGGTGAGTTTGATCTTAAGTACAATGACATTGTATATTCTGCACGTTCTAAGATATGTGCAAGAATTACTACTATTGCACCTTATCAAGATGATAATACACAGCAAATCATTGATACTGTTGACTTATCACCTCCATCATTCTTCTTTGGTCTAGTATTCCAGAGAGTACCTTCAATTACCTTCCCTAATAAGATTCTTGATAATATCTCTGAAACTGTTGTTAATCCAACTGAACTATACAGTGAGACAGCAAATAACCAAGATTTCCTTGACTTTGAAGAAGTAAGGAACCAAGAAATTAGATATAAGAACTTACAGGGTTCTCAGTTCGTTATTGGCGACTCAATTAGAAATAAGAAGCTTTACTTTGCTAACTCTTCAATGAGAACGGTACACGATAACCGTTCCTATGATGCTGCTGTTCTTCTACGTAAGAATGCTTTATTCATTGCTGAGGAAGCAGTAGGTATTATGAAGAATTACTATCCTTCATTTACCGTTCCTGGTCTAAACCACGACAAAGATTGCCACGATGACATCGTTGATATCTGTAATGTTATTGCTTGGCAGTTAGAGTACGATGGTAACTCTGAAGTTTGGGATACTGCATACAAGTATGTTCAAAGTGGAGTAATTTACCATATTGATGGTGAAGTACCTCAAGTTGTCTATACAATGAATGCTGCACGTGATCTAATGATTAAGTGTATCCGTAATGAAGTACATACTGCACTATACACTGGAATACAGCAATATAGAGATCCTACTGTTACTAATGAGTATGATCCTGTAGATAACAGTCACGCTGACGCTAGATCTTTACTTCTTGCTAACAAGTGGTATATTGCTCACGAATCTTTATACTATGCCAAGCAGCAGAACCCAGGTTATAACGTAACTGGTGGAGATGTTCATTGTTTATCTGACGTAGTAGATGTTATTGAAGCATTAGCATATAACACTGCTCACGGTGGTAATAACTTCATCTATGAAGCTGGTCATAGAATTGTACAGTACGGTACTGTAACTGGTGATATTGATACTATGGTTCACGCTTACACTAAAGCGAAGGCTATGGCACTTGATATTATGAAGAACGTTGCTGTTGCTAAAGCAGATAGTTCACACGGTTGGGTTCAGGTAACTGATAGTGGAATCACTGTTGATACTGGATCACCTGTTTGTAACGGTGTAGCATCAACTATTGGTACTTTGTGCGATATCATTATCGCTGGACTTGGTACTACTGCATCTCCTGGAACCGTTGCAACATTTGAAGCTGCTTATACAAATACTGTTCCATCTACTGCTAAGACTGGATATGTAAATGGATGTATGAACCAGTCATCTGCAATTACAAGTTTCATCAACATAATTACAGATACTTTACAAGATCCTACATTCGCTGATCCTGCTACTTATCAGTGGTCTATTGGTAATGTATCTCGTGTTGAACCTCCTTATGCGTTCCAAGAAGAGACAATTCGTTGTACTAAGCACGCTTATAAGGGTAAGTCATCTGGTGGATTCTTCGTATTTGAAGATAACGTTAAGGGTGTAACATCTGGTGCATCATTCGATGTTATTGGATCTAATGCTGGTAACAAGTGGATCTACTCTAAGGATGTTACTGGTGTCTTCCAAGCTGATGAATACATCACTAACTCTAAGATTACCAACTCTAACGTTGTAGCAGACTCATTAATCTTTAGAACTGGTACTGGATCACTAGCATTTAGTGGAACTGCTACCAATTTACTATATCCATCAAGTGATAAGGTTGCTTTTGGTACTGGTGATTATACAATTGAAGGTTGGTTTAGACCTTCAACAGTTGCTGGTACTCAGACTTTAATAGATCTTCGTGGATCTACTTCTGATACCAAGGTACAAGTTTTACTTTCTGGTACTAGTATCAAGCTTGCTATTGCAGGAACCGATCAAATCAGTTCTGCTCAAATAGGTGCTGCTGATGCTTGGTATCATTTTGCACTATCTCGTTCCTCCAGCGTAACTAAACTGTTTGTTGCTGGTGTTCAGGTTGGTGCTAACTACACTGATACTAATAATTACACTGATAGTACTATTAGAATAGGTTCTTCTTGGAATGCTGGTGATACTTTCGCAGGTAACATTGATAGTATCATTATCCGCAAAGGAATCGCCCAGTACTCTGGAACCTTTAATGCCCCCGTAGTTTATCCTACTAATGATAATACTATCTCTTGGGCACTTCTTGGTGACGCACCAATGCCTTTAGAAGTTGGTGCCATCTATGCTAACTGGGTTGCTACTACTATTTCTAGTGCAGACGTTGATTACGTTGAACTATTCGAACAAGAATTGCAATGTGAGGGTGTTGACTTAGGTAGATCAGAATATAGAGATTGTGCTGATATCATCTATAAGAACCGTGACTGGATTGCTGAAGAAGCAGTTGGTCGTCTGAAGGTTAGATATCCAGACTTTATCATCCCTGGTGATGGTGGACAATCTAATTATGGTACTAACGTATGTTTACGTGATACTAGAGAGTATATTATTCCTGCTATTATTCAAGACCTTATTGATGGTGGTAACTATAACACTGTTGTACAGGCAAGAGCATATCTAACAGGATCTGGTGCTCTACAGCATATTAATGGTGAAGTTCTACAATCAATTTACACTTGGGGTGAGGTTGCAAAACTCTGTATTGATGTTATTACACAGGATGAGACTACTCTAACTGGTACATATTCGACTAGAGTACGTGTTCCTAACTACTTCGCAACTCCTGCATCACAACCTGTACAAGATTTTATTAATAATCTGATTTCTGATCTATTAGATCTTCTCGGTCCTACAGGACAAAGATTCAGAGATGGTGCTGATTTAATATACTTTAACAGAAAGGTAATTGCTGATGAAGCAGTTTACCATATCGAAAACAAATATAACATTACTGTTGGATTCAGTCAGGATCAGAAGCTACAAATCCCTGATAGAAATAAGTGTGTAAGAGACCTTAGGGATCATATTTTACCTGCTATTTCTGGTGACTTGCTAACTGGTGGTAACAATCAGACAAATGCTCAGATTGATTACTATATTGATAATCAAGATAATATCAATCACGTTGAAGATGAGTTACTTCCTATGCTCGATGCTATCGAGTTTGCCAAAATGTTGGCTGAAAAGGCAATTAGTAACCTCTTAATCGCTAGAAACGAGAACCCTGCTGATGTTGCTGCTGATTTCTCTGATTATTATCAGATGCAGTGGTCTGATGAGGCAGTTCATCGTGATGATCAGATCGTTAAAGATCCTAAAGCATACACTGGTACTGATAAAGCACTAGATGCTGCTGATATTCTTGTTACAAATGCTCGTGCAATTGCTGGTGAAGCAGTTGATCTAACCACAAAACTTAGTGCATTCCAGCATTATAACTTTAGAGTTAAAGGTGGTAAGCATAATTGTGAAGATGACATAGTAGATTTGCTAGAATCTATTGCTCACGACCTTCGTTTCGGTGGTAACAGTTCAATGTGGGATGCTTCTGCATTGTACCTTAATACTACTGCTGGTTTGAAGCACGTTACTGACCAATCTGCTGAGACTCTCTATGCCTTCAAGGTAGCAAGAGATATGTCACAACTCGCCGTCAAGAACAAATTTGGTTTCCTACCCTACGAAGATGAGGGACAAACTGGTCAAGGACAGCAAACATTCAGACCTGATTACTATGATAATGCTTCTGGTAACAAGTTCTATGATGCTGGTAATGAAATCCTTAATAACCTAAGATTCATTGCTACCACTGCTGTTGGACGTGGTGTTTCACAGTATCCTTCACTAGCATTTGCTGGATATGGTTATCAGTCTTGTGTTGATGACGTTGTTGATATGCTTGAAGCAATGGCATTCAACCTTAAGCACGGTGGTAATAATAAGACTTTATATGCAACTGAACTTTATGTTACCGATGCTAATGCTGTACAGCACGTATCTGGTCAATCTGCAGAGGTTAAGTACATCTTTGAGCAAGCAAGAGACATTGCTATTGAGGTAGTTAGACAGTTACTTATTACTAAGAACGGTTATACAGAAGGTGATGCTGATTACGATCAGACAATTACTATCGATCAACAAACTGCTAGTGTACAGTATACTCCTAGTGGTGCTACCTATGATCCTGCTACAGGTGATTTGATAATCAATGTACCTCAGCATAACTTGTCTACTAATGATACTATTAGAATTGCTACCAATTCATTAATCTTTACTTGTAGTCAAGACCAACATCAAACTACTCACGCATATCCTCGTGCTAGTGACCCTGCATCTACAGCAATACTACCAGTTACACAGGTAATTGATGCTAATAACTTCAAGGTTAACGTTGGACCTACTGAAACAGTACCATTCAGTGTTTCTAATTCTACCTATGATCCTGCTACAGGTCTTCTAACATTAGATGTTGGATCCCATAAGTTGAAAGCAGGTACAACTCTAAACATCTCAGATCATTCATTACTATACAGATGTTCACAAGATAACTATCGTACTATTCACTCTTATCCAAGAGCAACTGACCCTGCTTCACAACAAGCATTAGATATTGTAAGTATTGGTGCTACGTCCCATACAGCTACTCACGCTGATTATAATCCTGTTAATGGTCGTTTGACTGTTACTGTTCCTGATCACGGATTCGCTAATGGTGACAAAGTAAGACTTATTGATAATTCTCTTGTATTCAGTTGTGGTATGGATAGTAACTATACCTTACATTCTTATCCAAGATCAACTGATGATGCATCTGGTACTTGGTTAACTGCTACTGGTGTAACTCATAATTCATTTACTATTGACGTAGGATCAACTCCTATCTCTAACTATGCAGTAAGTAATGCATCATACAACCCAACTACGGGTACTATGATTCTTACTATAGGATCTCATAGTTTAAATTCTGGAGCGAAGATTCGTTTACTACCCAACGCTGTCACATTTACTTGTGAAGAGGACGATAACCAAACTAATCACTCCTATCCTAGAACTACTACAACACAACATACTGCTACTGGTGGTGACTATGATGCTGCTACTGGTCTAATGACCGTATGGGTACCTGGTCACACATTCGTTAAAGGCGATCACGTTAAGTTCGCTGATAACTCAATGACCTTCTCTTGTGCTATGGATGGTCACGCAACTGATCACGCATATCCAAGATCATCTGACCCTGCATCTGGTGCTTGGTTACCAATTACTTGGGTGGGTACAGATCAGTTTAAAGTTAATGTTGGTACTTCACCTATAGTACCATTTACTCCAACTGATGCTGCTTATGAGCCTACAACAGGTGAATTGAAGCTTACAATTGGACCACACCATTTGACAGAGGGTGATAACGTTAAGATTGAGGAAGGTGGATTAACATTTACTTGTAATCAGGATAGTCATCAGACTCTACACCCATATCCTAGAAATCAGATTAATACACACGATATTCAGACTGCTTCCTATACAGCAACAACTGGTGTCTTATCTGTTACAACTACTGCTGCTCACAGCTTATTAGCAGGAGATTACGTCAAGTTTGCTGATGGTGCCATCACAATGACTTGTACGATGGATGGTGGTACAGCTAATAAGACATATCCAAGATCTACTGACCCTGTTAGTGGTAAGTATCTTGAGATTTCTAACGTAGGTTCTACAACATTTGATGTAAATGTAGGTACTTCACCTATAGTAAACTATCAACCAACTGGTATTAACTATAATCCTACTACAGGTATTATGGAGATGACCATTGGTGCTCATAACCATATTATTGGTGATAGCATTAAGTTTGCTGCAAACGGATTAACATTCACTTGTGCAGAGGACGATCATCAGACTAACCATACATATCCTCGTGCTACTGACCCATTCTATGATACTGCTTGTCCAATCACTGCTGTAACTGCAACGACAATCAGTGTACAGGTTCTTAACTCGATTCCTTCTACTAATACTACTGCCCATACATTCGTTTCTGCTACTGCTAACGCTGTACAGACTGGTGGTGACTATACTCACGCATTTGTATCTGCTGTTGCTGGTTCATTAAGTTCTAAGCAAGATAGATCATTCGATCAATCAGTTGATGTTGTTTATGAAGGTACCCCATTAACTGCTGTATCTGGTACAACATATGATCCTAATACAGGTATTATGTCCATTACAACCAGTGGTTATCACGGTATGGTTGATGGTGATTACGTCAAGTTCAGAACTGATTCAGTAACCTTTACTTGTACTCAAGGTGGTGGTAATCATTCTTATCCTCGTCTTTCTGACCCAATTAACGGTGAGTGGGTACAGGTATCTAATGTAACTAACACAACATTCCAAGTTCAGGTTCTAGACAACATTCCTTCCACAAACGTAACTGCTCATACATTCGTTTCTGGAACAGCTAACGGAATTATAAGAAAAGATAATACAATAACTCTTAACGTTGGTATTGCTTCTAATATCACACCACATATATTTGTTTCTGCTACCTCTGGTGCTATTAAGGCTGGTGGTAACTACGATCATACATATGTTTCATCATCTACCAATGGTATCACTTGGAAGAAGGATATCGCATATGATTATCCTCTTGAAATAATCGGTACCACACTATCTACTATTAGTATTAAGGTTCTTGCTGAAGGACGTATACCATCTACCAATGAGACACAGCATACATTTGTATCTGCAACTCCAGGTGCTGTTATTACTGGTGGTAATTATGACCATATATTTGTTAGTGCTGTTGATCACGGTGTAGAACTACAGAACGGATCTGTTACTGTCAACGTTGGTACTACTCCAGAGAATCATTATAATGTACAAAATTCTACTTATGATGCTGCTACAGGTGATTTAACATTAACTGTTGGTACTCACCATCTTAAGGAAGGTACCACCCTCAAGATTGCAAATGATTCATTGATCTATACCTGTGATATGGATGATCACAATAGTGAGCATACTTATCCTAGAGCTACTGATCCATCTGCAGGTGAAGCATTAGTAATTAAAGATGTATCTGAGTCACAGCATAGTATAACTGATGCAACATATAATCCTTCAAATGGTCACTTAGTTTGTACCTTAAATGGACACGACTTTAAAACTAAGTCTCATATGACACCTGAGGGTGCAAGATTCACCACTACTAGTGGTGTAATGGAGATCTTCATTAAGAATCACGGTCTTCAGAACGGTCAAAGTATTAAGATTCAAGATGCTGGTATCACATTCAGATGTTCACAAGACCAGTACTCTACCGATCACCAATATCCAAGAGCATCAGACCCTGCTAGTGGTAACTGGTTAGTTGTTACTAACGCTTCTCAAGATAAGTTTGAAGTTAATGTTGGTACATCTTCTAATACTACAAGTCATAGATTCTATGGTGCTACCACTAATGGTATTACTGTTGCTGGTGATTATGTAAGATTCGAAGATAATGCTATAACATTCAGATGTGCTAAGGATAGTTACGGTAGTGACCATACATATCCTCGTCCTACTGACCCTGCTTCTGGAGAATGGTTAGAAGTTGCAGCTGCTGATACAAATACATTCACTGTTGATGTTGGTATATCTTCTTACACAGGAACACATACATATCAGGCATTCGCAGCTAATGGACTTAAGAGACAGACAGGTACTGTAACTGTTAACGTTGGTTCAACTCCTACAGTAAATTACACTCCGAGCACTGGAGTCTTTACTCCCCTCACAGGTGTAATGCAGTTAACCCTTGGTAACCATTGGTTAAATGAAGGTGACAACATTAGAGTTGCTCCTGATTCATTAGTATTCCGTTGTGGTATGGATAACTACCAAACGGATCACGCTTATCCTCGTGCTGCTTTATTAACTCATACACCAACTGGTGCTTCTTATGATGGTGAGACAGGTATATTAAGTCTTAACATTACCAATCACGGAATGGGTACAGGTGACTGGGTTAAGTTAAACCAAGAATGTATCACATTTACTTGTGATATGGACGGTCACGCTACTAACCATCCTTATCCTCGTGCTGATGATCCTATCGCAGACAGATGGATTCAGATTCAGAATGTAAGTACAAATGGATTCGATATCTTCGTTGGTAAAACACCTACTAGAATTTTCGATCCGTCAGCGGCTACGTTTAATCCCTCTAATGGTTACTTAGAAATGACCATTGGTGCTCACGATTGGGAAGTTGGTGATAGTGTATGGATTGGAGATCATTCCTTAGCATTTACTTGCTCAATGGATGATCACTATAGTGTACACTCATATCCACGTCCTACTGATCCTGTTCATAACACAAGAGTACCTATCATTGCTAAGACTGATAGTACGATCACTGTGAACGTTGGGTCAACTCCTACAGTTTCACACGATGTAACTAATGCAGCATATGATCCTACAACGGGTGATATGACTCTTACTCTTGGTGGTGTACACGGTTTAGTTGGTGGTACAAGAATTACAGCATCTTCTGGCACTACTTACGACCCAACTACAGGTGTAATGAAGATTCAAACTGCAGTTACACACGGTTTGGTTGCAGGTGACAGAATTAAAATGGATGATTATGCAGTAACATTTACTTGTGCTAAGGACAGTCATCAAACCAACCACGCTTACCCAAGACCTACAGATAGGGTACACGGTGAGTGGATGCAGGTTCATAATGTATTATCAAATAGTTTTGAAGTTCAAGTTCTACCTGCTATACCTTCTACTAACACTACTGCCCATACATTCGTAAGTGGTCTCACTAACGGTATTATGAAGGAAGTTGATAGTATTAAGTTACTTCCTAATGCATTAACATTCCGTTGCGATGAGGATGGACAGAGTTCAGATCACGCATATCCTAGAAACTTAGAGGATACACATACTGCAATTGTTGGTACTTCCTTCACTCCTACTGATGGTTCTTATGATGCCACAACTGGTAACTTGGTACTTGACCTTGGATCTAACTCATTAGCAATTGGAGATAGGATCAGAATTAATGAAGAGGCTATCAAGTTTACTTGTGAGATGGATGGTAATAGTACTATTAAGTCTTATCCACGTTCTACTGATCCAACTTACGGTCACGAGTATGAAATTATTGCTAAGGCTGGTAATACAGTAACAGTATTCGTTGGTACTTCACCTATTGTAAGTTACAACGTTTCTAATGCAGTTTACGATCCTCAAGGTGGTAATTTAGTACTTACTATTGGTGCTCATACCTTAACTGCTAACAGAGATAGTATTAGACTTGCTGATGATTCATTGACATTCACTTGTGACTATCAGTTGAATAACTATCAGACTCAGAAGACTTATCCACGTGCTTCTGGTGCTGCTACTGGAGATGGTGAAGACTACGCATACAGAACTGCTCTACCAATTATTGCAGCAACTGATACTACAATTACTATTAATGTTAACGGTGGTCAAGGTCCTATTACTGACCTTACAACTCACAACTTTATTTCAGCAACTGCTGGTGCAGTAATTACTGGTGGTAACTATACTCACACTTGGTCAAGTGCTGATGCTGGTGCAGTAATCACTGGTGGTACTTACCATAACCCACAGACAGGTGTACTACAGATTAAGACATCTGCTGCTCACGCAATGGGTAATGGAGACTGGGTTAAGTTTGATAACAATGCATTAACATTTACTTGTGCTCAAGATAATCATCAAACAAACCATACTTATCCACGTCCTTCTGACCCATTTGCAGGTAAGTGGATACAGGTATTTGATGTAACATCTGACACCTTTAAGGTTGTAGTTAATAAGATTGTACCTCAGTCTAATACAACTCCACACATCTTTATATCTGGTGCAACTAACGCTATTAAGCAAAAGCGTGACTCAATGTACGATACATCAATTCCTATTGTTGATGTTCCTACTAATAATCAGATTGTTATTAATGTACTGAAGGAAGCACCTTCTTCAAACATAACAACTCACGTATTCCAGAGTGCTTTATCTGGTGCAGTTGTAGCTGGTGGTGCTGGTTATACTCATACATTCCAACCTGGATATGAGAAGATGAGTCCAACAAATGCAGTGTACAATCCAACAACAGGATTTATGACACTGACTGTTGGTAACCACTGGGTTAAGAATGGAGATCATATTAGAATTGATAACGATGCACTTACATTTACTTGTGCACAGGATGGTCATCAGACTGATCACACATATCCTAGAGCACACGACCCTGTTAGTGGTAACTGGATTAAGGTTCAGAACGTAACATCCAGTGGATTTGATATTAACGTCCTAGATGTTATTCCTTCTACCAACCAGACAGTACACACATTCAAATCTGGTGTTGCTCATAGTATTAGTAGAGGAGCTATTAAGGGTGGTGGTATTTACAATCACACTTATGTTGGTGCTGCTACTAACTGTGTTAAGCAGAAGAGAGACCCATCCTTCGAGAAAGGACAAAGAATTACTAATGTTGGAACTAGTTCACACACATTAACTAACGCTATCTACAGACCTGAGACTGGTGTGATGACTCTCACCATCCCAAGTCACGGATTCAGTGCTACTACTACGAAGACTGCAACTACAGGTACCTCTTACAATCCTACTACTGGTATTCTTACTATTAAGACAACCAATAACCACGGATTCGTTAATGGTGACAAGATTAAGATTGCTGATAATGGATTAACCTTTACTTGCACACAGGCAGGTGGTAATCATTCTTATCCACGTACAACCGACCCTGCAAGTAATAAGTGGTTGACTGTAATGAATCAGAATGGTACTGATGAATTTGATGTCAATGTAGGTTACTTCTTCGGTCAAGGTCCAATCTCTAATACCACAACTCATACATTCGTATCTGCTACAACAGATGGTATTGAGAAGGCAAATGATAAGATCAAGATGGCAGACGGATCTATCACATTCAGATGTGGTAAAGATGATTATGCTACAGATCACGCATATCCAAGAGCAACAGATCCTTCACATAATGAGTGGTTACCACTTTCTAATGTGTCTACTCATCAGTTTGATGTATTTGTTGGTCGTGCAAACTTAGATAAGACACCTCATACATTTGTATCTGCTACCTCTGGTGGTATTACAAGACCTGATGGTACTATACAAATTAACGTTGGTACATCTTCTAACGTATCTCCACATACTTGGCAGAGTGCAACAGCTAATGCAATCATTGCTGGTGGATCTTATACTCATAAGTTTATAAGAGCTGAGAAATTCCCAGTACGTTCTGGTGGTGCTTACTCACACGAGTTTGAAGCAAATGTAACTAAGACACCTAGAGATGCTGCATATAACCCAACAACAGGTGTAATGACATTGACCATTAATGGTCACGGAATGGTTGCTGGTGATTATATTAAGATTGCTGACAATTCACTAGTATTCAGTTGTGGATTTGGTGGAGGAGGACAGGTTAACAAGTCATATCCTCGTTCTACTGACCCAGCTAGCAACTCATTTATGCCTATCACTGTTGTTGATCAGGATAATATTAGTGTACAGGTTCTTGCATCTGCTCCTTCCACAAACACAGACGCACATACATTCATATCTGCTGAAGCACATTGTGTAACTAAGGCATCTGTAATTACTGGTGGTAATTATTCACACACATTCATTAGTTCTAATAACAACTCTATTACAACTTATGCTAATGCTGGTGGTACTAGATGTAGTAATGAAGCTTCTGGTATTACAACATTGATGGGTATTCCTATCAATCTATTTGGTTCTGGTGCTTCTAATCCTAACTCTTATATGGCTGGTATTACGAAGACCATCCCAGGTGAGTGGCCTACTACTGGTGATCGTGCTGTACGTAGAGACATATCAATAACCTATGATGGTACTTCATTCTGCCAGACAGAGCAATCTGCAGTTAATACCCTGTGGGATATAGTTATCAACACTGTGGATCAGGCAGCACAAGGTAACTCAAGTCATCTTAGTACTGTAACTAGAACTGCTCCTACTACTACCAACACAAATTATATTGGTGGTACCTGCTATAACGTTACCTCTGCATCACACACATTATTCAATATCATCCTTGATACACTTGGTGGTGGTACTGAAATGGGTAAACAGGCAGCACGTCTGTTGATGTATAACAATGTTTATATCAGAGATGAGTCTATGTCAGAGACTTTAGGTACCTATCCTGGGTACGCTGGAGTCAATACATTCTCCGATGATATTCTTAAGGCATTCATTTACGACTTTATTACTGCTGGTAATGCTAAGACACTTGGATTAGTAAGTAGCTGGTTTGACTCTGAAGGTACCTTCATTGCATTCCCTGAACTATTCAGAACTCGTGTTATCTTCCACTTTGAAGCTGTCAAGAGATATATGATCAATGTTCTAGAGCAAGATGCTATAGATCCTGGTGCTTTTGAGAATACCCCTGCATATACTGACAAAGAACTTCGTGTTTCAAAGACTGCTGTAGATAAACTCAACTCGTTGTGTCACTTAATAGATGTTGCTTTAAACAGATCAACTTACCCAACAACTTACGTATCACATACTTTTGATCCTGGTAACAGTGTATCTAACGGTGGTATTGATATTGTTGGACATAGGTTTGAAGCTTACGATCAAGTCAAGTATATTGCATTGGGTGCAATGATAGCAGAACTTGATAGAGAAAACTATTATGTACACCCACATACTACTGCAGATAGAGTATTCTTATGCGAGTATATTGATGGTGAAGCAGTTTATATTAATCCTGGTCAAACTGGTGAGACTCATAGTCTTGCGTTAACAAGGGTTGATGGAATTGATAGAATACCAACAACTTACGGTTCACGTGATGTTCCTACTCCTATTAACGGTGGTATTAACCTCGCTGACGTATGTTACGGTACAACCACTGGTGCAACTGGTGAGATTGTAAGAATTGCAGATAATCACGCAGACATTTACTACGTTGTTACTTACATTGAGTGTAACACCTTCTCAGCATCTCCTAAGTTGGTTAATGGTGAAGCAGTTGTTGTACAAGGTGCAACAGGTAATACTGCATCTGTTCTTGCTACAGATAATGCTACTTACATCAAGGTTGTTAACCCTGTAGGTTCATTCAATGCAGCAGACGTACTAGAAGGTGTAACATCTGGTGGTACCGCAACTGTAGTTTCTACACATAGTAGAATCCTAGTTAACTTCCGTCAGGGTGAGTTCTTCGCTAATGATAAGATATACTCTGCTGATTCTGGTTCTAAGGCAAATGCATTGATCGTTAGAAATAACAATGGTGCACTACTTGATAACCAAAGAGGTCGTGTTACATTCGATATCGATACAATTACTGGTGAGTTTGCTCCTAACGATGTTATCTACGGTTCAGTTACTGATCAGATTATTGAGATTGAAGCGTTCGCTTCTCTACCAAACTTCGGTGAGTATGTACACGCAAGAGATATTACAAGGTTAACTTACTCTGCATTCATTACTGATACTGGTGTAACAGATAGTATTGAGGTTGGTGATGTATGTCAGGTCTTCTCTGGTGGTGCTGTTCTATCTCCTAACTGGACAGTTACTATAACTGAGAAGAATGAGGACAATAATTACCTCTTCGTATGTAATAGTACCAACGCTCCTGAGGGTGTTACTGTTTCTGATATCGCAAGTAACTCACAGTACACTTTAGGTAAGTTACCTGAAGGTTCTAACTTCCCAAGTGTTTGGACTCTTATTGCTGCTGCTCAGGTTACTTCTACCACAGCGTACGGTAGAATCGAGAAGATTACTCAGTTAGGTACTAAGGCAACCTTACACCTAGGTGATAGTGAGGGAAGCTTCCAGAAGAACGCACAAATCATTGGTGACAATGGATTCCAAGGTGCTTGTTCTGCTGCTAGAACTTTACGTGGTCGTGTAAGAAGATACTTCAGAGGATTTGATGGAACTCAGATGAACTTCAAGTTAACTGAGAATAACGGTACCCCATACTTCCCAGATCCCGCAGGTCATATGATGATCTTCGTGAACGGAATCTTGCAGCCACCTGGCGCTGATTACTCCTTCACTGCATTCTCTGATAACGTTCAGTTCACTGAAGCACCTGCTGCTGGATCTAGTTTCCACGGTGTATACGTTGGTAAGTTAAGACAGTTAGATGATATTGGATTCGACTTTGATTCATTACGTAACTCCTTCAACTTGAAGTTAGGTGGAGTATTCTACTCACTAACATTGACTGAAGGTGTACAGTCCAACACGATTAGACCTGAGAACAACATTATTTGTCAGTTGAACGGTGTTATACAGGAACCAGGTATCGGTTTTGAGATCGTTGGTTCACGTATAATCTTCTCTGAAGTACCTCGTGCAGGTTCAACATTCGTTGCATTCTCCTACATTGGTTCTGACGTTGACGTTATCGCTGCTACAGTCGTACCTCCAATTGAAGCTGGTGACGATCTAATAATTGAGGGTGAGGAAGAGAACAGAACTGTTGCTCTAATTGAGTCTTCTAACTCACTAATTACCTTCGAATACTCTGGTGCAGTTAAGGGACGTAACGCAGACGCTCTCGCAACTATAGAGAAGGGTCGTGTTACCAAGGCAGTTCTTACTGGATCTGGTGATGGTTATAGTACACGTCCAAACGTTGATGTTATTTCTTCCTCTGGATTCGGAGCTAAGATTAAAGCATTAGTTGGTCTCGCACGTATTGATGTTAAGAACGCAGGTCAAGGTTATGTACAACCAATTGTTCAAGTAGAAACAACTGTTGAAGATAGTTTCCTCGGACCTACAGGTGCTGCTCTAAACGGTGGTATAGACATCTACGATCCAGGCTGGCAAGATCCTGAGGGCGGTTCAACTCCTGACGAGCAATTTATTACCATTAGTACCCCACCTGTTAGTGTAACAGTTAACCAAGGTCAGAGTGCTGCATTCGTAATAATTGCTACTTCCTCTAACGGTTCTACCCTCTCCTACCAGTGGCAGAAGAAGGAATACGGTACCGATAGCTGGCTCAACGTTGATGGAGCAACAACTGATTCAATCAGTATTACATCTACTCAACAGGGTGATGGTGGAGATGAATATCGTGTTGGTATTACATCACCTGGCGCAGTTCCAGTTCTATCTACTGCCGCAGTCCTCACAGTTAACGTCGGTGCATCAACCGTTGATAACTTCACACCTGATCAAATCTTTGATGACAACTAAATAAACATATGGCAGCCACAGGTTCTTACAATCCAGGGACAAAAGTGCTGACAGTTACAGGGGATGGTATGCCCACCCCAGTATCTGCTGGTACATTTCCTAATGGAAATAACGCAAATACTATTGCAGCATATACGTTTAACCACGATTTTGTATATCGTGGTGGTGAGAATACTTCAGGAGCAACTACGGTACAAATAGGTGCCATTGGTGTTGCTTCTAATGGTGTAGTCATTTTCAACCCTTCTGGGGGTGATGCTGGTTCTCCTCCTGCTGGATTTCACTATGTGGCAGCAGGTAATAATGCTCCTATAAACTTAGGAGAAGACTCCTGTGGTGGTACACCTAATACCAATAACCAGTATTTTTATGATGATAGTAGATTTATAGAATGCTTTAAAAATAATCAGATCATATCTGGTTACAATGATTATTATGGTACATCACAATACAATGGCGATAATATGCGTCATCCTGATGGACATTCAAAAATTATAGGTTTTTGTTTTGATGGATATCCAGTTTACGGTCCTTGGGGTTATCAAGACCCTAATATCAATACATCTGCTGTACAGAGGATGGTAAGTGGATACAGTATAAGAGTAGCGGAAGCTCCTAGCAGACCTGCGTATGATCTAACATACCCTGCAGGTTGTTTTGTAGAAGATTGGGAGTACACAGGTGCTAATGCTGGTGCATTAGATACACATAATGGTAGATGGTGTAAGACACCTGAGTTTCCAAGTGGTACGTTTGCATATTTCGTCACTGAGGACGGAAGTGGTAATCCTATTTTTCCATTTATGGTTGGGTTTACTTCGAAGCAAGCATTAGATAAACCTGATAATGATGGCTATGCAGCCCCTCCTGAACAAGGTGGTGGCGACGATGGAGGAGGAGGTACTCAAACTCCAACTCTTGTTATTACTTACCAGCCTGTTAATGCAACAGTTGCTGCTGGTAATACACAAAACTTTAATGTAGTCGCAGAAATTCAACCCGAAGATGGTACTATTGCATATCAATGGCAAGTATCAACTGATGGTGGATTTGCGTGGTCAAACCTTAGTGGTGATACTAATAGTACACTAACTATTTTAGCGGTAGCCTATATGACAGGTTATCGTTATAGATGCATATTGACGGGTCCAGTTGGTGCTGCAACTCCTGCAGACAACTCACCACTTGCATCTAATTTGGCAATTCTTACTGTTACAGGTTCTGGTTCTGGAATTGATTATGCTTCTATCCAAAAATGGGATAGTAACGTTGGTACATTTGATATGACTCCAGTTGATGTATCAAGGGATAATAACAACCCTGATTTTACAAGAAATAACGTAAGATTTGACAATACCTCAGAAAACTTTGATATGACATAAATACTCCTGTAGAAATAGTCCCCAATTATGGCTAAGCAAAATGTAAACATTGGTGTAAGTGCCAATGATGGAACTGGTGATACCTTACGAGACGGTGCTATCAAACTCAATAATGTTATTAATGAGTTGTATGATTACCTTGGAGACCAGACGAACCTCCAGATCTCAGTAGGATCTCCTTCAACCAATCAAGTCCTTAAATGGAATGGTTCAGTATTTACTGAGGGACAACTTGCTGCTGCGAATTTAACAGACGTTGATATTTCAGGTATAACTAACGGACAAGTACTTAAGTGGAATACTGCTAACTCACGCTTTCAGCCAGGGGATGACTTGCAAGGCGGTGGTGGCGGTGGTTCTTCTATCAATAATCTTACCAACAATGGTAGTGATGAGGTTGTTATTTCTACAAACTTCCTTCCTAATAGTGACAATACTTATGACTTAGGTTCTAGTACACTACGTTTCAGGGATGCATACTTAGTCAATGCTTCTCTATGGCTTGGTGATACTGCTATCTCAAGTGATGAGACCACACAAGAATTCCAAAGAAAGAAGAAGCAGGTACATACTGTACAAAGTATAGACACTGGTGCTACTCGTACTATAAGTTCAAAACTAGCATCTGAGAACTCAACACAAGAAGAGAAGTTCCGTCTTCGTTTCGTTGATATGAAGGCTGGTACTAAGCTAGATGTTGAAGACTCTCTTGGTGCTAAAGCAGAAGTTGAGTTTGCTGCATTTACTGCTGAGAATGGTGGTGCACGTGGTTTCATTACTGTTACTGCTGCTGGTGCTAACCAATCACAAGCAATTTCAACAGCAGCTGATATTCACATTACATCTAAGAGTAGAATTGTAAGTGAGGATGAAACTGGTAAGGTTGATATTGGACAGAAACTTGATTTCGGTGGTGGTAAGTCTTTAGAAATTGATGGTGACGGTATATTAGAACTTCCATCTGCAGGTGGTATTAGATTTGGTGCTACTGGATCTAATAAGACTATCGATTTTGATGGTAACGACAATGTAGTACTTGCTCAAGGTACTGAGATACAGTTTGGTTCTACTGCTGCCAATAAACTTAGTATGGATGCAAGTGGTAACCTAACGTTACCTGATGCTGAATTGCGTTTCGGTGCTGCTGGTAGAACGATTAAAGTTGATGCTAGTGGAAACCTTGAACTTGCTGCTGATGGTGAGATCAAGATTGGTACTAAGAGACTAAAGATTGGTACTAACGGTACACTTGATGTTGCAAATGATGGTACTAACTTCAATGAAGTTGGTGGTGGATTCCAGACTCAAATTGGTAATGCTCCTGCTGGTGCATCCATTATTAAAGGACATAACAACACAACCATCTTTAAACCTTCTCCAACAACGTTGTATAGGTTTACTGCTCCTGATATGAATAACTATAATGTTAAAGGACCTGGACTTCCTGTTGCTGGTACCAATAACGTTACTCTTATTGTGTACAGAGGATTTACATATGACCTTGACAATCAATCAGGTTCTGCACACCCATTAAGAATTCAGTCTACAACTGGTACATCTGGTACTGAATATACTACAGGTGTTTCAGGTGATAAGGAAGCTCTACAGACTTGGACGGTACCTTTTGACGCACCAACTACCTTATATTATCAGTGTACAGCTCACACTAATATGACTGGTTCAATTGATGTTAGATAACTAGATGACAAGAACAGTCCCAGGGTCAGGTGCAGTAATCGAACCAGTCTTTAACAGTACGTATGGTGTAAAGGACGTATTTGTAGAAGATGGTGGTTCAGGATATGTTGCCACAGATCCACCAAAATTAACTATAGGAAATTGCGGTACGCCTCTTGTTGAGGCTATTTTGGAGCCGATAATTACTAATGGTCAGATTGCTGCTGTTAAGGTACTGCATCCTGGAGAAGGATATGATCCATTCAGAATTAATATTAATAATGATGGAGGAGGATATGGTGCAAATGCAAAGGCATTCCTTTGGGCAGAAGATCAAATAGATACACAGGGAAATGTACTAGCACCTGCTGGATCTATTAATTATATTCAAATGTTGTCTAATGGAGACAACTTTTTTACAGGTGAAACTACTGCTGTCATAAATGGTGGTGGTGGATCTGGTGCTGAACTACGACCTGTCACAGGTTTGGTTACTGGTTTGTCATTAGAACAGGCTGGTGCTAACTATGAAAATGGAGATATAAATTTAATTGTTTCTGGAGGTGGTGGACAAGGTGCTACTGGTGTTGCTGATGTTGATCAGTTTGGTATTATCAAACAGGTCAATGTAACTAATGCTGGTGAATTCTTTGAAACTCCACCTGTTATCTTGCTAAATGGAGGTGGTGGAGGTGGTGCCAGAGCTCAAGCGACGGTTAATTTGGGTGCTATCACGGGCATCGACATACTTGACCCTGGGGGCGGTTATGCTGTTGCACCACAAGTTATATTTACAAGAAAAACTGATCTCATCAAAAAGAGTCGCAACAGACAAGCGTTTAACTCGACTATCTATAACCTTACAGGGTTACTTACAGATGTTGGAATTACAGACCAGTCAATATATGTTGAAACTACAGATCCGTTTCCTGGATCTGGAAAAATCCTTATTGGAAGAGAAGTAATAAGATACACAGGTAAGACATCTACATCATTTACTGGATGTGATAGAGCAGTTAACTTTAGGTATGATCAAAAGATAACTCTTGATGCATTAGCAGATGATCCTAATACTGGCATTTCAACTTACATATTTAATGTAGGAGATCGTGTCATTAGAACATCTGAGAGTTCTAGTAATAAGATTGCACGTGTATATGACTGGGTACCTGCTGAGAAAGCATTGTACCTGGTATTTGAGGTTGATAAACTAGCGTTCATTGATGGTGGGTCATCAATGGTAACATCACAGGTTATTGACTTTACTGCTGGTATTGCAGCATCTAGTGCTACTGGTATCGAACCACACGTTCTAGTTGATGAAATTGGTTCAAAGATATACCAGTTAACAGATCCTATACAGATCATACAAGATAAGGCATTTGAAGATGATGATGAATTATCTGGTGCTGGTGATGGTATACCTGACTTAGTTAATACGGGTACAGATTTTGAAGGTGCAATTAACCTAGATGGTGGTATTGCAACATCTTTATATGGATTAGAAGAGACCCTTGGTGGACAGAATACTTCTCTGTTTGCTAATGGTGATCAGATGAGTGATGCTAGTTTACCTTCTAGATCCCCAACAGTTTCTGTTGCTGGTGCTCTAGGTGATGGTGAATTGCATTTATCAACTATTGAGTTTACATTTATGACAATGGCAAATGCATATAACTTTGGCATTGGTGAAACTGTCCTTGGTAGTCTTAGTGGTGTACAGGCAACTGTAGTCTCTTGGGACTCATCAAATAAGGTACTAGTGTGTAAAGACCCTGTTGCTAACGGTGGTAATTACCTCTGGAATAAGAATGAATCTATCAATGGACAAGCCTCTGGAGCGTCAGGCACTCTAAGTGGAATTGTATATCCATCATCCGTTCGAAACGAGCCTGATTAAACCCAGTATAAATAAAAAGAAGGCACAAGCTAGCAATGGCATTACTTACCGATCAATTTAGAATTTTCACCGCAGAAAAATTCATCAAATCGCTGGAAGGTCCCGATAAAACTCAGAGCGATATAGCTGCTGGTGCAAATCGTGATCGTCTGTATGTTTTCATTGGTAGACCGCAAGAGTGGGACAATGAGAACAATCCTCCTACTCCTATTGATTCTTTCCAAGAATTTTCAGACTCATATGATGATATGATCTCTATGAAGAGAGTCTTAGCTAATGACTCTATTCAAGTCATACGTCGTATAGACTGGATACCCCCAGAACAAACCACTGGTGGTTTGGGTTACGTGTACGATATGTACCGTCACGATTATAGTTCCAGTAAGACTGCTTCTTCTGGTGCTACTAAACTATATGATGCTGATTTCTATGTTGTTAACTCGTCTTATCAGGTTTACAAGTGTATCTACAACGGGACAAGTCCTTCTGATCCTAACGGTAAACCTAGTACTGTTGAGCCTACTGGCACCTCCACTTCGATTATCACAACTGCTGACGGTTACCGTTGGAAGTATATGTTTACGATCCCTGTTGGTCAGGTACTGAAATTCTTCTCAGGCGATTATATGCCTGTGTTAGTTGATACTGCTGTACAATCTGATGCCGTTGGTGGTGAGATAGATACAGTGGTTATACAATCATCTGGTTCTGGTTACAACAATGGTACATACGAAAATATTACGATCAAGGGAGATGGCACGGGCGGTCGGATTAGTATCGTTGTGGACGGCGGTCGCATTGTTAGTGCTACTGTAACCTCTGGTGGTTCTAATTATTCCTTTGGTAAGGTAATTATTGATGAAGTCAATGGTATTGGTGCTGGTACTGGTAGCGGTGGTGCTATCGATGTCATCATCGCTCCGAAGGGAGGACACGGATCATCCCCCTCAATCGAACTGGGTGGTTTTCGTGTAATGATTAACACGAAGTTTACCTACTCTGAAGGTTCAGGTGACTTCCCAACTGACAACGATTATCGTCGTATTGGATTAACACTTAATCCATTCAAGTACGGTACTGAAGAATTAGCAGATGCTATTACATTGTCAGTTACAAATGCTGTAATATTCTCCCCAGATTTTACAGGTACATTTAACACTGATGAAATTATCACACAAACAAGAACTGTTGGTGGACAACAGGTTACTGCTCGTGGTCGAGTTGTTTCCTGGAACAGTGTTACTAAAGTTCTAAAGTATTTCCAAAACAGGGTTGATGGTATCTTCCCTGAAATTACAGGTAACAAAGTGGAATTCTCTGGTGGTAACACCATTGTAGGTTCTGGATCTGGTACATCCGTTGATCCAGACATTAACTTCCCTGTGGTACCTGGTGAAGCAACTCGTGTTATTAATAACACTGAGTACGATCTCGGTATGTCATTCACCTCTGGTTACGCCAAACCTGAAGTGAAAAAGGACTCTGGAAAAGTCATCTACATAGACAATAGGAGAGCAATCTCCCGTGCTGGCGACCAAATTGAAGACATCAAGATCGTAGTAGAGTTCTAAAACAATGCCACAGAATACCAATCTGAATATATCTCCTTATTTTGATGATTTCAATAAGGAAAATAACTTCTATAAAGTTCTCTATAGACCTGGATATCCTATCCAAGCTAGGGAACTTACTACGATGCAATCCCTTCTGCAGAATCAGCTGGAGTCGATGGGATCTCATATGTTCAAGGATGGCGCAATGGTCATTCCTGGTCAGGTTGGTTATGACTTAGATGCTAAAGCAGTTCTACTACAAGGTAATTTCTTAGGTACAAGTGTTGAATTATATCGTGAACAGTTGGATGGACGTATTATAACTGGTCTAACTACAGGAATTAAAGCAAAAATTATATCTTCTATATCAGCTACTACATCTGATCGTGGTTATATCACACTATATCTTAAGTACATTACTTCTGGTGGTGACGATAGTGATACCAATACGTTCGTAAACAATGAACAGTTAGTTTGCGATGCAGAATTAACGTTTGGTAGTACACTAATTGAGATCGGAACTCCATTTGCACAGTTACTTCCTACAGAAGCAACAGCAGTTGGTTCTACTGCTACAGTAGCTAATGGTGTTTATTTCATTCGTGGTTATTTCGTTGATATTGCAGAACAAACAATCATACTTGATCAGTATACAAACAACCCATCTTATAGAATTGGTTTAGAAGTATTTGAATCTATTGTAACTCCTGAAGATGATCCTAGTCTGAATGATAATGCGACTGGTACATCTAACTACTCTGCTCCAGGTGGACACCGTTTTAGGGTACGTGCTACCTTAACTAAGAAGGTAATCGATGACGATACTGATAAGAACTTCTTAGAATTGTTGCGTATTAATAATGCAACTATAGAAAGTTTCGTAGACAGAACTGCATATAATGAATTTGCTAAAGAATTAGCACGTCGTACTTTTGATGAGTCAGGTGACTATACTGTTAGAGATTTTGATGTTCGTATAAGAGAGCACCAGAATGATGGTTTGAATGGTGGTGTATATCTTCCAGGAGAGATATCTAAACAAGGTACCGCATCTAGTTCTGCCTACTATGCACTAGAAGCAAGTCCAGGTAAAGCATATGTAAGAGGATATGAAGTTGAAACTTTAACTCCTAGCTACCTAGACTTAGCAAAACCAAGAGAAACTAAAGCACTTCAGAACTCTATAGTACCGTTCGAACTCGGTAACTATATGTTGATGAATAATATTAAAGGTAATCCTATTCTTAATGGTGATAGTATTACTGCTAACTATCAGGTACTTGAATTTCGTGATGTAAGACCTAATGGTTTGAATGCTTCAGGACAGATCGTTGGATATGCTCGTACTGCTGCATTTGAATATCATAGTGGTACTAATGTAACTGCAGCAGATTGTGTTTATAAGACTTATCTATTTGATATTCAACCATTAACAGCATTCCATTTGAATCAGAATGCCACAATGAGTCAGGGTGCTGTCATTCGTGGAAGAACATCAAAAGCAAAAGCATTTGTTGTTAATGATGTTGTTAACAATGATATTTTTATGGTGTACCAGGTCTATGGTACATTCCGTGATAGTGAAATAATTGAGAGAGATGGTGTTGAAGTAGGTTCATTAACCAACCATTTCCAGTTCCAGCTTACTGATGCTAAAGGTGTAACAGGTAGAGATCCTGATACTAACGCAATCATCTTCTCTGGAGACTTAGTACTTGATGATGTAAGAGTTATTTCAGGTACATCATTCAATATTAATACTGGTACACTTACTGGTACCAAGTCAAACTTCACCATCGACCTACGTCCTGGTGATATCTTAACTCCTGATGGTACAAATACATACACTATAAACCGTATTGATACTACTGGTGGTAGTATCCAGGGTGAAGTAACTAGTGCTTTAACAGCATCTGGTACTGCCACTGGTGTAGGTAATGGAGATTTCCCTGCACTTATTAGAACGAGAGCACAGATATATGATAAGGCAACAGCAGATATGCTGATTGAGATGCCTAAAGAGTCTATTAAATCTATTGCTGACGAATCAGCAATCATTGCACGTACCTTTGATGATATAACTGTTACTGGTGCTAGTGACTTTACGATCTCACTACCAGCAGATGAACAGTTCCTTTCATATGATAAGGATCATTATAGTTTGACAGTTCTTGGAGGATCTGTTGCTACTGGTACAACTATTGATATAGAACCTAACTTAACATTTAACACTACTGGTACACCTAGAACCTCTCTAACGGTTACGGGTTTAACAGGTATCACTTCTTGTCGTTTACATACATCTGTTTCCAAGAACCAGGCAGAGAAGAAGTTAAAGAATGCTACTGAGATGGAAGTAATGAAGGTTGAGAGAACCGCTATTTCTTCTGATGCTCAGAAATATGGTCTGTCATACGGTTCACTTTATGGTACCCGTATTGAAGACGAAGAAATTTCATTGGGAGCTACTGATGTCTACAAAGTACACGCCGTCTACGAGTCACTCGATGATAATGCTGCACAGATTCCTAATGCAACATTCCAGGACGCAACAATCTTTAAAAAAGGAACTATCATTGAGGGACTTACATCCAAGGCAAAAGCTCGTGTTATCAACTTTAACCCTGTTTCGTATGTCTGTCATTACGTATATGAGAACGATCAGTTCTTCCTCTTAGGTGAGAGTGTACGTGGTTTTGATGCTAACGATGCTACATTAACTGGTATTGTTAATGATGCTGAAGGATCTATTGTTAATGGTAGTAAGAATATTACTCCATCATTCTTCCTTGATTCTAACCAGCAAGGTCACTATTATGATATTGGTAAACTAATTAGATATGCATCATCAACCAAACCTCTAAGGAAATTGATGATTGTATTTGATAGATTCGTTCACGAAACAACTGGTGACTACTTTGCTTCCGAATCTTACATTGGTATTGATTATGATAAGATCCCATCATTCACACAGGATGGTGAGACTAAGCAATTAAGAGATGTTCTTGACTTTAGACCTGCTGTAACACCTGTACTATCTGGTTCAGGTACTGTAACAGCACCTTACTTTGTTAACTGTGCATCCTTAGACTTTAAAGATAGGGGATTTGCGTCAGGTGGTGTTGCAAATAACGCTACTATTATTGACATTCCTAAGCCAGAGTCTGACTTCCGTTGTGACTATGATTTCTATCTTGGACGTACAGATAAACTATTCCTAACTGATCAGCAAACATTTAAGATCGTTAAGGGTATATCTGGTGAAGCTGGTGAACTTCCAGCAAATATTGATAATGCTATGTTACTAGCAACGATGGTTCACAAACCATATGGATATGGTCCTGAAGATGTTGCTATTTCTAGAGAGAATAATAGACGATTCACTATGCGTGATATCGGTGCTATTGAAAAACGTGTTGACCAATTAGAGTTCTATACCTCACTGTCAATGCTTGAGTTAGAAACATCATCATTACCTATTAAGGATGCTGATGGTTTCGATAAATTTAAGAATGGTTTCTTAGTTGACAACTTTACTTCTTTCGACTCTACAGCAAAGACACACGAAGATTTCTCTGCTGCATTAGACTTTAAGGAAGGTACACTACGTCCTTCTCATTATACTACTAACGTATCTTTAAAATATAATGCTGCTGGTTCTTCTGGTGTAACCTTAACTGAAACAGGTACAATATTACTTCCATATACTGAAACTGTCTTTATTAAACAACCATATGCATCACGTGTTGAGAATGTAAACCCATTCAACGTGTTTGCTTATATTGGTAGACTTGATTTATATCCATCATCAGATGACTGGATTGATACAAGACGTGCAGGAGATCGTGTTGTTAATATAGAAGGTGACTTCAACGCACAGATTCAACGTCTTGGTGGAGATGTTAACACAGGTCTTGTTCCTACACAGTGGAACTCTTGGAGGACACAGTGGTCTGCTTCTACATCTTCAACTAACTCTCAGTTCTTTAGAGGACCAGGAATCAGATGGATTCATACTACAACTACAAGAACTACAAGTTCACAAGTACGTTCTGGTTTAAGGACTCGTGTTACACCACGTATTGACAGACAGTCATTAGGTGATAGAACTATTGAAAGAACAGTAGTACCATTTGTACGTTCAAGAAATATTGCATATAAGATTCAGCGTTTGAAGCCTAATACTAGGTTCTACGCATTTATTGATAACGTTAATATTAACTTCTATACAACTCCTAAGTTGATTGAGGTTATTAAGAATACTGTCGAGGATATTAGAACAAATGATACTCCTTATGTTGTTGGAGAGACAGTTGTTGGACAGACATCTGGATGTAGATTGAAGTTGATCAGTCCTGAGACAGGATTTGATGATGGTAAATCACCATACGATACTTCAGATCTACCAACATCTTATGCATCTACTACACCATTACTCAACATTGATATACAAACAATGTCTGAGACAGTTGCTGGTGCATATTATGGTAACCCATTAGAGGGTGAGATCCTAGTTGGTTCTACCTCTGGTGCTCGTTCTGTTGTTAAACCTAAGCGTTTGATATCAGATACTAATGGTAACCTTGATGGTATTATCTGGATTCCTAATCCTGCTGTATCTACTAACCCAAGATTTGCAACTGGTACTCGTGTTGTACGTATTACCACTTCTCCTACTGACTCTAGAGTACCTGGTGAAGTTGATTCTGCTGCACAACACAATTATGTTGCATCTGGAGTTATCGAGACCAAGCAACAGACCATCCTTGCAGTTAGAAATGCAGATATTGTAAGAGATACAGTAACTCAGGATAGAGTTGTTAATGCTACAACAACCAGTGTTAGAGACACAGGTTGGTATGACCCTCTTGCACAATCATTCTTGGTTGAATCTAAGGGTGGTGCATTCATAACATCAGTAGACCTTTACTTCAGAACAAGAGATGAAAGAATTCCTGTCTCGGTACAGGTTAGGGAAATGGCTAATGGTTATCCTACCACTAAAGTTCTTGCTTTCTCTGACGTTACTCTACTTCCTAGCCAAATAAATCTATCAGAAAATGGTACAATTCCTACGAAGTTTACCTTCCCTTCTCCAGTCTATACTACAGAGAATCGTGATTATTGCGTTGTTGTTCTATCTGACTCCAACGAGTATAAGCTTTGGATCTCTCGAATGGGTGAAGACGATGTAACCAGTGATAGAACCATATCTGAACAGCCTTATGCTGGTGTACTATTCAAGTCACAGAACGCATCTACTTGGACTGCTGACCAGTACGAAGACCTTAAGTTTATATTATATAAAGCGGAGTTTACACCAAACCAGACTGGTACAGCGTGGTTCAATAATGCTGAACTAGCAATTGGTAACGGTGGTATTGCTCCATTAAGACTCAATCCAGTTGAGACTACTAAACCAGAAGTTAAGGTTATCCTTGATAATCACTTAGCTAACTTCACTATTGGTGCTGAACTTACACAGACTGATACTTCACCTGCACCATCTGCTATTGTCAGAGAGGTTGTGCAGGGTGTATCTGGTTCATCTAATGCATATTTGATTCTTGATGATCTAGTCGGAGCATTCCGTCAAGGTGTTGCATCAGGTTCAACATACATTTATCGTTTGGTATCTTCTAGATCAACTGCTGAGATTACGTTAACTGGTGTATCTGGTACATTCCAGTTAGCTGAACAAATTACTAATGGATCTGGTGCATCTGGTACCGTTACTGCTTGGGATGCTGGTACCTCTAAGGTAACTATCAAGTCTGTAACTGGTACATTCGCTGACGCAGATCCAATCACACAAGTTGTAGATTCAGTAACCGTTGCATCGGGTACCATCGCTTCCAGTGGTGTTGTTGCTGGTGGCGATGATATTAATAGGTATCCTTCTGCTCCAATTTCTTACTACAATAAGGCAACAGAAGTTACAGTACGTCACGCAAACCATTGTATGCACGATGTTTCTAACTCAGTTAAGTTAGAAGGAGTTGTTTCTGAAGTCTCACCAACAGTAATTGACTCTGCATATCATACCAATGGTATTACTGCCACGGATGGTGTGTCTAGTACATTCTCCCTTCACGTTGCTGATGCAGCTGCTTTCCATACCATTATTAATGGTGAAGTAATTGGATCATCAAACAAAGGTTTTATTATTATTAGGGATCCTGAGATTCCAACACAGCATTGGGAGATCTGTGAGTATAGTGCTATCTCTGCTGACGGTAAGATCATAACTCTACCTTCAGGTTCAAGAGGATTAGGTGGAACTGCTGCTTTGGCACATAGTTCATCTAGTATTATTGAATGTTATAACTTAGATGGTATTCCATTAACGGAGATTAACAAATTGCACACTGCAATTGGAGCTCCAACTATAGACTCCTATAAATTAGCTGTAACATCTGTATCTACATCTGGTATTACAACTGGTGGTGGTAATGTAACTGCTACACAGAACGTACAGATCGATCAGGTGTATCCACAACTTCAAATGACAGTGTATCCTGAAACAACTATTGATCCTAGAATTAATATTGTTAGTGGTACCTCAATTAGAAATGGATCTAATCTTGACGAGGCATCATTTATTAATGATGGTGTATATTATGATATGATTGCCAATGAGGATAATTATTTTGATTCTCCTAAATTGGTATGCTCTCAAGTAAACGAGGACGCTAGACTGTCTGGTTCTAAGTCTCTGAACGTTCAGATGCTTTTAACAACCACTAACAAGAGTATTTCTCCTGTTATTGATACAGACCGTTGTTCTCTAATCACCACTATGAACAGGGTTAATAACCTTGGAATTGGTGAGAATGATGCTGAGAAGAATACTGGTGATAAGACTGATGCAGTCTACATTACCAAACTTATTAACTTGCTCAATCCAGCAAACTCATTGAAGGTACGTTTCGAAGCTTGGAGGCATCCTGCTACTGAGATTCGTGTAATGTATAAGATAGTACCTATCGGAACTACACTCTCTGTAGATGAAATAGGTTTTACATACTTCAATGGTAATGGTTTAGAAGATAAGAGTATACAGAAGACCGAAGATCTTTTATATAGAGACTTCGAATATTCTTTAGATACACCAGAGTTTACAATAGCTCAGATTAAGATCTTACTTAGTTCTTCCAACCAATCTTTCGTTCCTATAGTTAAGAACTTGAGAGTGATTGCACTCTCCGATCTATAAATAATTGAGACTTAACCCTTTTAGTGCAAGGGGTTCCGTCTCGTTATGGACTGGGACTTAGAGCTGGAAAATTCTAAACTTCAAGATATGATTATCATCTACCAAGAAGAAATCTCCACCTTAGAAAAAGAAAAGAAAGAGCTGAAGGAGGAAATAGCCTTCCTCACTGAACAGCTCGATTATAAATCCTTTCTTGCTCCTGAATATGACGAAACCTAAATTTCAGTTTGTTGAAGGGCACCCCGAATGGGTTCGGGATACCCATTCTCAAGCGGTACTAAATACTAAAGACAGCCCAACTGGTCTCTTGAAACAAGCGAGAGCTAAAAAGGAAATGCGTATCGACACTATGAAAAGTGATCTAGATGTGCTAAAATCTGAAATGACTGAGATCAAGTCTTTACTAAAACAAATGATGGAGTCTAATTATGCCAGCAACCGATAGTGAATTTATGTCCCAAGAGGATTTATTGAAGGATTTCACCGATAGGTTTAATGCCTTCCGAGAAGAGAATGGTCAACTTGCAAATAAGGTTCGAGAAAACGAACAACAGATGTTAAAGTTGCAAGGTGCAATGGAGACCTTAAATTATCTTAAGCAAAAAGAGTCTCCTGAACCTGTAACTCAAGAAGAAACAACAGAATAATCAAGGGGGACTCTACGAAGTCCCTTTTTTACGGTTATAAATATCTCAGAGGCTACTACCCATCCGTACGGTTCACAGTATAAACAATGGCAAATAGAATTCAATTAAGGCGTGATGGTGCTCAGCAGTGGGCAAACATTAACCCGATACTAGCCCAAGGAGAACTTGGAATTGAGATAGATACGTCACGTATCAAAATTGGTGATGGAGTAACCCCTTGGAACTCATTAAAATATGAGCGACCTTTGGAGACAGAATCAAACGCTGCTAATACACTTGTAAAGAGAGACGCTGACGGTAACTTCGAAGCTGGTGCAATATCTGCTACATTAATTGGTAATGCCTCTACTGCGACACGTCTTGCCAACGCTCGCCAAATTCAATTAACTGGTTCTATTACAGGTTCAGGATCGTTTGATGGTTCTGCTAACTTAAACCTTGCGACTAACTTAGAACTGGTACCATCATTACCTCATTATAATCCTAATGATCCTGATGCAACTGCTAACTATTCGATGGTTACGGTTGACTCAAGAGGTAGGGTAGTTGGTGCATCTCTTGCTGCTACGTTATCTGAATATGGTATTATTGACGCACAGCCTTTAGATACTGATCTAACTTCTCTTGCTGGAATGACCACATTTGGTCTTCTTGCTAGACAAGCTGCAGGTCAAATTGTAACTAGAAATCTAACTGGTGGTGCTGGTAGAGTTATATTTACTGATGCTGACGGTGCTACATCAAACCCATTTATTGATCTTGCTGACACAGCAGTTGTTGTTGGTAACTATAATACAGAAGCATTAATATCTGTAGCTGCAGGTGGTTCAAACGGTGAACCATATGGTACCGAAACTGTTAACGCTGTTAAATTTAGTGTAGACAGATACGGAAGAATTACTACAGCAACTAACGTACCTATTGCCACAGCAACAGAAGGTTCTAAGTACGATACTTATGGTGCTGGTACGACATATAGTAGATATGATATATTAGAAGCAAACGGTAAAGTATATCAAGCAATTGCTGACATCGCTGCTGGTGGTGGAGAACCATCTCATACCAGTGGTACCGTAGGCAGTTGGAGATTCTGCAATAACGTTGCTGTAGAACAGAAAGGATTAGCATCCTTTGCACAAGAAGATTTTGATGTTGATGCTAACGGACACGTAGGCATTGCATTAATGGGTGTTGATAACACTCAACTTCAAAACAATAGAGTTTCCTTTGCAGATGGTAACACCAAGGAAGACTTTGAATTAGACCAGGAACTAGATGCTAGTACTGGTTACAGAGGTTTCAACTATCTTAATTATGTTAAAGTTAATGACACCAGTGGTAATCTACTGTTTGGGGCAAATAATACGGGTGATGGTGGTGCTGGAGAGGTTGATATTAACGCGAGACTTTATTTCAGTGATGCGGACATTACCCTCGACGGAGGGGTTAACCAAACTCTAGACAAGACTGGAGACGGTAACTTAACATTCCAGTCAACTCAGAACTCTGGATCTGCACGTACATTTGATATTGCTATCACAAATGCAGGTGGTGGTACTGCAGCTTTAAATATTACTGCAGATAATGACATTACAATCTCTGCTACTAATGTAAGTAATAGAGTTAATGTAGAAGGATTCCAATTCCAAGATAATACTTTAAGTAGTACTAATGCTACTCTAGTATTAGACCCTAATGATGACGATGCTGTCTCAGGTCTAGTCCAAGTCCGTGGAGATTTACAGGTAGATGGTACAACAACTACAGTTAATTCAACTGTTGTAACCATTGATGATCCTATCTTTACACTGGGTGGTGATACTGCTCCAGGTTCAGATGATAATAAAGACCGTGGTATTGAGTTCAGATACTATGATGGATCTGCTAAGATAGGTTTCTTTGGATGGGATGAGGACTATGCAGACGCTAATTTATGGTCTGGCACTGGTGGATATAGGTTTATCGACTCTGCCACTAACACCTCTGAAGTATTCGCTGGCACAGACTCTCCTCTTATCGCTGGTAACCTCAGGCTTACCACTAACACAGGATCCACGTCCACCACTTCAGGTACTCTTGTCGTAACAGGTGGTGCAGGTTTCTCTGAGAATGTTCATATTGGTGGAACTGTTACTACTGCAGGACAGTCCGAGATTAATAATAACTTCCTATTAAAAGCAGATAATAAGTCATTTAATATACAGACTGCTGCTGGAGTAGATAAGTTTACTGTTGATTATGATAATGGTAATACAGTAATAGAAGGTACACTAGATGTTCAGTTAGAAACTGAGATCACAGACAACCTTATTATCAAAGCAGACAATAAGAAATTTGATATTCAAACTGCTGCTGGTGTTAGCGTATTTGATGTAGATACTGACAACGGTAACACACATAGTGATGGTACTCTTGACGTAGACGGTGGAGTAACATTCAACAGCACGTTGGATGTAGATAACAATGTTACCCTCAATGCAGAATTAGATGTAGATGGTGATGTAGTATTCCATAATGACTTCCTAATGGATGTCACTGGAAAGACATTTACTATCACAAATGGTAGTGCAAACAAGTTTGTTGTTAGTAGTACCAATGGTAATACTGACATAGAAGGTTCCATTAATGCTGCTGGATTGATCCACTTTGAGAAGGTTGATGATCCTACTATCAGTACAGATGGAAGCGATAATTTTGTAATTAGTGGTGGTGATTATGGTACATTCAGATTAGATGGTGGTGGTTACGTTGCTGGTAACTTACTTCTTAATGGAAACGTAAGTCTGAATGGGGTCATTTCTGAAAAGGACCTAGGAAATACTGAGAACTTTAATACCTCTAACTATAACGATGTACGTTATAAGGTACGCATTGGTTCTGGTACAGCACATACAGGTACGTTCGCATCTGATACAGCAAACAACTTGGTAGTACAAGGTGGTGCTGGTATACGTACTGACCTCTATGTGGGTGATGATCTTTATATTGGTAAGGATCTTACTACTGATACATACGAATTTGAAGTATTAGGTGAGTCTGGTAATACAACAATTGGACGTACAGGACAGGGTACATCATCTGCTGGTACTTTACTTGTACACGGTGATGCAACATTTAACCGTGAAGTATCATTTAACGGATCTCAAGTCACTATTGGTGATGCAACTGGTGATGCTTTAACAGTAGAAGCGACTTCTACGTTTAATTCCCCCGTAACTCTTGCTGCTGGACAGAATTTATTAGTAGGTGGTAACGCAGAAATAACAGGTAACCTTACAGTTCAAGGTACCACTACTACATTTAACAGCACTGTAATCACGGTTGATGATCCTATAATGACTTTGGGTGGAGATACTGCTCCTGGTTCTAATGATCAGAAAGATCGTGGTATAGAATTTAGATATTATGATTCACAAGCACGTATTGGTTTCTTTGGATGGGATGAGTCAGCATCTAGGTTCGCACTTTATGACGGTGCTACTAACTCTTCTGAAGTATTCTCTGGTAATCGTTCAGGTATTGATGCAGGTAGTATTAAACTTTTTGATACCACTAATGCAACTAATAACTCAAGTGGTGCTCTCATTGTCGGGGGTGGTGCTTCTATTGGTCTTGATCTGTATGTGGGTGATGATCTCGTAGTAACTGATGATGCATCCGTTGGTGGTGACGTAGATATCACAGGTACCTTAGATGTCACAAATGACTTCGCAGTATCTAATAAGTTTAGTGTTGCTGCTTCATCTGGTAATGTACTATCATCAGGAACCCTTGGTGTTACTGGTGTTTCTACATTAAATTCTACAGTTAATATTGTTGGTGGATCTTCTAACTTAACTGTTGGTGGTACTGGATCTATCACAGGTGACTTTAGTATTAACGCAACTAAGTTTACGGTTGCATCTGCTACTGGTAATACAGCAGTTGATGGAACTTTGGATGTAAACGGTGCAACAAATGTAACCAACACTCTCGATGTTACTGGTGTTGCAACGGTAACAAATACTGCAGACGCTTCAATAGCAGCAGGAACATACGCTGCTAGTGGTGCAATACAGACTGCTGGTGGTATATCTATTGCTAAGAACCTTAACCTTGGTACAAATTTAAGAGTATATGGTACAACGAAACTAGATGGTAACGTTGACACCGAAGGAACACAGACTCATACAGGTAAATCTAGATTTGATAATACCTCAGATGCTACAGCAGCAAATAATAACTCTGCTTCTGTATTCACTGCTGGTGGTATTGCAGTAACTAAGAAAGCATATATTGGTACAGACTTGAATGTCGGTGCTGGTAACTTTACTGTTGTTGGAAACACAGGTAACACATTAATTGCTGGTACTCTTGGAGTAACTCAAGCAACAACATTATCATCAGTAAATGTAACTTCTACTGCCGTACTTGATTCTACCTTAACTGTTGGTGGTAACTTTGCCGTTAACGGTACCAAGTTTACTATTGCTTCTGCAACTGGTAACACAGTTATCGATGGTACACTTGATGTTGATGAGAACACAACAGTCACTGCTGACCTTAATGTAACAGGTGCAGTTGACTTTGATACCACTCTGAATGTAGATGGCAACTCCACCTTTAATGGAACTATCACACAGAACAGTACATCACTCTTTAAGGACAATGTAGTCCTACGTGGTGCATCTAAGACTTTAATATTACAAAATGGATCAAGCCAAGATAAGATTACATTCCATTCAACAAGTGGTAATGCTGAGATTACTGGTGCTTCAACTCTTGGTTCTCTTGGCGTTACAGGTAACACCACTATCGGTGGAACACTCGGTGTAACGGGACAGATCACGGGTAATGTAACTGGTGATTTAACTGGTACTGCAGATAAGTCAGACCTAGTTGATATTACAAACACCACTTCTACTAACCTTACTTACTATCCAACATTTGTATCTGCTACATCAGGATACACTGAGGTACGTACTGACTCAGATAACTTAAAGTACAATCCAAGTTCTAACACACTTGAAGTTTCTAACTTCGTTTCAATTACGAACTTTGAGGTTCAGGGTAACTTAAACGTTACTGGTAACTTAACATTCCACGAGTCAGAGGTTGGTAGTATTGCTAACCACGATACAGATGCTTTGAGTGAGGGTTCTACAAATCTATACTTCACTAACGAAAGAGTGGATGATAGGATTGATGCCCTATTTGTTGCTGGTGCTGGTATCGCTAAAGTATATGATGATACTGCTGGTACATATACATTATCTGCAGACTTTGGTGAATTTACCACTGACGATGTAGTAGAAGGAACATCAAATCTATTCCATACAACTGCACGAGCAAGAGCATCTGTTTCAGTTACAGATGGTGGTGGAGACGGATCACTTGCATATAACAGTACATCAGGTGTAATTACATATACAGGACCATCTGCTGCTGAAGTAAGGGCACACTTTACAGGCGGTACTGGTATTGGTATTTCTTCTGGAACTATTACTGTCACACAGGCAGATATTGATACAGACAATGTAACAGAGGGAAGCACAAATCTATTCACTACTGCTGCTCGCACGAGGACACACTTTACATACGGCACAGGTATCACACACAGTTCTGGTACTCTAAGTGTTACTCAGGGAGACATCAATACTGATAACGTTACTGAAGGATCTACTAACATATTCTTCACCGACGCAAGAGCAGACGCACGTATTGCTGCTGCTGATACTGGAGATCTTAGTGAGGGTAGTAACCTTTACTATACAGATGCTAGGGCAGACGCAAGAATTGCTGCTGCTGACACTGATGATCTATCAGAAGGGTCAACCAATCTTTACTACACCAACGCACGTGCTGATGCAAGAGCAGACCTTAAGGTCGCTGCTGCTGCATCCAGTTATGCAACGGCTGCTCAAGGTACCACTGCTGACAACGCACTCGCTGCGTCTGCTGTAAGCACCTTCGGTGGCACTCTGATTGATGATGCTGACGCTGCTACTGCTAGAACCACTCTTGGTTTAGGCACTGCTGCTACCACTGCAAGCACTGCATACGCAACTGCTGCTCAAGGTACTAAGGCAGACAATGCACTCGTTGCTTCTACTGTCAGTGCATTCGGTGTAACTCTAATTGATGACGCAGACGCTGCTGCTGCCAGAACCACTCTTGGTCTTGGAACTGCTGCTGTTTCTGCTACAGGAGACTTCGCTACTGCTGCACAGGGTACCACTGCTGATAATGCTCTTGCTGCATCTGCTGTAAGCACCTTTGGTGGAACTTTAATTGATGACGCAGACGCTGCTGCTGCAAGGACAACCCTTGGACTCGGCACTGCTGCTACCACTGCTGCAACTGCATATGCAACTGCTGCACAAGGTACTCAGTCAGGTACTAACGACACTGACATTGACGCAATTTACACTGAATTAAATGCTATTGGTAATGACGCTAGTGTAACAACCGTTGCACATATTAAGGCTGCACTCGCTGCTCTCACAAGATAAGTAAATGGCACAACCAAATTCAAAAGCAACTCTTAAGGAGTATTGTCTTCGGAGACTGGGTAAACCAGTATTGGAGATTAATGTTTCCGATGACCAGATAGATGATGCTCTAGATTATTCTATTGAAAAATTCCAAGAATTTCATTACGAAGGTGCTGAAAAAGTTTATTTAAAACATCAATTTACAGCAGCTGATGTAGCTAATTTTGCTGCTGATACTACTGAACTTGGTGCTGATAATACTACTGAGTTTAAAACTCAGAATAATTACATAATAATGCCTGATCATATTAGAAGTGTGAATGGCATATTTACTTTCCAAGATAAGGGTACACCTAATATGTTTGATATTAGGTATCAGATAAGATTGAATGACTTGTATGATTTTACATCTACACAGTTCTATCATTACTTTATGATCCAAACTCATTTGGAAACTATTAACTTCCTCTTAGAAGGAATGAAACCTACCAGATTTATGCCAACTCAAGGTCGTCTCTATATGGACTTTGATGCTGACACTGATGTGATAGAAGGTGACTATGTAATTATAGATTGTGTACGTGCATTAGATCCTACTAACTGGACTAAGATATACAATGCAGTTTGGTTAAAGGATTATTCGACTTCTATGATTAAGAAGCAGTGGGGAATGAACCTCACTAAATTCCAGAATGTACAACTTCCTGGCGGAGTTACTCTTAACGGTGAAAAGATTTATAGTGATGCAGTAGAGGAACTTACTAAGTTAGAAGAAGAGTTGAGACTTACTTATGAAACTCCACCACTAGATATGATTGGCTAATGGCAACTAACACTTATTTTACACAAGGTACTACTGGTGAACAGGATCTCGTTGGAGAACTTGTTATAGAACAGATAAAAATGTTCGGTAAAAATGTGTACTATATGCCACGATCCTTAGTAAACCAGAATACGGTATTTACTGAGGATAGTTTATCTGCGTTTAATGCTGCATATGAAATAGAAGCATACGTAGAGAGTGTGAATGGGTTTGGTGGTGATGGAGATATGTACAGTAAGTTTGGTGTACGTATATCAGATCAGGTTAACTTTGTTATATCACGTACTAGATTCACTGCTGCAGTTGATGATAATGCTACATTAATAGTAGAGGGTAGACCAAATGAAGGAGATTTAGTTTACTTCCCTCTAGCAAATAAATTATTTCAAATACAATACGTTGATTATGAGCAACCGTTCTTCCAGTTAGGTAAGATCCATACTTGGACATTACGTTGTGAACTCTTCGAGTTCGGTGATGAGACCATTGCAACTGGTGTTGCTGCTATAGATAAGATCGAACAGGACTTCTCTGTTGCTATTACAGTCAACTTTGCTGAGGGTGGTACCAATGACTTCACTGTTGGTGAGGTAGTTGCTGGTGGTACATCTAATGTAACTGCTGAAGTTAAGGCTTGGGATAGTACTAATAGACAACTTCAATTGTTTAATAGAACTGGAATATTCTCAATACCAGAGACCATTACTGGTCAAACATCTGGTGCTGCTTGGACTACAGCTTCATATAATACCCTAAATAATACTAGCTCTGACTTTGATCAGAACTTTACACTTGAAACACAGGCAGATGGTATCCTTGACTTTAGTGAAGGAAATCCATTTGGCGAATTCGGACAGGCTAATTAACTATGTTAGGTACGTATACATACAACGAAATATTCAGAAAGACCGTTGTCGCCTTCGGTACACTATTCAATAATATTGAAATACGTAGGAAGAAAACTGCTACGGATTATGAATATATGAAAGTGCCTTTGGCATATGGTCCAAAGCAAAAGTTTTTAGCACGTCTCCAACAAACTGGAAACCTTACTGGTAAGCAAGCTACACAGATTACCTTACCTAGAATATCATTTGAGATAACAAACTTTGCATATGATAGTACAAGAAAGGTTTCACCAACACAAACTATAAGGTATTCACCGCCAGAAACACAAGGTACTGCTGCAGTGAAGAAGGCATTTATGCCAGTACCTTATAATATAGATTTTGAATTAGCAATTCTTGCTAAGAATCAGGATGATGGTCTGCAAATTATTGAGCAGATCTTACCATATTTTCAACCAGTATTCAGTCTAACTATTAAGTTGGTACCTGAACTTGGTGATGTTAAAGACTTCCCAGTTGTATTAAACTCTTGTTCTTATGAAGATGATTACGAAGGTGACTATACAACGAGAAGAACTCTGATATATACAATGTCCTTTACCTGTAAGACATACTTATACGGTCCTGTCACATCTGCTGGAGGACTTATTAAGAAGGCTATTGTCGATACTGCAACCGACAGTAAGGTAACTGCTGCAAGAGAAGTCAGGTATACTGTTACACCTGATCCTGTTGATGCAGACCCAGATGATAACTTCGGATTTAATGAACTAACTAGTGATTTCCAGGATGGACTCTCAAGAAACCCAGTCACAGGAGTTGACGAATAAGTTTAAGGGTATGGAAGATGCTCTCGATATAGAAACATCTATTATACCTAAAGAAAAGACTGATATCGTTGATGTCGGACCAGACCCTAGCATCTTACAGAAGCAGGAACAGGTCAGCAAAGATTATGAGTACACTAGAGGCAATCTCTATTCTCTTATAGAGAAAGGACAGGAGGCTGTTGATGGTATTCTTGAAGTTGCTGGACAGACTGATTCACCTAGATCATATGAAGTTGCTGGTAACTTAATCAAGAACGTGGCAGATACCACGGATAAGTTAATAGATCTCCAAAAGAAAATGCAAGAACTTGAGGAGGGTCCAGCTAAAATCTCTGGTCCAGTTACAAATAATACTATGTTCGTTGGGAGCACAGCTGATCTTGCTAAATTTCTAAAGTCCCAACAGGATAAATAATCTAGTATAGGTAGGAAATCGATGTCAGTATTAAATGTATTAGATACGCAAACAATCAGTGCCTCAGGTTCTGGTTATATCAAAGTGAAGACGGGTACACTACGATGTTACTGCGCTGCAGCATCTAGTATTCAAGTTGACGCGGGTCCTGCTATCACACTTGCAGCTGGAGAAGCATTATTAATTTCTGCAGGTAAAGCAAAGCACTCCAAGATTGTTGGTGCAACTGATGCTAACGGTTCAGTAATAACCGTTGAAGGATATTCGAATGGTGGTCGCCACACATTTAGTGTTGGAGATTATGTAGAGACCCTAGACGGTGGAGATACTGATGGGTTTGTCGCTGCATATGAATCTGCTATTGCTGACGGAAAGAAAGTAACTGCTATTACTGCCACTACTATTACAACTGATATTGATTCATCTTCATCGTCAGGTGATTATGCATTATCTGCTGCTGATGCTACTGCTGGTAACATACCTGTAATTTCCAGAGTGGTTAAACTAACCGCAGGATCTGGAAGCGGTGGTGTTGTAGTAGAACAGGTACAAGTAGTGGGAGGCTGATATGCCAGACGCTAACGGTAAATCACCCACAGAAAATTTAACAATCAAACCACAGAAGGAAAAGCGTCCTCCTGCTAGGGCAGCATCTAATAATGCAGCACCATCTAGTTCAAGTGCAAGATTGAATCTCATCCAGAAGAAGGGTGCGATGCTTGATAGAAGGCAGCTAATGTTAAATATTAAGAAAATTCAACAGCAAAGACTTAAGGTACAGCAAGCCCAGAAGGGGAATGATGTCAAGGGGGTGGATATGAACCTTCACACTCAGGGGTATAGTATGCTATCATTTGGGAAGTTCATCTCCGAAGGAGGACTAGCCAGAGCCGTAAGCAAATCCAAGACTCAAGTCACTGGTCACATTTCTGCTGACCGTGGTGACAGTGAGACCGAGAACCGCAAGAAACGAAAGGGTCTTGAGAAAGATCTTAAGAAGAAGGGTATCGGTTACAAGAAGAGTGTTGGAAAGTATAAGTACGATGATGGCAAACAGGGCAGTGAAGTATCGTATCATACCACTCCTGGTAAGGGAATGTCAAAGCGTAAGCACGGCAAACTCATTCGTAGGTTTGGTAGAAAACACGGACAGGAATCTGTTATCACAAAAGATAAGGACAAACCTGCACGCTTACACGATACTCAGTCCAAGAAACCTGGTTCATCTTACAATATAGGTAAGACAAAAGCAGGTCAGCATCCTAGAGGAGATGGTGAAACTACTGACAATAAAGTCAGAAGTGCTAAACATCCTAAAAACACTAAGAAAAGGAGCTTTCATTATGACAACTGAGTGGGACGATTCCAATTGGAGAGAAGAGTATAAAGGGTACACTAGCAGTAGGTACGAACTAGATCTTCTTGAGAATGGACCAAAGAGTCTCAGTCAGTCTTGGATGATGGGAGCACTCCATAATAAATGGAGGAAGATGAAAGGATATAAATACCCACAACCCCCTGATTGCAGTTCATCATTTGCCGAATGGAATCAGAAAGCAGAGGAATTGGCTAATGGCTAAACTGTTAGAAAGTGGACAGTACGAGTGTGTATACTGCGGTCTTAAGTCTCCAAAGAATCATTGGAACTCTAAGGCTTGGATAGATAAACACGAAAAGAATTGTCCCAGACACCCAGACCACAACAAAGGAGCAGCTTAATGAAAAGTTTTTCACGGTACCTAGTAGACTCTAATCCTGAGGCAGTATTGACTGAGGAATGGGTACAATCAAGCATAGAAGTAGCTACTGATTTCTTTGTTGAGGAAGGTATAAACGAAGAAGGTATCGATCTCATCGTAGAAGAGATTGGACTAGAAGAATTTACTGACTTTGTAGTAAATCCTCCAACAGAATATCTTGAGGAAGCAGTAAGAGCAGCAAAGAAAGCAGCAGCAAATGCACCTTCATATGAGAAGGTTAAAGCAAAGGTTGATGCTGGTGATGCTGCACGTAAGACAGCAGGTAAAGGTGAGTATGCTAAGACCACTGCTGCCAAGAATAAGTATGGTGACGAAGACAATACAAATTATGAAGATGACGCACCTAAGAAAGCTGCTGTCAAGAAGGCTCCTGCTAAGAAGAAAGCTGCTACACAGAAGAAGGTTGTTGCTACTGTTAAGACAGTGAAAGCTAAGCAACCTAAGAAACCTGCTAAGAAAGAAGGTGTTCTAAGTAAGGTAACATCCTATGTTAAGAAGGGTGTTGAGAAGCATAACAAAGCAGTAGGAGATGCTAAAGCAGCATACAAGAAGCAACGTGCTAAGGGTAAAGCACCTGAGAAACGTGCTAAGGAATTTGCTAAAGGAGCAAAGGAAGGTGTCAAGGACACAGTATCATTTGCTAAGAAAGCATACAAAGCAGTATCAGGAAAATGAAGTCCTTTAAGGAGTTCATAGCAGAGAAAAAAGACTGCTGTAAGAAGTGTGGAAGCTATGACCATATTTCCACACAATGCCCTAAGAAGGAATAAATAATTGGGACACTCGAAAGATCGTAATGTCCCATTATACCGTTGGTTATCTTGACGATACCAGACACAGACAAGAGGTTTGTGTAACTGCCGAAGATTCCTTCGAAGCAAGAATGATTGCCGTAGAAGACGTTGAATATATTCACAATCACCCGCATAGCGTGTATAGTATTTTTAAGGAAGGAAACGATTACTCTTCCGTGCTATGATACTATGGTCGATTAACATTATGATTGGGATTCTCCTAATCGGTGTATCTATTTGTATCTACATAATTTTCAAGTATGATGATTGGTATCCTAATCCCGTTATTAGCGACCAGCCCCACTCAACTGGGGAACGAATGGCAGCAGAAGATCAGGGACTACCAGTCGGAGCAGAATAGGACACCAGTAGAACAGAGTATAAATAGTGCGATAGATAATTTGGAGCTAGATTATGGGAGCGATGACCCCCCCATCAAGGAAGAGTTGTTACAACTTCCGAGTGACGGAGATCAACAAGGTACTGGACGGAGACACGATAGATGTCACCATAGATCTTGGATTCGATTTATACAAGAAAGAACGGGTAAGAATTGCGGGAGTAGACACCCCAGAGAAGAGGACAAGGGATTTAGAAGAGAAAGCATTAGGAATTGATGCTACTAATTGGTTAAAGCAGAAGTTAGAAGATACTATTGCAGGTGATGGAGATGAACTTACAATCCGTACTGAACTTAAAGGTGGTATGGGTAAGTATGGTAGACTCCTTGGCTGGTTGTATATTAATGAGGAATTAGTTTCTTTGAATGAACAGATGATCGAAGAAGGATATGCTTGGGCATATGATGGAGGTACAAAGCAAAAAGATTTTCAAGAGTTAAGAGATATTAGATACGAACTAGGTACACTACCTCCACCACCAGACATCGATGATGTCATAGAACCTAGTGTAGGTGATCCACTTCCTGAGTTGGGACACGGAACTACAACTGATCAAATTGCAGGACCATTCTAAT